>Ga0210389_10003890_pt1 | contig 11642 bp, 9 predicted proteins | sample IncBWH28OmetaG_FD_160127 | JGI IMG/M metagenome (GOLD analysis project Ga0210389, IMG submission 160127) | Forest soil microbial communities from Barre Woods Harvard Forest LTER site, Petersham, Massachusetts, United States - Inc-BW-H-28-O ... | reverse complement strand
TACCACGACCCCAAGTTTGTCGCCTTCGTGGACCACAGCTCCGATCCTCAAGGGCGCCACTTCGCCCAACTTTCCATCAATCGGAGCGCGTATCCACCGGCGATCTACCTCTTCTTCCAGTCGCTGAATGGTCACGCCAGCCGTCGCCTGATCCCCGCGCAACTTATTGAGTTCGCTTGTAAGTTGCTCGATATGGGCTTTTCTCTCGTTGGTCCGGGTGCGTTGCTCACCTTCGAGGCGCACTACCGCGTAATGCAGGCTGTCGGCTGCTGCTCGGCGCTGCTGGGCGTCGGCTACGCTCCGGTTCATGTCTAACTCGGCGATGACGCCGGCGTTGTACATCTTACGCAGTCGCTCCGATTCAGCCTGCGCATACGCCGCTGCTGCTTCTGCCTCGCGGGAGTGCGCGCGTGCTTCCTCCAGGGCATCCTTGGCCGCCTGCTGATCCTGCTCAAGAGCCTGTTCTTCCGAGGCAATCTCTTCTTCGCGTGAATGGATTTGCGGATTTGCGCCAGCCAGTTGTGTCTTCTCTTCGGTGAGCTGAAAATGTTGAGCTCCAGAGTCGAGTTCCACCAGAACATCCCCAGCCTTCACCTCCTGATCGAGCACCAGATGGGTCGCCACGACTCGGCCGCTGACCGCGGATTCGACGGGATGCGCCGCTCGATCTACTTCCAATTCGGCTTTGTTCGTGACCGCGTAGACCGATACCCGTGCCAGAAAGAACCAAACCATCCACGCTCCTAGCAGGGAGACCGCCAGAGCGAGACCCAGGTAAGAACGCTGGGAGTTGTCGGCTTCGAGCGAGCGAACAGATCGAAAGAAAGTAGATGCCATCTGATCAGAATCCTCACATTTGTGGGACAAGAGTTTTGAAGTCGGCTTACCTTTGAACCTTGATTACTTCATTTGCTTCTAACCTCACTCAGATAATTTGCACCTTTCCTCGACATCCGAGAGACCAAGCCCTGAGGAGCCGACAGCAAAGCATGGCCGGCGCGCTCAAGGTTTTGCAAAACACCGGCGCGGAGACGTAACTCCGACCGGCTTTACACAGCTAAGGAGTCTATATCACCTTGGAGGGTTTGGATCATCTGTGTTGAAGCTCGACATCTGCGGGCGGAAAGGAAACGAGTTTGTTGTCCCGGTGCACCCCCTTGCGGATGCCGGTTCGCAGGCAACCCCAAGAGGCTGGGTTGCACATTCGGTCCTGCGGTAGACCATCGAGAGATCGAGAGTAGGAGGCCCAACCTCGTTCTTCTTCGTCTTTTTTTCTCCTTGTTCAGCCCCATAAGTTCACGGCAAGCAGCGGATTCCAGCAGCAGTGAACGATTGCGTCGGCATCGAGCGGAAGCCTTAAACTGGCCGCTGTGGTTCTGGAAGGGTTGGGGGCAATTTGTGTTGGGCCTCGTTTTTCGTTTCCCCATACTCGGATAGTGGATTCTTAGACTAAGAACCAGGTCGCCCGCCGCAACATAGGCCAGAAGGTTGAATCCGAAGCCGGCCGTAGGCGAGTGGGTTCGGTCATTTCAGAAAACCGATCACGTACGGTCCAGCGAATCCACCGAGTTGTGAGACCGAAGTAATGAGCCCGAAAGTGGCGGCTGCCGCTGACTCACTCAGAATCATCGTCGGCATCGCCCAAAAACGGGATAAAACGCATACAGAAAACCTCTGCCCAGCAGCATGGAATGAAATCCCCAACGGCATATCGTGTTGGGCGGGCATCAAGACCCCGTACATCAGCCCCGCAGCGATCAGCGGAATCGCGGCGTGCCAACGCCGCTTTCGGGTCTTGTCCGAATGCCAACCACTGATGAGTGTCCCGAGGATACCAATCAGAGCTGGATTACCAGGAGCGAAGTAACCGCCCGGTTAGGGAATCCCGAAAGGCGCTTAACGAAGGTCGGTATCCAGTAGATGTTTGCCAGAGCTCCCGAGATAGCCAGGAAGAGTAAACGGCGACCAATAGGAGAATCTGTCGGTCACAGAACGCCTCCTTAATGGTGTAGTCTCGAGTCCTTTTCTTGGCTTGGAGCTCCGCTTCGAGCTCGCTGACGAGCCAGTCTCGCTCGTCGGCAGGAAGCCACTGCGCCTGGGAAGACAAGTCGGTCAGGTAAAAAACGGCAATGATGAGGACGATGGCGGGAACTCCCTCCACAATAAAGAGCCAGCGCCAACCCGCCAGCCACCACCAATGGACTCCCAGCAACCAGCCCGCTAAAGCAGAGCCGATTAAAGAGGCGGAAGGTAGTGCCGCAAATAAGCAGGCGACCGCCCGGCTGCGGTCACGCATGCAAAACCAGTGCGTCAAGTAAACGGGCAAACCGTGCACTCTGAAGATATACCCGCCATTTGGCAAGACAGCGGATGATGGACACAACTTTGTCTACACCGATATCGCGGAATGGGAGGGGGGACGTATTCGGATTCCTTGACATGCACGTCAAACCGATCTCTCAACATTAGCCGCTGAGGCGATTAGCCCGTCTTTGCTCACATCTTGATCTGCTCCGAGCTATCAGTTTGCGCCGTAAACGGAACTAGAAATCCACCGCATGTCAGGGTGGTGATCCAGTACGTTAGACAAAGCTATTTCGGCACATCCCCTGACGCCCACACCCATGTATTCTGAAACTGCCTGAATCTCCCTGGCCGACTCAAATTCGCATCGAGCGCGCTCTTCACCGCGGCATGCGAACCTAATACACGTCGAGGTCTCGCCCGATGACGAACTGTCCGGAATATCGCGAGCTGATTTCTCCCTGCAGCACTTCCGGGGTGGAGCGGAGTGCGCCAGTGGCGTTCAAAGAGGACAGAAATCTTGGAGGCGCGATTCCAGGACGGAAAGCTACGGTGTGATAGACAACGAGCAGCTTCGGTTTGGCTTCGGTCGCAAGGGCCGCGAGCTGTTCGGTGGTGACGTGGTACTTCGTTACAAATGAGTAGAGGCGTTCGGGCATCTTCGCGTACAAATCGAGCATCTGCGCCTCGTGGATCAGAACATCACAGCCATTACAAGCCTTGATTGTCTCCCCGGTCGGACTCGCGGGTTCTACCACAAGGCGAAAAAGGCTGAGGATTGTCAGCTGTCAGCAAACCCCTCGAAGAGGTTTGGGCTCAACTTAGAAAGGAAACCCCAGGTCGGGTGCCGGCAGACGGCGGGGGGGGATCGGATGCTCCTCCCCTTTGCCTACCTCGATGGCGCCCGCAGGCTGTACGAATAACGCCGGATCAGGGATTGGGTCGAGGGAAAGCTCAACCACCTTTCCTTCCAGCTTTCGATGCCCTTCCAGCAAACACCGTAGGTCACGAGGGAAGAAGGACTCCCAAAATTTCTGATAGTTGCCGTACAGGCAGGAGTAGTCCCCCAAGCGGTTGCCAATTCTCTTTGGCATGGTCGTTTGCATCAGGAGTCCGCTCTCCTTGTAGAAACAAAGTGCGTATCTTTCGTAGTTCTCTCCCGTCAACGTGACCACGCATCGAATTGCGACACCATTTACCTCGTGGTCCGTGGTCGGTTGGAACGTGAATTCCTGCCACCACGAAGGGCTAATCTCCAGGAGACTGGAGAACCGTCGGACTTCGTCCGGAAGCGGAGGCCCACTATCCAGCAACCAGTGCCCAGTCGCCCCGCCGACTTCAACGCGCCGCGAGGCCCCGACTACTGTCTCCCGCCGCCATTGCGTGTTCGATACCCAAGTCTCCGTGTAAGTCCCTTCTAAAGTAACGAGATCCCGCGTGATCGCTGTGAACGTAGCTTTCAGTCGGAACGCAGGCGCGCTCGGAGAACGTATATCAGACAGATTCCGTGCCCGCTCCAGCAACGCTTGGGGCTTCGACTGCTCGTCTTCCGCGAACGAGCTGCCGCTCAGCAAAATAACCACTGCGGTCAGTAGAAATGGGGCGTACACCTTCATCGCCGAGAAGTCCTTTTGTCTTAGCGTAGCTCAACTGCGCAAGTCTTGGCCAGGCGGGCGGAAGGGGATCACCCGGACCTGCGGTTTTGCATTGGAGTTCGGTGGCCGGAACGCGTTCCGTCCCATGGGACGACATCCCCTTGCAAACCGCGACGCGAGTTTCTACTCTTTGGAGCCGGCCTGGTTCCAGTCGATAATGTTGACCAGCTTCCAGGGATTCTTGTTGAGCTGAAACTCAAGCTGGCCGTCCTTGTTGATGATCAGCTGCGACGCTGGGTAGAGAGAGCCTGCACTCTTGCTCTTATCAGAATCGTTTAGGTCGATTTCGCCAACGGTCAAATTGTAGGCGATGGTTGTGGAGTTACTATAAGCTTCGCCGAATCGAATCAGGCGGTTCGTAGCGAAGCGAATCTTGCGCCCAGTGTCGGTGCGGATCAAGCGAATGTAAGCCACGTCAGAACCGACCGTGCCGGTGATTGCAATGCGGCCAACTGGCTTCATCTTCGATAGCGCATCGACCAAGCCCTGATTCTGGCCCTTCTTAAAGGCATCGACGAGGACTGCTCGGTCTTCCTCCGTGGAGAACTGGGAGATGATCAGTTTGACGCTGACCGTCCTGCCCAACTGCGTGCTTGTTCCCATCGCGGTTGCGTCAATCGTCTCTATTTTCCTTTCGTCCTGGGAATTGGCTAGGGTGACCGCTGTCAGCAGCAGAGTAGCGAGTACAAGTCTGCTGTATCCGAACTTGCGAATTGTGAAATTGAAATCCTTGCCGCGTGTCAATGTAAAGTCCTTTCGGAAGGAACGTCGTTGACGCCCTACGCATCTGGTTTGAGTGGTACATGACAATATAATCACTCCATCTGACTTACTCAATCTCAAAGTCACCGATGGAAATACAACCTGCATTTCATGCGGCGACGATACGCTCCGGTGACACTCCCAAGAACAGGATCAATGTCATGGATGCACCTGGCAATTCTGCCGGGCTTCGCTTGATGAAAGGGCGCAGGATGTAGTCGTAAATCATCGAGAGCAACGACCCCTTACGCTCGGGTAGCGAGCGCCGCTTTCACGCGATCGGGCGTGAACGGAACTTCGCGAATTCGTGCACCGGTCGCATCGAAAACCGCGTTTCCGATCGCTGCCGCGGCGAGCGTGATCGCCGTCTCTCCCGCGCCCATCGCTTTCGCTGCTGGACGGTCGATGAGAATGCAGTCGATGTTTGGCACTTGGATTCCCAGTGCGAGGGTAGTGTAACTCTGCCAATCGATCGAAGTCACCTTACGATCGTCCCAGGTGATTTCCTCTCCGAGCGCGCGGCTCGTTCCCTGCAATACTCCGCCCTCGATCTGATTACGCAATCCATCGGGGTTCGAAATCGGCCCACAATCGAGTGCGACGACAAACCTCCTGGGCTGCACTCTGCCGCTTTGCTGATCGACTTCCACTTCCGCAACGAGCGCACCGTAACCATTGTCGCCTTCATAGGCGACACAAGCGATGCCGCGCCCCGTAGCGATTCCAGTGCGCGGAGTGCCGTATTTGGGTGATGGACGGGCGTCCCAGTTCGCGGCCTTGGCTGCCGCCTTCACGACGTCAATGATCCGCCCCTCCCTCAGGTGCTGTAAACGATAGGCGACCGGATCGGCCTTAGTGTACGCAGCGATCTCATCCATAAAGCATTCGTGCGCGAAAGTGTTTTGCAAGCGCAATGGCGATCGCAGTGGTCCGGTAAAGAAAGGCGATTTCACCGCATGCGTCAGTACTCGTTCACTACGGACCGAACCTGTTCCTCCACACTTGCCGTCGATGCAGCCGGTTACGTACGACGGGACGGCGTTGCTGCCGTTACGCAGCTCCCCCGTAGGCTCGACAGCTGTCTGTGGAGTGATCTCGTCCGTGTCAAAACCGGCCAGCATTCCTGTGATTACGTTCCCGGGTTTTTGATATCCTGGTCTCCCGCCGAGCGAAGCTGACCATGTCTCACAGTCCCACACGTCAATCACGCCGCTCGCATTGAGCACGGCCTGCTGCTCGATTGCGCACGCGGCGCCATAGTTCTCGGAAATGAACTCGTCCTGTCGTGTGAGTTGCACCCGAACCGGTTTGTGCACGGCCTGTGACAGCAGCGCCGCATCGAACGAGACCGTGTCCGCGGCATTCAGCCCGTAACATCCCGAGCCGCGAACGAAGATCACACGCACTTTGTCGACGGGCAAGGCCGTGAGCGCTGACACGCCGTGCTGCGTCGGGTAGACGGACTGTGTTGCCGACCAGACCGTGGCTTGATGCTCCCGCACATCGGCCACTGCGCATGAGGAACCAATCGAACCGTGCGCTTGGAAGGAATGCGAATACGTGGCTTTCAAGACTCGCGAAGCCGACTTCAGTGTGTGGTCCACGTCCTTGGAGTCCACGAGCATTGCGTCTCGGGATGGCTGCTTCCGCAGGTAGTCGTAGAAGTCCCTTTGCGCCGGCAGCCCTGGACCGGGCTTCCAGGTGACCTTCAGACCCTTGGCCGCTTGTGCTGCCTGCCACTGTTTCTCCGCGACCACGCCGACGAAGTGGTTCCGCACCACCACCTTGATCAGTCCGGGAACGTGCTGCACCGATTTCTCGTCCACGCTCGAAACCGTTGCTCCAATCTCTGGCGGACGCACGACTCGAGCGTGAACCATCCCCGGCACGCGCACATTGTGAACGAATTCGAACGTGCCGGTTGCAAGCGCAACTCTGTCCATCGACCGAACTGGTTTTCCGAGCACCTTCCATTCGCTCGGCGGTATGCGCTTCGCCGCAGAGCTCACGGTGATATTGAAATGCTTGCCCCCAATCAGCTCGCTATAACTGATATGGCGTCCGCTCTTCGCGCTGACGATTCCATTCTCGACCGTAAGTTGATCCGCAGGCACGCCTAGTCTCTGCGCTGCCTTTCCGACGAGGGCCTCGCGCGCGGTCGCCGCGGCCTGCGCCAGATTCTCCATATTGAAATTGGTCGGTGTGGACTGACTTCCGGACGTCGTCCCCTGATCCGGGGTCAGGGACGTATCGCACTGAACGAGTTTCACCTTATTAACAGATACGCACAGCTCTTCTGCGACCAACTGTGTCTGCACGGTATACATGCCTTGCCCGAAGTCGCATTTTCCCGTGTACGCGGTCACTGTACCATCGGATCCGACCGCGAGCCAGGAGTCCAGCTTCTCCGGATCAACCTGCGATGGATGGGTGTCGAAGGGCCCTTGTGCCAGGGCGAATGGCTCTATTAATGATGCTGTGCCGAAACACACTACCAGCGCGCCAGAAGCCTTAACAAAGTCGCGGCGGGAGATTTTTTTCATGCGTGCATCCTCTGGTAGCGTTTGATTGCGCGCATCATCCTTGTATGCGTAAAACACCGGCATAACACATTCGACATTGCCTCACGGATCTCCTCGTCTGAGGCCTTCGGATTTTCGTCCAGCAGTGCCTTGGCCGTAAGGATCACCCCACTGAGGCAGAACCCGCATTGGGTCGCGCCCTCATCGATAAACGCCTGCTGAATCGCATGCGGTTTTTCCGGAGTTCCCAAGCCTTCTAGCGTTGTGACCTCTTCTTGTTTCACCACGCCGACTGGTATTACGCAGGAGCGTACCGCCCGTCCTCGTAGAAGGACTGTGCAAGCTCCGCACTGCGCCAAGCCGCAGCCAAACTTGGGTCCACGTAATTGAAGATCGTCGCTGAGCACATACAGCAGCGGAGTTTGGGGATCGACGTCCACCGCGTGAACGTAGCCGTTTACCTTCAGAGAAATAGCTGTCATCCTCTTGCCCCCACTTCGTCAAATGACCAAAGCTTACAACGGATTCCTGTCCGGTAGCTTGACCTGGCGCGGAGTTTGGCGCTCGTCGCCTTACTTCGGCCAGAGGCGCGCCTGCACGATTTCCAGGCTCTCAGGTTGATGGCAAAGAAGCGTAGTGCGACAAGTCCAGGTTCGCACTCCCCACCGGTCCGAGCTGCCATAGAGGCGAAATTCAGCTTGTATTCTTGCCCACCCGCAGTCGATTTGGAGTAGAATCCTCCTGCCTTAGCGGCGGTGAGCCGACCCCGAAATGAGGTATTCCATGAAGGGAACAATGATGCAGTTTCCCCTTACGCTAAGGCCGCTCCTCGAGCGGGCGGCAAAACTTTTTCCGAACGTCGAGATTATCTCCAGCCGCCCCGACAACTCGATTCACCGTTACACCTACGGGGAAATGTCCCAGCGTGCGCGATCCCTTGCCGCAGTTCTCCAGGCGGCGGGTCTTGAGCCTGGAGACCGGGTCGCAAGCCTTATGTGGAACCACTATGCCCACCTGGAAGCCTACTTCGGCGTCCCCTGCGCAGGTGGCGTGCTGCACACCCTGAACCTTCGGCTCCATCCCGACGAACTGGCGTACATCATCAACCACGCCCAGGACCGCTTCCTGATTGTAGACGACGTGCTCTTGCAGCTCTTTGAAAAGTTCAAGGACAAAGTGAAGTTTGAGCGTGTCTTCGTGGTTCCGTTCTGCGGCGAGGCCGTGCCCGCAGCTTTGGAGAACTACGAAACCCTGTTGCGTGACAACCTCAGTACTCCGGTCTATCCGGATCTGGAGGAGGACGATGCGGCCGCGTTGTGCTATACCTCCGGCACAACGGGAAAGCCTAAGGGGGTGGCCTACTCTCATCGAGCGATCGTCCTCCATTCTTATTCCATCTCGCTGCCGGACAATTTTTCCCTCTCCCGATTCGATTGCATCTTGCCGGCAATGTCCATGTTTCACGCCAATGCCTGGGGATTACCTCACGCGGCTGTCATGAATGGCAGCAGATTAGTGTTACCCGGACCCAATCTTCAGCCGGAAAGATTATTGGATCTCTTGTCTCGCGAACACGTGACCTTCACCGGCGCGGTGCCCACCGTCTGGCTCACTGTCCTCGACACTCTGGAACGCCAACCCAGGCGTTGGGGAACTCACTCCCGGCATGCGAGTTGTGGTCGCCGGTTCGGCAGCTCCGGAAACTTTGTTCCGCCGCTTCGAGAAGTTCGGGGTGCGGGTGATTCAGCCTTGGGGGATGACCGAGACCACGCCGATTGCTACCGTGTGCACCCTCAAGCCAGAGATGCAAAACTGGCCGGAGGATCGGCAGTTCGAGCTTCGCGCCAAGCAAGGGCTACCTTCTCCGTTTGTCGAAATCCGAGCCGTGGGAGATCGCGGCGAAGTACCGTGGGACGGCGAAACTCCGGGCGAACTCGAAATCCGCGGCCCCTTCGTCGCGGCCAGTTATTACAACCTGTCCCAGGAATGCAACCGTTGGACAAACGACGGCTGGTTCCGCACCGGCGACGTCGTCACCATCGATGTCGAGGGTTACATGAAGATCACGGACCGCACCAAGGATCTGATCAAGTCTGGAGGGGAATGGATCAGCTCCGTGGATGTAGAGAATGCTCTTGTGGCCCACTCGGCTGTGAAAGAAGCAGCGGTCGTTGCGGCCCCGCATCCCAAGTGGCAGGAAAGGCCGCTCGCGGCTGTCGTTCTTAAAGAAGGTTGCCGGGTCACCGCCGAGGAACTACGCTCATTCTTGGCATGCAAGTTCGCTAAGTGGCAGGTGCCGGATGAGTTCATCTTTGTCCCCAGCTTGCCCCATACCTCGACTGGCAAGCTGCTGAAATCTGAATTGCGGAAGCAATTCCAGCATTGGGAGTGGTCTTCAGGAACGGCGGATTGAGTGATTCCTGCTTGAAAGTTTTGATCGCCGCATAGCCGAGGGATCCTCTAAGCTCGAGTACTATCAGACACTGCCCAAAGTCCCCGCCCTGTTCGAAATTAAAGGGTAAACGGGGTCATCCAGTTGAACTCCGGTCGAAGGACAGCAGAAGTCGGCGTGCAGGGCGTTTGCAAGCTCCTTGATCTATGGTTGCAGCGATTGAGAACTAGTCACGTGAGTGCTTTATCGGATGCGCGCGTTCGATAAAGCACTCACGTAGGACGTATCCCAATCTGATCGGCTACACTTAGCTCTAACACGCAGATGGCGTCTCGCCCGGCGACAAACTCGGTCCGTGTGAAACGGTTGCGCCTATTGCGAAAGGTGGCATGGGGGTCGCGATGCGCCGCCGCGAGCCAGCAAAAGCGACAACTTCGGTTCAGCCGATCCAAACAACAGAAACCGCACGAAGTTGATAACTTTCTTTTTCGCCCCGCTCAGGCAAGGTCGTAGCGATCAAGGCTCATTACCTTGTTCCACGCAGCCGCGAAGTCCTTTACAAACGCCTTCTTCGCGTCGTCACACGCATAGACTTCTGCGAGTGCCCGGAGCTGGGAGTTCGAACCGAGGACAAGATCGACGCGCGTGGCACTCCACTTGATTTTGCCTGTTGCGCGATCGCGTCCCTCATACACGCCTTCCGATGTGGAAGAGGGCTCCCACTTCGTATTCATGTCGAGCAGGTTGACGAAGAAATCATTGGTCAGCGTTTCAGGCCGATTGGTGAAGACGCCGTGTTTGGTATGCCCGAAGTTCACATTCAAGGCGCGCAGGCCGCCGATGAGAACCGTCATCTCGGGGGCCGTCAGGGTCAGCAACTGCGCCCGATCCACCAGCAACTCCTCAGCCGACAGGACCTGTCCGCTTCGGAGATAATTGCGGAACCCGTCCGCGATCGGCTCCATTACAGCGAAGGAGTGCACGTCGGTCTGCTCTTGCGAAGCATCCGTGCGTCCCGGTGAGAAGGGAATCTTCACCTCGTGTCCCGCCTTCTTCGCCGCTTCCTCGATGGCTGCGTCGCCGCCCAGAACGATCAGGTCCGCCAGCGAGACCTTCTTTCCCTTACTGCCGTTAGTTTGGGCGCTGTTGAACTCCTTTTGGATTGCCTCCAGCTTCGGCAGAACCTTCGCCAGTTCAGCCGGCTGGTTCACTTCCCAATCTTTTTGCGGCGCGAGGCGAATGCGCGCCCCGTTCGCTCCGCCGCGCTTGTCGGAGCCGCGGAACGACGCCGCCGATGCCCAGGCAGTTGTGACGAGTTGGGAGATCGACAGTCCGGATTTGAGAATCTTCGCCTTGAGAGCAGCAATGTCCTGCTCCCCGATCAATTTATGATCCACGGCGGGAACCGGGTCTTGCCAGACCAGAGACTCCTTCGGAACGAGTGGGCCAAGGTAGCGCGAGATCGGCCCCATGTCGCGGTGCGTCAGCTTGAACCATGCCCGCGCAAACGCGTCCGCGAACTGATCCGGATGCTCGTAGAAGCGCCGTGAAATCTTTTCGTAGGCAGGGTCGAACCGCAAGGCGAGATCCGTGGTCAGCATCGAGGGCGCATGGCGCTTTGAGGGATCATGCGCATCCGGCACCGTACCGTTGCCGGCGCCATTTTTCGGCGTCCACTGATGCGCACCGGCCGGGCTCTTCGTGAGTTCCCATTCGTGGCTGAACAGGTTGGTGAAGAAGTTGTTGCTCCACTTTGTAGGCGTCGTGGTCCAAATAACTTCCAGGCCGCTGCCGATGGTGTCACCACCAAAACCTTTGCCAAATTTATTCTTCCACCCTAGACCTTGATCCTCGATGGCAGCACCTTCTGGTTCGTTGCCTACGTATTGAGCGGGAACGGCAGCGCCGTGCGTCTTGCCGAAGGTGTGTCCGCCAGCAATGAGCGCGACCGTTTCTTCGTCATTCATCGCCATGCGGGCGAACGTTTCCCGGATATCCCGCGCCGCA
>Ga0210389_10003888_pt1 | contig 11644 bp, 7 predicted proteins | sample IncBWH28OmetaG_FD_160127 | JGI IMG/M metagenome (GOLD analysis project Ga0210389, IMG submission 160127) | Forest soil microbial communities from Barre Woods Harvard Forest LTER site, Petersham, Massachusetts, United States - Inc-BW-H-28-O ... | reverse complement strand
TCGACTTCCCTGCGCCGCTCGGACCAACGAGCGCAACGACTTCGCCGCGGTGAATCTCAAGGTTAATCTCATGTAGAACCTGCTTCTCACCTTCTTCATCGCTATAGGCAAAGCCGACGTTCTCGAGCTTGATGGAATCGCGAAAACCCTTCAGGGTATAGGCGCGGTGCTTTTCGACCAGTTCATCCTGATCATCCATAAAGCTGAAGATGGCCGACGAAGCACCCAGCGCTTGCTGAAAATTGTTATAGAAAAGCGCGAAGCGCCGTACCGGATCATAGAGCTTGAACAAGGCAACGATAAAAGCGAAGAAGGCGCCTTCGGTCATCGCTCCGCTGTTGATTTGTTTGCGGCCAACCAGCAAGAGCAATGCGATTGCGATGGCGCCAATCGAATCCATGAGGGGTGAACTGATGGCTTGCGCGCGCACGGAACGAAGATTCGCCTTGAAAAGTCGCTTGGCTGCATCCCGGAAGCGCAGCAATTCCCAAAACTCCATATTGAAAGCTTTTACGATGCGGTTGCCGGTGATTGTCTCATGCAGAATGTTCTGAATTTCGGCCAGCCTGTCCTGCCCTTTACGCGTCGTCTGGCGAACATCGCGGCCAATCCGTCGAATCGAGCCAATGACAACAGGCACGAAGATCAGCAGCGCCCACGCGAGTTTGCCGCCGAAGTGAATCACAACGCCGATCGTGAAGACGAGCGTGAAAAACTGCTGCAGAAACTCCGACAGCACCGACGACATGGCATATTGCACTCGCTCAATGTCGTTGATGAGCGTTGAAAGCAGGGTGCCTGTCGCGTGCTTCTGGAAGAAGGAAACCGAACGGCGTAAGACTGCTTCGTAGAGGTCATCCCGCAAGTCGGTGATCATCCCAAATCCGGCGTAGTTCACCAGAAATGTTCCGGCATAATCACAAACGCTCTTCAGCAATGTCGACACGACCAGAGCGAAAGCGACAATGTTCCAGGGATTGTGGAAGTTGGAGGGAACAAACTGCTGCAGCGTGAAGTGGTAATGCGTTCCAGGAATCGAAAAAAGCGAGATCGGATGATTCGGTCGGCCAGGATTCAGAACATGATCGAAGATCGGCTGTACCAGAAGCACTCGGAATGCCTCCAGCAATCCGACTGCGGCCATCAGGACGATGGCGCCAAGCGCCTGAATCCAGTAGCGGCGCATGTAATAAAGCAGGCGCAGGATACGCTTCATCTATATTTCCTGACGCTCTGCCCCTGAGCGCTCTGCCACGAATAGGTCATTTCATCATTTTACCGTTTCAGCGCGGCATATCGCGATGCGCTGTCTTTACCCGATAACCCTCTTTGCCCAGCCGCTTGCTGATTTCCTCGGCAATCATCACGGACCGGTGCTGGCCGCCAGTGCACCCAAAGGCAACAGTAAGATAGCTCTTGCCTTCGTGGATGTAGTGCGGCAATAGAAAAAGCATCATACTGGTCACCCGATCCAGGAACTCGCGTGTCTGGGGAAACTTGCGCAGGTAGGCGATGAGTTTCGGATGCTTGCCGGTCAGCGGACGAAATTCGGGGACGAAATGAGGATTCGGAAGAAAACGCACATCGAAGATAAGATCGGCTTCCAGCGGAATCCCATTCTTATATCCAAAACTGAGTGACGAAATCAGCAGGTCTTTTCCTGTGCCACCACTTACAAACTTGTCCTGTACATGCGTGCGCAGTTCATGCACATTGAAATTCGAGGTGTCGATAATGATATCGGCGACGTTGCGAATTGGATCCAATACCTTGCGCTCGGACTTGATAGCGCCCGCAACTCTGTCCCCGCGTCCCAGCGGGTGTGGCCGACGGGTCTCAGAAAAGCGGCGCAGCAGCGCTGCTTCCGACGCCTCCAGGTAAATCACCGTTGTAGCCAGCGTTTTACGAATCTGTTTCAGGATGGCGGGAAAACGCTCAAGTCCCTGTCCCTCACGTACGTCGACCACCAGTGCCGCGCGTGTCGTTGCAGCAGATTCCGCAATCAACTCTGCGAATCGAGGCACTAATTCAATCGGCATATTATCAACTGCATAATAGCCAAGGTCTTCAAATGCCTTTAACGCAGATAACTTGCCCGATCCGGAAAGACCGGTGATGATGACCAGTTCCCGCGCCTCATCCAAATTGCGAACAGGCGACGGCTTCGCCTTTTTCGATCGACTGACAGGCTTGGGCGCAGCTTTTGGGGGCATGCGCCCATCCTAGCATTTCAGTCAACAATCGGAGTAACAGATGACAACTAGGGAACTTCGATCAGTTCCATTTTGCCATCACGCTTGCGGTGCAGGACCTTCACGTCTCCCTGATGATCGCGAAAAACAAACACTTCGCGGTCGCGGAATTCAGCCTCTTTCACGGCTTCCTCAAGCGTCATCGGGCGCAAGGCCACGGAGTCAGACGAGCGCACGACATGAGGCTCCTGAATCGGAACCTTTGCCGGGAAGGAATGCACGGTTACAGGAAGCACCTGTTTTCCACGCCCATTGTTGCCATTGGCTTTCTTAGCGGATGTATCTGGATGCGCCTCACCGGTCGAAACCGGTGCACGTGTCGAGCGCTTAGGGCGTGCCAAGGGGAGCTCCGTGGTAAGTTTCTCTTCTTTGGGGAGGCGCTTCTTTGTCTGAAGTTTTTTCTTGCAGCGAATCGCCTGCGTTTCCGCTTTATCGAGGGCCGCTCGCAATGCAATTTCCATGTGCGGCGACTCGGATGTAGCGACAATGCTATGCAGACGCGTCTTGATGCTTACTTCAGCCGTCTGCCGGTATTTTTCCGCTGTCAGGACAACGTGTGCTCCGGTTGTCTTACCCAAAATCTTCACGATGCGTTCGATCGATTCTTCAGCGATCGTCCGTAATGTGCGGGTAACGGTCACCTGCCTGCCTGTGTACTCAACCTGCATGGTGAAAGCTCCCTTCTCAAAAAAATTCCGCGCCAAAAAATCCGGCGAAGATCAATGATTTTACATCAACCGCGAACCCGGCGTTGATGGGTGCTCGGAATTCGCATGTCCTCGCGATATTTCGCGACTGTCCGCCGGGTTACATCAAAGCCCTGGGATTGCAGCATGCTTGCGATCAGGTCGTCGGTCAGCGGCTTGCGCGGATCCTCGTCCTCGATCAGTTTCTTCACTTTTCGTTTCAGGAGCATGAGTGGAGTGCTCGATCCCTCAGGACCGTTCACACCCTCAGAGAAAAAGAAACGCAGCTCGTAGACTCCCTGCGGCGTATGCACATACTTGTTGGATACTGCCCGGCTGACGGTGGATGGATGCACGCCAATCTCTTCCGCTACTTCCTTGATCATCATGGGTTTCATTGCATCGACCCCCGTCTCAAGAAAGTCCGCCTGCCGCCGTATGATCGATTCGCAAGTGCGAAGAATTGTGTTCTTGCGCTGCTCGATATTTCGCATCAGCTGAATCGCGGAACGATAGCGCTCCTTCACGTAATCCTTCACATCTTTCTCGGTGCCATCCTGCGTGATCATTCTGCGGTACCCCTGATTCAAACGCAGTGTCGGCAGATCTTCCTCATTCATGACCACGACGTATTCATCGCCGCGTTTTACAAATGCCACATCTGGTTCAATGAGCCTCGCATCGACGCGGTTGTAGCGCTGGCCGGGGCGCGGGTCGAGGGTTCGGATGAATTCGACTGCGTGCTGCGTTTCGTCTTGCGACCGGCCCAGCGCCTTGGCGAGCTCGCGCAAATCCCGTTTCTGCAAAAGCATCAGATGTCTGTCGACAATGCTTCGCGCAGCTTCAAATACATCCACTTGCGGCCCAGCACCGTTGGCATGCTCAGGAGTTCCATTCGCCTGCACATCGAGCGGTTCGTCCGCCGATCCACCTGCAGAATCCTCGTCTAATAGAGATTCAGCAGTAGCTTCATGGCTGGCGCCATTCATATATGCAGAACGCTTTTGACGCTTATAGATCAGTTCAAACTCGCGCTGCTGTGCCTCGATCTGCACCAACAGGCATTCCCGCAGGTCGCGTGTCGCCACGCCTACCGGGTCAAGGTGTTGCACCACTTTAAGCGCTGCCGCAAGGTGTCCCTTGGCGCGCTCCGCCATCACTGCTGGAACTTCATTGATCTGAAGCTGCTTTTGGGGTTGGATCGTCCGTCCACCGCCCTGTTCCGGCCCAAGCTGCTCCCTGAGATACCCTTCCAGCAGCTCCTCATCCGTGGCGGTTAAATAACCGTCCTCGTTCAGATTGCCGATAATATATTCCGCTGCATCCCGAACAGCAGGCGTCAGGCTCAGCGAGCCGAGCTGCCAGAACAGGTGGTCGGTAAGAGTGCTCGGCTGCGAAAGAAAATTCTCGATCGACGGCTTTTCTGTAATTTCAAAGCTGTTCGGCGTGCGAAACCCCGGATCAAGGTAGTCCTGGAAGTAAGAGCCGAAGTCGATTTCATCGAAAGGGTCGGTCTTTTCCGGAGCCGCTTCCGCCTGCTGCACTTCGACCGGACGATCCAGCATCTCCTCCCGGCCAGCGACTTCATCCAGGATGGGCACGTTCTCTTCTAGCTCTTCAAGGATAGGATTCTCGGCGATCTCCGATTGAATCATCTCCTTCAGCTCAAGTTTGTTCAGGGCCAGAACGCTGACCATCTGCATAAGGCCAGGCGTCAAGATCTGCCGCTGAGACACTTTCAAGCTGAGTTTTGGTTGAAGAAGCGCCATTCCTACCTGCTTACAAAATCGTTAATACGTCGTGGGGAATTTTCCTCAGTCTACACGCACTGTTGCACAGTTCGACAGCTTTAACCCAAGGAAATTTCACATAAATTCAGTTTTGGCACTCGAATTGCTTTAGCTCAGAGAAAATCCTTCGCCGAGATACACTCTGCGGACTTCCGGATCATTCCCCAACTGCTCTGGCGTTCCGTCCCGGAAGATGCGCCCTTCGTTGATAATGTAGGCGCGATCCGTAACGGAAAGCGTTTCGCGAACGTTATGATCTGTAATTAACACACCAATTCCGCTGGCTTTCAGGTCGTAGATGATTTCCTGCAGATCGAGTACCGCAATGGGATCAATTCCCGAAAAAGGCTCGTCGAGCAAAATAAAGGAAGGCTGAATACAAAGACAGCGGGCAATCTCCACACGACGCCGCTCGCCGCCGGATAGTGCATAACCGCGTGTCTTGCGAATGTGTCCCAGGCTAAGCTGGTCGATTAGTTTCTCCGTACGCGCGCGACGCATCTCCGGAGAAATGGACTGGACTTCAAGAACGGCCAAAATATTTTCTTCCACCGTCAGCTTGCGGAAGACCGATGGCTCCTGCGGCAGATAACTGATGCCGTATTGCCGCGCACGCATATACATCGGAACGCGTGTAATATCCACACCGTCGGCCAGGATCCGCCCAGCATCCGGTGTCACCAGACCGACAATCATGTAGAAGCTGGTTGTTTTCCCGGCGCCGTTCGGGCCAAGCAACCCGACCACTTCACCCTGCGAAATTTCCAGGCTCACGCTCCGGACTACCTGGCGGCCTTTATAGGATTTCCCGATCTCGTCGGTCGAAAGCTTTTGCATCTACTTAGGAGCGCGCGTCTTAGTGACTGCGGCTGACTGCCCCCCACTTACCTCGACGCTATCATCCTGATCATTGAAAATCAACGCAGCACCCGTGGTTGTACCACGCGCAGCATCAGAAATGCGCGGTGGATTCGCAGGCGTCCCCGTCAAAACATAGCGGCCATCCGCAGATGTATAGACCAACTCCTCGCCTTCACCCTTTCTGCCTGGTTGTGACAGCACAACATTTCCCTTGGCGATGATCTTGTCGATCTGGGAGGACGATGCGGAGTGTCCCTCTGCCTTCTGTGGAGCGCCACCTGTCTGCGCCGGCTGCAGGAAGAACTGCGCCTTGTCGGAACGAATCGTTCCGTCCGGAGCGACGGCCACCACGTCTCCATCGAAATCGCCGCGCCGCGCATTATCAGAATAAACAAGCGTGCGACTCTTCACCCGAATAACGCTCTGGCGCTTTTTCGGTCCCATCAGAGAAGCAATGGTTGTGTCGACGATTGCCGGGCTGTCTCCGGCATTGCCGTGTGCCTTTAGCGTCTGCTGCGTTCGAGAAAGCTCGATCACCGGGGCAGCCACTGCATTTGCGGTTTGCCACATCCGTGCCTGCCCGCGAAAGATGCTGTCGCCAGTGGCATGCTGCAAATCCGCCTGTTCCGCAACAATATGAACCGGTCCTTGTCCCCCTCCAAACATAGGGCCAGCATCTGTTCTCGCCTGGTTCTCTCTCTGCAGATAGGTTGCCTTTACATCGCCTTTCGCGCTTGCATCGCCGATGTCGCGATGGTAGTCCACAGTTTGCGCAGCAAGATCGATTTCACCATTGTTGATCCGGGGATTGCCCGTGAGATGCAGAATCTGATCGGCTGCATGGTATTCCGCCCGCTTGGCAGTTGCGTGCAGCGGCAGTTGCGAATCTCCATTCGCCGCCTTCGAATTCTTTGCCGGCGTCTGCGTCAGAACAACATTTCCTTCCTGAACGGCGGTGTCGATTTGTGATCCCTGCGTTGCTGGCAGCTTGCGTGACTTTGTTGAAGCCGGTGCGTTGCCTTGGGGCACGAATGACATATGAAGCACATCGCCGATGCTTATATTGGTCGATCCATCCTGCGCTAAATCTTCAATTTTTGTGTGGCCAGAGCCATCCAACTGCTGGATCGCGCGGCCATCGCTAAGCGTCGCCAACAATTGATCGCCGCTGATCGTTGTATTCTGCTCCGGCCCCTTGGACGGAATGGCGCGCAAGGTCGCGACTGCATTTCCGGTGGCGAGGGCTTTCTGCGCGACAGCCTTCTTATCCGGCCCCGTGGTGAAATCGACATCGAGCTTAGAGGCCTGCACCTGGCGTGTCGCCGAACCTTGAGGATCGTTTGTCAGCTTCGATTGCTGGTCCACAAAGCTAACGGCGTTCCGGAACTGCGCATGCCGGAGCGCGGAGTCCTCGCCAAAGGTGAGCGTGCCTTCGATGGCACTTCCATGCATACTTTGCGCATCCTTGTCGGCCACGAAATTCACTCCGCCGCCCATATCCGCTCGCGTCGGCTGGCTTTTTTCATTCAGCAGAATATTGGCCGTCTGCGAGGTGGTTTGCGCGCCATTATCGAGGACGGTATGCACATTGCCCTGGGCATCGATGCGCTCTGCCGATCCATCCTTGCGGAAGTACACAATGGCCTGCTGAGCAGAGCTGCGCTCGTTACGAAACTCGCTCACAGCATTCAAAAGAAATGCCTGCCGCGAATCGCGCAATAATTGTGCATGGCTGGCATGCACCACTGCCGGTTCTCCGTTTGTGCTCGTCGTCATCACAACCTGCTTATCGAGAACCAGGACACCTTGTTTGGAATCGAAAGTGGCGCCGATGGCCTGCCCCGCAGCCTTGGGTAAATGGAACTCGACCAGTTTGTCTGTGGTCGCGATGCCTGTTTTCTGACTGAAAACCAGCCCGCTCGACTTAATGTGAATGGTGCTCTTTTGGGCTTGCTCGCTATCGGCGGCAGGCTGGCTATTTCCTGCTTGTGGCGACTGCAGATCGATCTGAACCTCCCCTTGGGCGGATGCTATGCCATTTTTCTGGTCGTAATCAAAGTCGCTGCCATAAACGTGATCTTCGCGATCCGCGCCCGGAGGCCCATAGAGCGTAATCGCTACGTCATGCAGGATCGCATGCCCGTCGCTTTTGAACTGCACCAGCTTCGAAGCATGGATGATGAAGACTGTATGCCCTTTTTCCGATTGTGAGACGGTATAACCATTCGCCGTCTGCTGAATATTGAGGCCAAGTTTTCCCGGCAAATCCTTGCCAAAGTGGCGAATCCGGTATCGCGCATATACGAGAAAGCCGCCCAGCACGGCCACTAGCAGGCATGCCAGCCCAACGATCAGCAGCCGCAGCCTCTTGATGGTCATTCGCATAAAGGGGAGTTAATTTACCTGCTGCAGACGGGCAATGAGCTTCTGCGCCAGGCTTTCGCCTGATTCCGACCACAGTAACCTTGATGAGATGCCGCAGTGCTGCTGTACGCCATTCGTAAAGTCCACTAAAAGCTGCACATTTTGTTTGACGTACTCCGCAGCCTCGACGTCGAGGTCCACGCCTTCCTGCAGAAAGGGCGTATCAGTTCCAAAATCGATGCGGATCTGCCCATTCTGTTCGTAGGAGCCTTCGTCAAACTCCGGTCCATACCCGATGACGCGCACAACGCGCGGTTCCTTTCGCCAGATCGGGTCGAGATCGCCGGCCTGCTCAGGCACCCAAACATCCCAGGTCAACTCAAATTCGTAGGCGAAGTCGTCATGCAGCATTTCAAGCGCTGCGGGTACGGCCAGCTCGGGAGCAGCGGCTTCCGCCTCGTCATCGTCGTAAATGCGCTGGTATGTCGGGGACTCATTCCATGAAATCGGATAAGCGGCCGCTGCCTTGACCAGTCCCGATCCGCCAACGATCGTGAATTGGCGTATTACGCCCAAGAGAGCCGGGCCGAGTGAGGTCAGGCGGAAGTTGGGATACCACAGGCTTAAATACAGTTGATCTGCCATCTCGTTATTTTAGATGGCTCAGAGGTCAATTTGGCTCATTCCGTACGCAAAGCTTCCATTGGTTCAACCGAGGCCGCACGTTTCGCCGGTAAAAACCCTGCAATGACTGCACAGACGGCAAGGACCAGCACCGCGCTCAACAGGACAACGGCATCGAATTTCCCCACGTCGTAGAGCTGGCTTGCGACCAGCCGTCCGGCGAGCACGGCAAGAGGTAATCCGATCGCAAGACCAATGCCGATTTGCAGGAGCGCTCCGCGAAGCACCATGCGAACGACACTGGCGCGGTCAGCTCCCAGCGCCATGCGAATGCCGATCTCGCTCGTCCTGCCCGCTACGTTGTAGGCCGTCACGCCATAGATCCCGATCGAAGCCAGCAGCAAGGCCAGCAGGCCGAACAACTCCGTAAGGCGGGCCGTCAGGCGTTCCTGGTCATACAGACGGTCCACCTGCTCGCTCATGCTCTGCAGTGCGATCACCGTCAGATTCGGATCGATAGATGCCAGAGCATTGCGAATCGCGGGACCGTATTGGGCTGGCCCTCCGGCTACGCGGAATTCGATCTTCCGGACGAAGTGGGAACTAACCTCCCAGTGCTGCAGCAGCGGGTGCTGAAAAGCTTCCGTCTGCGTCAGGGGCACGAAAAACATCGGATTCTGGCTCAGCATGGCATGCTGATAACGCGAAGTTTTCACAATGCCGACAATCGTGTAATCGCCCGCATGGCTGGGCACATCGTGGCCAAAATGTTTTCCGATCGGATCTTCATTCGGAAAATATGTCCTTGCGAACGCATCATCAATAACGGCGACGTGTTCTGAAGTCGCAGTGTCCTGTTCGGCGATGCCTCGCCCGCGCAGGAACGGTGTGCCAATGGTCTCAAAGTACTCCGGGCTGATGCGCACCCAGCTTGCCATCCTCTGGTCGCGATCATCGCGGGGAAGGCCTTCGATGACAATCGAGTCATTCCAGTCGTCGCCATCCTCAGGACTCCACGTGGACAGGCCCACACTGCGCACTCCAGGGATCTGATGCAGGCGATCCAGAATGGTTCGATACAGCACCGTAAGGTCTTCCGGCTTGTATCCAGCGGCCTGTGGATCGATTTCCACAATCAACCGGCCCGATGGCTGAAATCCAAAGTTCCCGCCTTCCATATGCTGCAGGCTCTGCGTCACCAGACCCGCCATTGCGAGCAGGACCAGCGAGAACGCAGCCTGAAAAATGACCAGCATCTTTTGCGGCAGAGCGGAATGATCGCGCGTAGACCGGTTCGCGCCGCGAAGCGCCTCTACCGGATTCGAGCGTGACAGCACCAGCGCCGGTGCTATGCCGAAGAGAACACCGGTAAACAGCGAGAGCGCAAAGGCAAAGGCGAGAATCAGCAAAGAGGGCGAAGCATCGATGGGGACATACGTCGCTCCGCGAAACAGCAGCAGCAGAATTCCACGCGTTGCCGCATACGCCACCAGAACCCCGGCAACACCGCCCATCAGCGCCAGCAGCACGCTTTCCGCAAGCGCGCCGCGAATCAGCCGCCGCCGCGAAGCTCCCAGCGCAAGCCGCAAAGCGCCTTGGTGCCGGCGCGCCGTGCTCCGCACCAGCTGCAGATTCGCAAGGTTCGCGCACGCAATCAGCAAGACTAGCGCTGAAGCCGCGGTCAACAGCCACAGCCCCCTGTGAAAAGTGTGGCGCATGTGCGTAATGCCCGCTCCGCCGGGTCCAAGCACGATCTGCTGCTTCGGCAGCCGCGCCTTGCGGTCGTTGATGAGCGGAACATGCTCGGCAAGCCAATGCTGCAGCTGGATGGTAAGCTGCGCGCCTACCTGCTCCGGATTCTGCCCCGGCTTCATGCGTCCCACTGCATAGAGCCATCCTTCATCCTGTATATGCAGAACCGAATCTTGTTGTGAAACCAGATGCGGTTCCTGATTCAGCGGCATGTAGAATTCCGGCGGATCGCTGCGTAGGCTGTCGCCGTAGAATCCCGGCGGTGTTACGCCGACGATTGTGAACGGCTTGCCGTTGATCAGAAATGTTCCGCCAATCACCGAGCGGTCGAGACCAAATTTATCTGCCCACGCATGATAGGAAATCACCGCAGCAGGGGCTGAACCCGGTGTATCGTCGGCATCGGTCAACAGGCGACCCGTGAATGGCTGGATGCCGAATGTCGAAAAATAATTTCCCGAAACAAACTCACTGCCAAATGGGTCCGCCGGAGCATTTGTGCCGCTTCGCCGCACGCTCACTGTCGGGTTATTCGCCTGAAATGCCGCCAGTTCTTCAAACGCTGGCGTATTGGCGCGCATATGCAGGTAAAAGTCATAGGAATACAGCGCCCATGAATCCTGAAATCCGCCCCAGGTACAGCACTTGTCGTTATTGCCCACCTGATAGAGCTGCTGCGGATCGGCCACCGGTAGAGACTTCAGCATCACTGCGTGCACCAGCGTAAAGACAGCGGTATTTGCGCCAATACCAAGCGCCAGAGTGAGGACCGCAGTCAGCGTAAAACCAGGTGACTTCCTCAACTGCCGAAATGCGTAACGGAGATCGTTCCAAATTGTCGACAAAGTATTTCTCCTTGGACGCTATTCCGTGCGCAGCGCCTGCATAGGTTCAATGGATGCCGCGCGGCGCGCCGGCAAAAGTGCGGCCAGCGAAGCGACCACACCGATCATTAGGATGCCGCCGGCATAGACAAGGGGATCGGCTGGCGAAACACCGAAGAGCTGCCCTCGTAATGTTCGGCTCAACAAAAACGCAAGCGGAAGCGTCACCAGCACGGCTCCCGCAGAAAGCAGCAGGACTTCCCGCAGGATCAGCTTCGCTACGGTAAAGCGCTGCGCGCCCAGAGCCATGCGAATGCCAATCTCCCGCGTCCTTTGCGCCGTCGAGTACGCAAGTACGCCATACAAGCCGATGCCAGCGAGGAGCGCCGCCAGCGCACCGAAGACCGTTGCCAGCAGCGCAATCATCCGCTCGGAGCTGATCGTATCGTTGATGTCATCCTGAATCGTGCGCAGATCATCGACAATCAGCT
>Ga0210389_10003887_pt1 | contig 11645 bp, 19 predicted proteins | sample IncBWH28OmetaG_FD_160127 | JGI IMG/M metagenome (GOLD analysis project Ga0210389, IMG submission 160127) | Forest soil microbial communities from Barre Woods Harvard Forest LTER site, Petersham, Massachusetts, United States - Inc-BW-H-28-O ... | reverse complement strand
GCCTCGCGTATCGCACACCGGCATTCCTCGGTTGCCTTTTCCAGCCGCTTTGTCAAGTCAAGTTTCGTGTCATTCACAGTTCTTTCCACCATTCATCTTGTGTTGACTCGATATACCTGTCTACTTCCGCAGCCATATCAACAGGCTCCGCCTTCTTTTTCTTTTCCGGTTTCCTGTTCTGTGCCGCGTCCCATTGTGCGATGAAATCGTTCACCGCGTCTATCCGTAGGTTGTTGAGCACGTGTCCGTGCCCTCTGATTGCGAATGTCCACCCGCCCCAATCACCGAAACTCCCCGGCGCTTTCATCCTGCGCGCGGTGAATCCTCGCGTGATCAGCTTTGTGATCGCATTCGCGGCAGCTTTTTCCTGGGGGGACTTTTGGTGATTCACTTGCGCCTAATTCCCTTCTGACTCGTCAAGTGATACCCCCGGTGTTCCTGACACCAGTAATATCCCTTCTCCTCCCGCGTGTAGGTGGCATTTGTGCGGTGAGTGCTGGCCAGAGCTATTTTCGCTTCCAGCTCATTCCTGTACTTGTGCTTTTTGCTGCACGTCACTTCTCCTCCGTTCCCAACACACCTCTGCCGTGCCGCTCCCGTGTACGAGCATCCAACAGCCACAATACCTCGTGCAACAGTCGGATGACGCGACCGTTCTCATCGCACGGCACACGGTCTTGAAGCTCCCCCATGTGCTCAAGAACCGCGCGTATCGGCAGCTCAGGCAGAGCTCCGTTCACCCCCTCCGCCACCGGGCCCTCCTGCCACCGGATCATCATCCCCGGCCCGCTCGCCACCCCCGGCATGTCGTAGTCCGGATACTGGTGCATCACTCCTCCGTTTCCGCCTGCGCAGCTCCGCCGACAACGTCGTGTGCGAAACCCCCACAAGATCACAGATCACCCGCCACACCACGCCCTCCGCCCGCGCGTGCTCCACCGCCCTGATCATTTCCTCATCAGCGACCCGCTTGTTATACACAGCACACTGGAGGCGCCATAGGGTCCCATCGACCCTATGGCGCCTCCGCTGCGGAGACCTGGCCACCAGCGTTACTCGCTGACCCCGGCCCGCGCCCGCGCCTGCGCGGCCACCTCATGCTGATGACCGATCTTCCGCGCCGCAGCGAACACCACATTCAACGGCAACCGCTTCTCGACCGCCCGGAACACCGACGTGTGAGCCACCCCCAATGCCTTACCAATCACCCGACACGACAACTTGTCCCGCTCCACCAACACACGGCAGTAATCCGTCAACTCCATCGCCAACCTGACCTGCTCCTGCGCCTTCTCCTGCAACCGCGCCACAATCGAATCCATCACACGCCGATTCAGCTCCACCAAACTCTCAGTCCGGTCGTCCTCGCTCATCACGCTTCCCTTTCTAAAACCCGATCGACGCTACGTACGCGTACGCTCCACCGTCATACAAATTGTCCTCGGCCACGTCATCCCACTCGTCATACATCGTGTCCAAGTCCTCATCCGCCCACGCATCCACAAACACATTCCAATCATCAAGCTCGAACTCGATAATCGGAATCTGATGCGCGCTTTGAGCGTCCACATCGGACGCGGGCGTGACTTCCACCATCACGCCCTTGTTCAGCTGCCCCTTCAAGTAGGACCGCATGTTGTCCCGGTGCACCGACCGATACAACGTCGCGATCCTGGCTTGGTTTTCTGGCTTGGGAACAGCACCGCCCTCGCTCCGGGTGCGGGTCCAGGCGCGCATCCGGTCCGCGCCGAACTCCTCCCGCGCCAATGCCCCGCCGCGCTTCACCCCAGCCAGATACTTGACCTGCTCACGCCAGCCAGCCGCCTCCCGCGCATCCGACAAGGCATTGAGACGCTCATAGATCAGCTGACCGCCCTGCACACCCGCCCGATAGCTACTCGTCCCGTCCGGACGGTCCGGTCTCGGCGCGCTGCTCATGCCGCCGCGCTCCAGGGCACCAGGGCCTTAGGCTTCCACTGGTCCAACGCCCGGCCCCGCCCGAAACACCGCTCCGACTTGGGATCGTGCTCACAGAACGCGAACGGGTCGCGCAACGTCCACAGTTCGTCCGTGTTGCGCAGGCCCACCGGCACCCGACCGTGTTGCCACGCCCGCTTGAACGCCCGCCAATGATTCGCGTGATACGTCCCGCGGATGTTCACACACCAATCCGGACGCCACAAATTCCGGTTGAACGGACTCTCCCCCATCGTGGACACACCCTTGGAATACATTTTCTTTTGGTATTCCTCGAATTCCGTGTCTCCCTGCTCAATCGCCCGCATCCGCGCGTCCCGCAACAACGCCTGGATCTTGTCCAGCTTCACCTTGCGGCCCGCCAGCGACTTGACGACGTCGATCGTGCCCAGGGCGCCCGGGAACAGGCGGTCCGCCTCACGCATCACTTTCAGGGTCGAGGTGGGCACCCACACCTCACCCTTGGTCCTGCGGTAGTTGCCGCCCGGGTGCGGGAAGTTCGGCAGCTCCCAGGAAGGCCAGGACGCCAAGAGGTGCGCGCCGTACTCGTTGTCGGGCGACATTCCCTCGTACTCCCGCACCCGACCGATCGGCAACTCCGCCGACCCGAGGACACCGAGGTACCCGCCGTTGCGGTCGATCACCATCGCCTCAGTGGTCTCGGCCAGGCCAGCCCACTCCACAGTGGTCAGTCCATACGGCACCCCCCGACACACGAAGTTGTGCGCGCCCTCATGAATCAACATCGAGCGACCCTGGCCCTGCTTCCGGAACGGCACCGGCACATCCGCCGGCAACGGATACGGATGCCGCACCAACTGCACACGCTTATACGTAAAGGTCGTTTCCAAAAGCTCCATGAACATGTCGATCGGGTGACGCTTCGACAGGTCTGTCGGTGCCCAGTCGGGACGCTCGAACGCACTACCATTCCCGACATGAAACGATTCCTCGCCAACTACTGGCACTACCTCGTGGTCGGCGCGCCCACCGCTGCCAGCCTGGGCCTGTCCATCGCCGCGGTCATCGCGGACGGCTGGCACGACGCTTTCAACAGCGGGTTCGTCACCGCCACCTTCACCGGCGCGGCGATCCTGGTCATGTGGTGGGCCCAACTCGCCGGCTTCACCAGCGACAAACGACGCGTCAAGCGCAGCATCGCCGCCCTCACCCACACCCGCGACGAACTCTTGGACTCCCTGTCCTCCCTGCGCGCGGAGGCCATTCGCGACAGTCACACCGTCCACTTCCCCGGCGGAGTGATCGTGCGAGTCAACGTCGAGACCAACCCCGACGGCATGCGGCAGCTCCGCATCCAGGCCGCTGTCGACCCCCTGGCCAGACACCACGAGATCTGCCGTGCCACCGGGTCCGACCCTGTGCGGGAAATCGAGGCTTACCTTGCCACCCTGGACAACCGAGTGATCACGGACAACACCTTCACGCCACAACCACCGCCCATGCCCCCGACACAACCGGGCACCTGACCGGTTATCGATCCGCGCCGGACGCTCGCCGCACCGGTCACAGCCCGGCTGTGACCGGTCCTCCGGACGGCCCCGCTCCACCAACGCCCACACGAACCGCCCCCCATCGTCCTTGCCGACATCGACCAGGCCCCGGCCCTTCAACCGCTGGCACACCGTCCGCACCGTGTCATAGCCATAGCGCACACCGATATCCGTGCACAGCTCCGCCAACGTGGCCGGCCCGGCCACCAGCCGGCGCACCACCTCCCGCGAACACCCCTCCTCCACCCCGGCCACCTCCACGCGTTCCTCGGTCGCCGACCACCAGCCGTTGCGGAATTCCAGGGTGAAGGTCCGTTCCTCCGCGGACCGGGGGACCACGGTCAGCAGGCCCGTCTGTCCGCCCCGGATCCGCTTCACACTCATGATCGACTGGGCCACGCCCGTGATGCTCGCCCCGCCCGACACCGCCGACAACGGGTCGTCCGGGACGTCCGGGCTGCCCTTGCGGTCATGGTGAATGCCGACGATCGCCGCGTGGTAGCGCAACCCCAAGCGGTCCAGTGGGCCATAGAGGTCCAGACCCTGCTCGTACGCATTGCGGCGAACGTCCCCATTGCCCAGAAATTTCGCGGCGGTGTCGATCACGACCAGGCCGTACGGGTGGCCGGCATCACGCGCGACCCGCAACGCAGTCTCCAGATTGGCCAGACGCTCCCCCGGCGTCCGGCCCGGATCGGTCACCACCCGCAATCCCTTCCCGCCCGTCACGAACTCCGTGAGGGCCTCGGAGGAGGGGTAGAACTGCTGCTCCCGCGTGACGACCGAGGCGAGGGTGTCTTCCATCGCGATCGACAGGACGGGGGCCTGCCGCACCTCGCGTCCGAGCCAATCCACGCCCATGTCCACCGAGGTCATCAGTTGATGAGCCAAGCGCGTTTTGCCCAGCTTGGGCGGGGCGGACATGATGTTGTACCCCTCATACACCACACCCGGCACCACTTCGACCAGAGGTCGGAAGATCAGACTGTGCCGGCGCAGCTTGTCCACCCCGCGCCCGAGGAACTGCGCCTCGCCCTGCGACAGGAACCGGTTCTGACCCGGGTCGAAACAGAGAGCATCATCCGGCCACGCATCGGCGTGTCGCAGGTCCGGAAACTGTTCAGCTACTGGTACGCTCATCGCAGGAAACCTCTCGGTTGGAACCTGGCTGGTTTTCCGAACCTCTCTCCGGGGGTTCAGCTTTCTGTTGTTGCTCATCTACTAGGTGCACGAACGGCCCAGCCCCCGAACGGGGGGGCTGGGCCATCACCTTTTTCTACGGGTGTTGCCTAGCCGATCTTCGCCGACTCTATGGCCGCCTCCACCGATGACGTCGGATGTGAGACACCTCTCGTCACCGTGTCGCGCCCATCATCCTCGCCGGTCACCGCGGCCGACACCGCCACCACACCCCCCACCGTGGGTGAACTGTCCGTTTCACATGGCGGCTGGCCGGCCGACATCCCCAGGTCAGCGGCATCGCCGCCCGGAACACCGGCCGACCAGTCCACCTCCCCCGCGTGACCGCCCCGCGTCGCTAAGCACGCACATTCTTTGCAGATGCAAAAGCGCAGTGAGGTGCTGCACTCCGCGCACGGGCAATGGCAGTACCCGCGCGTGTCGTAATGCGACGTGACATGCCCGGCCAGCGGAGCGACCTGTCTACCCTCGGGGTCGCTCACCGCGCGGTCCCCCGTCTGGCCGCGCGCTCCCGTTCCCGCGCGGACTGCGCCCACGCCAACCGGCGGGTCCGCTTCTCCATGTCGATCACCGCGTTGATCACTTCGTCCTTGCGCCACGACTCCGCCGGCGAGAGACCCCCCAACTCCCGATACAGGCCGATCACCGCACCCTTGTTCAGCTTGTCCAGCTCCAGGGACCGCGTGGCCCACCGCATCGCCTCCATGGGCGTCTCGGGCACCTCGCCCGCCTCACCCCACGCGGCCGTCGCGTTCAGCTCGCCCGCCTGCTCGGCCGGCGCACTGCGCACGCGGGACAGGTCGCATTCCGCGAACACCCGGAGGTCGCCGGTGGGGAAGCGGACGCAGTACGTGCGCAGGTCAGGGGCACATTCACTCCGTGCCACCACCACCCCCGCCTCCGCATCCGCGTCCACCCGGACCCATTCGTACATCCGGTACCGGTAGTCGATGAAGGTGCCGTCTGCCATGGTCACTTGCCTTTCTCGGGGGACATGCCGATCAATGCCTTGATCACTTCGGCCGCCTTCTCACGGACACCATCGCGGCGCGATCCGTTGCCGTAGCGGGAAAAGAACACCTCGCACACGGCAGTCAGCTCCGCCACCACCGTCTTGCCTTCGATGTATTCCCGCACGCCGTTGGTCAGGATGTCGGTGACCAGATCCCGGATCGTGCTCCCGTACTCCTCCGCGACCAGACCGATGTCCTCGCGCAGCGTGCGGGGAACGCGCACCGCCAACAGCATGGTGTCGTCATTGTTGTTCCGTGACTCTTTCGACGCGTTATCAACGCGCAATGTTGCCGTCATGCGCGCCATGCTAGCCCCTGGCTAGCCGGTAGGGGTAGCGTGGCTTTTCTCTGAGAGGAGACCGTAATGGGCGTACACCACGTACACCCCCGACGTGGGGTGTGGTGGATCGTCGCGTTCTGCGCCCTCGTGTTTGCTATCGCAATCACCGGGCTCATTACCAACGGCATCATCTGGTGAAGGAGCGGAAAACCCCAGTGGCACACCAACAACTACGGCCCCTGTTCGACCTCACCCAGTTCCGGCGAGGAGACGGGCCCCTGGAAATCAACGCGCCAGCCGGCATCATCAGCTGCCTGGGCACGATCGACGACGCACACCTGTTGTGCGTCGAAGCGAGCGTGCCCGTGACGCTCACCGTGTACACGGTGCCGATCCTGCGCACCAGAACAGGACACCCGGAGGAGATCCGATGACGACCCCGGCAGCCAGCACCCACTATGACCTGTCCGAATTCGCCGAGAAGCTGCATCTGTGCACCAGCCACCATTCCAGCATGTATCCCGACCGTTACTCGATCATGGAAGCGGTGTCGGTCATGGCGGCCGAACAGCGCAGCCACCAACCGCGCTCCGTCGAAGCGGTGCTGGGCATGATCGTCAGCCTGATCGCGGACAACGTCACCGACGACACCCGGCAGAAGCTCATCCCGTTGATCCCCGGCATGATCGGCACCGCGGGCGACCACAAGGGCAGTGCCCGGGTGCGGGCCCTGAAACGGTGGATCTGGACCGACAACATCCCCATGTGGGTCCACGCGGCTTCCGACGGTTCTCAGTACGTGCCGGCCATCATCGCGCGATCCGGGCCCGTGATCATGGATCGCGCGCCGGACCAGGTCGCCCGCACCATGCTCCGGGAACCGATCACCGCCGCGCGGCAGGCGCTGGAAGCGACGTACGCGCCCTTGTTGGACCGCACCGAAAACGCCTACCGCGTCGCCATGCTGGCACCACTGAGCGAGGACTACAACAACGCGACCCTGGTCACCAACGCAATGACACTCATCGCGATGTGTGCCCAGGAACTGGCCGCCATCACCGTCCTGCGCCGCACCCCCACTGTCCACAGTGGACGCTTCGCGACGGTGCTGCCCGTGTCCGTGTGCAACAGCGTCCGGCACAACCTGCTCGCCGGCCGTTACAACACCCCGATCACCCAACTACTCGATCGGTCCATCAAGAACGCGCTGGCCGCCTGCCGCAACGGCCTGGAACTGTCGCTGGTCAACCTGGTCAAGGAGATCACCGAACTATGAGCGCCCTGTTCGACGCACTGAACCCCGGCACGTACAGCGCCGGCATGGAGATCTCGCCCGACCTGCACTCAGGCAACGTCATGGTCACCATGATCGACCCGGACAACCCTGCTCTGCACAATATGCAAACCAGTTTCGGCATTGACGCGGCGATGCGGCTGGGGGTTCAGCTGATTTTCTGTGCCCGGTTGCTCGACAGTTCCGTACTGCACACGCACCACAATTGCCGACACACTCACAACCAGAACTGAATTCCCCCCGAACCCCTGAACCGGGGTTTGCGCAGGTAGAGGCCCCTGACCTAATTGGTCAGGGGCCTTTTCTTATTCTGGAATAGCGGCGTACCGTGTGCCATCCGGACTGTCCGCATTAGTGAGGCGCCATATGCCGACTCGGCGAATTCTCGAATTGATGGTGGTGGTGGCGATTGCCGTCCGCCCCGCGTTCGGCATGGCTCGCTTGTGGGCCGTCAAGACTTTCCAGACCAAGCCGAGAGGCACCATCGCACACGGTGCCGCTGAGATTGTGAGCGTGGTGGTATGACGGCCCCGACCATGTCCCCGTCTACCGGTGCGTCGTCGGGTGGCATCGCGGCTGGCAAGCAGCAGCCGCAGACCACTGTGGAGGCTGCTGGTGGTCCGTTCATTCGGCACTCTCAGCCTGGCCGGCGCCCCCAGTACCTGACCCAGGGTGTCGCGTTCGGCGGCATCATCAACAACCCCCTGGTGGCCGCACCGGGATACCTGCGGTCCTTCCGCATCAAGGTGACCGCGTCCGGTGGCACCGGCACCGTGGCCGTTCCGGCAGCGGACGCGCCGTTCAACGTCGCCGCGTTGGTGACCTTGAAGGACGCGTTCGGCACTCCGCTGCTGGTCGCCCCCGGGTACGAAGCGTTCTACCTGGTGCCGAAATACGGTGGTGCGTTCGGTCGCGGCGCGACCCGCGACGTCACCAACTTCCAGACCTACAGCGCGATCAGCACCGCGGGGAACTTCCAGTTCTCCACCCAGCTCCCGCTCGAATTCGTCAAGGCATACGGGACGATCAGCGGCGCGAACGCGTCGTTGCTGCCCACGCTGACCGTGAACCTGAACCCCACGTCCACTGTGTACTCGACTCCGCCGACCGGTGCGCCGACCCTGGCATTCCAGAACGATGCCGATTTCTATTGGTTGCCGGAAGGCGTGAACATCGCACCTCCTGGGATGGGCACCACCAGGCAGATTGTCTTTCAGCAGTGCTACCCGAACATCGGTAGCAACAGCACCACCACGGTCCAGTTCCCGCGTCTCGGTGGGTATCTGGACTTCATCGTGATGGAACTCCGGGACAGCACCGGCGCGCGGATCGACGCCTGGCCCTCGCGGATCCGGATCATTGTGGACGGTGTGCCGCTCATCGACAGCGACATCAACACTCTGTTTGAGGACATGCAAATCGCGTTCGAGAACACCTCGCGACCGGTCGGTGTCATCGCGGTGTCCCGCAAGACATCGTTCAGCCAGGTGGACGAAGGATTGTTCGACTCGGGCGAGACCTACCTGTCCACCAACCCCGGCACGCTGATCGAGGTCCAGGGCGCGCCCTGGGGCACCATCGCCAACGCACCGGCCACGTTGAACATCCTGGTCGGACAGATCGTTCCCAGTGGCACGCTCATCCAGGGCCTGCCGGAACTGTGAGGTGTGACCGATGTCCGGTCTGAGTCTCATGGGCACCGGCAACATGAGTGCCGGTGTCTACGCGGCCAGCTCCCCGTCGGTCGCCGGCTCCCCGTCGGCGGCCACGATCAGCGCGCGCGCCTACGGAGTCGGCAGCAACGGGCCCAACTGTGGGCCCCGCACCGCCGCCTACGGAACCGTTATCACCGGTATGGCCGGTGTTGCTCTGCTGCTCTACCTGTGGTGGAGCCTTCCCCGGTAAGGAGGAAAAGATGAGTGGTGGACACCTGGTTTCGTTCCTGCTGGGCGGAGCCGTGGTCTGGGGCTACTACAAGTTCGTTCGCAAGTCCTGACAGGACACCTACAACAGGACGGGTGACGTTGTGCGAGCGGTGTTCGGAATCGCCGTGTTGTGGGCCGGCTACGCCGTCGGTCTCTACGGTTTCTGCCTGATCCGCTCGTACGACATCAGCTTCCTGCAACTCGTCAAACCCAACGCGTTCGGCACATCGACGATCAACCCCAAGACTGGGGGCCTGACCGTCACCGGAGCCATCAGCAACTGGCCGCCGAACAAGTCCCGAGACGACGTCGTCTTTCCCAGCGGCGCGACCTCGGTTCCGGTCAGTGGCGTGGGGGGTGTCGGGTGAAAGGTGGCGTGATCCTGGCATGGCTGGTCGGTGAGGGCATCATCGCGTTTCGGTGCGTGCACAACCAGAAACGTCCACCGCTGCCCGGTCAGTTGCTCGCCGCGTCCGGTCTGTTCATCCTGCTCGCCTTGCTGGAAGGGCCACAACCACAACTGGCACGGCTGATCGCGTGGGGAATCGACATCGCCGCGCTGCTCAACCTGTTCAACAAGGCAGCACCCGGAAGCTCGATCGCGGCAGCCCTGTCCGGGCCGTCTCTCCCCGCCTCACAGGGAGGCCCCGGAGCCAGTCTCGGCGGACCGGTCAACACCGGCACTGCCACCCACACGGCGTAGGAGCAAACGAGAATGTTTCGGCCTACCACCGGAATCGCCGTCGTCGGCCTGATCGTCCTCGGGCTGATCATCGGTGACTTCCTCACCCACCCGACCGGCACAACGGCCGCAGGGAATGCGGCGGTCGCTGTCATCAAGCCGACCGAATCCGCGCTGCTCGGTGTGGCCCCGTAGCAACCCGCACTGTCCGGAAGGGAGTCCAGGATGCCTCGCTACTCGGTCAACGGTGCGTGGGCACCGGAAGTGGTGCCCGCGCTGTTGCCGTCCATCCCGGTCACTCCCGTGTCCACCACCTGGGGTTGGAGCAACGTCACCGGCCATCCGGGCACCAAGCCGATCCCGTCCCCCAAGCCTGGCGTGCACTCCGTCTCCCCGTCGGTGCTCAACCAGCCGTCCTGGTGTAGCCCGGACGTGTTCTACCCGGCCCTGTACCGCTCCGATCCGGACGTGAACTGGCGCCACACCCCGACCAGGCCCCAGGAAGTCATGCCCGTGCCGGCCGTCAACCTCTACAACATGGCCGGTGTCGCGATGCGCATGCGCAAGACCGGTGGCCGGTACCAGGTCGCACAGCCCAGCGTGGTCCAGACCTGGCCGGACCTGCTCGGTCAACGCCTGGCCAGCCTTGGCGCGGCAGCGTCTTCCCCGCTGCCCCCGAGGGGAGCGTGACGCATGACCGCTCCCGCAGGTAGTGAGCCCACCACGGAAGGCCGTCCCGCTTCCGGTCGCCGTGGTGGGTTCACTCTGCCTACCTGGGGGTGGATCGCGGTCGCGGTCGGTGGAGTCGGATTCGTTGCCTGGTACTACATCAAGGGCAAGAACGGTGCGGCCGCCGCGGCACCCGCCGCGACCACCGGCACCGCGACCGCGTCCGGTTACACCTCCCCCACCACCATCCTGCCGATCTTCCAGGGCAGCACCGCCGGTACGAACAGCTTGACCAACGCCCAGTTTCAACAGCTGCAACAGGCCAACCCCCCGTTGCCGGACGCCGTCTACACGGTCAAGGGCACTGGCGCGTATGCGATTCCCACGCAGGCGGGGGGCCCCGCGTCCAACGGCGGCACGATCAACGACCAGTGGCCGGCCGGTGCGGTGATCGCCGCCTACAACCTCTCCCCCACCGACCTGTTGAACATCAGCGTGTACTCCACCCTGCTGATGATCATGAACCCTGGGCTCACCGCGCCGTATCCCGTGGGCACACAACTGAAAATGCCCTACAACGGCACGTCGCCCCCGCCGAACAGCGCACCGGACCCGTCGTCCCCCAAGCCGCAAAGTCCATCCTCGGCAGAGACGAACGTCGCGTTCAACGGGAACAACGGCACCTCGTACCTGTCCAGTAGCGCCAACACCAACAGCAGCACCAGCAGCACGTAGGGAGGGGTGGCCGTGGCGAACATCCCGGTGCCGGACCTGTCGGGAACCCAGAACTACAGCGGGTTCGGGACCGACCAGGTCTATTGGTCCATGCCCGTGCAGTACGCCGCACCCTCGCCCACCCCGAACCTGGCCGTGGTCGCGACCGGCGGGGGCCTGGCCCCCCAGACGCTGCCCGATCAGATCATCCAGGTGGATCCGCAACAGGCCACCTACCTGGACCTGTACGCCACGCTCACCCCCGAGGGTGTTCCCGCGCGCGGCTGGCTGCCCGGTACCTACATGCACACCGCGGGCGCGATGCCGCGCGGCGCCTGAGAGGGGCCTGCTCATGCCGTTCGTGAATCCGTCTCTCAGTC
>Ga0210389_10003886_pt1 | contig 11647 bp, 9 predicted proteins | sample IncBWH28OmetaG_FD_160127 | JGI IMG/M metagenome (GOLD analysis project Ga0210389, IMG submission 160127) | Forest soil microbial communities from Barre Woods Harvard Forest LTER site, Petersham, Massachusetts, United States - Inc-BW-H-28-O ... | reverse complement strand
CCGCAAACTGCAGGCCCTGGATCCGCCCGATCTCCAAGTGGTCGGAGCTCACCGCAAAAGCGGGTGCGTGCCCCGCGCGACGAAGTTCGGGAATATATTCCGCGTTGCGATTCAGCACCACCCAGCCGATTCCAGCAGTGGACGCCGCGCGCGCCACTTGCGGCAACGCCGTCGCGCCGAGAGGTTCGAAAAGTATCGCATCAGGGCGCGTGCCCGTAGGTGATTGAATCGCTTTCAATATCTGATCACTCTGCTTGATCGCGTCGTTATCCGCATAGACCACGTGCAGTTCCAAACCCAGCCGCCCGGCGGTTTCCTTCGCAGCGGTAGCTTGTTCCTGCTGATAATCGTTGTCGTCCGTGGGCAGCGAGAGCAGATACTTCAGTTTGGGCATGGGTCGTCTGAGGTCCTCAGTTTTTTCACGCACGGCAAGAGTACATGGAAAACGGGGCGGGTGTTCGGAGAACTCGCGGTGCGGTGCCGTTTCGTGACATGGCCGCGAGGCGCCAGTGGCCTGCCCACGCGAGCCCTGGGAGATGAAACAACGGCACGAAAGTACGCCTGCAGGCGCTTAGTTAAAGCGTACGTATTCGAAATTCAGAGGCTGACGGTTGATGCCGCGAATCGGCGGCGCAATCCAATTGGCGAACTTGCCAGGCTCGATCACCCGCCCGGTCATCAACGATTGCACGAACTTCTGATCCTCCGCGCTGGGCATCCACTTGTCCCGATTATTTTCCCACGCCTCTTTCGAAAGAACTTCGCCTTCGGGGCTGATAAAGTGCCCGGCGAAATTGCCGATCGCGCGATGGAATCCTTTGTGCGGCAATGTCAGACGGAAGGAAATGCCTGACTGTTCCATGATTTGGTTCCAGCGATCCACGCCGCCTTGAATCTCCGCGATGTAGTCGTCGCGCAGCCGCTCATTCAGCGCGGTCAACGCGGAAACCTGCCGCGTGATGATTTTGTTGCCGGAAACTTCGAGCACCGGATATTCGGCATTCTGCAGCTCGTGGTCATCCTCGATTTTTGTTTCTTCGTAGCGCCCTTTCAGCCCCGTGGTGTAGTAGCTCGCGGCGTTGGATGATGCATCCGAGCCAAAAAGGTCAATCGTCACGCTGAAGTGGAAATTCAGATATTTCTGCATCGTTTGCAGGTCAATCACGCCCAGCGCGCGCACGTCGCTGGCATTTTCCACTTTGTGTTCCTTCATCACTTCGCACGTGCGTTGCAGAATGCGGCTGATGCCCGTCTCGCCGACAAACATGTGATGCGCTTCCTCGGTGAGCATGAAGCGGCAAGTCCGCGCCAGCGGATCGAAACCGGATTCGGCCAACGCGCACAGCTGGAATTTTCCGTCACGATCGGTGAAAAAAGTGAACATGTAAAATGCCAGCCAATCCGGCGTCGGCTCGTTGAACGCGCCCAGAATGCGCGGATTGTCCATATCGCCCGAACGCCGTTCCAGTAGCGCCTCCGCTTCTTCGCGTCCATCACGGCCGAAATATCGGTGCAACAGATACACCATCGCCCAGAGGTGCCGCCCCTCTTCCACGTTCACCTGAAAAATATTTCGCAAGTCGTACAAAGACGGGCAGCACATCCCCAGCAGCCGCTGCTGCTCGACGGATGCCGGCTCCGTATCGCCCTGCGTCACAATCACGCGCCGCAACGTCGAGCGATATTCGCCGGGAACTTCCTGCCACGCCGGCTGGCCTTTGTGCACGCCGAAATTCACTTGGCGGCCCGGATCGCGGGGCTGCAGAAAAATTCCCCAGCGATATTCCGGCATGCGGACGTAGCCGAACTGCGCCCAGCCGTCCGGCTCCACGCTCGTCGCAGTGCGCAGATACACTTCCAGCGCGTGGCTCTCACTCGGGCCCATGTCGTACCACCAGTTCATGTAAGCCGGCTGCCAGTGTTCCAGCGCGCGCTGCAGCACGCGGTCCCTGCCCAAATCCACGTTATTCGGGATTTTTTCCGTGTAATCAATCATGGCAAGCTCCTAAAAGTATAAATCGTAAATTTGTTGCGGCAGGGTACGGGCGTCAGACCCGCTCCCAGTTGAATTTCACCGGCGCGCCCGTGCCGTAAATCTTCAGCGCTCCGCTTTCGCCCACAGAGTTCGGACGAATGAAAATCCAGTTCTGCCAAGCGGAAAGTCGGCCAAAAATTCGTGTCTCGGTGGTTTCCGGCAAGCCGAATCGCAAATTCGCCTCCATTCCCGTCAGCGCATCCGGCGAGAGCGCGATTCGCGATTCGATCGCCTGCCGCACTTCGTCCTGCCAATCAAGATCGTCGGGCGCGGCCGTCACCAAGCCTAACTCCATGGCATCTTTCACTTGCAGCACGCGATCCACGTGCTCGCCCAGCGTTTCAATTCGCTTTGTGTCCTGATAAAAGCGCGCCGCCACACGCGAAAGATGATTCACCGTTGGTAGCGCCCCGAAATTCATTTTCGAAAGCGTCATCGCCGCTCGCGCGTCGCCTTCCTGCGTGTCCAGCATGTAAACGCGATCCGCTGCCAGCGCCAGCTCCAACAAAGTTCCGGCAAAACAGGAATTGGGTTCAACCAGCGCGTAGAGCGAGCGCGAGGAAACATCCAGCCGCGCGAAAGTGCGCCGCATCATCCCCAGGACTTCCCGAACAAACCAATTCCCCTGATTTTTCAAGATGAAATCATCGAACGCCACAACAGCATCTGGATTTCCAGTGGTCTTCAAAATCCACAAACCGAGTTCGGGCTCGCTGGTGCGCAACCCAAGAATCGCATCATCCAGTTCGCGTGCCATTTGCAGCGGCCACCAGCGAGCGCCTTCCGTCAACGCGCTCTCCAGCGTAGGTGCGGCCGAGGATTCCGGCGCGCGGACGGTCAAAGTCACAGTTCGCGCCTCGCGATTCGCCTGCGCATCCACAAATTCGTAGTGTCTGCCTGCGTCGTCAACGGTTCGTCGCAGCGGCGCGAGCGCCACGCCCTGCGCATTGGCGGGGCGATCGCTCTGGCCAGCTAGCTCTAGCGCCCGCCGCTTCACGTGCTCCGCAAATTGCTGTGTTTTCACCACGTCATCCACCAGCCGCCAATCTTTCGCGCGCTGGCCCTTCACTCCATCCGCCGTGGTGCAGAAAATATCGGCGTGGTCGCGGCGCACGCGGCGCTTGTCCGTAACGCGCGTCAGGCCGCCCGTACCGGGGAGAACTCCCAGCAGCGGAACCTCCGGCAAGCTGACCGCGGAAGAGCGATCGTCCACCAAAATAATTTCATCGCACGCCAGAGCCAGCTCGTATCCGCCGCCGGCTGTGGTTCCGTTCAGCGCAGCCAGAAATTTCAAGCCAGAATGAACGCTGGAATCTTCAATCCCATTGCGCGTCTCATTCGTGAACTTGCAGAAATTCACCTTCCACGCGTGCGAAGAAAGTCCCAGCATATAAATGTTAGCGCCCGAACAGAACACGCGGCTTTTCGCGCTGGTGATCATCACGCAGCGAATTTCCGGATGCTCGAAGCGGATTCGCTGCAGCACGTCGTGAAGTTCAATGTCCACTCCCAGATCGTAGGAATTCAGTTTCAGCTTGTAACCTGGACGCAAGCCACCATCCTCGTTCACGTCCATCGTCAGCGTCGCCACCGGCCCTTCATAGGCCACGCGCCAATGTTTGTATTTCGCTGGCTCGGTCTGATAATCCACCGGCGCCACTTTAGTTTGCGAGTCTTGCGTCGCTGTCACGTCCACGCGTGCCTCCTACCCGATTTCAGTTTGCAGTGCTTCTCTCAATTTCAGGAAACTTTGCTCCGCGGATTCGCCCGAAGTGTCCAGGTGCAGATCCGCCTTGCGATAAAAAGGTTCTCGCGCCTCCAAAATGTGGCGCAAATCTTCCATGGCTTCATCGTTTTCGGCCATGGCGCGAAAATCGCCCTGCGCCATCACGCGCGTCATGTAGTCTTCCGGATTCGCTTTCACCCACACGGTGAAACAGCTCACCAGCAGACGATCGTAGGTTTCTTTTTCGGAGACCACGCCTCCCCCGACCGAAAGAACCGCACGCGGATACTCGCGCAAGATGCGCTCAAGAACGCGCTGTTCAATTCGGCGGTATCCGCTCTGCCCGTACAACGAAAAAATCTCCGACAAATCCATCCCAGCTTCTTTCGCAATCTCGCGGTCCAGTTCGATGAAAGGTGCCTTCACCGATTGCGCCAACTTCACTCCGAGAGTTGACTTCCCCGCGCCGCGCAAGCCGATCAATGCAATCCGCGAACGGCGATCCTTGGGTGCCGCACCGAGCTCCTTCGCGAGGCGTGCCGCAACCGTTTTCAATTGCTGGGCGGGAAGGCGTTCCAGGAGGTCGAGTATCGAGCGCTTCGCGTCGGTAGCAACGCCTTCGGTCGTAAACAAGTCGGCGAGCGAAACGTTGAGCGCCGTGGCGATTCGCCGCAGCAGCACGACCGAAACATTGCCATCGCCCAATTCAAGCTGCGCCAGATGGCGTTCAGAGACGTCCGATTCCTGTGCCATCATTTTCCGAGTCATGCCGCGGCGGCTGCGCAGTTCGCGAACCCTCACGCCTAGCGCGCGCAGAAAATCCTCGTCATTAGGGTGCGAGGAGGGGGAGGGCAAAACAGCGCCGGATTGCATTTCTGGGCTCATAAAGTATGCGTCCGCACAGGATGCATTATAGTACATGTCACGAGGGCGAAGTCAATCTTTCGGGGTCGATCACTCTCAAAGAGAAAACGGGCTTCGACAGCTAACGGCCTTCCATCTACACATAATAGGGTACTTGCTACCATTTACATAGACCCCTCGCCTCACACGGGCTTGCTTCAGTATGCAAAATACTACAGCCAAGGTGGCAAGTCTTAGGTCACTTGCATCTGTCCGTCGTGACGGAATTTGCGCGAAAAATGGAGCTTTCGTACCATCGCAGCCACCTATCTCCCCAGGTTAGAGTGGCCTATGCGCGTCAGATGCCTGCACTGTTCCGCCCAAGTGGAACTTGACGACCAACGGGTTAAAGGCCGCAAAATGGCCCAAATCCGCTGCTGGATGTGTGCGCAAAGCTCCGTTGTGGACTTGCTTCCGCCGGACCTCAAGTCCTCCACAATCATCACCGATCCGGTCGCGCCGCAAGATCGGCCGTTCGGTGCCACCCGCCTCGAACAGTCGGACAGCTCTCGAGTAGCGACGCTCGATCTGCCTACGGGCAAGTCCATTGCGATTTCCGTAGTCGCAGGCTCTTCGCAGGGCCTGGAACGCGGCATGACCATGCCGCTGGTAACAATCGGACGCCTTCGTGGCGGCGCCGATTTTGAAATTGACGACCCCATGATTTCGCGCTTGCACTGCGCCGTAGAAGTAAAGAGCGACGCGGTTTACCTCCGCGACCTGCGCTCGACCAACGGCACCTACGTGGCTGAAAAACGCGTACTGGCGACGCAGATAGATGACTCGACTGAGTTCCGAATTGGAACTTCGACTCTGCGTGTGAGCATCCGGCCCCATTAGCCCTAACATGAATAAGCCCGTCGCGCGCGTCCCCTCCGAACAGTGTCCACCTTGTCGCCCGCTCCCGCGAAAGTTTAAGCCTGCGCTGCGCTGGACACTGCGGTATGCTGCTTCCCTATAAATCTAAAGCCGGTTAGAGCGCAATCCGCTCGTTTTGCCGGTGGTCAAATCCGCGGGGGAGCAGGTGAGTAGTGCAAAACGCGATCGCAAAATCGGCATGGGCAGCAACATCACCAGACGCGATTTCCTCAACGGATTCGGCGTCGCAGTAGGCGGTTCGTTATTAGTCCCAGACACGAAATGGTTCGATCGGCTCGGCCTTCCGCAATCGCCCTTATCTTCTGAAAAGTCCTCCGCGTACTATCCGCCTACGCTTACTGGCATGCGCGGCACCACCGACGCCGTAATGGAAGTCGGCCACGCGCTGCGCGACGGGAACACCTGGAACAATCCGACCCCCGACTCCGAGATCTACGACCTGATCGTGGTAGGCGGCGGCATCAGTGGCCTCTCCGCCGCATATTTCTTCCGGCAGATGGCCGGCCCGAAAGCCAAAATCCTGATCCTCGAAAATCACGACGATTTCGGCGGCCACGCGCGGCGCAACGAATTTCACACGGACCAACGCATGATCCTCGGGTACGGTGGCACGCAGTCCATCGCCGGCCCGAAAATTTACAGCAAGCAAGCCAAGCAGCTGTTCGCGGATTTGGGCATCGAAGTTCAGCGCTTCTACAAGTACTACGACCGCGATTTCGAGAAATCGCATGGCCTGCAGCGCAGCACGTTTTTCGACAAGAAAACATTTGGCGCAGACAAGCTAGTCGCCGGCACGGGCGAGCCAAGCTGGGCAGCGTTTCTCGCCAAGACGACGCTATCTCCGCAAGTCCAGCAAGATCTCGCGCGGCTGCACACCGAAAAGGTGGACTACCTGCCGGGCATGTCCTCGTGGGACAAAAAAGTCCTGCTTGCCAAAACCAGTTACAAAGATTATTTGCTGAAATACGTGAAGATCACTCCCGATGCGATTCCTTTTCTGCAGACCGAGACGTACGGACTCTACGGCGTCGGCGTTGACGCGGTTCCAGCCGGCGATCTTGCAGGCCTGGGCTATCCCGGATTTGAGGGCATGGATCTTTCCGGCAAGCCAGGCCCAGGCCTGGGCGTAGAAATCACCAAACAGGACGAAGGGGACGAGCCGTACATTTTTCATTTTCCCGATGGCAACGCTTCCATTGCGCGGCTTCTGGTGCGCTCGCTGATTCCCGCGTCTGCGCCGGGCCACACCATGGAAGATATCGTCACGGCCAAGCTGGATTACGCCACGCTGGATGATCCTGCCTCTCCCGTGCGGCTGCGACTGAACAGCACAGTGATCATCGCGCGCAATGTCGGCGAAGCAAGCACCGCGAAAGAAGTCGAGATCACCTACGTAAAAGACGGCCATGCGCGTTCCGTGCGTGGTGCCAGTTGCGTTCTCGCCTGCTGGAACATGGTGATTCCATATTTGTGCCCCGATCTGCCGGACAAGCAGAAGGACGCGCTCGCCTACGGCGTGAAAGTTCCGCTGGTGTACACCAACGTGCTGATACGCAATTGGCAATCGTTCAAAAAATTGGGAGTGAGCGGCGTCCGCTGCCCCGGAAGTTATTTCGAAACGGTCACGTTGGATTTTCCGGTCAGCATTGGCGATTACAAATTCACCGCAAATCCCGCCGAGCCCTGCGTCCTGCACCTCGAACGAGTGCCGTGCAAAGTGGGCCTTCCGGCGCGCGAACAGCAAAAAGCCGGGCGGCGCGAACTGCTCACCACCAGCTTCGCGACATTCGAGCGCAATATCCGCGAGCAGCTCGGCGCGATGCTCGCGCCCGGTGGTTTCGATCCCGCCACGGATATTCAGGCCATCACCGTTAATCGCTGGCCGCACGGCTATGCCTACGAATACAATTCCTTGTACGATCCCGATTGGCCGGAGGATCAGCAACCCTGCGTCATCGGACGGCAGCCGTTCGGTCGCATTTCGATCGCCAATTCCGACGCGGAAGCTTTTGCGTACACCAATGCCGCGATTGATCAGGCGTACCGCGCGGTCAACGAGGTCGCGCGATTCCGCCGTCCCACTGCAACCTAAACAGGGCAGCGCGTAAAGCGTACGGAGCGTAAGCTGCCGCCGCTAAAGTGATATATTGCCCTGGAAATAAAGCGTGGCGCGCACTGCTGCTGCGGCACTACGCCGGGATTTGGACTACTTGAGCGAAAAACATACAGGGCGCCTGCTCGATCCCTTGTTCACCACGGATGCGATGCGTGAAATTTTTTCGGATCGACGCAGCCTACAGGGCATGCTCGATTTTGAAGCAGCGCTCGCGCGTGCACTGGCGCACGCGGGCGTAGCGCCGGCGGCTTCCGTCGAGCCCATCGTCGCGCAATGCAACGCGGATCATTTTGCGATGGACGTTCTGGCGCGCGAAGCAGCCCTCGCCGGAAATCTGGCGATTCCGCTGGTGAAGGCGCTCACAGCGGCCGTGGCGAAATCCGATCCGAAGGCCGCCGGTTTCATCCACTGGGGTGTCACCAGTCAGGACGCGATTGACACCGGCCTCGTCCTGCAATTACGCGCCGCTCTGGATTTGCTGCTGCGCGAACTTTCGCAATTTTCGAGCGTGCTCGCGCGCGTCGCGGAGAAGCATCAAGCCACGCTGCTCGCCGGCCGGACCTGGCTGCAACAAGCGAGTCCCGTAACTCTCGGTGTGAAAGTTGCCGGCTGGCTCGACGCAATTCATCGCCACCAGGCGCGCATCGCGCACGAGCGTAATGAAGTCTTGACCCTGCAGTTTGGCGGAGCGGTAGGTACGCTTGCCGCGCTCGGGGAAAGCGGGCCGGCCGTGGCTGCGGCTTTGGGCTCCGATTTAAAACTGAAGGTGCCCAGCATCCCTTGGCACACGCATCGCGACCGTTTTGCCGAAGTTGCCACCACGCTGGGCCTGTTGGTCGGCACGCTGGGAAAAATTGCGCGCGATATTTCGTTGCTCGCGCAAACCGAAATCGGCGAAGTTCTGGAGCCTGCTGAATCCGGTCGCGGCGGATCGTCCACGCTGCCGCACAAACGCAATCCGGTCGGTTCCGCGGTCGTTCTCGCAGCGGCGATTCGCGTTCCCGCGCTGGTTTCCGTGATGCTCACCGCGATGGTCCAGGAACATGAACGCGGCCTGGGCGGCTGGCACGCCGAATGGGAAACTCTGCCCGAGATTTTTGTGCTCGCGGCCGGCGCGCTCGCGCACATGGCCCACGTGGTGGATGGCATTGAAGTGAACGAAGAACACATGACGTACAATCTCGGCGCGACGCACGGCCTGATTCTCAGCGAAGCTGTCGCGATCGCGCTCGCAAAACACATCGGGCGCTCGCCCGCTCATCAACTCCTGGAACACGCCGCGCACCGTGCCCTGGAATCTGGCCGCCCGCTGCGCGATCTGCTGCTCGAAGATCAGGAAGTGCGCACGCATCTTTCGCCCACGGAAATTGACGGCTTGCTGGATCCAAAAAATTACACTGGCTCGGCTGCATCCATGATCCAGCAGGTATTGGCCAACGAAAGAAAGCATCGGTAAAATATTGTTCGGGAAGAGTTGCGATATGGCCTTAACTGAAATTAATCGCGCGAGCTTTCACTACCAGCTGGACGGCCCGGCGGACGCGCCCGTAGTGGTGTTTTCCAATTCGCTGGGCACCAATCTCGCATCGTGGGACCCGCAAGTCCCCGCCCTCACGCAAAAGTTCCGCGTCCTGCGCTACGATTCCCGCGGTCACGGCCTCTCAGAAGTCACTCCGGGCCCATACACGATCGCCGGGCTAGCTCAAGACGCAGTTGGCTTGCTCGATGCGCTGAAAATTCCAACCGCGCACTATTGCGGAATTTCCGTCGGCGGATTGATCGGCCAGTGGCTGGGTATCAACGCGGCACACCGTTTCAAAAGTCTGACGCTAAGCAATACCGGCGCCCGCATCGGCACCACGGACGGCTGGAACACGCGCATAGCCGCCGTCAAGGAAAGCGGCATCGCGCCAATCGCGGATGGTGTCGTCCCCCGTTGGTTCACCGAAGATTTCGCCAAGCGAGCGCCCGCGCAGGTCGAAGCCGCGCGACAAATGCTGTTGCACACGATGCCCGAAGGTTACATCGCCACGTGCGCTGCGCTCCGGGACGAGAATATACGCGAAACAGTTTCGCGCATCAGTCTGCCCACGCTGGTAATTTCCGGCACGCACGATGCCGCAACGCCGCCGGCAGACGGCCGATTCATCGCGGGAAAAATCCCTGGAGCGCAGTTCCTGGAACTAAACGCCGCGCATCTTTCGAATGTCGAAGCGGCCGAGCCTTTCACAGCCGCGCTGCTGAAATTTCTCGAGCATCAGGAGACGAAATAATGGACGAGCGTGAGCGTCATGCCACAGGAATGAAAGTGCGCCGCGCGGTGCTGGGCGATAAGCACGTGGACAAAGCCGAGGCGACCAAAGATTCCTTCAGCGAGCCGTTTCAGGACTTGATCACGCGCTATGCATGGGGAGAAATTTGGTCGCGCCCCGGCCTTTCGCGCCACACGCGCAGCCTGCTGACGCTTTCCATGATGATCGCGCTCAATCGCGGAGATGAATTTCGCATGCACGTGCGGGCCGCGCTGAATAATAAGGTCACGCGCGAGGAAATTCAGGAAGTGCTGCTGCAGAGCGCCATCTATTGCGGTGTTCCGGCGGCAAACGCGGCGTTTCATCTGGCGCAGGAAGTTTTCGCGGAGGCTGACGCCGAACGCTGATACAATTTCACGCGCCCGCGCTTAATTCTGCATTGCGAAGTTTCCAGCAAAGCGTCAAGTGTCCGCAGCGACGCCAATTTCAGGAGGAATCATAAATGCCGATCGAAAAAGTTGCGGTGGTAGGCTGCGGCCTGATGGGATCAGGAATCGCGCAGGTAGCAGCTCAGTCCGGCTGCCAAGTCACCGTCCGCGAAGTTTCCCAGCAGCTCGTTGATAAAGGTTTGCAATCCATCGAGAAAAATCTCCAGCGCCTGGTGGATAAGGGCACGCTCCCCGCCGCCGACCGGGACCAAGTCCGCGCGCGCCTCCGCGGCACCACGAATCTCGAAGACCTGAAAGAATCAGACCTGGTGATCGAAGCGATCATCGAACAGCTCCCCGCGAAGCGCGAACTTTGGACGGCGCTCGATAGGATCTGCCCCAAGCACACGATCTTCGCCAGCAACACGTCGTCGCTCTCCATTACCGAAATGGCGATGTTCACGCAGCGCCCCGACCGTTTCCTCGGCATGCATTTTTTCAACCCCGTGCCCGTGATGAAATTAGTGGAAATAATTCGTACCATCGCCACCGATCCCAAAGTGGATGAAGCAGCCGTCGCTCTCGCCGCGCGTTTCGGCAAGACTCCCGTACGCACCACCGATCGCACCGGCTTCATCGTCAATCGCTTGCTCGTGCCGTATCTGCTCGATGCCGTGCGCGCGCTCGAAGAGGGCGTCGGCTCCATCGAAGATATAGATAATTCCATGAAGCTAGGCTGCGGCCATCCCATGGGCCCGCTCACGCTTCTCGATTTCGTCGGGCACGACACCACGTATTACATCGCGAATATCATGTTCGATGAATTCAAGGAACAACGCTTCGCGCCTCCGCCGCTGCTGAAGCGCATGGTCCTGATGGGCTGGAACGGCCGCAAAGCCGGCCGCGGATTTTACGATTACAGCGATCCCGCAAAACCAAAGCCGCTGCAATTCACATAGAAGCTGTCGAGTTCTCAACGCGTGGATTTTTTAATGTTTCGCTTGGCCTTCTGGCGCGCCAGACTTCGAAAGCCGCTCGATCACTTCGGCGGGCAGTGGACGCGATTTCATCCGCTCCGGATTCGCCGGATCCGTGCCGGCCCACACGCGCGTTTCAAAACCTTCCACCGCCAGCGCGCCTGCCTTGAAAAACTGATGCTGGATCACGAAACTGCTGCGGTGAAATTCCGTCACCGTAGATTCCGCCAGCAATTCGTCGCCGAAAGTTGAAGCTACCAGGAACCGCACGCGGACATCCACCAGCGGGACTCCCAAAATTCCATGCGCCCGGAACAAAGCGCGCGTGGGC
>Ga0210389_10003885_pt1 | contig 11648 bp, 10 predicted proteins | sample IncBWH28OmetaG_FD_160127 | JGI IMG/M metagenome (GOLD analysis project Ga0210389, IMG submission 160127) | Forest soil microbial communities from Barre Woods Harvard Forest LTER site, Petersham, Massachusetts, United States - Inc-BW-H-28-O ... | reverse complement strand
GACCAGTGCGGCGTCGGCGTCACCGCCATCCGTGGCCGCACTGGCTGTCAGGGTGCGGAACACGTGGTCCATGGTGGCGGTGCTGCCGGCGATCGTCGACGTTCCGTGCACCCGCGCCACACCGGACACGACGTCGATCGGCATGGCGCCAAGGCGAAACGCGCCGTCGCCACAACCGGCCGCGGCAATGGCGTCGGTGATCGCGGCGACCCGGTCGGGTCCCGCGGTCCGGATCACCGCGCGCACGATCGCCGGGTGTACGTGCACGCCGTCGGCGATGAGTTCGACGGTCACCCGCGGGTCCTGCAGCAGGGCGAGTGCGGGTCCGGGCTCGCGGTGGTGCAGTGGCGGCATCGCGTTGAACAGGTGGGTGCCGACCGTTGCGCCCGCGCCGACGGCCCGCTGGGTCTGCTCGTAGGTCGCATCGGTATGCCCCACGGCGACAACGACTCCCGCGTCGAGAAAACGCCGAATTGCCGCGTCGGCTCCGGGCAGTTCGGGCGCCAGCGTGACCATCCGGATCGCCCCGTCTCCGGCTGCGAGCACCGCGTCGATCTCCGCGGGGTCCGGATGACGCACCTGGGCGGGGTCGTGTGCGCCGCAGCGTGCCCTGCTCAGCCACGGCCCCTCCAGGTGGACCCCGGAGACGGTGCCCTGTCGGGTGGCCGCCGCTAGTGCGCGAACGCTGGCGATCAGCTCGGTCGGCGAGGCGGTGACCAGGCTGGCCAGCGTCGTGGTGGTGCCGTGCCGCGCGTGAAACGCGGCGGCCCCGGCGATGCCATCGGTGTCGGCGTACCAGGCTCCGCCACCGCCGTGCACGTGGATGTCGACAAAGCCGGGAACCACAGTGCAATCGGGGAAATCACGGTCGGCCGCCCCGGGTGATGATCCGGCTCCGCAGCCGGTGATCCGCCCGTCGGAAAACGCCAGCCATCCCGGCCGGCTGAGCTGCCCGTCGAGGGCCACGGTTCCGGCGGTGATCAATCCCATCGGCCACCGTTTTCCCAGAAGTGACTTATCTCCTCCAGCTGGCGCCCCTTGGTTTCCGGCGCATAGCGGTAGACAAAGCCGAAAGCAACCACTGCGAGAACCGCGAACACCGCGAACGTCCCTGCGCCGCCAAGGGAATGCAACACGCTGAGGAAAACGGCGGCGATAATCGCGTTGGCCACCAGGTTGAAGGTGAGCATCGCGCTCGACCCGAGGGACCGGAGCCGGGACGGGAAGCTTTCGCTCGCGTACACCCACCCCAGGGAGCCGAAACCCAGGGTGTAGCCGATGATGAACAGCAGTACGGCGGCGAACCCGAAAACCAGTCCCGCCCCGCCGAGATGACCTTGGGCGAAGACGGCCATCAGCATGATATCGGCGGCAATCATCATGGCGATGCCGGACAACAGAATTGGACGCCGGCCCAGCCGGTCGACAAGAAGCAGCGAGGTGCACACGGCCGCTAAGCCGGCGACCTGGACCAGCGCCGGCAGGGCCAGTAGCGCGAAATTGCCCGTGAAGCCCATGGCTTCGAATATTCGGGGACTGTAGTAGATGATCGCGTGTCTACCGGTGATCTGGATCAGGAAGCCGAGCGTGACGACGAAGATGGTGGCCCGCAAATACGGCCGTCTCAGCATCTCGGAGAAGCCGCCTCCAGAATGGCCGGAGCCTTCGCTCACGGCGCTGCCGATCTCGGCGAGCTTCGCGTCGACCTGGGCGTCCGGCTCAACCCGCAACAAAGCCCGGCGGGCGTCGTCGACCCGGCCCTTCAGCAGATACCACCGAGCGGTATCGGGCATCCGAATCAGCAAGGGCAGCAGGAGCACTGCGGGTACGGCGGCCAGCCCCAGCATCCACCGCCAGCTGTGGGTGCCGGCCAACAGGTAACCGGTCAGATAGCCGAGGATCAGCGCGCTGACGATCGCCAATTGATAGGCAGTCAGCAGCGAGCCGCGCACCGCTGCCGGCGCCGATTCCGCGATGTATACCGGGACGACCACCACTGCCACGCCGATCGTCAGACCAAGCAGCAGCCGCGCCAGCAACAGCATCGGCAGCGAGACCGAGAACGCACCCAGCAGCGCGAACAGCGCGTAGCTGACGACGATCAGCACCATCGACTTCTTGCGCCCGATCGCGTTGGCGAGCACGCCGGCACCGAGCGCCCCGGCGATCTGGCCGATCACCGCCATCGTCGTCAGCAGTTCTTGTTGCCGCGTCGTGAGTCCGAAGTCCTCGGTGACGAACAGCAGCGCCCCAGCGATGATGGACAGGTCGTAGCCGTAGATGACGCCGACACTGGCGGCGGTGAGCCCCACCAGCAAGCTCCGCCGCGACGGGCGCGGCGTCTCGCCGACGGTCAGCTGACCGGTACCCGGCCGCGCAGCAACTCAATGACGCGGTCGGGGTCGTCGGGGCTGATGCAAGGTCGTACCGAGCGGCCGATGTCCTGGTACAGGGCTTCACTCACGTGCACGACGCTGCCACAGCGCAATTGGGCGGTCAACGGTGCTCAACGGTGTTGATGCTGGGGGCGGCGGTTCATCGAGCGCGCGGCCATGATCAGCGCGAACACGATGATGGTGCCGATGACGGCCACGCCCACCCGCACCGGCGTCGCGTCCGCGGCCAGCATCAGCCCGCTGGCCTGCGCGCCGGCACCCTGCCGGTCGGCGGCAGCATCGTGCTTGGCGGGCAGCAGCGAGGGATCCGGTTCGATCAGGCTGCCGACCTGGGTACCCTGCGGCGTGCTGAACCCGTAGTCCAGCAGGTGCGCCGCCTGTTCCCAGGGCGCTATGGGTTGCCGGGTCCCGTGCAGCAACACCGCCACCAGCCGTCGTCCGTTGCGGTCGGCCGCACCGACGAACGTCTGACCGGCGTCGTCGGTGTAGCCGGTCTTGCCGCCCAGCGCACCCGGGTATTTGTAGAGCAGCTGGTTGTCGTTCTCCAGCTCGTAGCCGGGGTGGTCGCCGTGGCCGGGGAAGTTGAAGGTCCGCGTCGCGACGATGTCGGCGAACGTGGGGTTCTGCCAGGCGTACCGGTAGAACAGGCCGATGTCGTAGGCCGAGGTGCTCATGCCGGGGCCGTCCAGCCCGGACGGCGTCGCCACCCGCGTGTCGCGGCCCCCGAGCTTGGCGGCCAGCACGTTGATCTTGTCCAGCGCTTGCTGCATGCCGCCGAGCTGCATGGCCAGCGCGTGGGCGGCGTCGTTGCCGGAGTGCATCAGCAGCCCATGCAGCAGCTGGTTGACGGTGAACATGCCGCCCTCGTCGACGCCGACCTTGGTGCCTTCGGCGGCCGCGTCCTCGGCGGTTCCCGGGACGGACTTGTTGAGGGGCAGCGCATTGAGCGATGCCATCGCGACCAGCACCTTGATGATGCTGGCCGGGCGGTGCCGGCCGTGCGGGTCCTTGGCCGCGACGACGGCGCCGCTGTCCAGGTCCGCCACCACCCATGCGTCGGCGGACACGTCGCCCGGCAGCGGCGGTGTGCCGGGCGCGGCGACGATGCCGCAGCTGCTCAGCGCCTGGCCGCCGACCGGCTTGGGGGGCACCGCCAGCGGCATCGGCGGGTCACCGGCGGTGGGGACCTCCGACGAGTCCACCGCGGCTGGGGGAGACACCTGGTAAGGGCAGCCTGGTGGACCGGCATTGGGCTCGGGACCCGGTTCGGCGACCGCAATCGGCGCCCCCGACACGAGGGGTCCGGCCACCATGAAAATCGCTGCGACCAGGCATGACATCGAACGTAAGAGGCTCATTGCCTGTGCAGATTAGGCGATCCAGCGCCGAATTCCCGGGAGCCGCGCTGTGACTGGTGGGACAGATGTTGCAAATTACGCGCGTCGGCCCGGTTCCCGACCGGCGGCGGAGGAGTCGACCAACTACGCTGACATGCGGTCGGCGCGACGCCGGCCGAATCCCGCACCCCAAGTCCACACGGTGCCAAAGAATCCAAAGGGTAGGCCATTCCAAACGATCGATTTTGGTCAAAGTGGCGGCGCAACCGCGCTGGCGCGAGCGATTCGCCCGGTCCCGCTCGGCGATCGCTGAACCAGCTGCTCAAGGAGGTCGAGAAGGGGACCCAGGTTCGGCGCTCCGGGCTCGACCAGGTGCTGGCGGAGCTCAAGCAACATCGCGACAGCACGCCCGATCCGGACCTGCGTTCGGCGCTCGCCTGGCTTTGCAACGCACAAACGCGGCTGGCGAAGCAATCGAGCAAGGCGCATTCGCGGGAAGTGCTGATGGCTGCCGACGAGGTCAAGCGGGCCGCGGCTAAAGCCGCTGGGACTCCTGGCTGAGCACGCTGCGCAGGATCGCCTCAATGGTGTCGAATTCGGCTTGACCGCTGATCAGCGGTGGCGCCAGTTGGATGACGGAATCGCCGCGCTCGTCGGTGCGGCAGTACAACCCGGCTTCGAACATCGCCGAAGACACCCGCGCCAGTAGCGGCCGGCGTTCGTCGTCGGTGAAGGTTTGCTTCGTCGCCTGGTCCTTGACGAGTTCGACGCTGTAGAAGTAGCCCTCGCCGCGTACGTCGCCGACGATGGGCAGGTCGTAGAGCTTCTCCAGGGTGGCGCGGAAGCTGGGCGCGAGTCGTTTGACACGGTCGTTGAGACCCTCGCGCTCGAAGATGTCGAGGTTGGCCAGCCCGACGGCCGCCGATACGGGGTGGCCGCCGAACGTGTAGCCGTGCGGGAACATGGTGTTGCCGTCGTTGAACGGCTCGAATAACCGCTCACTGGCGATCATCGCGCCGATCGGTGAGTAGCCCGACGTCATTCCCTTGGCGCAGGTGATCATGTCGGGCACGTAGCCGAAGTCCTCACAGGCGAACATCGACCCGATCCGGCCGAACGCGCAGATCACCTCGTCGGAGACCAGCAGCACGTCGTATTCGTCGCAGATCTCCCGGACCCGCTCGAAATAGCCCGGCGGCGCCGGGATGGAGCCACCGGCGTTTTGCACCGGCTCCAGGAACACCGCGGCAACGGTCTGGGGCCCCTCGAACTCGATCGCCTCGGCGATCCGGTCGGCGGCCCACCGCCCGAATGCCTTGGCATCGGTGTGAAACGGTTCGGGCGCCCGGTAGAAGTTCGTGTTGGGCACCCTGAACCCGCCGGGCGTCACCGGCTCGAACGGCGCCTTGTACAATGGCAGCCCGGTGATCGCGAGCGCACCGTGGGTGGTGCCGTGGTAGGCGATCGACCGCGAAATCACTTTGTGCTTACCGGGTTTGCCGGTCAGCTTGAAGAACTGCTTGGCCACCTTCCACGCGGTTTCGACGGCCTCGGTGCCGCCGGTGGTGAAGAACACCCGGTTCAGGTCGCCCGGGGCGTGGTGTGCGAGGCGCCCGGCCAGCTCGATCGCGGTCGGGGTGGCGTAGCCCCACAGCGGGAAGAACGCCAGCGTCTGCGCCTGCCGGGCGGCGGCCTCGGCGAGTTCGCTGCGCCCGTGACCGACCTGCACGGTGAACAGCCCCGACAGCGCGTCCAGGTAGCTCTTGCCGCGGTCGTCGAAGATGGTGACGCCCTCGCCGCGGGTGATGATCGGCGGCGTGATGCGCGGGCCGTGGCGGGCGAAGTGCAGCCAAAGATGTTCAGTCATTGTGTCCGCGAGCGTAACGCCACTGCGACTTTCGGCGTCGAAAGCATCGGTGGCGTTACGCTCGGCGTATGACCGCAGCGCAGCAGGTCGCCGAATTTGAAGCGCTGCGACCGCATCTCATGGCGGTCGCCTACCGCGTGACCGGCACCGTGGCCGACGCCGAGGACATCGTTCAGGAAGCCTGGCTGCGCTGGGACTCGGCCGACACCCGCGGCACGATCGCCGACTTACGGGCCTGGCTGACGACCGTGGTGAGCCGGCTGGGCCTGGACCGGTTGCGGTCGGCCGCTCACCGTCGCGAGGCCTACACCGGCAACTGGCTGCCCGAACCGGTGGTCACCGGTCTTGATCACGCGGATCCGCTGTCCGCCGTGGTGGCCAGCGAGGATGCCCGGTTCGCGGCGATGGTGGTGCTGGAGCGGCTGTCCCCCGATCAGCGGGTCGCGTTCGTGCTGCACGACGGGTTCGCGGTGCCGTTCGCCGAGGTGGCACACGTGCTGGGAATCAGCGAGCCCGCCGCCCGGCAGCTGGCGTCGCGGGCCCGCAAGGCCGTCACCGCGAAGCCGCCGCCAGAACCGGATCCCTCGCATGACGAGGTGGTCGGCCGGTTGATGGCCGCCATGGCCGCCGGCGACCTGGACGCCGTGGTGGCGCTGTTGCATCCCGACGTGACCTTCACCGGCGATTCGAATGGCAAGGCGCCGACGGCGGTTCAGGTCATCCGCGGGCAGGACAAGGTGGTCCGGTTCATGCTGGGCCTGGCGCAACGCTACGGCCCGGCGATGTTCACGGCCTACCAGCCGGGGCTGGTCAATGGCGAACTGGGCATCTACACCGCCGGCCTCCCCGCCCGCGACGGGTTCCGGGAGATGATGCCGCGGATTATGGCGATAACCGTGCGCGACGGAAAGGTCTGCGCCCTTTGGGATATCGCCAACCCGGACAAGTTCAGCGGCTCGCCGCTGGGTCGCTGAGCTCGGTCATCCACGGGATGCGGCACGCATCGCCGGAATTGAACCCCTGCTCGGTGATTCCCAGCGCCGTGTTCATCCGCGCCCGCATGTTCTCCACTCCGATTTGATAGGTCAGCTCGATCACCCCGGCGTCGCCGAAACGGGCTTTCAGGTCGGCGACCTGCTCGTCGGTGACGGTGTGGGGATCGGTGGTCATCGCGTCGGCGTACGCGATGGCGGCGCGCTCGTTGTCGGTGAAAGCCGTTGAGGTGGCGTAATTGTCGATGTCTTCGAGTCGCTTGATGTCCAGGCCGTCCAGGCGCTGCAGCATGGACCCGAAGTCGACGCACCACGAGCAGCCGATCGTGCGCGCAGTCCAGAACACCGCCAGCTCGCGCACGCTCACCGGCAGCGATTTCGACGCCCGGTCGATCATGGTCTCGTGCACCGCGCCGGCGACCATCAGTCCGCGGTGGTGTGCGGCGACGGCGAACGGTTCGGGGACTTGCCCGTAGCGCCGCTTGGCCACCCAATACATGGCTCGGGTCAGCCGTCCGGCGCGCCGTGGCGGCAGGGGCTCGATGCGGGTTTTCTGTTTCATACCCGTCAGACGAGACAGGCCGGCAATGTGTGACGGCGCCCGGGGCCTGCTAACGCCACGCTGGGGGATTAACGCGAGAACATCGTCGCGCGCTTGACCTCTTGGATCGCCTTGGTGACTTCGATGCCGCGCGGGCAGGATTCGGTGCAGTTGAACGTGGTTCGGCACCGCCAGACGCCGTCGACCTCGTTGAGGATGTCGAGACGCTGACCGGCGGCCTCATCGCGGCTGTCGAAGATGAACCGGTGGGCGTTGACGATCGCGGCCGGGCCGTAGTAACTGCCCTCGCTCCAGAACACCGGGCAGCTGGTGGTGCAGCACGCGCACAGGATGCACTTGGTGGTGTCGTCGTAGCGGGCGCGGTCGGTCGGGCTCTGAATGCGTTCCCGCGTCGGGGGATTGCCGCTGGTGATCAGGTAGGGCTTGATCGCGCGGTAGGCGTCGAAGAACGGTTCCATGTTGACGACCAAGTCCTTCTCCACCGGCAGGCCACGGATCGGCTCGATGGTGATCGTCAGCGATTTTCCGGGCTTATCCGGCTTGCCCTCCTTCTTCGGGGGCAGCAGGTCGCGCATCAGCACCTTGCAGGCCAGCCGGTTGACCCCGTTGATGCGCATCGCGTCGGAGCCGCACACCCCGTGGGCACAGGAGCGCCGGAAGGTCAGCGTCCCGTCCAGGTAGCTCTTGATGTAGATCAGCAGGTTGAGCATCCGGTCGCTGGGCAGGCACGGTACCCGAAAGCTTTGCCAGCCACCGGTTTCCGCGAAGGCCTCCGGCTGGTCGGGGTTGAACCGGGCGATCTTCACCGTCACCATCACCGCGCCGTCGGGGATCGGCGGTAAGGGAGGTTCCTGCCCGCGCTCGACCTCTGCGGCCCCTTCGGTTCCGACGCTCATTAGTATTTCCGTTCCTTGGGTTCGTAGCGGGTCTGCACGACGGGCTTGAAGTCCAGCGCGATGTCACTCAGCAAGTCGCTGCCCTGCTTGTAGGCCATGGTGTGGCGCATGTAGTTGGTGTCGTCGCGGTTCGGGTAGTCCTCGCGGGCGTGGCCGCCACGGGACTCCTTGCGATTCAATGCGCCGACGACGGTGACCTCGGCCAGCTCCAGCAGGAAGCCCAGCTCGATGGCTTCCAGCAGATCGCTGTTGAAGCGTTTGCCTTTGTCGTGCACGGTGATTCGGGAGTAGCGCTCCTTGAGCGCGTGGATGTCGGTGAGCGCCTGCTTCAGCGTCTCCTCGGTGCGGAACACCGCGGCGTTGTTGTCCATCGACTGCTGCAGGGCGCCACGGATATCCGCGACGCGTTCGTTGCCGTGCTCGGAGAGGATGTCGCTCACCCAGCCGATGACCATCGCCGCCGGGTCCGGTGGCATGTCGACGAATTCCTGCCCCAGCGCGTAGTCGGCGGCCGCGATGCCGGCCCGGCGCCCGAAGACGTTGATGTCCAGCAGCGAATTGGTGCCCAGCCGGTTCGCGCCGTGCACCGACACACAGGCGCACTCGCCGGCCGCATACAGGCCCGGGACGGTGGAGGTGTTGTCCCGCAACACTTGTCCGGTGACGGTGGTAGGGATGCCACCCATCACGTAATGACACGTCGGGTAGACCGGGACCAGCTCGTGCACCGGGTCCACGCCCAGATACGTGCGGGCGAACTCGGTGATGTCGGGCAGCTTGGACTCCAGCACGTCCTCGCCGAGGTGGCGGACGTCGATGTACACGTAGTCCTTGTGCGGGCCGGCGCCGCGGCCTTCCAGGACTTCCAGCACCATCGAGCGCGCGACGATGTCGCGCGGCGCCAGGTCGACGATCGTCGGGGCGTAGCGCTCCATGAAGCGCTCGCCCTCGCCGTTGAGCAGCCGGCCGCCCTCGCCGCGTACGGCTTCGGAGATCAGGATGCCCAGACCGGCCAGGCCGGTCGGGTGGAATTGGTGAAACTCCATGTCCTCCAACGGAAGTCCCTTACGGAACACGATGCCGATGCCGTCGCCGGTCAGCGTGTGGGCGTTGGAGGTGGTCTTGTACATCCGGCCGGAACCGCCGGTCGCGAGCACCACGGCCTTGGCATGGAATACATGGATTTCGCCCGTCGCGAGCTCATACGCCACCACCCCGGTCGCCACCGGCCCGGTCGGGGTCTGGGTGAGCACCAGATCCAGCGCGTAGAACTCGTTGAAGAACTGCACGTCGTGCTTGACGCAGTTTTGGTAGAGGGTTTGCAGGATCATGTGACCGGTACGGTCGGCGGCGTAACAGGCTCGCCGCACCGGGGCCTTACCGTGGTCGCGGGTGTGGCCGCCGAACCGGCGCTGGTCGATGCGGCCCTCGGGGGTGCGGTTGAACGGCATCCCCATCTTTTCCAGGTCGAGCACCGCCTCGATGGCTTCCTTGCACATGATCTCCACGGCGTCCTGGTCGGCGAGGTAGTCGCCGCCCTTGACGGTGTCGAACGTGTGCCATTCCCAGTTGTCTTCTTCGACATTGGCCAGCGCCGCGCACATGCCGCCCTGGGCGGCGCCGGTGTGGCTGCGGGTCGGGTAGAGCTTGGTGAGCACCGCGGTACGGATGCGCGGACCCGCCTCGACCGCGGCGCGCATTCCCGCACCGCCCGCGCCGACAATCACCACGTCGTATCGGTGTTGCTGGATCACCGGTCGCCTTTCACGAGATGTTCGGGTTGAATGTCACCAGCACGTAAGTGCCCAGCAAACACGTAAACCCCACCGACAACAGCAGCAAGCTGTTGAGCCAGAACCGGGTGGAATTCTTGCGGCTGTAGTCGTCGATGATGGTGCGCAACCCGTTGCCGCCGTGCAGCTGCGCCAGCCACAACAGCGCCATGTCCCAGATTTGCCAGAACGGGGAATGCCAGCGCTGCGCGACATAGTTGAAGTCGATGCGGTACACCCCGTTTTGCCACATCAGCATGATGAACAGGTGTCCGATCACCAAGAAAACCAGCGCGATCCCGGAGAAGCGCATGAAAAGCCAGGCGAACTTCTCGAAGTTGGGAATGCCGGCGCGGCGTCGCGGGGACCGGGGATTGTCCAGGCTGGCGGGGCGGTCGTAGAAGCGTTGCTTGACCGGTGCTGTGTCGCCGCGGCCCAGCTGAAGGTCAGGACTGCTCATCGGAAGTGCTCCATCATGTGGATGCCCACCACCACGCCGGCCGGAACGATGAGAAGCAAAGAGACGACGCCGACGATCCAGAGCATGAGCCGCTGGTGGCGGGGCCCCTGCGACCAGAAGTCGATCAGAATCAGCCGGATCCCGTTCAACGCGTGGAAAAGTACCGCCGCGACCAGGCCGAATTCCATCAGGCCCACGATCGGGGTCTTGTAAGTCTGGATCACCTCGTTGTAGGCCTGCGGGCTCACCCGGACCAGGGCGGTGTCCAAAACGTGCACGAACAGGAAGAAGAAGATCGTCGCGCCGGTGATGCGGTGCAGCACCCACGACCACATACCGGGATCCCCCCGATACAGCGTCCGGGGGGGTCGCCGCTTGCGCGAGGATGCAGACACTGTTGGCTTATCCGCTGTTGTCGCCTGCGTACTCACTCAGTCCTCACCGCCTTCTAGGACGTTCAAAGACACTCAAGCCGGGCAAGCGAGTTTAGCCCGGCAATGGTGCGGGCGGTACCCCAAATAGCGTGATCAAGACACTGTGTCGTGCCAGGGTTAGGGTGGTTGTCGCAAGTCGGCCGATACGTGAGCGAGGATGCGGTATGCCTGACGTCGAGTGGAATGTGCTGCGGGACAGCGCAATCCAGGCGTCAAGAGCAGCCTATGCGCCTTACTCGCGATTCGCAGTGGGCGCGGCCGCGCTGGTCGACGACGGCCGGGTGGTCACCGGGTGCAATGTGGAGAACGTCTCATATGGCCTGAGCCTGTGCGCCGAGTGTGGTGTGGTCTGTGCCCTGCATTCGACCGGTGGGGGCCGGCTGATCGCGCTGGCGTGTGTGGACGCGGAGGGATTCCCGCTGATGCCGTGCGGGCGATGCCGCCAAGTGCTCCTGGAGCACGGCGGTCCCGAGCTGTTGATCGACCATCCGGATGGCCCTCGCCGCCTTGACGACCTGCTGCCCGACGCGTTTGGTCCCGATGACCTAACCCGCCGACGATGCGGACCGGAGGCGGGCGATTGACCATGGCGCGCCGACGATGCAGACCGGAACGGTCCGAGGTGGGGGTACCGCCCGCTTGCGGGGGAGAGGCGGGCGATTGACCATGGCCCGGGAACGTCCTTGAACCACAGTGCATTTGACGCGCCGACGGTGATCAGGACCAAGCGCGACGGCGGCCGGTTGTCCGATGCCGCCATCGATTGGGTCGTCGACGCCTACACCCGGGGCCACGTCGCCGACGCACAGATGTCGGCGCTGTTGATGGCCATCGTGTGGCGCGGCATGGACCGCGGTGAGATCGCCCGATGGACGGCGGCGATGGTGGCGTCGGGTGAGCGCTTGGACTTCACCGATCTGCGCACCCCCGGC
>Ga0210389_10003883_pt1 | contig 11649 bp, 9 predicted proteins | sample IncBWH28OmetaG_FD_160127 | JGI IMG/M metagenome (GOLD analysis project Ga0210389, IMG submission 160127) | Forest soil microbial communities from Barre Woods Harvard Forest LTER site, Petersham, Massachusetts, United States - Inc-BW-H-28-O ... | reverse complement strand
GTGGACAGGTTGACACCGCGCACGGCGAACTCGGTGAGAATCTCCATCAGCGCGCCCGCGTGATCGTCGGCGAGGAAGGCCGCCAGCGATGTCCTGTCGGCCCCGGTTGGCGCGGGCAGCGATCCGGGCGGCGCCACCTCAACGAACCGGGTCATCGCGTTCGACCGGTCATGCACGTCGGGCGCGAGCACCGTCAGGCCGTACCGCCCCGCCGCTGCCGCCGACGCCAGGGCGGCGTCCAGGTCACCCTCGCTGACGCGACGCGCGGCTTCCGCGTTGGACGGGAACGGTACCCATTCGCGCCCCGGCAGGCTGGCCGCCAGCCACCGCCTGCACTGTGCCTCCGCCTGCGGGTGACCGCCGACCGTCTTAACGTCGGCCAGCGTGGTGTCCTCCCGCGCGAGCAGCGCGAACTCGATGGGCAGCCGGGTCTCTGCCCGTATCAGCACGTCGCCGCCACCCGCCAGGTCGTCGACCGTCGCGGTGACGATGCCCTCGACGGACGACTCGATCGGAACCACCGCCCGGTCGGCCGCACCGGTCCGTACGGCCGTCAGGGTCGCGCTGACCGACGGGCATGGCACCGGCTGCACGTCAACGTCGGCTCGCGTGCGGGCCAGCGCGGAGACCGCCGCCTCGGTAAACGTCCCCTCGGGGCCCAGGTAGGCATAACGCATGTCCCCATCATGCCGTAGCGGCGGCGCGCCTCGACGCACGATCGCCGCGCCCGGCAGGTCCGGGGATGACTGTGGACAAGCCGGTACCGAGCCGGGCGGACTGCACGGCCTGCGCCTCCTCTGGCGACAGCTCCGGCTTCCCCTGGCCCGCCACGACCGGCTTGGCGTAGGTGCGCGTCTCCGCGCGCCCGTTGATCGAGCTGAGCACCACGCCGTCGCCCATCGCGTTAAGCAGCGCGAGGGAGAACGACAGCTGGCCCGACATCTCGCGCAGCGCGTCGTACCTGACGATAGCGACGTCCCTCAGCGCCCTCGGATCGACGGTGCCGTGCGACCCCACGGCGCCCTGCACCAGGTCACGGCACTCACGGACGGCCCGCGACGCCCGTCGGCTCGCGGCCATCCCGACCAGGACGCCGATGAGTCCGGCTACGACCCCGGCGGCAGCAATCGCGATCAATGTCACGCTCAGTACTATACATGTGACGCTTAGCTAGCAGTAGGAGACGCGCGGTGCGGAAGGAGAGAAAGCCGAAACCGTTCGGGGCAAAGATCAAGATCATCCCGCCGAACGGTTGCGTGCTTCGCCTATACCGTCACCCGGCTCGCAAGAGCGAGCGCGACGTCCGCGAACTGGCGGGCGCGGTGGAGCTGCGCGGCCAGGTCGCCGCCGGTGGCACGGTGGGCCATGTCCACCTCGACCTCGACGATGCGAAGCCCCTTGCGCTTCAGGTCGATGGTCATCGCGGTCTCCACGCCGAAGCCGCGCGCGAGCGGGCGGGCCGCCTCGAAGGCGGCGCGGGTGAGGCAGCGCTGGCCGTTCAGCGGCTGCGCAGGCGCCCAGCCGGTCGCCCGGCTGATCCCGGCACCGGAGAGGCGGACCACGAAGCCGTGCCCGCCGAGCTTGACCCGGTTGACGAACACCGCGATCGTCATGTCGGCCGCGCCGCGGGCCACCGGCTCGATGAGGTGACCCGCGTTCGCGGCGGTCCGCCCCAGGTCGGCGTCGAGGAACAGCAGGTGCCGCGGGCCGTCCGCGTGGTCGCGTTCGTCGAGCCGCCGTACCGCCTCGGCGCCGGCGAGCATGGCCGCCGCCTTGCCCTGGTTCCTGCGCGACCGCCACACCGTCGCGCCCGCGTCCATGGCGACGCGGACAGTGGCGTCGGTTGAGCCGTCGCTCGCGACCACGACGGTATCGACACTCGGCAGGGTCAGCGCGGCCGTCACGGTCTCGCCGATCCGCTCGGCCTCGTTGTACGCGGGAATGACGACGGCTACAGGCGGCATGCGCCCGATTTTAGTTCGCCGGGAAGTCGGCGACCGTGAAGACCGCGTCCAGCCCGGTCACGGAAAGGATCTTCCGCACCGCCGGGCGCGGCGCGGCCAGCTCGAGCTCCCCGCCGCGCTCGCGCGCCTGGCGCAGGCAGGAGAGGAGGACGTTCATCCCAGTGGAGTCGCAGAACTCCACTCCCGACATGTCGACGACGACACGGGTCGCCGGGGCTGTGCTGGCGATGACCGCCGCGAGCTCGCTCTGTAGCCGCGGAGCGGTGTAGAGGTCGATTTCCCCGGTTGCGATCACGACCTCGTGATCACCCTGAGATCGACTTGAGACTTTCAGCTCCACGGCTGGAACCATACCGCCCCGAACGGGCGAAACGCTAGGCATGATGGCATCGAGCGTGGCTAAATTCACAACCGTTTAACACTCATCCATCCTCGTATCGCCACGTAACAGGCGACGCTTGGCGTAATATCCGCCGTCACGCCACCATCTGCTCGGGCATGGCCGCCGGCTCCCGGCCAACCGGGCAGCAGATCGCCCGCGGGCCGCCGCGGCAGCCGGCCAGCTCGCCGCCGGGGACGCGGACCACCTCGATGCCCGCCGCCTCAAGCCGCGCGTTCGTCAGCGTGTTCCGCTCGTAGGAGATCACCGTCCCTGGACCGAGGGCGAGCAGGTTCCCCGCGTCGTCCCACTGGCCGGCCGGTCCGCCGAGCGTCCCAGGCGCCGCGCCCCGTGCCGGGCCGAGCCCGGTCTCGATGACCCGCAGCCGGTCAAGGCCCATCGCCGCGGCCGCCGCCTCAAGGAACGGCCGAGCGTGCGACAGCCGCAGCCCTTCACCGCGCTGGGTGATGGTCCGCGCGACGAGCGAGTACGCGACCGGCGGCCGCATCAGGACAGTGTCAGGACCGGCCAGCGTGCACAGCGTGTCCAGGCACTCCGTGCTAGCCGGATCCGTTGGCACGGCAAGCACGGTGTGCGCGAACCCGGTATCGAACACCTGCCTGGCCAGCCGCTCCATGCCCGCGGGCGACGTATGCGCGCCGATGCCGATCGCCACGACGCCGGGAGCGAGCAGCAGCACGTCACCGCCTGCGAGCAGCTCGTGTCCCGGCTCGTACAGCCGCTTGGTCCCGGAGAAAATCGGATGATGCGCGAACACGATCGCGGCGAGTTCCGCCTCCTGACGGCGACCCTGCGGGCTCGTCACGGCCACGCTGTCGCCTATCCACACGCAGGTATCCCTGGCGAAGACCAGGTTCGGCAGCGGGTCGATGACATAGTCCCAGGCGCCGAGCAGCCCGAAGACCGCACCGCGGCCGCCAGGGAACTCATCACGCGCCAGGCCCATGATCAGCACCTGGGTCAACTCCTCCGGGCTCAGCCCGGCGAGGTATTCCCCGAGTTGCCCGCGCAGTTCCTCGCCGAGGCGCGGATCGCTGAGCGCCCGCTCGATCGCCTGCCCCCTGGCCGCGACGTACTCGAGCGCGTCCTGCAGCAACTCGGTCAGGTAAAGCACCGCGACCCCCGCTCCGCGCAGCGCGTCCGCGAACGCGTCATGCTCGGCCTGCGCCCGTTCGGCCCACGGCGGGGCCGGCAGCAGCATCCCGCATCGCTGCTGTGGCGTCACCCTCCTCAGTTCCGCTCCAGGCCGGTGCACCAGGACCGTGCGCAGCCGGCCGACCTCACTGTCTACCCCGTAAAATTCAGACACGAATCCCCCCGGATACGTATCATTTGCATCACTGCCGCACTATCCCGTAATGAGGGAACTTCCCCGTGCGACACCCCCGCGGGGAATTATCACCACTTCCCGGCGGGATTACGCATCGCGTGACGATGCGATTACAAGTCCCGGCCCGGTCCCGTTGTGCCCGCGCGGCCCGTTCTCTGCCACGCTCTCCGCGGCCCGCTCGGCGTCACCGATCAGCGGAAGAGCCGCCCAGACCGTGGTTTCCGACCCGTCCTGACGTGTGTAAACGCCCCAGCGGAGCGCCAGCCGATCAACGATGCCGAGCCCGCGCCCGCCCAGCGCGTTGGCCGCCGGCTTGTTCACCATGGGTACGGTAGGCCCACCGCCGTCACTCACAGCAACTTCGATGAACTCGTCGCCAAGCATCCATGACACCTTCACGAGGCTGCCGGGCAGCGGTGTGGCGTGGCGCAGGGCGTTACTGATGAGTTCGCTCAGAACGAGGCCGGCGTCACACGCCGTAACCTCGAAAACGCCGGCCCTAGTGAGGTCGCCGATCAGGCGCCGGCGAGCAATGCCAACGCTAGAGGCTGTATACGGGAGCATCCACACGCTCGACGTACCCACCTCCATGAACACCCCGCCCCGTCCGTGGAACTGTACGAACCCGGCATGAGCGGAAATGCCCCGTGTGCTCACCGCGAAACCGTAAACGCAAGATTTCCGAAGTGTTATGTGCCACAATGGCCGGTCCGTCCCCGGGGTGGCGGCGAACGGGCCGCTGACGCGGTAACGTAGGACGGCAATACAGACGCTCAAATACAGAACGTCAGATGACTATCCCCGCCGAGAAACCTAGTGAGTGGCACCATGGCTGACCCGACCGTCGTGGTCGATAACCTCCACGTGGTCTACCGCGTCTACGGCGCGGGGGGCAATAAGGGGACCGCGGCCACGTCCCTCATGCGCTTGGTCAAGCGGCAGCGCCGCGTCTCGATCAGGGAAGTCCACGCGATCCGCGGCATCTCGTTCGTCGTCAACCACGGCGACGTGGTCGGCGTCATCGGCAGGAACGGTTCAGGCAAGTCCACGCTGCTGCGCGCGATCGCCGGGCTCTTGCCCGCGGAGCAGGGCGCGGTGTACACCTCCGGCCAGGCGGCGCTGCTCGGCGTGAACGCCGCGCTGCTCGACGACCTCACCGGCGAGCGGAACGTGGTGCTCGGCTGCCTGGCGATGGGCATGCCGCCAGCCGAGGTCAAGGCCCGCTACGACGAGATCGTCGACTTCTCCGGCGTGGGCAACTTTATCGACCTGCCGATGCGCGCCTACTCCACCGGCATGGCGCAGCGCCTGCGGTTCGCGATCGCCGCGGCTAAGAGCCACGAGATCCTGATGATCGACGAGGCCCTCGCGACCGGCGACGCCGCGTTCCGCACCAAGTCGCACGACCGGATCAAGCAACTGCGCGAGGAAGCGGGGACGGTCTTCCTCGTCGCGCACAACCTCGGCGAGATCGAGCAGAGCTGCACCCGGGTCCTCTGGATGGAGGCCGGCCAGATCCTGCGTGACAGCGACGACGTCCCCGGCGTCATCGACGAGTACCTGGCCGCGACCGGCGGCGAGCCCCGCGACCGCGAGCGCGCGCGGTTGTAAATCAGTTATCTCCCGGGGGGACGACCCCCGTACCCCCCGATGTCCGCGCGCGGACAAGAACACCCGTGATTTACCTCTCAACGCGCTGCAGGGTCAGGCGCATGATCGTGCCCCCCTCGGGGCGGGTCTTTGCGACCACGGTGCCGTGCTGCGCGACCGCCAGCCGCCTGACGATGAAGAGGCCGATGCCGACACCGCCGAAGCGGCGGCGGTCACCCGTCTCGCCCTGCACGAACCGCTCGAAGATCCGCTCGTGGTCGCCTGGGGCGATGCCGATGCCCTCATCTTCTACGTCTACCTCGATCAGCGGGCCCACGGCGCGGCCGCGCACCGTGACGGTCCCGCCGGACGGCGAGTACTTGAAGGCGTTCTCGAGCAGCTGGCCGACGATGATGTCCGTGGCCATCGAGTCGCCGTTGGCGAGCGGCAGGTCGTCGGGCACGTCGGCGACGACCTGGTGCTTGTCGGACAGCGGGCTGAACGACACGACCGCCGCGCGGAGCAGTGCGGCGAGGTCGAACGACCCGTTGCTCACGGGCAGCGCGTCGGCGCCCGCCCGCGCGCCGAGCAGAAGCTGCTCAACTAGCCGGCTGAGCGACCCGGCCCGCTCCGCGATCGTCCGGACGGCGGCGCGCCGGTCGGCGTCGGACAGCTGTTCCCACCGGCTGGCGAGCGTGGACGCGAATCCCTGGACCACGGTGATCGGCGTGCGCAGCTCATGGCTGGTCGTCGCCAGGAACAGGTCCTTGGCCTCCTCGAGCTCCTTCGCGGCGGTGACGTCACGGAAGTCGACCACCTTCTCGCCGCCGTCGCCGAGCTCGGTGCACAGCACGTCGATCCAGCGCCCGCTCGGCAGCTTGTTGGTGCGCCGCTCGCCTGGGACCGGCAGCGGGAACGGCGGCGGCGCGCCCATCACCTCGCTCGCCTGCGTGCCGGTGATGCGGTGCGCGGCCGGGTTCCACTGCTTGACGTTGCCCGCCTCGTCGAGCACCGCGATGCCGTCGGCGCTGCCGTCGATGACGGCGCGCTCGTGGGCGCGCTGCTTGACGACCTCCTCGAACGCCATCGCGTTGGTGAGCGCGACGCCGGCGTGCCCCGCGAGCAGCTCGAGCAGCTCGAGCTCGACGTGGCTGAGGGTCCTGCGGCTGTAGAGGGCGTAGAGCGCGCCGTAGGGCCGACCGCCCACGTGGGACAGGCTGAGCGCGATCGTGTGCAGGCCGGGCAGCGCGGACCAGATGAGGTCGTCGAATCCGCCGGACTCGCCGGTGGCCATCATCACGGTCTTGCCCGACCGCAGCAGCTCACCGACCAGGCTGCTCGACAGCGAGGCCACCCGGCCGCGCAGCCGCGCGGGCAGGCCCGCGGTGGAAACCAGCCGGAGCCTGTCTTCTTCGATGAGCACGAACCCGCCGGCGTCGGCCCCGGTCAGCTCGCGCAGGCTGGCGGCGATCCGGTCGAGCACGGACTCCAGGTCGCGCTGCGCGTTCATGTCGGCCACGACGTCGCCCAGGCGGCGGACCACGCGCGCCCGCTCGGCCATGTAATGCCTGGCGACGTCGTCCTCGCCGGTCTGGTGGCAGATGTTGACCCAGCCGAGCACTTCGCCGTCGCCGTCGGTCAGCGCGCTGGTGTCGATGCGGAGGTCGAGCATCGTGCCGTCCTTGCGGATCCGCCTGGTGGCGAAGGAGATCTGCCCGCCGCCCCGGACCCGCTCGAAGACCGCGTTGTGCTCGGCGGCGAGTTCCTCGGGGATCGTAGGCGGCTCAAGGCCGATCACTTCTTCCGCGGCCCAGCCGAACATCCGCTCGGCGGCCGGGTTCCACAGCATCACGTTCCTGTCGGTGTTGAACGCGACGATGGCGTCGGCGGCGGATTCGATGACCGCGCGCGCGGTTGCGTCTACCCGCTCCCTGCCGCCGCGCTCCGCGTGCTGACTGGGCGGGGTGGGCCCCGTTCCGCCCCCCCAAGCTGGGTGTGCCTGATCTGCCACCACCTCTTTATGGTGCCACCTCGGAACCGCCCTGGGCAGCTGAAGACCGTTACTCCTCTTCTTGACGGTGCACGGTTGGCCGGACGAAAAGTCCGCTTCTTCCGGGGTTGTTGGTGTTTCCGGTGATCAACGTCACGGTTTCGCGACGGTGAACGGCAGTTGGCGCTGCCTGCTTCCACCCTCGCGGGCTCTGGCCTATAGTTCTGCCAGCGCGGCCCGAATAAGTCAGGCAGGACAGGGGATTCCCTCAGGTAAGGCAAGCGATTCGCTTAACTTGAACGCGGATGCTTGCTATAACAAAACTATCGCCCCCCAGTGGCCGCGAGGACGCGGAGATGGACCAGTCTTCCCCGGAACAGGGCACGCCAGATGAGCGGCGGCCTGAGCGCCGACGCCAGCAGGATCGTCTGCGCCCAGAGCCGATCCGGCGTGAAGCGCAGCCACGCCCGATGTCGCTGGCGCACCCGGTCGTGGCCGGGTACAACGGGTCGGCCTCCGCACGCAACGCCCTTGCCTACGCCGCCGGCATGGCCCGCCGGCTCGGCAGGCCGCTGCTCATGGTTTACGTGACATCGCCAGGTGTTTACTGCGAGCCGCTGACCGGCCAGGTGGTTGGCCTGCTGCGGGACGCGGACTCGCTTGAGCGGTGGCTGCTCACCGAGCTTGACCAGGCCGCGGACGCGAGCGGGCTTGAGGTCCACGTGCGCACCAGGCGCGGCAGCCCGGCGCGGGAACTCGCCTCGATCGCGGCCGAGTTCAGTGCCGACGCACTCGTGATCGGCGCGCCCAGGCACTTCTGGCACCACCTGATCGGCTCGGTGCCAAGCTGGCTGGCCCGCAATGCCCGCTGCCCCGTCATCGTGGTGCCCTGAGCAGGTTGCGGTGCCAGGTCAGCACCGTGTAACCGTCGACCTGGTACTCGTGCGCCGCCGGGCCGCAGCGCTTGCGCAACAGGGTCAGCTCTGACGCCGACGGCCGCTGCAGTATCAGGAAGTCCGCCTGGTTGAGCGCAGGGTCGTACCACGCCGTGTCCGCCATCCACAAGTAGGGCGATAGTGAGCCGGTCACCGCCCGGACCCTGACCTGGTCGCCGGTGTCGACGGTCACGCTGCTCGCCTGCCAGTAGGAGGCCAGGCCGGACCGGAAACCGTGCGCGACCAGCCAGGAGGCGAGCGGCGCGTTCGCGGGCGGCGAGCTGGGGAAGGTCAGCTCGTAACAGAGGCCGGCCAGGTAGCCGCAGAGCACCAGGGCGCCGGCCGCGGCGCGGGCGCCCACCCGTGTCGGCGCGCCGGCCCCCGCCTTGACGCCGGCTTTGACCCTGATCGCGGTGCCGCCGAGTGGCGACGGCGCGAGCAACCGGCCGGCCAGCGCCGCCGCGTAGGGCAGGACGATGGCGATCTCGTGCGCCCCTTCCGTAGACGCCATCGTGCCCAGGTACAGCGCGAGGTTAAGCACGATGCCGACGGCGAGCACCTGATCGACCAGCGAGGCGCGACGGCGGAGGCAGCGGCCGAGCGCGGCGATCACCAAGACAACGCTCACCAGGTGCGCGACCGCCAGCACCAGCGGAACCCCCGGCCGCAGCCCGTGGAAGTCGGCGCCGAACAGATCGAGCACCCGCCAGAGGGCAGGCGCGGCCCCGGGGAGCTCGGCCGGGGTCCTGACGTGCACGGGCAACGGGCTGACGATGTAGCCGCCGAGGGCGCGGAGCACTGCCTGCGCCACCCAGGCCAGCGCGTAGGCGGCCACCGCCGCGCAAGCCAGGATGGCGTCACGAGTGTCCGGCCCGCGGCGCGGCAGTTGGCTGGCGAACCTTGCCCCGGCGACCAGGGCAAGGGGTGCTATGCCGGCGATCTCAACGATCGGATCGGCGACAAGCGCCCAGGCCAGGATGACCGTGATTAGCGGCGGAACCCACCAGCGCCGGCCGGCCCGGTCGACGAGCAGCCAGGCGAGCAGCAGCGGAACCGAGGTGCCGATGTGCCCCACGGCGAGGTCGACGGCGTAAACGCCCGCCGACAGTTGCGGCGCGACCATGATCCCGCCGGCTATCAGCGTCCTGGCCAGGGCAGCCGGCCCGCTTGTCCCGCCCCTGGCCAGCAGGACGACGAGTAGGACCACCAGCGTGTAGGTCATCGCCGCGGCCACGTGCGCGGTCGACATGTGCAGTCCGAGCACGGATTCGAGCAACGCGTACTGCACCAGTTCGGTGGGGTAAAAGGAAACGTCCGACATGTGCCAGCCGTGCAACAGGACGTTGCCGTGCAGCAAGTCCCAGCCCATCAGCAGGACGTTGGCCATATCGGAATTTTCCGCATAGGTGCTTGAAAGCCGTAGATAACCAAAGAAAAGAATTATACCGGCAAGTGCATACCATGCGGCTGACCAGCCCTTTCCGCCGCTTGGTCGCCTCCGTAGGGCCCCGTGGCGAGGCAAAACCTGGGTAGTCATGGTGCAGGAAATTCTAAATGCCAAACCCGCGATGCCGGGGCGCGGTTATTGCGTGTACTTACGACCCAAAAGACCCGCAACTGGCCCTGCTCGTGTGGTCAGTGAAGTGAGCAGACCGCGGACGCGATGACGGCTGGCGGATTAGCCTGGCCGGGTGGTGTCCGGGTCGGCGGGCAGGACCCGGTAGAGCTGTCTGCGGGAGCTGATGCCGAGCTTGGCGAAGACCTTGCTCAGGTGGTACTGGACCGTGCGAGCGCTGATGAACAGCCGGGCGCCGATCTCCGGGTTGGACAGGCCGTCTCTGGCCAGAAGCGCGACCTGGGCCTCCTGGGCGGTCAGCGTCTCGCTGGCCCCGGCGGTGCGGGCGGCCGGGGCGGTGCGCTTACGGGCGGTCCTGGCGGTGGCCGCCAGCTCGCGGCGGGCCCGCTCGGCGAACGCCGCCATGCCCATTGCGTCCAGCATGTCGCAGGCGGTGCGCAGCTGCTCCCGTGCGTCGATGCGGCGGCCCTGCCGGCGCAGCCACTCCCCGTAGAGCAGGTGCGAACGAGCCAGCTCGGCGCGGACCCGGGCCCGGCCCAGCCGCTCAACCGACTCCCGGTACCAGCCGTCGGCCGCCTGGCCGTCGCTGAGCAGCGCGCGGACCCTGGCCTCGATCCCTAGCGCCCACTCGGTCGGGGTCGCCCGGGCGCGTTCGGACAGCCAGTCCAACGTGGCCTGGACCAGCTCGATGTCGCCGGTCCTGGCCGCCGCCTCGGCCAGCTCGGCCGCCACCTGGTGGCCGTATCCCACATCGTCATACTCGAACGCCCGCCGGGCGGCGTCGCGTGCGGCGTCATACCGGCCCAGGCCGTTGTCAAGCACGGCCCTCGCCCAGGCCGCCAGGCCGGCCAGGATGCCCAGACCGCGTCCGGTCGCCATCAGGGCGGTGGCCTGGATCAGCTCGGACGCCTCGTGCTCCCGGCCCTGCCAGGCCGCGAGAGTCATCGCGGCATACATGTCGGGCGGGTTGCCGGTCGCCTCCGCGATCAGGCGGTCTTCTTCGATCAGCCGCGCCGCTGCGGCCGGCTCGCCGGCGAGCAGGTGGTGCACGCTCAGGCTGCTCAGTGCGAACTGCAACTGGACGAGGGCGCCCATATCACGGGCGACCTGAACCTGGCGGGCGGCCAGGGCACCCCAGGACTCGAAGTCCCACAGCTCCAGGGCGATGATGCGGCTGACTCTCCCGCCCACGAGCCAGATCCAGCGGCGACCTTCTATGCCACCGGCGTCCAGGCTGACAAGCAGCTCAACCGCGCGGGTCAGCGCCACCGCGGCCGACGCGTACCCCTCCGTGAACCGCAGCGCGAGCGCGTCGAGCAGGACGTCGACCGCGCGCGGCGGATCGGGGCCAGGCGGCGCGGCCCGCGCGGCCTCGGCCGCCTCCAACACGCCGCCTGGCCGGCCCAGCTCACCGGCAAACATCGCGGCCGCGAGCGCCTTCAGGTACGCCTCGCGGGCGAGGCCGGAGTCCAGCCGCTCAAGCAGCCGGGCCGCGCGAAGCAGGAGCCGGGCCGCGTCAGTGCAGCGATCCTGGTCAAAGGCGATCTGCCCGCGCAGGCGTTCCACCTCCGCAGCCTGCCACGCGTCCAGCGGCCCGGCCTCGGTCGCGAGCAGCAGCCCCAGCGCCGCATCCAGCGCGCCGGCCTCGCGGGTGGCCCGGGCCGCAGCCAGCAGCCGCTGCGCCCGGCGCACCGGGTCGGGGGTCAGCAGCGCCGCCCGCTCCAAGAACGCGGCCGCGGCGGCAAGCCCGCCACGCGCCTGCGCCCGGCCCGCCGACCGCTCCAGCTCCGCCGCAACGTCCTCATCCGGGCCCGCCGCGGCCTGAGCCCGGTGCCAGGCCCGGCGGGCCCGGATGAGGACGTTG
>Ga0210389_10003882_pt1 | contig 11650 bp, 8 predicted proteins | sample IncBWH28OmetaG_FD_160127 | JGI IMG/M metagenome (GOLD analysis project Ga0210389, IMG submission 160127) | Forest soil microbial communities from Barre Woods Harvard Forest LTER site, Petersham, Massachusetts, United States - Inc-BW-H-28-O ... | reverse complement strand
CGCTGATCAGTTTTTCCTTAAGGCCGTCGATATAGGTGGTCAGATCGGAGGAGAGCTTTTTCACCTGTTCGGCCTTCGGCGCCCAGATGGCGGCCTTGGCTGCGGTCTGCGGGTCTTTTATGGCCGCATCAAAAGAGTTGTAGGTCGTCGTGTTCTTTTGATCTACCACTCTATTAGATTTTTCGATACTTGTATTCACGGTCTTAAAGGCGTTCAATACCTCCACGGATACATTCAGTGCCAGCAGGGCTGTAAGCACCAAATACATCATATTGATCATCTTCTGCCGCGGTTCTTTAGGTAAAGACATGGGTCAGTAAATTATTTGTAACAAATTAAGTTTTTCATTAGGTTTCATAACGGGCCGGACAAAACGGGCTTCCTGGTGGCGGCTCCAATTATGCCTGACGGCCTTGCATGGCACTCAGCATGTTGCCATAGACATGGTTAAGGTTACCCAGGTTCTTAGCCAAAAGAGCAATCTGTTCCTGTGTCTTCTTAGCATCGGTCACACTGCCTTGCATGGTTTCAGAAGCCTTTACCAGGTTACCATAAAAGCTGTTCATCGCTTTCAGGTGGTTATTGGTATCCTGTAATTCCAGTTCATAAATGGCATTCAGAGAACCCAGGTTCTTCGTCAGTACCTGTACCTGTGAATGGAACTGCTTAGTGCCTTCAGCAGCTGCATTGAAGCTGGAGATCGTATTCGTTGCACTCTGGTAAGCGCCTTTCATACCATCCAGGGCTATAGAGGCTTCTTTTGTCTTATTGGTATAATCCGTGGTAGCAGCCAGGGCGCCGGAGACGTCCTTGATCTGGTCGACGGTGGTGCCGAATTTCTTGAAACCATCGCTGAGACGGCTCAGGTTAGCAGGAGTGATATCTGCTTCCTGTAACATTTTATCCATCTTGTCGAGGGCCGGGTTACCGCTGGTACCGCTTGCCAGTTTGGGCAGGGCTTCTACCAGGGCATGCATTTCACCTCCGGGAGGCGGTAAGAAGGCATACACGAGGAAGATCAGGGCTTCCGTCAACAGACCCGCGGTCAGGAAGAAGTCGGCTAACTTGGTGTGCAGGATCTTCTGCAGGGCACCGAAGATAACGACGGCCGCACCAACGCACACAATGATATTTATAAGTCTTTCGGTAGATTTTGATACTCCAGCGCTCATAGTGTTTAAAATTTAAATTGTTTGAAAAGGGATTTTTAAAGGGTTATGGAAAAAGAAGGTCCTGTTGATTTTTTTATAAGTTCTGTAAATCAAAAACGATATTTCAACTAAAAAATTTTATATCTACCGGGAAAGATTATGATTATCTCTTGCCGCTCAATGTTGGCGCCAGATCGATCACACAACGAAATCCGATGTAGGATTTAGCCGTATCCTGGTACTCATAAGTGCGCGCACTGGTCTGCAGGTACATCCCTACGTCTTTCCAGCTACCACCGCGAATCACTTTACGCTTCATACGGGGGGGGTCGGAATCTTTTGCATTCCAACGTATATCGGGGTTCATGTCGTGCTGAAAGTTGCTGGCGCCTTCATAATAGAAGGAAGAGGTCCATTCGGCCACATTACCTGCCATGCAATACAGACCGAAATCATTAGGCCAGTAAGCATCGGCCCGAACGGTATAGAAACCGCCATCTTCCGGGTAGTTACCACGACCGGGCTTGAAGTTGGCAAGTAAACAGCCTTTCTTATTCCTCAGGTAATAGTTACCCCAGGGATACATGGACTGCGAGCGGCCACCACGTGCGGCATATTCCCATTCTGACTCTGTGGGCAGACGGAAATCCGATTCCGTAGCCAGTTTCCTCTTTTCCAGGTTGGCGTTCAGGTAATGGGTCCTCCATTCGCAAAACACGGTAGCCTGTACCCAGTTGACGCCAACTACAGGGTAGTTGCCGAAAGCGGGGTGGGAATAATAGCGCTTCGTCATCGGCTCATTATAAGAATAGCTGAAATCACGGATCCAGACAAGGGTATCCGGATAGACCTTGACATCTTTCTTGTTGATGAACTGACCCCGGGCCTTGCCTTCATTTTCGCCCGTAGAGGCGAGTTTCAGGTCGAAGGTCTCGGAGTGATATTTCAATTTGTTGAGATCCAGCTCTTTTTTCCCGAAAATACGGTTCTCGGGAGTCACCACCATCTGGTCGATCTTCTCGATGGTCGCCTTATCACCCCACTTGATCGTGGAGGCTTTTTTCCAGTCGATCTGGAAACGGCCATCGACGTCCTTACCATACTGCATGAGGGTAGCAGCAACAGAGTCCCTCACCCAGTTGGTGAACTGGCGGTACTCATTATTAGTGATTTCCGTGGCATCCATCCAAAAACCACTAATAGAAGTTTGCAAATTGCGGGAAGTGAAGGCATAGTTTACGTCTTCATCACTGGGCCCCATGTGGAAAGTTCCAGGGGGGATATAGACCATGCCGGGAGGCTTTGCCAGGTTATAACCACCTGCAGGAGCGACGCCGTGCAACTGTCCATCATCGGGTAATCCTTTGCCGGATTTACCACCCAGTTTACAGCCGGCCAGGGCAACAACGAGTACTGACAAGGCCGTCAGAGTGGATAGGTTTTTCATTTTCATAATATTAAAGGGTATTGGGCAAAAAAAGTCTTTTGACAACATCTCGCTACAAGTTTAAAATTAATTTTTCGAAAGTCAAAGCTTTCATCCGTACAAAATGTTTTCATAACGGGCGGATTGAACCTATCAGTTCAAGACGCTAGTAACTTAAACGCCGGCCGTGTCTATATTATTGTATAAACCTTATTGAAACTTTTGCACATTTTCAAGGAGTCGGACTAACGTAGGTACTTCAGTTACAGGGAGTTGACAAGTATAATTTTTGCATAGGAAGATCAGTGGAGCGTCCCCGGCCGACCTCCCGGACAATAAAGGAAATTGGGTATTTTCTTCGCTGGCAGATTGGAAAACCCGGTAAGGAATGAACTGTTGCAGAAACTCCTTCCGGGCATATTCCAGCCGCCTGCCGGTAATAACGACCTCCGGAATATTATACGTAAACGCCATATACAGGGTTGCCCATACACCAAAAGACCCGGGATATCCTGTTACAGGGCGGTGGAGGGCGGCTGCCATTCGATGAGCCCTTTCCGACCAGCCCGGTTCATTAAAGATGGCAGATAGATATAACAAATTAAATGCCATCATCGAATTCCCCGAAGGGGTAGCCCCGTCATAGATCTCCTTTTTACGAACGATCAGGTCCTGCTGGTCCCGATGAGTAAAAAAGAAAAAACCGGTCTCCTCCTCGCTAAAATTATTTAGCACGAATTCAAGGATGTTTTTGGCCTCCATCAGGTAACCGGTATCACCCGTGATCTCCTGTAACTGCAACAACGCGCTGATCAAACAGGCATAATCATCCAGGAAAGCGGGGAACTTGGTCTGGCCCTCTTTATATGAATGATAATAATAATGCAACCCTTCCCCTTTCATCCGTTTACGGCAGTAATCCATATTGGCGATAGCCCGGTCCTTATATTCCTCTTTTCCCAGGGCGCCATAAGCCTTGGAGCAGGCGATATTCATAAGGGCATTCCAACCCAGTAAAACCTTGTCATCCAGCGCGGGACGTACCCGGTGGCTGCGGTATTCCAGGAGCCGGGAACGAGCCTGGTCCAGCCTTTCCTGCTGAGCCGGGGAAAGATCGGGTCCCTCCGGGCGCGTCAGGATATTCTTTTCTTCCCAATTGCCTTTATCGGTAACCCCATAATACGAACAAAAGAGCCCGGCATCTTCCCCGAGAACGGAGTCGATCTCGATCTTGTCCCATACATAATATTTTCCTTCTATGCCTTCGCTGTCAGCATCCAGCGCAGAATAGAACCCACCCTGGCCATCCGATAACTCTCTGTCGATGAAGGTCATTGTCTGTTCGATCGCCTGCCTGTAAAGATCTTTTTTTGTAAGCTGATAGGCCTCGCTCAGCGCAATGACCAGCAAGGCATTATCATATAGCATTTTTTCGAAATGGGGCGCCAGCCATTCATTATCGGTGGAATAACGGGCAAACCCGCCCCCCAGCTGATCGTAGATCCCGCCCCGGATCATTTTATCCAGGCTGAGACAGGCCTGGTCGAGTGCGGCCGCATCTTTTGTAAAATGGTAATAGTGCAGCAGGTACCGGATCGAGAATGTTTGGGGAAATTTTGGGGCATGTCCAAACCCTCCTTCTTTCACATCGGCCGTCGACAATAGGTTGTCCCGGATCTGTCGGAGGGTATCGGGGTTAAACAGCGGGTCGGGAGATCCGGAGGGGGCGGCGGCTGGACGGGGGACATCGGCGGCAGCGCCGATGCCAAACGAATTGGCAGTCTCTACATGCCGGGTAAGGGTCTCCGCCTGTTGTTCGATCTCCGCCCTTTTCTCGCGAAAGGAGCCCGCGATGCCACTCAGCACGTCTTTCCATGAAGGCCTGTTGTAGATGGCGCGGGGCGGGAAATAAGTGCCCCCATAAAAGGGCTTCGCGGCGGGAGTCAGGAATACATTCAGGGGCCAGCCTCCACTGCCGGTGATGGCCTGAACGGCGTCCATATAGATATGATCCAGGTCGGGTCTTTCTTCCCGGTCTATTTTGATGTTGATGAAATGCTCATTCATGAAACGGGCGGTCTCCTCATTCTCGAAACTCTCCCTTTCCATCACATGACACCAGTGACAGGCGGCATAGCCGATGCTCACCAGGATGGGCTTGTTCTCTACCCGCGCTCTTTGAAGGGCTTCGTCCCCCCAGGGATACCAATCCACCGGGTTATGGGCATGCTGTAATAAATACGGGCTGGTCTCTTTTGCAAGCCGGTTCGTATGCATAATGTTGACTTGAGAAAGGTATGGAATACACTGCAATGTTCAGGCCGGATCGGTTGAGCGGCGAGGGCCGGCCAGCTATTTCTTTTTGCCGACGACAGCCAGGTATTTTTCCAACGCGGATACCATCGAAGGAGCCTGGGGTTGGGGAGCTTTTATATCCAGGGTGAGGCCCGCCTCTTCTACCGCCCGGGAGGTATTGCTGCCGAAGGCCCCGATCTTGGTGCCATTCTGCTTGAACTTGGGGTAATTGTCGAAAAGGCTTTTAACGCCGCTGGGAGTGAAGAAACAAATGATGTCGTACTCGCTCTGATCCAGCACGACTTTTACGTCATTGCTGATCGTGCGGTACATGAAAGGCGTGGCAAATCCACAATTGTTGTTCTTCAGCCAGTTGATGATCTCGTTGTCCTGCTGGTTTTCCGAACAGGGATATAAAAAACGCTCGTTCTCCTTATGCTTGTTGATGACATCGAACATGCTCTTGTTCAACCCATCGGCGCCATAGAACACTTTGCGCTTGCGGTAAAGAATGAATTTCTGGAGATAAAGAGCGACGGCCTCCGTAATGCAAAAATATTTCGTGTCCTGTGAGATGACTACTTTCATTTCTTCACAGATCCGGAAGAAATGATCGATGGCATTGCGGCTGGTAAATATCACCGCCGTATATGCGGCAATTTCGATCTTCTGTTTGCGGAAATCCTTGGCGGGAATAGGCTCAAGACGGATGAAGGGATGAAAAGCAAGCTCCACTTCGTATTTCTTAGCCAATTCAAAATACGGCGACTTGTCTGTTTCAGGTCTGGGTTGAGTGATTAAGATCTTTTTTTTATCCTCGTGTTTAACCATGTGTGTTCCCCTCTGGATTTGCAAAATTAATACACTTTTTCCAAATACGTCAATAACACCTTGTAAATCAAGAGCAGGGGTGCTATTTCGAAGGCGCAAAGGTACAGAAAAAAATGAAACGGAGTTAGTTTTATTTCATTACGCACGGGCCGGTAGGCGGCAAGTACCCGATACATCCATAATACGAAAATCATTGCTAATGAGATTGTTATAAATATCTGGCGAGCCTCGTCGCCTGAAAAAGTGATCACGATCAAGAAAGGAAGCAGGAAAATACCCAGCATTTTGTTGACAAGAAAGACGATAAAAATATAGGTATCGGTAGCCCTGGAAATAGAAAAAACCCACCCCCCGAACTTCAATACAAGAAATTTGACAAGATAAATGGTCGCCAGCAGCATCATACAGTTCAGGTAAAGCACCCAAAAACGAATATTGGCGCCTACCGGTGAATAGTGCAGCAGGAAACAGGCGTACAGACCTCCCGTGATGATAAAAAGAATGTTCAGCAGCAGCGAGGGCAGCGGCGTTTGCAGGACCTGCTCCCGGATCTGTTGCTGACGGAGGGATACACGAAAAAAAAGCGTCATCAGGTTGTTGAAATACTTCTCAAAAAAGATGCGGACCAGGGCAAAATAAAATAGGATGCCGACGATCAGGTAAAAGAAACTATCCTTGGATTCAGCCTGGTGGAGTTCTTCGAGCTCTGCAACAGGTTTTCCGAGAAAATTATAGTAAGGATTGAGGGCAAGTACCTTATTCCAAAAAGCCAGCCGGGGCGGCGTATCGGCGCCCGGCTCACGCGAGGAGGACGGCGCCGCGGGTACCGCGGCGGCAGCGGTGCTGGTGGCGGCGGTGCTGGTAGCAGCGGCGGTCGCAGCTTTCAATGAATCCGCATGTACAACCGCTGCCAGCGAATCCCGGCGAAGAGCGGCCCTGTGCCGGGCGATCGAATCCCGTCGCAGTGAGTCCCGGCGTGAAAAGTGACGGACCGATGAATCATGCCGGGGCTGGCTCAGCGCCTGCCGGACGCCCGTGTCGGGTGCGGCCTGTGCCGGCGCCGTGGGAACCGGCAACGGCCGGGTCGAATCGGTCTGAGCAAACAAGTTGCCAAAACAGAGGAGACAGCCGAAAAGAAGAAAGGAGAATTTCGTCATAATGATGGGCTATGGGCCGGTGAGCCGCCGGCCGCTTTATGGTTGCAAAAATAGGTGTCCTGTCTAAAAAAAGCTGACATATCCAAGGTGAATTTTGGCATCGTGAAAATTGAATTGGGTATCGTTCCGTTTGCCCAGCGCATAAGATATATTAAAGATCCCCGCCTTGGTCTCGAAAGCCATGCCAAGCCCCGCGCCCAGGTAGGAATTGTTCAGCCCGTAACCAGGCACATCGTTCTTCGCCCATCCCGCATCGAGAAAAGTAAAAAGAAAAGAATTGAGACCGACAAGATAACGGTATTCCAGGGTGCCGACCGCATACTGCGAAGCCAGGATACTCTGCTCATCGAATCCACGCAGCAGCCGGTATCCCCCGATAAGGAACAGCTCGTTCCGATAGGTATTCGGACTGCTGAAAACACCCCCGTTGAACCCAAGCTTCAGCGTGCTGGCCCGGGTGAGTGGAAAATAATGCGCCGCCGATAATTTTACCATGAACTCATAGGAACTCTTTCGGACGGTATCATAGAGCGTCGCAAAAGAAAAAGAAGTGTCCGAGGGATCTTTCAGCTGCGCGATCTGGGGATTCTCTTTTACCTTCTTGATGCCGGTCGTGCCCAGGAACTGCAATTCGTTGCCGCTTCGCGGGTTGAAGCGATAATTGGTATTGTTGAAATCATAGGTCATCCCAAGACTGACGGCGCTGACATCGGCCTCCTCGGGCAGCGTATGGGAGGCGATCACCTGGAGGGTATCCACATTCAGCAGGCTGGAGATCATTTCCTGGATAAAGACGGAGCCATTCTGGTGGGCCGACAAGGTATACTGCGCACCAAGCATCAGGTTGACGTTGATATAGGAAGAGTCCTGTTTGTAAAGGTCAAAAGAGGCATTGAGCCCGAAGGGAGAATTGAACAGGTAGGGCTGCTGGAACAAGAGGTTCAGACGGGGGCTGCCCGGTTGGAGCTGCTGCCAGTTGAGACCGATGGTCTCTCCGCCGCCAAGGGCATTCTTCAGATCGATCGTTGCCTCCCCCGTCACGATGACCTTATTGCCCAGCACGGGGTCGCTGCTGGGCAGGAAACCGACAAGGGCATTGATCTGGCTGCTCTTCTTCGGCCGCAGGTAGAGATTGATCACGGAGCCCGTATTCAGCATGGTCAGGTTCCAGGGCTCCTGCTCCTGCACATAGGGCAGCTCCAGGATCTTTTTATGGATCGCCGCCAGCTTTTCTTTCCGGTAAATACTGCCATTGGGGATATTGAGGTAGTGCTGCAGGAATTCATTGCTGATCTTAGCCGAACCATAGATACGGATACTATCGATCTTATAGAGCGGACCTTTGTCGATCTTCAGGGTTGCATAGACTTCCTCATCGTTCTTTAACGATATGCTGTCGAGACTGACTTTCGCGAAGGGATAGCCGTTGTTCTCAAGATAATCGAGGAGCCCCTGCTGCCGGGCCTGGAATTGCCGGAAATCCAGCGGACGATGGGAGAAGGCTTTGTCGTTCCAGGCAACCGCACTGAGCAGGGCAGGCTCGATCCCGTGCGTATTGATCCGCGCCCAGTGGAAAAGATTCCCGGTATACAGACGCAGTGTGGCCCCGGCCGCGGCATAGCCAACGCTGTCCACGGAGGCGGTAAAGAACCCTTTCCCCTGCAGCAGGGGCAGGAGATTGCCGATATACTCCGTACAGGCCTCCCGCGATTTAAAATTCGTGACCAGCCCCAGCTTATTCCGGATGAAAAGGGAGTCTTTGTCGACGGGGATAATATGCAGGGGATATTGCGCGATCCCCCTGAAATTGCTCAAAAGCAGCAATAGTAAAAGTGTACGGCCATATCCCCTTAATTTTGTCATTCGCGCATCCGAAAGTTTCGGGAAGTTAATATAAGCAGATCGTATGGCAGGCATTTATCTTCATATTCCGTTTTGCAGGCAAGCCTGTCACTACTGCAATTTTCATTTTTCGACCTCATTGACAGGTATCAACGATTTTGTCACCGCTTTATTGAAAGAAATGGTGCTGCGGAAAGATTATATCGGCGGCGAGCCCGTGGAGACGATCTATTTCGGGGGGGGAACGCCCTCGCTGTTGGAGGGAGACCAGCTGGAAAGGATCATGGAAGGGCTGAGGACGAATTTTATGATTGCACAGGGGGCGGAGATCACGCTGGAGGCCAATCCTGATGACTTTGACTTTGATTTTGACTCTGATTTCCTCCCGGGACGCATAAGCGCCTGGCGGAAGACAGGCATTAACCGGCTCAGCATCGGCATCCAGTCATTTTTTGAGGAAGACCTTCGCTGGATGAACCGGGCCCACAACGCCGGACAGGCAATAGACTCCATCCGGATGGCGCAGGAACAAGGATTCGACAATATCAGCATCGACCTGATCTATGGCGGTCCCACCCTCCCCGACGACCATTGGCGTCAAAATGTCGAACAAGCCATCCGGCTGCAGATCCCCCATCTATCCTGTTATGCCCTTACCGTGGAACCAAAAACGGCCCTGGACAAAATGATCCACCAGCATAAAAAACAGGATGTCGACCCGGAGGACCAGGCAAGGCAATTCCTCCTGCTGATGGACTGGACCGCAGCAGCCGGCTACGAACACTATGAGATCTCCAATTTCGCCCGGCCGGGCCGCCGGAGCCGGCATAATTCTTCCTACTGGCAGGGCAAGACCTACCTGGGCCTTGGCCCTTCCGCCCATTCGTACAATGGAGTATCACGGGAATGGAACGTCGCCAATAATGCACTTTATATCAAGGGAGCCCCGGTCGCGGAAAAAGAGGTGCTCACACCGGCGCAGCAGATCAACGAGTATATCATGATCTCCCTGCGGACCCTGGAAGGCTGTGATCTCCGGGTCGTTTCAGAGCGGTTTGGGAAAGAAAAGGCACAAGAACTTGGCCTGCAGGCACGACGATTTATTGAGGAGGGAAAGATGGCCGCATGGGCAGACCGTCTGGTATTGACGCAGGCCGGTAAATTATTGGCGGATGGTATTTCGGCAGACCTGTTCTTCGAGGATGTTAGTGGTGGTGACGGGCTTTGAGATAGCTGATCCCCTGTCCTACCGCGAGGATGATCACCATGACTAAGATGGCTGTCGATCCGAATCCCTGGAATGAAAGAGGCATATACTTAGTTTTTTGGGGCAACCCCCTATAAGTTAGACAAGATACTGCTCAATTTGTTTAAATCCATCCTTTACTTTAACATTTTCCCACAAGATGCGGTAAATCATACCAGCAATAGGCATTTCAGCCCTTATCTCCTTGTTGATCAAATAGATACATTTACTGGCATTGTATCCCTCCGCTACCATGTTCAGCTCCAGTTGAGCGGCCTTCACCGAATAGCCCTTCCCTATCATATTCCCAAAGGTCCTGTTACGGCTATAGAGTGAATAACAGGTCACCAGCAGATCGCCCAGGTAGACGGAAGCAGCGTAATTAGCGCTTTTTTTATGCGATACAGGATCCTCCTCTTCCGTATGGACCCCTACCTCGATATGGCGGATCCCCACTTTCCGGAGAAAACCGGCCATTTCATCCGCACAATTGGCGATCAGCACGCTGAGGAAATTATCCCCGTATTCCAGTCCATGCGCGATCCCGGCGCCCAACGCATAGATATTCTTCAGGATCGCCGCGAACTGAACCCCATAGACATCATGATTGATGACCGTATTCAGATACTCCGTTGCGAAATAAGACGCTATCTCCCGGGTATCGGTTACATCCTGTCCCGAAAAGGTCAGATAGCTTAGTTTTTCCGCCGCTACTTCCTCCGCATGACAAGGCCCCATGACGGTGTAATAGTCCTCCAGGCTGAGATCAAACGCCATCGCCAGGTATTCGTTGAGCAGTAGATTCTTTTCCGGCAGGATCCCTTTTACGGCCGAAACGATCTTCTTCCCCCGGAATGCATCCCTGTCCAATCCTTCCAGCGTGGAGACCAGGTAGGCAGAAGGAACGGCGATCACCAGGCAATCCGATGCATCGATCACGGCACTTACCTCCTGCCGAAGGGTCAGCAGGCTGGTATCGAAATAGACCGAGGGAAGGTATTGGGGATTATGATGACGCGACCGTATATGACGTATGCTCTCCTCATTCCTGATCCACCAGTTAACAGGATTCCTGTTGTCGGTCAGGATCTTGGTCAATGCCGTAGCCCAGCTGCCGCTGCCAATCACTCCAAAACGCATTGTTTAGTCTTTTTTGCCTTCAAACAATTTTTCTTTCGGGACGACCTTTACCCGCAGACCGCTGCGCAGGGTTTTACTGACGACGCTATAGGGTCCCGTGACCACCTGGTCGCCCTCTTTCAATCCGTCGACCACTTCTATATAATTGATGTCCTGGATATCCGTCCTCACTTTTACTTTTCTAACGGTATCGCCCGCCTGCGAGACGAATACGACTTCATCCAGGTCGCCGCTGGGGGAGGCCGCCTTGCTATCCGCCCCGTTATTATTACCGTTGTCGGTACTGTTATTCGCGTCCAGGACGGCATTGTCCGTATTTTTTTCCCGGGTAGCCACCGCATTGATCGGTACGGAAAGTCTGGTCATATGGGTGCGGGTCTGGATATCCGCGCTGGCGCTCATACCGGGCCGGAAGGGAAAGCTCTTCGGTTTGGTGGGGTCGATAAGATCCTTATAGGAATCCGGCGAAAGACGTATATGCACTTTGTAATTCGTCACATCATTGGTGGAGACCGTGGTCGTGGAACCGGCGGCGGTGCTGACACTGCTGGCGATCTGGGTG
>Ga0210389_10003881_pt1 | contig 11652 bp, 9 predicted proteins | sample IncBWH28OmetaG_FD_160127 | JGI IMG/M metagenome (GOLD analysis project Ga0210389, IMG submission 160127) | Forest soil microbial communities from Barre Woods Harvard Forest LTER site, Petersham, Massachusetts, United States - Inc-BW-H-28-O ... | reverse complement strand
CGCGATGACGTAGTCGAGAAGCCGCGGGTCCTTGTCGGACTTGATGCGCAAATCGACGGAGCCGCCACCGGTCTTCGGAATGACCGAGGTGATCCACGCGACATCGCGCAGCGACACGGAATCGCTGAGGATGCGCAGGTCGAATTTCACGGGCTTGTTGTTCGCCCAGTCGAGGCGGCCCGTCGCGTGCGCCACCGAGCCCGGCAGCTCGAGGTGCGGGATATCGAGCGTGATCGAGTCGCCGTGCCAGAGCACGAGGCCGCGCATGTTGCGCACGTTGAACGGCGGCGACTGCTCGTTGACGTCGAAGCGTGCGATCTCGAACTGGCGCCCCGGCCGGAGCGGATCGCGAAAGCGGATCCGGTTGAACGTGAAGTTGCCCTCGGTCCATCGCGTCGTGCGCTGATAGCCGCGCTTCCCCTTCACCGTCACGGCGCGAATCTCCTGATCCTTCGCCGCGAGATTTTTCACGATCGCGCTGTCGCGCCGCGCGCCCTTCAGCGAGTCATCCGGCGACCATGGCAGCGTGAGCTGAAACTGCAGCCCGCGAATGCGCACATTTCTGAATTGGACGATCGCGCCGAATGCGCTTCGCGACGGCGGCGGCCCGATCGGCGTCGGACCGGGTGACGGCGGAAAGACCTTGTTGTAATTCCACGTATTGTCGTTCTCTTTGCGAATCACGAAGAACGGATGCTGCAGATCGACCGAGCGCAGGATGATGCGCCCGTCGATCAAGTCGCGCGGATCGTACGTCACGTGCGCCGGCCCCGTCGCGATGAAAACGGAATCATCGGGTCCAATGATCGCCACTGAGTCGACGGCGAAGTCCGTGATGAACGAGCCGGACAGATTCCCGACGAACAGCCGCCCGTGCACCGCGCGCGCGGCGAGCCGCACGAGCTGCGTGCGAATCCAGGTGCGCCCGCCCGCGCTCTGCGTTGCGGTGACGAGCGCGCCCACGATGCCCGCGCCGATCAGCAGCATCGTGATCGCGCTCAGCAGCACGACGAGCCGGCGGCGTCCCACCGCTTAGAACGCCTCGCCGAGCGTGAGCACGAACGCGAAGCGCCTGTACCACGCGCTCTGCAGCGGCGGCCGGAACGTGCCGGGGCATACGCCCGGCGCCTGTGCGATGGTGCCGCTCGAGCCCACCGTCACCGGCAGCGTGTTCAACGGGCTCACGCAGTACAAGGCGCCGCCGGCCGCTACCGGCGCGTCGAAATACGCCGCACCCGCAAGCTGCTGATACGGGTTGTACGCAAGATCGAGACGGAGTGCGCCGAACCCGGTGTGGATGCGGGCGCCGAAACCCGGCGTCCAGCGCAGCGAATTGAAGCCGATGCTTTCACCTTCCTTTCCGACGTTCCAGACCGCACCGCCGTCGAGGAAAAACGCCCACTCGAGAATTGCGGGCAGGAACGGACTGCGAATGCGCGCCTCGAGCATTCCGACGGCGAGTGCGTTGCCTCCGGTGGGGACCGTACGCAGTCCGCCGGCGGCGCTGCTATCGCGGAAGTACGCGGTGTCCCCCGGATTCAGCGCCTTTCCGTGCGGGAAGGCCGTGCCGTCGGCATGCACCGTGTCGTACGCCGCCGGGATATACACGACGGGCCCGAGTTCATTCTGCGCGTATCCGCGAACGGTCGTCTGTCCGCCCGCGAACAACCGCTCCTGTTGCGGAATGAAGGTCGCGGAGTTGTCGAATCCGAAACTCGATCCGAGCACCGCGCCAAAACGCAGGCGCGCCGCGAGCACGATCGTGCGCGTCACGGGGACGTACACTGAACCGTCAACGAGGAACTTGTTGAAATGCAGCGATGGATCCGACCCCGTGTACGCGCCCGCCGTGCGAAACTCAAAACGCAGCACCGACCCGTGCGTGGGGTTGACCGGATTGTCGCTGGTGTTGCGCTCGACCGAGAATGATGCGACTGCAAGCCGCTGCAATCGCTGCACTGCAGCCTGGTCCGCCGCATCGCAGGCGTTGAACACCGCGCACAAGAGCGCGGGCTGCGCTTCCGTTCGCCCGTATTCGACCGAGTATGAGAACGCCTCGGTGACGCGGCCGATCGGGCGCGCGAGCGTCACGTTCCCTCCGACCGGCGTCGTGCGCAGATACGCATCGAATTCCGAACGCCGCTCGCTGTAGAGCGAATACGACGGCACGAGCCCCTTGAAAATCGCGGGACGCGAGAGCGTGACGCCGCCGTAGTAGTTGAGATCCTTGCTGTACAAATCGCTCTGCGCAATCGGGCACAAGCCGCCAAGCCCGGTGAGCGGTTCACCGACACCGATCTTCGACAGCCGCCCGTGCAAGTCGAGCCGCGTCGCGCTCCCTTCAACGCTGTACGCGGTATAGTCGGCGGTCGTGCGGAAGCAGTCGAGCGTGCCGTACCCCACACCGGCATGCGCCTCGTGCATGAAGCCTTCGGTGAGCTGCAGCGTCACGGGCACAAGCGTGTCGCCCTGCGTGCGCGTCGAGTCCGGCGTCACGCCCACGCGCGAAAACGCCTGCGTCTGATAGAGCACGCGTTTCGCGCGCTCGAGTTCCTGCTGCGAGTACAGGTCGCCCTCGCTGAGTGAGGCGACCTGCAGAATCGTCTTGTCCTTCACGGCGCGCGCCGCACCCGGTCTCGGGTCGACCTTCAGCACGATCGCGCCCAGGTGCATGCGCGGACCGGTCGACACGGCGAACTCCACGCTCGCGCGGCGCGCCGCCAATCGCGTGTCGGAGTTGATCAGCACTTCGGCGTCCGGATACCCGCCGTTGTGCAGCCGTTCGGTCATCATCGCGCGCGTCGTGTCGTTCGCGTATTTGTCGAACGGGTGCCCCCGTCGGGCGGGCAGTCCCTTGAGAATCGCCACGCGCTCGCGCTCGGGGAGCGAGTCGAGTCCGGTGATCGAGAGCGAATCGACGATCGTCGGCTCGCCTTCGTTGATCGAGAACCGCACCGTCAGCCGCGCCGGACTCTGCCGCGTCACGATCGTGTCGACGGTGACTCCCGCGTAGCCGTGATTGCGATACCAGATGATCAGGCGAATGCGGTCGTTCGCGAGCGTGTCGGATTCGAAGCAGCGGCGCGTGCCGAAGATCGGCAGGAACCGGATGTTGCGGCGCCACCAGCCCGACGGCGCCGTGACGATGCCATCCTGCAGCACGCTTCCGGCAAACGCGTGGTTCCCCTGGAAGGTGAGCTTCATCACCTCGACATCGCCCGGTCCGCAGATGAGTTCCTGCGCCTGAGACGTGCGAGCGGTTACCGCGAGGAGGACGGCCAGCAGCAGGGCCCAGCCACCTCGACGGCCGCGTGGAATCATCAGTCGTCCTTCTGTCCGAAAATCGCGAGGTTCGACGAGTGCCCCGGATTCACTTTCTTCTCCGGGTAGATGTGGTGCACGGCCTGATTCACAGCGGTTGCGGCCTCGCCAAAGCCGGTCGCGATCAGCTTCAGCTTGCCGGGATATGTGTTGATGTCACCCGCTGCATATACACCGGAACGCCCCGTTTCCATCTGCGAGTTCACGACGATCTCGTCGTTCTCCACCTGCAGTCCCCACTCGGCGAGCGGCCCGATATCGCTCACGAAGCCGAGCATCGGCAGCACCACGTCGGCCCGAATGCGCCGCGTGGATTTCGCCTTGATGTCCTTGAGGTCGAGCGCGACGATGCGGCCGTCTTCGGCAATGACATCTTGGAGTTCGTGAAAAGGGTGCAGCAGCGTCTCGCCCGTCGCGGCCGCGGCATGTACTTCCGCGACGGTCGCGGCATGTGCCCGGTACCGGTCGCTGCGATGTACCAGAGCGACGCTCGCCGCGCGCCCGCGCAACTGGTGCGCCCAGTCGAACGCCGAATCACCGCCGCCGATGATCACGACGTGCTGGCCGGCGAAAGCCGCGGGGTCGGACACGCGGTCGTGAATTCCGCGCCCGTACCACGGTTCGGCGACCGGCTGCGGAAGACGCCGCGGCGCAAAAGCGCCGATGCCAGCCGCGACGACGATCGCGCGCGTCGGGAAGCGGTCGGTCTCCGTCACGAGTGTGAAAATTCCGCCCTCTTCTTCGAGCGCGACCACCCGCTGGTTGCAGTGCACGGGCTGGCCGAACTGTGCGGCCTGTTCCGCGAGCGAGCGGACGAGGTCTTTCGCGAGTATCTTTGGGAAGCCGCCAACATCGAAGATGTACTTCTCGGGATACAACGCGGTGAGCTGTCCACCGGGCTCCGAAAGGGCGTCGACGATCTGCGCGGTGGCGCCGCGCATGCCGGCGTAAAACTGGGCAAAGAGGCCCGCAGGCCCCGCGCCAATTATCGTGATGTCCCGGATCTCGCGCTGCATTGGAGAAAGTTCGCCGCCGTGAGAGGCCGAATCAACCTGTTGGAGGAACGAAAGATGGCGATTCGCGACGCCCTGCTCCCCGAGTTCGACATGGAGATGGCAAGTACCCGCAAGGTCCTCGAGCGGGTTCCGGTCGACAAAGCCGACTTCAAGCCGCACACGAAGTCCGGATCGCTCGGCTGGCTGGCGTGGCATGTGGCCGATCTTCCGCACTGGGTGGTCGAGACGATCAACAAGGACGAGCTCGATTTCGCACCGGCCGGCGTGCCGCGCCCGGCGCCTCCGGTCGTCGATTCGCAGGAGAAACTGCTCGCCTCGTTCGACAAGAAAGTGGCCGATGCCCGCACCGCGATCGCCGGTGTGAGCGACGAACACCTCGCCGGGATGTGGACACTCAAGGCAGGCGGTCATACGATTTTTTCGATGCCGCGCGCCACCGTGCTGCGGAGTTTCGTGATGAACCATCTGATCCATCACCGCGCGCAGCTTGGCGTATATCTCCGCCTGAACGACGTGCCGGTTCCCGGGATGTACGGCCCGTCCGCTGACGAAAAACAAGGCTGAGCGACTCGCATGAACGACGCAGTTCGCACGATTGAATATCGCGGTCAGTTCCGTCTCCTCCGCCGCATCGCGAGCGGAGGCATGGCGACCGTGTACGAAGCGGAGCAGATGGGCGACCGCGGCTTCACCAAGCGCGTCGCGCTCAAGGTGATTCACGAGAAATACGCCGCGCAGCCGGAATGGCTGCAGCTGTTCATCGACGAGGCGAAACTCTCCGCCAACCTCGTGCACGGCAACATCGTGCAGATCTACCAGTTCGAGGAAGTCGACGGGCAGTTCTACATGGCGATGGAGTACATCCGTGGCGTCACGCTTCGCTCGCTGATCGACCATCACCGCGCGATCGGTGAGCCGATGCCCGCGCCGCTCGCGGCGTACATCGTGAGCCGTGTCTGCCGCGCGCTCGACTACGCGCACAACTTCGTCGACGACTCCGGAACCCGGCTGTACATCGTGCATCGCGATGTCTCGCCCGGCAACGTGCTGCTCACATGGGACGGCCAGGTGAAGCTCGCCGATTTCGGAATCGCAAAGGCGCGCTCGATGCGCGATCCCGCAGAAGAGCGGCGCATGACGATCGGCAAGAAGCACTACATGAGCCCGCAGCAGATCGTCGGCGAGAACGTCGACTGGCGCACGGACATTTTCTCGACCGGTGTGGTGCTGTTCGAGCTGCTCGCATTGCAACAGCTCTTTCGCGAGCAGGAGACCGAGGCGGCGCTCGACGAGGTCGTGATCGCCCCGTCGCCCGATCTGCGCGGCCTGCTCCCGGATCTCGATCAGACCATCACGGGACTTCTGTCGCTGGCGATCGCGAAGGATGCGATGATGCGGCCGAACGCAGCGATGTTCGGGATGTCGCTCGACGAATGGTGTGCGAAGCAGCGCTCACCGGGCTCGCCCGAACGTCTGCAGGCGCATCTCGCGAAACAGTTCCCGGCATCCTACCGCCCGCCGACCAGCGCGCCGCGGAAGCCGCCGGATTCGGCGCCGCAGGCGAAGAAGGATGGGAAGTCGGTGTGGTCGAAGGTTTTTGGGAGCTGAGTGACAGACTGCCACACTCGCTAATTTCCTAGCCATGGCCCCCAAGATCTACACCAAAACCGGCGACGACGGTCGCACCGGACTTTTCGGCGGAGGGCGCGTCGAGAAGGACCATGTGCGCGTCGGATCGTACGGTGACGTCGACGAACTCAACGCGGTGATCGGCGCCGCGCGCGCCATTGATATGATGCCGCGCATTGACGAAGTCCTCGCGCCGATTCAGCGCGATCTGTTCGCGATCGGCGCATTGCTGGCCACGCCACATCCTGAGAAGTACAAAGAGCAGCTCGAGAAAGCCCGCCTCTCCGACAAGCGCATCGCCCAGCTCGAGCAGGCCATCGACGACGGCGAAGAAGAGCTCGAACCGCTCAAGGCGTTCATCATGCCGGGCGGGACGCCGAAGGCCGCCGCGCTGCACGTCGCCCGCACGGTGTGCCGGCGCGCGGAGCGCTCGGTCATCACGCTGCAGCGCACCGATGAGGTTCCGCAGATCATCGTCGTCTATCTCAACCGCCTCTCGGATCTGCTCTTCGTCCTCGCCCGCGTCGCGAACAAGCGCGCCGGCGCCGGCGAAGTGACTTGGTAAACACCGGAAATTTCTTGACCGAACTCGAGCTCCACGGATCGAGAATCGTCATCGGCGCAGGGCTGCTCGATTTGTGCGGCGACCACATTCGCGCCGCGCTTCCCGCCCGCCGCATCGCGATTATCAGCGACGACATCGTCTCGCCGATATACGCCGCGCGCGTCGCCGCCACGTGCGCGCCCTCACCGGTCACGCTCCTCACGATTCCCGCCGGCGAGGCGAGCAAGACCCGCGCGCAGTGGTCGCGCCTCACCGACGATCTCCTCACCGCGGGCTTCGGCCGCGACTCCGCGATCATCGCGCTCGGCGGCGGAGTCGTCGGCGATCTCGCCGGGTTCGTCGCGGCGACGTACATGCGCGGCATTCCGTTCGTGCAAATGCCGACTTCACTGCTCGCGATGATCGATGCGTCGATCGGCGGGAAGACCGGCGTCGACACGAATGCGGGGAAGAATCTCGTCGGCGCTTTTCATCATCCGGCGCTCGTGCTGGTCGATCCGCGCGCGCTCTCGACACTGCCGCTCGCGCACATTCGCAACGGGCTCGCCGAGGCGATCAAGCACGGTGTCATCGCGAGTGCCGCGGAGTTCGAGTGGATCTCGTCGAATCTCGGCGGACTGCTGCGCGCGGACGGACCCGATGCCGCGCTGGCCGAGCGTCTCGTGCGCACGAACATCGCGATCAAGGCTGATGTCGTTGCGCGTGACGAGCGCGAAAGCGGAGTACGCAAGACGCTGAACTTCGGTCATACCGTCGGCCACGCCGTTGAATCGCTCAGCGGATTCGGGATGCTGCACGGCGAGTGCGTCGCGATCGGCATGATCGTCGAGGCGCGCATCGCGGCGAGACTCGGCATTGCCGACGCGGCGCTCGCCGGAACGATTGAGAAGCTCGTGCGCGCGGCGTCGCTCCCGTGTGCCGTGCCTGCGTCGATGTCAGCAGCGGACGTGATCGAGATCACGCGCAGCGACAAGAAAGCCCGCGCTGGCACGGTCGAATACGCGCTCCCTTCGGCGCTGGGAATGATGGCCGGCGCCGACCGCGGCTACGCGATTCCGGTCTCCGATTCCGTGGTAGCCGACGCCATCGGAGATACCCGCGCAAGTTTGTGATGCCCGGTTTTCCGGCTCGCAAATCATTGATTTGTAACGATATCCCGCTCTGAGCCGCCCCTCCAAAACGATTGGCATACGATTTGGGTGTTGACCCGCGACTGTACCTTTACATATCCTGACCGTCCCTGAGTCCTACACGGAATTTCCATGTGGACTGGGTCCAGAACGCGATTTCACTTCCCAACGCCGCACCGGGGTGTGTATGCAGCATGCGACTGAGTCGAGATCGAAAGGTTTTTTTCGTTCGTCCCCCTCCACGGCGTTTGATCAGTATCTACAGGACATTCAGAAACTTCCGCTGATCACGGATCCGGCCGAGGAACGTCGTCTCGCCAGGCTCGCGCAGAAGGGCGACGAAGCTGCAGCCGAGCGGCTCGTCACGGCGAATCTCCGGTTCGTCATCTCGTACGTAAAGAAGTATCAGGGACACGGGCTCGATCTCTCCGAGCTCGTCGCGATCGGCAACGAAGGTCTTCTCAAAGCCGTTCGCAAATTCGATCCCGATCAGGGCGTAAAGTTCATTTCGTACGCCGTGTGGTGGGTGCGTCAGGCCGTGCTCAAGGCGCTCGCAGAGCAGACGCGCTCAGTGCGAATCCCGCTCAATCAAAACTCCCAGCTGATCCGTCTCTCCCGCGCGGAGACCGTGCTCGCGCAGGTGCTGAAGCGCGATCCGACCGACCATGAGATCGGCCGCCTTCTCGAAGAGACGCCGGAGCAGGTTCGCTCCGCAAAGCAGATGTCGGCCACAGAGCTCTCGCTCGATGCGCCGATCGATCGCAGCGATCGCGAAGCCTGCACCCTCGGCGAACGTTTCGCCGGCGGCTACGGCGCGGAGATCGAAGAGACCACCGATTTCAAACTCATGCGCGAGTGCATCGATCGCGTGTTCAAGGACTACCTCACGCCGCGCGAGCGCAAGATCCTCCACCTGTACTACGGGCTGGACGAAGGCGCGGAGGCAATGACGCTCGAGAAGATCGGCGCACTCATGGGCGTGACGCGCGAACGGATCCGCCAGATTCGCGAGCGCGCATTCGAGAAACTGCGCGAGTCCCCGGAAGGCCGTTCGCTGAACGGGTTCTGGGCGGTTACCTGAGCAACACCTGATCTAGATCCCCACCCGCCAGCCGCCCGGGTGCGGCCGGCGTGAACGGAACGAAGGGCCGAGTCGAGAGATTCGGCCCTTCGCGCTTTATGTAGTCTGCGGTCTAGAGTCGTTTGTCTAACGTCTGAAAACACGCTGTTCGCAGTTCAGAGCATTGAACCGCGAACAGCGTGTTTTCAGACGTTAGACAGAAGACCCTAGACTCCAGACTCTACCCGCTTTGCGCTAAGTTGGAATCGTGACCGATCTCTCCATCGAACTCACCAACATCGTAGGCGCGCGCCATGTCCTCGAGCGCGCCACCGAGTTGCTCGTCTACGAAAACGACGCCCTCCCCGGCTATCACAAGCGCCCGCGTCTCGCCGTCTTTCCGGGAACACGCGATGAAGTCATCGCAGTCGTGCGCGCGCTGCACGCCGCGCGTGCCCCGTTCGTCCCGCGCGGAGCGGGCACCGGCCTCTCCGGCGGCGCGCTCGCCGACGACGTCGTCCTGCTCGGTTTGCAGCGCATGCGAAAAATTATTTCGGTGGATCCCGCTGCGCGCACCGCCACCGTCGAACCGGGCGTCGTCAACGTGAACCTCACGAAAGCGGCAGCGCCGTTCGGCCTGCACTACGCGCCCGATCCGTCGAGTCAGAGCGCATGCACGATCGGCGGCAACGTCGCCGAGAATTCCGGCGGTCCGCACTGTCTCAAGTACGGCGTCACGCTGAATCATGTGGTTGCCGCAACGGTCGTTCTCCCCGGCGGCGACATCGTGAAACTCGAGCGGCCGGCAGCAGATCACACCGGCTACGATCTCCTCGGTGCGTACATCGGGTCGGAAGGGTGCTTCGGCGTAACGCTCGACGTAACCGTGCGGCTGACGCCAAACCCCGAGGGTGTCTTCACGATGCTCGCGGATTTCACTTCGGTCGACGATGCCGCGCGCGCCACGAGTGCGATCGTCGCCGCGGGGATTCTCCCCGCCGCGCTCGAACTCATGGATCACGGCACGATCGAATGCGTCGAATCGTCGATCTATGCCGCCGGCTATCCGCGCGATGCGGCCGCAGTCCTCCTGATTGAAGTCGACGGCGCGCTCGCGGGCCTCGACGACGACGTTCGGGAAGTGCAGCGCATCTGCCGTGACTGCGGCGCCCGCGAGATACGCACGGCAAGCGATACGACCGAACGCGCACGTCTCTGGCAGGGAAGAAAAAAATCGTTCGGCGCAATGGGACGGATGGCGCCGCACCTCGCCGTGCAGGACGCGGTCGTACCGCGCACGCGGCTCGCGCCGATTCTCGCGCGTATCGCGGAGATTGGCGCGCGATACCGGATCACCGTGTGCAACGTCTTCCACGCCGGCGATGGCAACCTGCATCCGAACGTTCCGTACAATGGAAACGATCCGGACGAAACGGAACGCGTGCATTCGGCGATGCGCGAGATCATGGAGATGTGCATCGCCGAAGGTGGTACGATCACCGGCGAGCACGGAGTCGGTCTCGATAAGATCAGCTATATGGAAAGTCTTTTTCCCGGCGACTCGCTCGATGCGATGTGCCGGCTGCGCGACGCATTCGATCCCGAACGCCGCGCGAATCCCGGAAAGGTCGTGCCATCGCACCGCTGCCGCGAATGGCTCGCGGCGCCCGGAGCGCACAGCTGAAAATGACGCGCGTCTCGAACACAGTGGAACTCAGCGACATCGTGCGCGATGCACACGATCGGCGCACGCGCCTACGTATAACAGGACGTGGCACGTGGCCCGCGCGCGCCGGCTCTGTTGCGGCCGATGCCGCCGAGCTCGAGCTCTCCGCGCTCACGGGAATAGTCGAGTACGTCCCGGGCGACCTCACGCTGACGGCAAAGGCCGGCACGACGATCGCAGAAATCGACGCGGCGACCCTCGCGAACGGACAGTGGTGCCCGCTCCTTCCCTGGGGCGGCGATGACGGAACGCTCGGTGCCACCTTCGCGACCGCGACACATGGACCGTGCTCGACCACGCTCGGAGCGCCGCGCGACCACGCGATCGGGCTCGAGTTTGTCGACGGCACGGGCGCCGTGATTCGTGCCGGTGGACGCGTCGTGAAAAATGTCGCCGGGTTCGATCTCACGCGGCTGCTCGTGGGGTCGTGGGGATCGCTCGGCGCGATCACCGAAGTAAGCGTGCGACTGCGTGCGCGGCCCGCAGTCGATGAAACGTGGATCGTGCGCGTCGAAGACGGCGCCGCCGTATCGCGGCTCGACACACTGCGGCGTGGACCGCTGGCGCCGCTTGCCGTGGAAGCGCTCGATGGCCGCACACTCGTGCGGATCGGCGGCAACGCCGCCTTTGTCGCCGCATCGCGCGAAGCACTGAAATCAATCGGTGAAATCCATAGCGCGGATCCCGCAAGCTGGATCCGACTCCGCGTGTCGGATCCGCATCCGCGGGCGCCGCTCGCATCGAATGCCGTTGCGGATCCCCTCGCGCAGCGCGTCAAGAAACAATTCGATCCCGCACACATTCTGAATCCCGGTATCATGGGCGAGCAATACGCATGACAGCGAACACGCCGGGCGCAGGCGCAGCAGCCCGCAACGCACTGCCGCTGCCGGGCGCCGAGAACTGCGTCCACTGCGGCTTTTGCCTTCAGGCTTGCCCGACGTATCTCGCGCTCGAAGATGAGAACGACTCGCCGCGCGGTCGTATCGTGCTCATGAAGTCGATCGCGGACGGCGTCATGTCGTTCGAGGATACCGACGCGCAGTTGCATCTGGATCGCTGTCTCGGCTGCCGCGCCTGCGAAACCGCCTGTCCCTCCGGCGTGCCGTACGGGCAGCTGCTCGAAATCACGCGCGAGCGCGCAGCGAAAACGCGGGCGCTTCCGGTGGTGGCGCAACTCATCCTCTTCATTTTTTCGCGGCCGC
>Ga0210389_10003879_pt1 | contig 11652 bp, 10 predicted proteins | sample IncBWH28OmetaG_FD_160127 | JGI IMG/M metagenome (GOLD analysis project Ga0210389, IMG submission 160127) | Forest soil microbial communities from Barre Woods Harvard Forest LTER site, Petersham, Massachusetts, United States - Inc-BW-H-28-O ... | reverse complement strand
ACTGGTGCGCAGTGCGCCGGCGACCGCCGGATCGACACGACCTACACCGAGATGACGCTCACCCTTCCCTCCTACTACAAGGGGGAAAACGTCCGCGTCATCACGCTGCACGCGGACGGGACCGACATCGAACTCGCCGCGCCCGCCCGGCTGCTCGAGATCATCCGGTACAGCCTGGCGAGGACTACGCCCGGAGCACCGTAGCGGCGTTAACAGCTAACTGAGTGTTATCTCAGCGGCGCGCCGGTCCGGGTCACCAGAAACGAGCGAGCGTCGCCCCCGAGCCGGGCGATAAGCGCTGAATAGTCGGCACGACGGCCAGCGACAGGGCAAGCCGCCCGTGCGGTAACTCTCGCTGATCGCCCTTGTGGTGGCCGGACGACGCAAAGAAGCTCGATAAGCGTCTGCACTTCGAGCGGGCGGCGCACCTAGGTCCGCTAGGTGGCGTTTCCGCAAATCAGAGACAATGTGGTCAGAGGCGGGGTCGAACCGCCGACCTTCCGCTTTTCAGGTCAACCGGTGCGCCGCGAACCAGGCTGCGTCACCTTCACCGCCTACGAAGCCCGCGACACCCCCGGACGCTTCTACCTCTACGAGGTCTACACCGATGCCGCCGCGTTCGCGACGCACCTGCAGACCGAGCACGTCCACACGTTCATTTCAACTATCCCTGACCTGAGCACCGGCGGGCCCGGCAGCCTCATTGACCTGACGTCCCGCCTGTAGTCCGCTGCCGCCCTGCCAACTCACCGGTTGAGTCTCGGGTCGGTCCCGGTGGGTCTGGGGGGCGGTTTGGGGGCGGCAGGAGCCGATTGCCTGGGGGTATCTGAAGAAGCCGGCAGGGTCGTACTTCCGTTTCACGCGGACCAACCGGTGGTAGTTCTCGCCGTAATAGGCCCGCCGCCAGTCCTTCAGCGTCGGATCGGGGAAGTTCTGGTAGGAATGCCCGGGGGGCGTATCGCCGAAGATGTCGCCGTGAAACTCGTCGAGCCAGTGCAGGTTCGCGGCGGCGACGTCGGGCGGGTCGTGGTCGGCCCAGCATGTTTCGGCAGCGAAGATGAACAGGCCACCTCGGTGCACGAACGCGGTCGCTTCTGGCGGTACCTGGTTGATCTCGCCGCCAAGGGCGAACATCGCGAACCCGGCTCCGTCCTTGTTTCCGCTGCCGGGCCAGTCGAGCAGCCGCTTGGCTGCCGCGCTGACTTGCGGGCCGGTGAGGAGCGTTCGCGAGGTCAGGACCGCTGACTTGCTGGCGAAGCGGTCCACGGGCGTGGTCGCGCTCAGCAGGTCGCTCGCCTGGGCCGGGGTGACCTCGCGGATAGCTGCGCTGTTGCGGGCGCGCTCGCCCGCCGTCCCGATGGCCAGCAGCGGGGCGAGGATGGCGCGCAGTTCCTCTGCGCTGCCATAGTGCTGGCCGATCACATTGACGTTGGCGTTCGCGTGGATCTGGCTGCTGGTCCGCCCTTGGGTCCCGATTCCGAGGCGGCAGTGGAACCGCTTGTTGCCGACGGTGTCCTGGACGATCTGTTGGGTGACCGCGATCACTGGCAGTACGGAGTCCAGGCTCCAGCGGAACTGGTAGAACCCCACTGTGCCGTGAAACTGCTCGTACCTGAACGTGAACGAAGTGTGCACACCGAAGTTGTTTCCCGCCCCGCCGCGGCAGGCCCAAAACAGGTCGGGATGAGAGTCCTCGCTGGCCTCGACCACCCGTCCGTCGGCGAGCACGATGCTCGTGGCTGTCAGCCGGTCGCAGGTCAGGCCGAACATCTTGTCGCTGAAGCCGATGCCGCCGCCCAGCACCAGCCCGGCGACCCCCACCGAGGGGCACCGGCCCGTCGGCACGAACATGCCCCGGTCCTCCAGCAGCGGGTGCAGATCGCTGTTGGTGACCCCAGCCCCGACGGTGACGGTCCCCGCGTCATGGACGACCGTCATCGGCCCGTAGGTCCGCCGGCGGGCCGTGCCCGGCAGCGAGGTGGAGACGATGCTCTTCATCCGGGCCATGTTCAGCAGCAGGCCCGTGGTGGTGGAGTATCCGGCGTAGTTGTGGCCCAGCCCGGAGCGGGGGACGGCGGGAAGACCCACCTGCCGAGCCCAGCGGAGCGCTTCGCGGACGTCGCTGGCGGTTGTGCAGGCGACGATTCCGGCGGGCTTGATCCCGGCGTAGCGGTGGTTGAACGGGATCGCCAGCGTCGGGTAACCGGGCTCCCACGGCCGGTAGAGGGTGGAACGCGAGGACAGCGCGTCAGCCAGCCGCTCCCAGTCCCGGCGGCTGACCCGCTCCGCTGCCTCGGCTGCAGCACCGGCATCCGGGGGCGCCTGCAGGGCTCCCAGCCCGGCAGCGAAGGCACTCAGGGTGCCTGCCTGCAACACGCCCCGCCTGCTGATCACTGTGGCTCGCCCCCGCCAGAAGGTAATCACGGCTGCCTCTGCGCCGATCAGTCAACCGGTCGTTGACCAGCACGGGCAGCGCCCTGTCCGCAGCCCCCACCACGGCCGCGTGCGCCCAATCCTCCGCACCTGCTGGCGCTCACTGTATCTGTTTAATCACTCTAAGTGTTCGACTTTCTGGCAGGAGACGCGCAGGAAGTTCGGCCAGGACTTCGAGCAGGCGCAGGTGCGGCTTGTCCCGGGAGATCAGCAAGCCCACCAGGCATGTGGCCATCACCGGCACAGTCCCAGCACCGGCCACGCGTCACGCCACCATCACCCGCGCCGGCCACAGACTAGAAACGGAGGACTAATCCACAAAGCGCCGTTGACTCCACGCGGCGCGAAACCCGATAGTTTTCGGAAAGGGGAATTGAAATTTTCAATCCGACCACGCCTCACCCCATCCCCGAGGCAGTTCCTCGCGCGAGTCTATTCGCCCTGCTGGCGCCATCCGGCGCAATTGCAAGTTAGTGGAAACACGTAAACGGCGGCAAATTGCGACCGCGTCCCTCTGGCCATGGAGATAACCGAGGGGTGTAATAACGGGGAAACAAAGCCGAGAAGATCCGAAACACTTTCGGGATCTCTCTGTATTGCTCCGGCTAGAGCCGAAGGGATGCGAAGTACCTAAGAAAGGGACAGGGCAGAGCATGAAGAGATGGCTGAGAGCGCTGCGCGCCGCCTGCGTGGCCACGCTGACGGCGGCCGGGCTACTGATGGCGGTCATATCCGGGGCGCCCCCTGCGAAGGCTGCCTCGCTCCTGCAGGTGACGAACTTCGGAAACAACCCGTCCAACAACAAGATGTACATCTACGTGCCGAACAACGTCCGGGCCAATCCGCCCATCTTGGTGGCCCTGCACCAGTGCACTGGCACCGGGCCCGGTTTCTTCGGAAGCACGGCGTTCGCCTCACTGGCCGACCAGTACGGGTTCATCGTCATCTACCCGGATGCGAACAGGAACGGCCAGTGCTGGGACGTCTCCTCCACCCAGGCGCTGACCAGGAACGGCGGCAGCGACCCCGTCGGGATCATGTCGATGATTACCTACTCCGAGCAGCACTTCAACGGCAACGCGAGCCAGGTGTACGTCACCGGTGCCTCATCCGGCGCGATGATGACGAACGTTCTGCTGGCCGACTACCCGGACGTGTTCAAGGCCGGCGCGGCGTTCATGGGCGTGCCTTATCACTGCTTCTTCACCGGCACCGTCGACGGCTGGAACTCCGCCTGCGCTAACGGCCAGGTCAGCATGACCGCGCAGCAATGGGGCGATCTGGTCCGCAACACGGCCGACCCCGGCTATAGCGGGCCTCGGCCGCGGATGCAGCTGTGGCACGGCACCGCGGACGGAACGCTTAACTACAACAACTTCGGTCAGGAAATCCTGCAGTGGACGAACGTGACCGGAGTCAGCTCGACCCCGGTCTCTACCACTACTCCGGTGTCGGGCTGGACCGAGACGATGTACGGCAGCACGAGCAACCCGCCGGTGGAGGGCATCAGCATCGCCGGCGCCGGCCACGTACTCCCGATCGCGGGCACGGGGATGGAAGCCGACGCGATCGCGTTCTTCGGCCTGAACAACCAGTCGCAAGGCAACACAGTCATGGTGACCAACCCCGGTAACCAGACCAGCACGGTCGGCACCGCGGCCAGCGTGCAGATCCACGCGGCCGATTCCGGCTCCGGCCAGGCCCTGACCTACAGCGCCACCGGGCTGCCCGCGGGCCTGTCGGTCAATGCCTCAAGCGGCCTGATCAGCGGCACGCCCACCGCACAAGGCACGTCCTCGGTGACCGTGACCGCCAGGGACGGCACGGGCGCGTCCGGCTCGGCAAGCTTCACCTGGACGGTCAACAACACCGGTGGCGGCACTTGCCACGTGACCTACACCCGCAGCAGCCAGTGGGCCGGCGGCTTCACCGCGCAGGTCGTGATCGGCAACACCGGCTCGGCCGCGATCTCCAGCTGGTCGCTGACCTTCACCTTCCCTGGCGACCAGAAGATCACCAGCAACTTCAACGGCGGCTTCAGCCAGAGCGGTGAGAACGCGACCCTGACCAACGCCAGCTACAACGGCAACATCGCGCCGGGCGGCTCCGTGTCCGTCGGCTTCCAGGGCACCTGGACAAGCAATGACACGTCGCCGACCAGCTTCGCGCTGAACGGCGCCTCCTGCTCTTAGGGGTGCCTGGCAGGCCGGTTCAGTCGGTTGCCCTACGCCTGACCCGGCCTGCCGTCTTAACCGGCCCGATTCGCGACCCGGCGAGCGCGCTTGGGGACTCCGACGTCGTACTCGTCGTTCCAACTCTCGCCGCGCCCGGTAATGTCCTTCCTGAACGCTTGCGGGTCGCGATTCCCAGGTCCCGTCGCGGGGCCGCGACCGGGGAGACGAGATGGTTGTTCTCACCTCTGGACCGCGGTGAGCACCACCTGGCTACCCCGTGGCCGGCGCGACCAGGTCGGCCAGGTACCGCCATGGTGCTGTGGCCCGGTCGTCGTCGGTCCAGGCGAGGGCCTAGGTCTCCAGCTGCGTTCAGGAACGCCCGCCGAGCGCACGTCGCCACGGAAGCGCTTCAGTCCCTGGATCCGCGTTTCATGAGAATTTCATGGCGACGTCCGCTGCCGCCGCAGTTCGGCAGGCGCCCCGCGACCGAGAAGTTGACCGGTTTAGCCGGCGAAACCTACCGTGAGCGGCACCGTCAACCCGAAGTTATCGGAGGCCGCGATGCAAAGGCGTGTCCTGTTCTTCTCATCGCTACTAGGGGTGGGGGTGATCGGAATCGCTTCCGTCGCCGTCCCGGCCTTGCCGGCCCATGCGGCCACCCTGACCGCGTCGGTCACCGTGAACGCCACGGCTGGCCTCGGCTCCGTGCCCGCGCACGGGATCGGGGTGAACACCGCGGTGTATGACAGCGACATGAACGATGCCGCCATCCCGCCGCTGCTGAAGGCAGCGGGCGTCACCGCGATGCGCTACCCCGGCGGCTCGTACTCCGACATCTACAACTGGCAGACCCAGACCGCAGCGGCAGGCGGCTTCGTCGCACCAAACACCGGCTTCAGCAGCTTCATGGCCACCGCCAACGCGGTCGGCGCCCAGCCGATCATCACCGTCAACTACGGCACGGGAACTCCCGCCCTTGCGGCCGCCTGGGTGCAGAGCGCGGCGAGTGCCAGCGACGGCATCTCTTACTGGGAAGTCGGCAACGAGGTATACGGCAACGGAACCTACGGCGCCAACTGGGAAACCGACTCCCACTGTCACACCAGCCTGAACGGCCCGCCGGTCACCGTGGGCAGCGAGCCGTCCCAGACCTATAACTGCGGCCCAGCCGAGTACGCCGCGAACGTCGCAAGCTTCGCCTCCGCCATGCACGCCGCCGACGCCAACGCCAAGGTCTGCGCCATCCTCACGACCCCCGGGTTCTGGCCGGACAACGTGACCAACTCCGAGTACCCGCAAAGCTGGAACCAGACCGTCCTGACCGCACTGAAGTCGGGCACCCAGTGCGTGATCGTGCACTACTACCCGGGCGGGTCGAACACCGCGGGCATGCTCACTGACCCCTCCGACATCGCCGGGATCGTCTCCACCCTGCACAGCGAGCTCAGCCAGTACGCCGGCATCGCCAACCCGGCCAGCATCCCGATCCTGGTCACCGAGACCAACTCCACCCTCGACCTGGACACTCAGCCCGCCGCGCTGTTCGCCGCCGACATGGACATGACCTGGCTGGAGAACGGCGTCACCAGCGTCGACTGGTGGAACGAGCACAACGGAGAGGGCACGGTCAGCACAGTCAACGGCGCCACCGACTACGGCGACCAGGGCATCTTCTCCAACAACACCAACTACGGCGGCACCACCGAGCCCGCCGTGGACACCCCGTTCGCGCCTTACTACGGCATCGAGATGCTGTCCAAGCTCGCCGCTCCTGGCTCAACGATGGTCAACTCGAGCAGCAGCCAGGCGTTGCTCAAAGTGCACTCCGTCCGCGACGCGGCAGGCAACCTCAACGTGCTGATCGACAACGAGGACCCGTCCAACTCCTACACCGTCAGCCTCGGCTACTCCGGCTTCTCGCCGGCCGGCACCCCCACCGTCTACACCCTGGCCAGCAACGCGACAACGATCACCAGCGCCGCCGGCTCGGCGACGTCAGCCACCGTCGCGCCGTACTCGCTGACGGTCGTGCACATCCCCGGGTCCGGCGGCACCGGCGTCACCGCCCCCGGCGCGCCCGGCCAGCCGGCCTCGTCCGGCCTTTCGTCGAGCACCTCGGGCAACAACACCGGGACCGCGACGCTGACCTGGCCCGCGTCCGTTGCCGGTACCTACCCGGTCGCGGACTACCAGGTCTACTCCGGCAGCACGCTGGTCGCCACGACGACCGGGACCAGCGTCTCGCTGACCGGCCTGACCATCGGGACCAGCTACACCTACGACGTGGTCGCGGTCGACAGCCACGGCAACCCATCGCTGCCGTCGCCGCCGGTCACCTTCACCGTGCCACCCCCGGCCAACGCCACCTGCGCCGTGCATTACGCGCAGACCGGCAGCTGGCCCGGCGGGTTCCAGGCCAGTGTGACAATCACCGACGAGGCCGCCAGCGCGGTGAACGGCTGGCAGCTGACCTGGACCTGGCCGAACTCGGGCGAGGCGATCACCCAGCTGTGGAACGGCACGGAGACCCAGTCCGGCACCGCAGTGACCGTGGCCAACGCCAGCTACAACACCACGATCGGCGCCAGCGGCGGCACGGTGAACTTCGGGTTCACCGGCTCGGACTCCGGGCAGACGCCAGCCCCCGCCGCCTTCCACCTGAACGGGGCTATCTGCAGTAACAACTAACCCTCCGGGCCAGGCCGGCGTCACTGTCATCCGGCCTGGCCCCTAGCAGGACCCGATACACCCGTCCGGCAGTCGGGCTCGCGGGGGCGCATACCGCGTGTAGGGCCGGGTAGTGACACGGCAGATGCCAAGGAGCGCATTACCATGTTGTCGCCATTTCTGATTCTGTCCAAGAAAAATCGCTCGGATGAAGAGGTTGCCGGGTGGGAGAGGCAGCAGGCGAAGCTCGGCCAGGACTACGACTCGCCGTGGCTGAGTGCCCTGGTTACTTTCAGCGGCTTCGTGGCAGCGTTCATCGGGTCGGTTGACGTGCTGTTCGTCATTGCTAACCTGCGTCGCGGCACCGTGTGGGTGCCGTACGCGCTCATACTGGCCGCATTGGTGGGAGCGCACTTGTGCCTGCGCGCTGTGCGCTTTCGGAAGCGACGGCATGCCAGGCAACCGGCCGTCGGCGATGATGATGGACAAACGGCACGTGACCGAAACTCCGGTTGGCCTTACTGAACAGTGATCATGGGCTACTGATGTCAAGCGGCGGTGACGGTAGCCGACCTTCCGGCGCGGCATAGGTTGCAGGTCCTTCGGCCGATGCTGACCGACAGGCTCGGCGCTCATGACGTGAACAGTGCTCGGCACCATCGCAGTAACGGTGGCCGATCTTGGTGCCTGGTCCAGGACAGTCATGTCGCCGAGGATCTCGCCGGGAACGCGGATAGCCATGATCATTTCCTCACCGTCGGCCTCGATCCTGCTCACCATCACGCGGCCCTCGGCCAGGGCGAGTACGTAGGAGCCTTGTACACCCTGCCGCAAAAGCACGGCGCAAGTTCGGTAACGGCGTACCGTCCCTCGGACCAGTAGTTCCGTCCATGCCTGCGGAGGCAAGACAGCCCCTAGGCCTGCAAGCTGCCGCGCGTGGAAAGGCGTGCTCACCGCAGTTCCGCCATGCTGTTAGGGAACGAACTGATGACCACGTTTGGTGTCTCAGCCGAGAGCGCGGGCTCCTCACGCTGTCCGGGCTCGTGCATGGCCTTGTGGTCTTTCCCAAGGCGATCATCTCGCCTATGTGCATGAGGCTCCGCCGACGCTACCGGCAGCGTCAGGAAGGAGAGTAGGCGGACTGGGCGGAATGAATGGGAGAGCGGACTGCGATGTACCGGCAGTGGCCGAGTCTGGTGCGGTGCGCAGTACTGCAAGGACAACGAGGCAGGGGGCATGACGTTCTCGCGGGCGGTAACAGGCTCGCACAGTTCCGTGAGCTCCAAAGGTGCGTGACGGAGCGGGGCGGACAGCCCATCTCCGGTGGCCCGCAGTCGCCGTCGGCGTGGCCGTGGCCGCTACCGGAGGAGTGTCGGTTAGGAGACCTGCTCCCACGTCGCAGACCACCCACCGGACTGACGCAACAGGGCAGTGTTCCCCGGAGCGTCGCTCATAGCCCGCATGATCACCTCGTGAGGCGTGCGGTGGCGCACGCGCGCTCGCTGGAGTCCTGCTCTTCTACCGATGCGAAGCTTAATAACGAGGTTCCCGCTGGTCTACGTCCTCGGAGATCAGCAGGCCGCATTTGGCAGGGCAGCGCGCGCGGAGGTCAAGCCAGACTGCCTCAGGCGGCTGTCACCAGGGGATGGGCTTTCGCCTGCTCATAGAGGGGCTCGGGCGCTATGTCGATACCGTCAGGCCACGCGACAGTGCCTGCTTCTAGATCAACCGTAACTTCAGCGAAGTAAGCAGGGTCGTTCAGCGGCGCTAGGACGCCTGTCCACCGTTCAGCTGAGAAGTCGATGTCCCCTACCGTGCCATCGCTGAACAGCAGACGGAGCACGTAGTCACCGACCACGGCTGCGCCTGCGACAACCGGCAGGTAGTTCTCACTCATACCTCCATGCTACGACAGCGGCTCAATACCGTGCAGCGGCTCGTTCCGCCGGGCCCGTTCCCAGTTCGCCAGGATCTCATCCTGGCGAAGCTTGGCCCACTCCCGGACGAACTGCAGTGCCCGGGGCTCAAGACGCCCCGGCTAGGACCTCGCCATCCATCGATACCGAAGCGCGCCGACCCGCGTGATAGGCGTGAAAATGCGCTACTGGATGATCCTTCTCATTCCAGTACATGTAGATCACAATCCCGTAGAACGCGCTGATACGCGGCATGACCTGACGGTATCCGATCCACGGGAGGCATGGAGAGATCTACTCTGGCCTGGTGCTGGACTTGAGCGACCTCGACCTGGAGGAGATCGGCAACGCACTGGCCGACCGGACCGACTACGAACACCAGTGGCTGATCAACCCGCACACAGGAGAGATCGTGTACTGGACATCCGACACCGGCATCGACGGCCAGACACCAGTCGACCTCGACGACCTAGACCTGATCGGCATCCATCCGCTGCCATCCTGGGTCTGGTACCAGGACATGGCCGACTTCGCCGAAACCATCACCGATGAACGCGTCGCCCGCAGGCTGGCCCGCGCCATCCAGGGCAAAGGCGCCTTCCGCCGATTCAAGGACGAACTCCACGGCGAGTATCCGGATCTCCTGCCAGCGTGGTACGCATTCCGCGACATCCGCGCCAAGCGCCGGGCCGTCCAGTGGCTGGCCGACAATTCACTCATCAACAATGATGTCGCCAGTCGTTTCCTGGCCGACCACCCAGACCCCGACTTGTCCTGATTCCCAGCGCATAAGCGCAAGCTCGCTAAGCGCTGTGCGCATCGAGCGGACGGCGCACCGGGTTCCGCTAGGTGGCGTTTCCGCAGATCAGAGGCGATGTGTGGTCAGGGGCGGGGTCGAACCGCCGACCTTCCGCTTTTCAGGCGGACGCTCGTACCGACTGAGCTACCTGACCTTGGCGCGATGCAGCGCGTGGGCTCCAACCGCTGCGGTCCTGACGGGATTTGAACCCGCGACCTCCACCTTGACAGGGTGGCGAGCACTCCGACTGCTCTACAGGACCTTGCTTTGCCGAGGCTTTCGTTCCTCGCTCGCAAGAGCATATCACCGACGCCGGTGTGGTTGCCGCGTCCGTTGAACGCCCTCTTGAAGGGAAGAGCCTCGTGCCCCCAACGGGATTCGAACCCGTGCCGCCGCCTTGAAAGGGCGGTGTCCTAGGCCACTAGACGATGGGGGCTTTGACGGGGTACCGCCGTAGCTACATCAGTCCGCCGTCGGGGACTGACACAGCATAGGGTACAGGCGGCGTGCACGGCAAAGCGTTCCGGCTCTCTGACGCATCGCACGGTCCCGGCTCGGCCGGAACCGTGTTCAGCGCCTCTAAGTTAGACGATACCGCGTTCCGCTGGTCCGCTGCCCCCAGGTGCGCCCCGGGTCTACAGCCGGTTGACGAAGGACTCCAGGATCGAGCGATCCGCCCCCTCTTCTGGAAGAACCGCCCAGGCGATCAGGTAGGCCAGGACGCCAAGGCCGTAGAAGACCGTAAGGACGCCGAACCCGAGCCTGACCAGGTTGACGTCGACCCCAAAATACGCGGCAAGACCGGCGCACACCCCGGCGGCCATCCGGCCGTCCCGGAGCCGCAGCAGCCGTTTGCCCCCGCTGCCGTTGTTCTCGCTCATATCAACGATCATGCCCAAACGCGATATGCCTTGTCATCAGGATTCTCCCCACCCGTACCCTGATTGATGGCCTTCACGACCGCGCTCGCCTCGGTGAGTCGCTTGCTCGTATGTCCGCGTACCGCCGTCCTTCGGTACGCTTCGTTCGGAGTGTCTAGACGACCCGGAGCTTCCCGGCCGGCGCGGTGACACCCCGGGGCGCTAGCTCAATGGCAGAGCAGCGGACTTTTAATCCGTTGGTTCAGGGTTCGACCCCCTGGCGCCCCACCTGGTCTGACCCAGCCTTTCACCTCCGCTAGCCGCAATGCCGTTGACCTCGTGGTCTGTGGTGGCCGTGAGGGCCGTGCGCAGGCTCGCCGCGGCACCCGCGCTCCCGGACGCGCCGTAATCGTGCGGGATTTCGGTTTTCATGGAAATAAAGCAGCAAATAAGCTGCGGAATTACCACGATCATGGGCCGGACCGCGATGACGCCCGGACAAACCGGACGGAACGGGCACGCGCGGCTGAAGGAGTGCGGCGACCTGGCCTGCAGCGCCGCGCGGCTCGACCTGCAGAACACCGCGGCCCGGCTCGGCCACGGCGGAGCCACGACGCTGAAGCACTATGCCGACCCGGACTCCGAGGTCGACCGGCGGGCGGCGTCGCCAAGGACCACAACAGGGCTCACCTTCCTGGTTCCAGGATGGCCCGCCCCGGGGTCAATCGTCGCTAGAGATCGAGCTGGTACTCGAATGTCGTGTGCGTCGGCGCGTAGCCGAGCGCGTCGTTGATGCGCCTCAT
>Ga0210389_10003876_pt1 | contig 11655 bp, 8 predicted proteins | sample IncBWH28OmetaG_FD_160127 | JGI IMG/M metagenome (GOLD analysis project Ga0210389, IMG submission 160127) | Forest soil microbial communities from Barre Woods Harvard Forest LTER site, Petersham, Massachusetts, United States - Inc-BW-H-28-O ... | reverse complement strand
CCTGGACTTCGCCGATTTCCTGATCGGGGCGCCGACCAGTTTTGTGCAGGCTAGCCAGCAGCTTCTCGATTCGCGGAGCAAATACTACGGATTTTATGGTCAGGATAGCTGGCGTGTGAACCGCAATTTCACCCTCAACTACGGCCTGCGCTGGGAAGCCGCTACTCCCTGGTACGACACCCAGAACAAGCTGGAAACGGTCGTTCCCGGTGAGCAATCGCTATCATTTCCCGGTGCTCCCCTTGGTCTGGTGGTGCCCGGAGACCCGGGCATTCCGCGCACCCTCGGGCCCACCAAGTACACGAACTTCGGTCCGAGGATTGGCTTTGCCTGGGCGCCAGATGTGAGCGACGGTTTTATCGGCAAGATGCTGGGCGGAGCGGGAAAAACCAGCATACGTGCCGGTTACGGCATCTTCTATAGTTCTATCGAGGACGCCACCGGATTCGTCGAGGTAGGTGATGCTCCTTATGGCAACTACTATTCTGTGTCATCGACTGAGCTGGCTACCCCATTTGTCGATCGGCCATCGGGAAATCCGGCGGGACAGAAGTTTCCCTTTGTCTTTCCTCCAACCAACGTGTCTCCTAGGAATCCCGATACAACCTTCAATTGGGCGGGAGCGACACCTATCGGCGGATCCGACTATTACTACTACAAAAACAAAATGCCTTATGTTCAGGAATGGGAACTCTCGCTCCAACGGCAATTGGGAACTTCAACCGTGCTCAGCGTGAACTACGTCGGTACCATCGGCCGGCAGCTGCTGACGTTTGAGGAATCAAATCCAGGAGACCAGTCCCTCTGCCTGCAATTGAGTAATTCAGCCAATGTGGCGCCTGGGTCGCCGACTTGCGGGCCGTTCGGGGAAGACACGGTTTATACCACGGCGAGCGGTCAGACAGTGAACGGAACCAGGCCGACCTTCGGGATTAACTTCAACAGCAATCCCTACATGAAGACGGCGGTCGCCTCCAGCTTCAACTCGCTGCAGGTGAGTCTGGAGCACAACGAAAAATATCTGAACTTCCTCATTGGATATACCTTTGAGAAGTCGCTCGATAATGGTTCGGACTCCTTTGACGCGACCAATCCGTTGAATCCGGCCCAAACCTACGCATTATCGAGCTTTGACGTTCCGCATAATCTGGTCGCCAGCTGGACCGTACAGTTGCCCTTCGATCACTTTATCGGCAAAGGGGATATTGCGAGTCGGTTCACCGCAGGCTGGGAGCTTTCCGGCGTGGCGACGTTTGCCAAGGGAGAGCCGGTCACTCTCAATGAGAACGACGATAATTCACTGCTTGGTGCCTTCAATGCAAACGTGGATGTGCCAAACTACTCGAACAACGGCAGCTCTCTTTATATAAATCGGAATCCGCGAAAGGGGCTGCCATATTTCAATCCGGGCTACTTCGTCCCGGAAACAATCGGGCAGGTAGGCAACGCAATGCGGCGATCCTTCTCCGGTCCTGGCATCGACAACTATGATATGGCTCTGCTGAAGAGTACTACCATCACTGAGAGCACTAAGCTGCAGTTTAGGGCAGAAGCATTCAATGTCTTCAACCATGCGCAGTTTACGAATCCGAATGGGCTCGTCAACAACACGGGCCAGGGTGGTTTTGGTTATGTAACGGGTGCCAACGATCCACGCATCATGCAGATTGCCTTGAAGTTTCTGTTCTAAGAAAAATCTGTGTTCAGGTCTGCTATTGCTGCCAGCTTTGGTGGTGGCACGGATCCACCAATTTCCGTCCTTGGAACTGGTATCGATCACGACTCTGCGCGCACCACAACCAGCGGGCCCTAGGGGCAGCTGCAGTAGGAAAGGAACATTATGCTGCCCGAGCGTGAGCTCAAAAATAGCCTGAATGATCGGCGATCTTTTCTTAAATTGCTCGCCGCTGCTCCTCTTTTCGCCACCATAGCCTCGCGAAGTTTTGCGAGCACCGTGGCGGCTACTGCAGGAAAATCTTCCTCCGCCGATGTGTATACCCGCCTTGGTGTCCGGCCATTGATCAATGCGCGGGGGACGTGGACGTATCTGAGCGGGTCACTGGAATTGCCGGGGGTGCGGGAAGCGGTCGAGGCGGCTTCGCGACAATTTGTTGACTTATTTGAACTGCAGCGCGCAGCAGGCAAAAAACTTGCGGAACTTTCCGGTGCCGAATCCGGAATGGTCACATCTGGTTCGGCTGGTGCGATGGCTCTGGCGACTGCTGGCTGCATCGCGGGGACCGATCCAAAAAATGTGTGGCAGCTGCCCGACACAACTGGTTTGAAACATGAAGTCGTGATGCTGGGAGGGCGCAGCGCATTCGACAGTGCGATACGCCTTGGCGGAGGCCAGTTGGTGATTGCTCATGGAGTGGACAATTTGCAGTCGGCCATTACTCCGCAGACCGCCATGGTCTATACAACGTGGCGGGACGACCGCTTACCGAATACGCTGAAGATCACGCGCGCGGCTGGCGTCCCTCTGCTGCTGGATGATGCGGCAGGCATTCCCCCGTTTGAGAATTTCAGACGCTACGCAAAGATCGGTGTCGATCTGTATTGCTTTAGCGGCGGAAAGGGTTTGGGTGGCCCGCAATGTTCGGGGGTGTTGCTTGGCCGGAAGGACCTGATCGATGCGGCAATGGCGAACAACAATCCATGGGAGGGCGCTGTGTGTCGGCCCATGAAGGTCGGCAAAGAGGAGATTATAGGCATTCTCGCAGCAATCGAATATTGGTCCCAGGCGGATCTAGCAGCCTTGAATAGAGAGTGGCAGGGCCGGGTTGAACGCATTGAGAAGTTGGTTCAAACCGTACCCGGAGTCACTACGTCCATCATGACCCCCAAAGAAGAGAACAGTTATCCGACCCTGACGGTAAAGTGGGATGCGCAGCGATTCGGTTTGACAGTGGACCAATGCGCTCAACAGCTACGGGAGGGCGAACCTCGTATTGAGGTGCTCACTAACGATAATCCAAGTGGAGTATCCGCAGTTCGCGAAGGCGATGACCCCAAGGCAAAAGAAAAGGCACCTCCGAATGAGTTGCAAATTATTTCAATGACCTTACAGCAAGGGGAAGATCTGACGGTCGGGAATCGTCTACGTCAGATTCTTGACAAAGCCCGCAAACAATCGGCGTAAGTGCCTTCTTCAGCCTATAAAAGCGTAACCGCAAACACGTCGTTTACCGGGTGCAAGCAGGTCGAATGCAATGAACAGATACCTAAACCACGAGAGACGTTCTCTGATCGCAATATGCCATGGGGCGGACAGCCGCCGCCATGCCGTCAGGTTCGCCGCTCTGCTCATAGGAATTTTCTGTGTATCTCTGCTCCACGCGAACGATCGCAAGATCGATCCCACCTTTCTTTATCGTGACACTTCTGCGGCCGGGGAGAAGACGTCAGATATTACGACGGAGACGTGCCACTACCGGGCGTTGTTCGGCCAAGGAGACTCGGATCCATCTGTAGTCGTCGGAGTAGCACGTTATGGAGAAGCGGTGATTGATCCGAATGGCGTCTGTGGTTTGGTTCAATATCCAGACGAAGACCAGGTGTACGTGGTGCTCGAAGGCACGGGCTCCATGAAGTACGGAGATGCGCTCGTCTCACTTAAGAAAGAAGACTACTTCTATATTCCATCAACGATTGCGCATGCTCTGAGCAATAAATCTGACACGCCGCTCACCGTGATCATTATGGGTTTTCGCACGAAAGGTTTTGAGAAAACTCAGCCGCCGCAGCAGCCTCTAAAAGCCAACATCGAGGATGTGCCGACAACTAAGGTGAGCGGTCACCCTGATTCGACTCTTTACCGTCTGCTGATGGGGGATGTCGACAGTAAGCGCGACCGCATTGCAGCCGGCCGCGTTTTGACCAGCCTCTTCCTGATGGAAATCGCACCAGGTGGTACTAATTTTCCTCATCACCACGAGCGCGAAGAGGAGATCTACCTGGTCTTGAGCGGCCACGGCGTAATGGTCGCAGGGAGCGGAATGGATGGAATCGCGGGGCGGCATCCCGCCAAAGCGGGGGATGCCTATTTCTTCCGGCTCAATTGCACGGTCGGATATTACAGTGACGCCAACGTCAAGTCACGTATTCTCGCGGTGCGCTCATGGTATCCGGGTATGGTGCAAATTGGCGCAGAACACTAAGGCCCTGGGTGCAAGCTTCGTGCTGGCACATAGGGTATCGAACGCTGAAAGAGGTCCTTGGCGAATGATGAGTTGGCGGTATAGGATCTCCATCCAATGTTTGCTGCTTGGATTGGTATCGATCACGAATCTGCGCGCACAACAACATGCAAGCACTCCTACTACAGCGGATGTTCAAGGGTCAATGCTCTTCACCTCCAACTGTGGGAGCTGTCATGGGGCCGATGGCCGCGGGGGCGAACACGCGCCGGACATCGCAACTGCTCATGACGTGCAGCAACTCGCCGACTCAGACCTGATTGCGATCGCGAAAGATGGAATCCCCGGGACTGGTATGCCTGGCTTTGGCCGGCTCGGCCAAGAGAAATTGACCGCTATTGTTCAATATTTACGAACCCTGCAAGGGCGACGAATCGACATCAAGCTTTCTGGAAACCCGAAGGGCGGAGAGGCTCTTTTCTTTGGCGGAGCTCGATGCGCAAAATGCCACATGGTCAATGGGAAAGGCGGCTTTATTGGCAGTGATCTTTCGCTTTATGGAGCGGATGAAAGCGCTGACCAGATCCGAGGCGTAATTTTGGATCCTGAAAAGAATTTGCCTCCCCAGAAGAAGGCTACAACCGTCGTGACGGACACAGGACAGAAGTTCACTGGAATGCTCAAGGTAGACGATAATTTTTCCGTTTCGATCCAGACAATGGATGGAGACTTTCATTTTTTTCAGAAGTCACAACTCACCCACATCGATCTAGGGTCTCACTCGCTGATGCCGGGTAACTACGGATCGATGTTGAATGACAAACAGATCAATGACCTGGTCAGTTATCTCCTTCATGTGGGGAGTGAAAATTCCAAGCGATCCCCAACACAATCTTCAAAATCTGATGATGACGAATAATAATCACTTATCGTTTCGCTCCAAGGAGTCGTGGTTCAACATTGTCACCCTCAAGGTTGCGATAGCCGCTTTGCCCCTGCTGCTGATTGCCGGATCGGCCCCCCGCCCTGGTCATGGAGAAACGAAAAAAGTGACGTTCGAACTTCAGGCACTTACACCCGAGTTTTGGACTCTCTTCGATCGAAAAGCACAGCTGACCCAGCTGGCTTCGGGCTTCGGTTTTACCGAGGGGCCTGTTTGGGATAGCTCCGGCTATCTCTGGGTAAGCGACGAAACTCTCAACAAAATTTTCAAGGTAAACACTTCCACTGGTCAAAAACAGGAAATCATCTCTCTGGGCGACCCCGATGGTAATACCTATGATTCACAACATCGTCTCTTAGACTGTGCCAGCGTTCTGCGAGCGATCATTCGTCTGTCGCCCGATGGCAAAAGCTACAAAATAGTCGCGGATCATTACCAAGGCAAGCGTTTGAACAGTCCTAACGACGTGGTGCTCGGTCCGGATGGCGCTATTTACTTTACTGATCCAACTTCTGACCTGCCTCGTGGACAAAAACAGGAGCTCTCCTTTAAAGGCGTCTATCGCATCGCTCCGGATGGTCAACTTCAATTGCTGACAAAGGACGTGGAAGACCCGAATGGGCTCGCGTTTTCTCCAGATGGCACCAAATTTTATGTTGATGATTCCACCCAGCGAAATATCCACGTATACGACTTCCACGCGGACGGTAGATTGAGCAACGGACGGATCTTTGGTACAGAGCCAGGTGGTCCAAAGGACGGTGTACCAGACGGTATGAAGGTTGATCAAAATGGCAATCTGTATGTGGTAGGTCCAAGGGGTATATGGGTATGGTCCCCGCACGGTGTTCATCTCGGGACCATCGTAGTGCCCGAGCAGCCGGCAAATCTCGCATGGGGAGACCCAGACTACTCAACCCTATACATAACAGCAACGACATCCGTGTACAAAATAGGGACCCTAGCACACGGGTTCGTCCCCTACCTACAGGCGCACTAATCTCCCCGGAGGAGAAATGATCGATCGGTTCAAGCGCAGCCTTCCATCCTTTGCCTACCTGTTGTTCTGCGCGCTCGGGCTCAATCTCGTTGCCCAAGACTCCGGATTCAAAGTCATTCAACCGCAGGGTTATGCAGCGGCCGATTCGTTCTATAGTCCTGGCATTCTGACCGGGGACACGCTCTACATATCCGGGCAGGGCAGTCGTAAATCCGACGGCACACGTCCACCAGCGTTCGCCGAACAAATCGCGCAAGCCCTAAGCAACGTCCAGGCTGCGCTGAAGGGCGCAGGCATGGATTTTGGGAATGTTGTTTGGATGAATATCTATCTTACGGATGAGCAGGACGTGGCAGGCATGAATGAGGTCTATTGGCAGACAATTGGCCAAAGCCCTCCAGCGCGGACTGTTCTCACGGTTGCCGCTCTTCCCGATGGGGAAAAGGTGGAAATCAACTGCATTGCCGTGGCAGACACCACTCACAGGGAAGCGATTTGGCCAATAGGCTGGGCGCGAGGCCCGCACGTGGATCCGCCCGCAATCCGGTCAGGTGAAATCATGTACCTGTCGGCGCAGGGAGGCCGGGATCCCCTCACCGGGAGACAGGCGGCTGACTTTTCCGGAGAAGTCAGGCAAGCTCTCGATAATGTAAGTGCCGTGCTCAAGGCTGCCCAGCTCAGCATGAAGAATGTTCTATGGGTGAATCCCTACATGAGCGTCGGTGGGCAATACGACGTTATGGGCAAGATTTACGCGAGTTATTTTGAATTCGGCAATACACCGGGACGCGGGACCATCCAAGTCGTTGGTCTCCCTAAAGGAGACCACATCGTATTTAGTTGCATTGCCGGCGCAGACCTCGGCAAACGCAAAGCGATCAGACCAAGAAATATGCCCCCCAGCCCCACCGCCAGCCCCGGTATTCTCTATGGCGATACGCTATATCTCTCTGCTAAAAGTGGCTTCATTCCGGATCAAGGAATCGTCACGCCCGACCTTGAGCTGCAGGCGCGACAGTCCATGCGCAATCTTTTGGATGGCTTGCAGGAAGCTGAAATGGATTTCTCCGATGTTGTTTTCAGTACTGTCTATTTGCGCCAGATACAGGACGCCGATCGAGTAAACGCGATATACGGCAAGTTTTTTAAGGGCCGTTATCCTGCCAGATCGGTGCTGCAGCAAAACCTCGAAGTGCACAATGAGGCTGCGGAGCAAATCTCCTTCATCGCGGTAAAACACTCACCCACCGGCCAAGCGGCCCAAGGGCGCCCGTAGATGAAATTAACTGCCGTCAGCTGCTTTCTTGCCTTTGCTCTAGTGGTCTCCTCAGCGAGTGCTCAGCAGTCCACACCGACTCCGTCGTCTTCATGTCAAATTCATGCAGTAGTCTTCAACGGTTGGCCAGCCCAAGAGGTAGCGAATGAATGGGTGAAGTTGACCTTTGTTCCTCAGTTGGGCGGCCGGCTGATGCAGGTCAGTTTCAATGGACACCCCTATTTATTCGTCAACCAGGTTTACAAAGGCAAGTACATTTCCCCGGCCGAGGCTGCGGGCCGCTGGATCAACTATGGTGGAGACAAGATTTGGCCGCTGCCCGAAGGCAATGATGACGAGCAGCACTGGACAGGAGCTTCCACTCCTCTTGACGACGGTGCATATGCCTTCTCGATTCTGTCACAGAACAAGCGCTGCACGGTGCGGTTGGAGGGCCCACCGGACCCGCCGACGGGCCTCCAATATACGCGTGAGATAAGTATCGGCAGCGACTCGCCTGAAATCTTCTTTCATGCAATTACTAAGAACATTACGGGCCACTCGATTGCATGGTCTGTGCAGTCCGTCTCTCAGTATGACCTGTCCAACGCCAGCGACCCCACCCAGTACAATCATGATTTTTGGGCCTTTGCGCCGCTCAATCCCCGCTCCTCATATTTGAACGGCTACCATGTTCGCGATGGGCTGGCGAATGACCCCTCTTTTAGCCTAAAGGATGGACTATTTCGGCTAAATTGGCGATATCTCGAAAATGAAGTGTGGCTCGACGCAACCGCCGGTTGGATTGCGTTAGTCGATGGCGCAACTCACTATGCCATGGTCGAAAAGACGAAGTACATCGAGGGGGCAGATTACCCCGACAAGGCTTCGGTGATCTTCTACAAGAACGGACCCACGGTACAACTGGATGCGCAGGGTATGCCCTACCTGACCTCAAAAAATCTTAAAGAGACTCCCTACTATATGGAGGCAGAGCTTAACAGTCCTATGGCGGCCTTGGCGCCTAGCGAAACATACGCGATGGACAGCTACTGGTTTCCGTCGCGTATGAGTCCCGACTTGAAGACCGTTACCGATGCAGGCCTGGTGGGTCGACCTCTCGTCGCAAAGAATACTGCCGGGAAGCTCGAGCTTTCGGGCAGCTTTGGCGTTTTCTTCCCCGGCGCGCTGAAGGCATATCTTTATGATCAAGGTGGCGCAGAAACAGAAGAAGTTTCCCTCCAACCGGTTCAACCGCAAGATCTGGTCCAGCTCTCGCAAACCATAGCCACGACGAAGAGTGTGGCGCGAGTCTCTGTTCATTTGATCGATAGCAGCGGACTCGATCGCGGAGCTCTCGGAGAGGTATTTGTAACAGGAAGGGATGAAGGACGCTGACCGCATGAGACTACAGAGGAGATGGCTAATCGCCGTATGCGCGTATATGTTGTCTATTCCCTTGAGCGGGCAGGATAGTGACCGAACTCCCGCGCGTGCTCCAGGCGTACAAGCTTCACAACTGCTCTCTCGGACGATTAAAGACGACTGGCCTTTGTACAACGGTGATTACACAGGGAGGCGCTTTAGCAGCCTTACGCAAATCACGCCGCAAAATGTTGGACATCTCCAGGCTCAATGGGTCTTCCATAGCAGAAGTGCCGGCATTCTTGAAGTTACCCCTGTGGTTGTCAATGGGATCATGTACATCACGGCTTCCAATGATGCATATGCCCTCAATGCGCAAACCGGACAGATTCTGTGGCACTATTCCCGGCCGGTTTCCAAGGGCCTGATCGATGACGCCTCCGGGCATATCAACCGCGGTGTTGCTCTCCTGGGCACGCGACTTTACATGGAAACCGACAATGCTCACCTCTTGTGTCTCGACGCACGGTCGGGAAACCTGATCTGGGATGTGGCATACGCCAACTGGAACAAGAACTACGGAGCTACGAGTGCTCCGTTGATCGTAAATGACAAAGTACTGGTAGGAACCTCAGGCGGTGACGACGGAGTGCGCGGCTTTCTTGCTGCCTACGATGCTATATCCGGTAAGTTGGCATGGCGTCTGTGGACGATTCCCGGTCCGGGAGAATTCGGCTCGTCAAGCTGGCCTGGGGATAGTTATCTGCACGGTGGTGGGACAACCTGGATGCCGGGAACATATGATCCGGAACTGAATACCCTATATTGGGGCACCGGCAACGCAGCGCCGGACTACGATGGAAGCGTCCGGCCCGGCGATGACCTTTACACGGCGAGTTTACTGGCGATTGATCCGGATACCGGAAAATTGAAATGGTACTTCCAATTCACCCCACATGATCTATATGACTACGATGGTATAGAAACCCCCGTCCTGGTAGACATGCAATATGAGGGAAAACCGAGAAAGCTTCTGATCGAGGCAAACCGAAATGGGTTTGTCTATATCCTTGATCGAACCAATGGAAAATTTCTATCGGCTACGCCATTTGCAAAGAAGATCAATTGGGCGACAGGAGTGGACGCCAATGGCCGTCCGATGGTTACGGATTTAAAGCCGACCCCGGATGGAACCCTGATTTGTCCTGGCGTTGTCGGTGCTACCAACTGGTTTTCGCCTTCCTATAGCGAAGCGACACACTTGTTCTACTTTTTGGCTTTTGAGGGTTGCTCGGTGTATTTTGTAAACCCGTCCCCATTTGAAGAGGGCAAAGAGTATTACTCAACAGGAACCAAGCACGATCCAAACGACAAAACGCAACGGATCCTTCTTGCCTTCGATCCCCAAGCGAAGGCTTTTGTATGGCGCTATCCACAAGCGGGGGATTCTCATTCCTGGGGTGGTGTCATGACAACCGCAACCGGTCTTGTCTTTTTTGCCGATGATGCAGATTTTTTTGAAGCGGCGGATGCCAAGACCGGCAAGTCGCTGTGGCACTTTAACACTGGGCAAACTCTTCACGCATCGCCGATGAGCTATGCTGTAGGGGGCAAACAGTACGTCGCCATTGCGTCAGGCTCCGATCTATTCAGTTTTGCGTTACCGGAGTGAATCGGTCAGCTATTTGGATAATGATCTTGCACGGAGGTCTGCTGCACGTAGCAATATTTTCAGTTTTGATCGCGCCCGTGCCAGGCGAGACATGACTGTTCCTATTGGGCATTCCAAAATATTGGCGATTTCCTGATAAGACAGCTCTTCGTACTCACGCAGCAGAATAATTTCACGAAAATCAGGTGGGAGTCGTTGAATGGCTTCACGCACGAGGTTGCGCTCCATTTCGCTCACATAGATTGTATGAGGATTGTGTGAGGCCTCGACGCTAATACCGTCATTGCTTCCGTCCAGATCCATCTCGACAAGCTGAGGCGCGGTACGGCGTCGCCGCAATTGATTGCGCCAGATATTACGCAAGATGGTGAATAGCCAGCTCTTAACATTGCTTTCGACTTTCAGCCGCGCCATCGCTTTTAGTGCGCGAACATATGTCTCTTGAACCAGGTCCTCTGCTTCTGTGCGACTGCGAGTCAGTACCAACCCGTAGCTGTACAGGCTGTCGATATGTTCTAAACCAACAACTTCTGCGGAGGATGAACTATTCGACTCCAGAAGCATATTTCATTACTCTTTGGAACACCCGAAACCGAACCGATATTCCCCGAAAAAGCATCCTCCCCGGAGAGACGGACAGCCTTATTTGTCACGCTTACCGAATCCGAAGTTCACTGATGTGCCTTCGCGAATATCGAGAGAAAAGATGTGCTTCACGTCAACTGCTGGATTATCCAGTCATGCAAACGAGAGAATTTCAGATTGCCAGCCGTATTCCACTGAACTGCCAACGCGTTGATGGTTCGAAAGAAATTACGGTAAGTTACACGCGAAGTGCTCCGCAGCTGCAACGTAGGATCTTCCGCTCAAAATCATGATCTCTATCAGTGCAAACAAGTTGCCAAAACAAGGGATCTCGAAGTGAACGCAGAAATCAGATGCAAGTGATTCTGTTACTGTGAGATCCATTTACGTAGAGTGATCAAGTGTCGAGTCACCAGTGACGGATGTGTGGCTGATATCCGTCACTGGCAGGTCCTCATCGCGCCAACCGTCGCGAACTTAGTCGTAGAGTGGACCCGTTTCGGCACGACCGTGTAAAGAGCGCGGCACGTTATGCTAGGCTTCGGCTTCCTCATTCCATAAACAACTGCGCTCGTTTTATTCCTAGGCTCTCTGCAGCACCTTAAGTCGTAAATCACGGAATAGATATCGCTTCTTAGTGTTTATTCCGAGGAGATTAGGAAGCACCTCTAAGTGATTCCCGAACAAAGCCGACTA
>Ga0210389_10003874_pt1 | contig 11656 bp, 8 predicted proteins | sample IncBWH28OmetaG_FD_160127 | JGI IMG/M metagenome (GOLD analysis project Ga0210389, IMG submission 160127) | Forest soil microbial communities from Barre Woods Harvard Forest LTER site, Petersham, Massachusetts, United States - Inc-BW-H-28-O ... | reverse complement strand
CAGGTAGGCGTCACCAGTTTCGTAATTCGCTTTACGCAGCACGCGCTTCCCGGCACCCCGGAAAAAACCGCAGCGGATTACCTGAAATGGCACCTATTCGGATTCATGATCGGCCGCTTCGCGGGTTCCGCGATCATGAAACGCGTTGCGCCTCCCCGGCTACTTGGCTTTTTCTCTACGGCTGCCGCCTTGTGCACCATCGTCGCGATTTTCGCGGTCGGAATCGCGCCCGTGTGGGCTGTTGTCCTGCTTGGTTTCTTTGATTCGATCATGTTCCCCACGATTTTTGCGTTGAGCATCAAAAATCTCGGTGTGTACACAAAGCTTGGCGCTTCTCTTCTGGTGATGTCCATCATCGGTGGCGCGATCGTTCCTGCGGTTATGGGCTACATTTCGGATCGTCGCTCGATCCAGGCGGCCTTTGCGGTTCCGTTGTTCTGTTACGCGATCGTGATTTATTTTTCTTTCGTCGGTTATAAACCATCGCTGGCAACGGCAGATGACTAAGCGAGCAACCACGTGAGCGAACGCGTGAAGTTCCTGGTAACGGGTGGCTTGGGCTTCATCGGCCAATCGGTCGTGCGCAATCTCCTCGAACGCGGCATTCCCAGTGTCGCCGCCGATCAATCCGCAAATACCGAAGCTCAAGCGCGCTTGCGTGCGGTGGCCAGCCGCGCCGACGCGACTTTCGATTCTGTTTCCATGGACGTCAGCGACTTCCGCGATGTGCTGGCTGTCTTTCTCAAGCATCCTGACATCACCCATGCCATTCACCTGGCTTACGTGATGGGGCCACTGGTTGATGAAAATACTTCACTCTCGACTCGTGTCAACATTCTGGGCATGACCAATATGTTCGAAGCGGCGGTACAACGTAGACTTTCACGCCTCGTGTTCACGAGCAGTGAAACGGTAGCCGGCCCATCGCAGCATGTTTACGGCGAGCGGCCGGTGACCGAGGACGATTTCTGCGATCCGGCCTCTCACGTGTTCACGTACGCCGTGATGAAGCTACTGAACGAGCACATGGGCCGGCGATATGTTGAGCGTTATGGAGCGAACATTGTGTGTACGCGGCCGCCTGTTGTTTTCGGTCACGGCCGCAAGCGCAGCGCCGTGATGTGGGCAGAGCATTTTGCTTCCAAGCCTGCGATCGGCGAACCCGCCACACTGCCGTTCAGCCCGCAAACACGTGATACCTGGATCTATAAAGACGACTGCGCGGAACAACTGGTGCGGCTCGCGCTGAAGCCCAAACTCGCCCACTTCGTCTACAATAATGGCGGTCAATGCGTCACCGCTTCACAGATCGCGACGATCGTTAGAAAGTGGATCCCCGACGCGCAAATAACTTTTACGGACGGCGCAGGTACGCCGCTGATCGACGATCAAGACGGCACGCGTTTGATTCGCGAAATTGATTTTGCTCCGCACCCCCTGGAAGAAGGCGTGAGAGCGCACATTAACGAGGCGCGCTCAGGTGCGGGTTTGCCTCCCGTCTAGCACGCTGGCCAACGACCGATGCCACCATTCCTCAGCACCGTAGTAGGCAGCTATCCACGAAATACCAGCGTGGAAGATACGATGAAGAAATCCTCGCTCAGCCGCACGGAAATTGATGAACTGATCCAATGGGCGGCGCGCGATCAGGCGGACCTGGGACTCGACATCATCACTGATGGCGAGGGCTATCGCGAAAATATGTATTATTTTTATCAGAAGCGGCTTGATGGAATCACCTTCGAAGGGATGGTGAAGCAATCCTTCGGCACGGCGGGATTCGGCATCGAATGCGCGCGCGTGATCGGCGAGATCAAGAATTCGCGCTTCGAGCTGGCGCGCAATTGGAAGTTGGCGCGCGATGCAGCTCCTTCCCGCTGCCGCGTCAAGCAAACTGTGACGGGCCCGCACGTGCTTACGCGCTTTAGCGTGAATCAGCGCCCGGACCTGTACCCGGATGAGCAAACTTTGTGTCGCGCTTATGCGGAGGTCTTGGCGGCGGAACTGCGCGAGGTGATTGCCGCCGGATGCGACTACATTCAGTTCGATGAACCAATGTGGACCGAGTCGCCCGAAGACTGTTTGTGGGCCGCAGGAATATTGAATGAACTCATCGATTCTTTGCCGCGAGTCAGGTTCGGACTGCACGTCTGCGGTGGTAACCCCAGGCGAAAGCGGATTTATTTCACAAAATATACGGACATCGTGCCGGCTTTCCGCGCCGTGAAGATTGATGAAGTCTCTCTGGAGCACTGCACGCTCAGCTACGATTTGATGGAACTGTGGAAACAGTGGCCTTTCCAAGGCGATCTGGCGCTCGGCGTGATTGACCAGCGCAGCGATCCGATTGAAACTCCGCAGCTTATTCGCGAGCGGCTGACGCCCGCGCTCGCTTATTTTTCTCCGGATCGCCTCCTGCTTACGAGCGAGTGCGGTTTCGGACATGTGCCGCTCGATATCACCCGCAACAAACTGCGCGTCCTAGCCGAGACCAGCCGCGAACTCAGGAAATTATAGGCATACTAGCCTCAAGAAGGACGCTCTCGGTATCGTGGCCGCCCTTCTCAACGGTGGCTGGTCGCGGTTGGGGAACAGAATGTTCTCGTCACATCGAAAAACATCCTTGAGATTGCAGGCCGAAGTCGCGGCCCAAGCTTTAGAATCAAGTGGAGTAAAGTTATGATGGACGTGACCGGGATCGAACCGGCGGCCCGCTGCTTGCAAAGATTGGGCGCACGAAGAATCAATCACTTACACGGAGTACGATGAAATGCGACTGACGGGCGGTTCGAATCCGCCGACGGCGGAACAATTTTCCTGTATGAGATCGGCGACCTTCCCCAAGAAACTCAAGTAGCTCTGCTCCGGGTGCTGCAAGAGCGAAAGGCACACGGCTAGGGCGTCCGCGAATCAGTGTGGATGTCTTGCGAGTGGCTCGCCTGTGCGCTGAAGGCCGAACCGTGCGCGAGATTGCAGATGCCCTTGGAGTATCCCGCAGCCTTGTCCATAAAACCCTAGCGAATCGGGGCGCAATTGGCACTGCAATCACAGCATTACAATTGCGAACTGTCTCGACGATCCCGTCGCGAGCTTTTTATGGACAACTCACCGCCGGCTTCGAACCTGTTGAACGTGCAAAACAATGTACAGAAATGTGGTGTGGCGCACTGAAATCCGTCGTGTAATCGAGTATTCCCGAACACTGGGGACGGGAAATCCCCTCAAGGCTATGATCGAAAGGACCACCGGTAGTCGGAGGATCCTGATTGTAGAGGAGGTCCAAGAGACTCGTGACTCGATCAAAGAACTGTTGAGACGCGACCGCTACTGGGTCGACTCGGCAGGGGACGAAGAGGAAGCCGTCGATCGAGTGCAGCGAAACCATCCTGACCTGATTCTAATCTCTCTCGCTGGAGCACCCGCACGAGTGATTGCAACCGCGGAGAGAATACGTGTACGAGGCGGCCTAACGCAGCAGACACCAGTCGTCATCTTCTCGTTAGCGACAGTTCCGCAAGGGGCGGAAGAAGAACTCAGCGGCAACATACACGTGACGGTGCCAGACAACTTTAACCAGCTGAGGTCTCTGCTCACGCGAGTTCTGCGCGGGGCTTCGCGTATCCATTAAGATACTTCACGGCGGTCGGCGCGAGCGACTGATCGCATTCGGTACGGACAGCTTTGTAGCATTCACACACGGTATCCTCGAGCCGTTTTCTGTCTACAATGCGGATCCGGCCCCGGCTATAGTCGATGAGTCCCGCATCCTGAAGATGTCCTGCGGCGACAGTGACCGTCTCGCGGCGCCCCCCCAGCATGCTAGCGATAAATTCCTGGGTCATCACCAGTTCGTCCGAAGCGACGCGGTCCAGAATCAAAAGCAACCAGCGGCACAGGCGCTTTTCTAGCGTGTGCTTGCGGTTGCAGGCGGCGGTCAGGGAGATTTGAGCGATGAGCGAGCCGGTGTATTGCAGAAGTACCCGCTGAAACGCGCCGCCGCGCATGAATTCATCTCGTAGAACCCGAGCCTCCATGCGCAAGGCCTCTCCGGCGATGCCGACAACCGCACGATTGGCCGCGGCGTTTCCGCCGAGGAAAAATGAAGTCCCCAGTACGCCATCATTCCCGGTAAGTGCCACTTCAACCGTGGCTCCGTCTTCCATGTGACAAATCAAGGACACTACGCTGTTGATCGGAAAGTATGCAAAGCCAAACTCTCGCGACCCTTCGCTGATGACATCGCCTAAGCCGAGTGTGACGGTGTGAAGATGCGGAACAAGATGGGCATAATCCTCGGCGGAAAGACTCGACAATAGATGATTACAATGGCGACGCTCTACTCGAGATATGCGCAACATGAGGCACCGCACGATCACAATTTGTTACCGTCACTCTTGTTCTATTTTTCCATTACGTCTGTGCGTTGTCGCACAGACTGCTTCTTATTGGAGTGGCATCGTGCGTCTGCAGAAATAGTGAAACGGTCAGCCATTCCGTTTCACCGAGTTTTGGGAATTGCGCAATGCTTAAGCAATGAATCGCATGGTCGAGCCGAGTAGGACCCGATCACGGTTGCCAGTCCGCTGGTTGAAACCGCGACTGACAATCCACGATGGTGGCGCTGAAATCTGGGCCCGCTCGAATCCCAATTTGAGGCGCGAATGGAGTCGCGGGTCGGCTGGAAGGTACGCCGCTCGGCGAGATCGCGAAAAAAGGTGACACATGCCGCAAACAGTTCAGCACGGATATTCGGAAGAAACAGAAGCATATGGCGAGCAGGCCTTCGCCGAAACCCCGTTTGTCGATCCGCGAGTGCAAGAGCAGGAGGAGCCCATGCACGAAGCGACTCTCGCCGAGATGTTCACAGGAAACTGGGAGTTTACGACGCCTTTTCTTCCTGGGGAATCGACGGAAGCAAGTGAGTCTGAGGCTCCGGCGCCCGAGGTCGCGGAATTCAGCGAGATCACTGCGGAGCTAAAGGACAGCCTATTTCGTGAGGCTCTTGAACAACTGGCGGACGAGGCTGTGGAAGCGCATTCGGAACAACTCGCTGGTGAATATGGAGATCACGAGACTCGCAACCTGACGGCCGAACGGTTGCTCAACGAGCATTTCGAACCGCTGGCCGCACAAGCCGAAGCCATGCTCGACCGCTTCTTCGAGCGTTTGGAGGGATTGGAAGCTGAGTCGCTCACCGACACCGAGATCGAGCGCATCTCAAACGAAGTGCTGCCCACCGGGGTGCCCATGTCTCCAGCCTCGGAACAATTCCTCGGCGGCCTGCTGCGCAAAGCTGGGAGGTTGGTATCCGGTGCAGTGAATCTTGCGAAGAAGGGAATAAAAGGTGCCGTTAATCTTGCCGGCAAAGGCCTAGCGGCCGTTGGAAAACTCGCGCTTGGGCCCCTGCTGAAGCCACTAAAAGCGTTGGGCAAATTCTTACTGCGGCACGTCGTCCGCTTCGCCCTCGGTCAACTCCCTCCGACTCTGCGTCCACTCGCGCAAAAACTTTCGGAGAAGCTATTCCGAGCCATCGGTGAGACCCATGCGGGAGAAGGCGAAGCACAAGAACAGACTGAATCGGAAGCGCTGCCGGCAGCGCCGGATGCAGCACGTCTGGAAGCTGAGTTTGATGTGCAGGTAGCTCAGCTCCTGCTTACTAGCGATGAGGCCGAGATGGATCATCTCGTCTCGAGCTATGGAGAAGGCGAGAACTACTATTCCCCGCTTCCTGAGTTAGACAATGCGCGTGTCCAACTAGTTCATGAACTCTCTCGGTTGCAGCCAGGCGAGAACCCGCAGCCTGTCATGGAACAGTTCCTTCCGGCGCTTATTTGGCCGGCTGCGAAAACCGCGATCACCATACTAGGGCGGCCGAAAATTGTGAGTTTTATTGGACGATTACTATCGGGACTCATAAAGCCACTCATCGGCGCCAATGCTGCAGGGCTCTTGGCTCCCGCCATCGCCGACGCAGGGCTGCGTATCTTCGGTCTCGAAACGAATAACATAGAGCCGCGCGCCATGGCCGCCGAGGCCCTGGCCGCGACGATCGAGGAGACCGTGAACGCTGTGTCCGAGCTACCCCCTCATGTGCTGGAGAATGAGACATTGCTGAGCGACGCAGTGCACGAAGCATTTGAAAACGCGGCCGCCTCTTACTTTCCAAACTCCGTGATCAAACCGGAACTGCGTGAGAGTGCTGAGCGTCACGGAATGTGGACCCGCATGCCGGAAAAATCGGAACGTAAGCGTTACGCGAAATATAGCGATACGGTTCCGGTGGAAATTTCTCCACGGCTCGCCAGCTCCGTCGACACCTTTGGCGGCGCGACACTCCACGATCATCTCCGAGATCAATACGGCCATCATGACGGGCGTCCTTACAAGGCGAAGGTCTCCTTGTACCAAGCGCTCCCTGGAACTCGCGGCAGCACGATTGCTCGCGCTGAGGGTTTTCCGGCCTCTCAGTTACATCCGCTTACGCCGCATGCGGCTGGCGCGCTACTGGGTCAGAATGCCAGTCTCGGTGTGCGTCACACTTCCGCGCCCTATCTTGCTAGTCCACAGAAACTTCACGTAAACCAGCGACTCTACCGCATCGAGCCACCAACAGGGCGCCACCATCACGTTCGTCATGTCCACTCGGAGCTGGTTATCAATTTATTGCGAGGGGAGATCCGATTATGGCTCTATCTCAGCGAGCCGCTCTCCCAGCAGATCTGCTCGGATCTTGCTAAGGGAAACAACGCAGCGGCAGCATTCGCTCGCATCAAGCCCCTTTTGACGCGGACCACAGAGACTCTCAAGACGGCAATCTCGCATCGTCATCTCCCGCCGCGGATACAAGTCATCAGCGGTACACCAAATCTACGTGGCACAATGCCTCATTGGCTAAGACAGGCAGGCCATCATCTCGCAGTCAAAATTGGCGAATGGGGCCAGGGACAGTTAGCTCAGTATCTTCGAAACAGCGCTGAAGAATTCAAACGCGCTTGTGCGTCTCACCATGATGGCGTGACGCTGCGAATCACTATGACCCGAGTCCCTGGAATTGAGATTCTGCGCAATTTATCACAAGGGAAGCCCTCCCAGGAACTTTCCCACGGGGGATGGCCGAGGGGAGTGCCGGCCTTCCAAGTGATTCAGCATAGTGGCTACAGAATTCATCGGTTGAGGAACTAAGTCGATGAACGTGCAAGTTGTGCTCACTCCGGACCGGGTGAGCCTCGGTCTCCGATCACAGTTGCTGCGCCAGCTTAATCACTGGGAGGGTGCGGCGGAGCGCTTGGACGACTTCGAGGCTACCGCGTCTCCCGAAGCGTGGGCCAGCCTTGAACGGTACGTAGGTGTGACTTTACGCGGCGGACTGAAGGTAGCGCGTGATCAACTGAAGCGAGAAGCGGTAGCAGTGCGCGCGGCGTTCAATGCGGTTCGATCTCGTTCGGAGTTGGAACGGCTGGCGGACCAGGTAGCCCTGCTTCGGAAGCGCTACCTGCAAACCGAGTTGTTGGTCGACTTCTATGTCGCTGCTGTACGAGCGCGCGCAAATCCCGAGGTGGGTTTGCAGCTTCGCGCCTGCGACGTGATGGCGGATCGTACCGTTCGCGGCGCCCTGGACCAACTCACCATGAAGACTCCTCCAATCATGACGTATTTTACAACCGGAATTGGCGCCTCAATCTTGCGCATCGGCACAAGACTTTGGGATGGTTCACTTAGCCCGATCGCCGCGATTAGGCTGACATATCACAATCGATTCAGAACTACTTCTCTGTTTCACGAGTGCGGTCACCAGGTTGCGGGAATCACTGGTTGGAATGAAGCATTCACACTGATACTCCGCGCGCGGCTCTCGGGCGGAGCAAGTGAGATCGCGGAGACGGTTGCAAGCTGGGCGAGCGAAATGGCCGCAGACAGTTTCGCGTTTGCTTACAGCGGGTATGCTGCCGTAGTGGCCTTATCTGATGTTGTGGCCGGACGCGGAGCGGAAGTATTTCGCTTTCTTCTTGGTGATCCTCACCCGATCAGTTACTTGCGAGTACTGCTGGGAGTGGAAATGTGCCGTCGCTTTTATGGCATGGGCCCGTGGGATGAATTGGCAACCGCTTGGGAGCAACTCTACCCGCTCCGCGACGCCCCATCCTTCGCGGGCACGATCGTTACGGCGGTTACGCCGCTGCTACCGCGTATCGTTGACGCTGCGCTGCTCACGCCTATGACATGTTTTCAAAATAAAACTCTGGCTGATTTGGTGGATCCACAACGCGCTTCCCCTGGCGCGCTTCGTGAAATGGAACGCAAAGCCAGTGGCGCAGCCTTCACTTCCAGCCATTGGATCTGGAACGAGTGCGTTCGACTGACCGCGCTGACCGGATTGCGATACGCAACCGAACCGGAAAAAGGGCCCGAAATCCTCAAGCAGCAGGAAGATTGGATGATCAAGCTGGGTAATCTGACGGCCAAAGCAGCTTGAAAAGAGTGACAGTTATGATGATGACAACTGGAAAGAAGACGAAGAAAAGGATGGCGAAAATGAAAAGCGAACCTGCAGAGAATCCAGAAGCGAATGAGATTGTTTTTGTTGAGAATGCCAGCGCCGCCGAACCGGCGAACCAGGAAGAACTTGGTGAGTTGTTAGGCAAATTGACGCCCCGCCAAAATAAGCTTCTGACTAACCTTCGCCGACTGTATCACAGCCTTCGCGGCCCGGAGGATGTGCTGGACGAAGATAACTATAGTCGTCCCTTCCCTCCACAGATCAGAAACACAACTTCAAACAAGGACTAATCAAAGGAGATTGACTATGTTTCGTCAACTTGTCGCAGGTCCGAATGTGACGAATAATATTAACAGCCTATTTACCTATCATCCTTTGCAGATCTCGGCGATCATCGAGACGGTCTGGCTAAACCGCAGTAACGCCACAAACTCCCAGACAAGCTCTCCGTTTCTTCCTTGGTCCCCACAGATCACACACCCCATTCTGAATGCAGACTTTTTCCCAGGATACCACTGGCCAACCGGCGGTTTCCCACCGCCGAGTCCACTGCCTCCTCTGTCAATTCCGCACGTAAAGCCAATTAGCCAGCCCGGCCTGGGGCTGGACGTAGCGCCGCCCCACAAGCCGCTGCGCTCGACGAATTGGGACCATCTGATCTATGCATACGTCATCGAGAACACCCGAATTTTTGAGATTTTCAGTAAGGTGCTAGAAACCTACATGTTCAGCGAGCAGCTCGAGACACCGACTCCTCAGAGCCAACTCTTCTGGCGAAACCTTGAGTTCCTTATATTTGGAGACGCGATGCCGTCGATGCTCTGGACGACCTCGAGCCGTTTGCGCCGCGATGAGATAGCAGACCGCCTCACAACCTATTACTGGATGTTCGGAATAGACCTGTCCCATGCAGTAGAGATTGCCGGCCAACATCCTTATCAGAAACCTGCCGCTGCGAACCGCGACTTCATCCCGACCTTCGAAGCCTTCGGCCGTGAGGTATGGCGCGGGATCGTAAACGCCAAGAACTTTAGCGGCGCCAACGACACCGATGCAACGGTTATCTCTACCTTGGCGCGCCGACTCTACGACATGATGGCCACGCGGCGCATCAACGGCAACCTCTCGCGCGAAGAATTCCGAGCGGTCGCGATCATGTCCTACTTAGAGCTCGCAGTCCGATACGACTCTCCAGCGGTGGTCGACCTGAAGGCTTCGGCTTCCAGCCCGGAGATGAGGCTGCAAAAAATTGCAGAGCGTGTTGGAATGACAGCGCATCCCAAGTCAAAGCCGTTCTTCGACCTCGCTGCACCCTTTTCCAAGCTCATGCAATCGATCGAAACCGGCTCATACAATGAGCCATGGCAAGCTCCGGTCCTATATTCGCTGATGAGTCCCGCAGCCGACATTGCCGAAAAAGTGATCGACCAGTATTCGTTGGCAACCGGTCGCGATCTAAAATCGCAAGCTGTATCGACAGTGCCGCGGGCCACGACTTCGTCTTTGCCGATACCAAAGCGACAGAGTCCGCCTCCACAGTTGGCCGCTCGACCCGCAAATGGACACGGGACATTGAAACAATAACCGACGAAGGGGATCTTCGGGCCCACCTCGTATCCCGGGCCGTCCCTCGATCCGGCAAGGCGTCGCAACAGAACGGGCTTCGCGTCTCCGCACGCGAGCTCGGGGCACGGGGTATTCGATGTCAGACGGAAACCTACAAGAGTGGGAAGAATATGACGCTCGAATGCCGGATGACTCTCCAGTCGCCGGCGGAACACTTGCGACACAGCGGTCAAAAAGCGAGTTCCGGCACGCGCCCATTGAGAGGCCGGCTGCTCTCGAAGGGCCCTTTCTTCTGGGCAATGCTGGTGAGCTAGCGTCCGAGACTGAGGGCATAGCTTGGGAAACTGCTGGGAGTCCATCGGTCGGCACTTCGCCGCAGTTCAGAACCGAAGAAACAGAGGTGGCAACACACAATAGTGGCTGCGGTTGCGGGCGCTCGACCAGCTTCCCAGGTTTCTCCGAAACAGAGGTATTCATCAACTCGTTGAGCGAGAGTCTCGGGCCTATGACGCACTCCGAAATAATCGACCGCGCGTTCAAGGATAGCCGGGACTCCTTGGGAATAGCTCTCGGCCACCTGAGAAAGTTGCGAGATGGCATAAAAGGCCTTCCCGTCACTTCGGATCCGGCGTTCAATAGCGCGTTTGTGAATCTGTTGTCCAAACACAAGAGAAATATCGCGGTTCTCTCGAAGCGCTTGATGATTGTCCCCCCAGACCCGAGCGGTGCAGAATTTCGAGATAAGCTAGATAGAGTTATCGACCTTTGCGATCGCAACCTCGCCCTTGGCAAAACGATTCTAGACGCGGGGACGACCGGTCGCTGTGCTCCCAGCAACCCTTGTACTAGCGGGAAGGGGCCGTATTGGGCGTGCTCAGACCCGAGTCAACCTGATCCCAAGACGCATGTGTGCGATATGTTCTTCAACGCATCGCCGGACTTGCAACGCGATGTGATCACTCATGAGTACTTTCACCTGTTGGGGTTGGGGGATAATTCAGTCAACAACACCGCCGATGCCATGCGCAATGCCAACACGATTGCGCAGATTGTTGCATTTCTGACGGACCGGTCTCGCCAGAAAAACTCAGACGGCAGAGAGCCCGCTGTGCCGCCTCTGCCCTTAGATAAGGAGGTGCAAGATTTTGAGAACGTATTCAAGAGAGATACGCTCTATGGTTCAGAGGACCACGAGAGTCTGGTCGACGAGGTTGGAGGAAATGGATGGCGCGCGGAGTCGTTCGAATTCGATCCATACACCACCCTCCGGCCCGCCCTCCGGCCCGAGCATGCTTCGCTCGCCGCGGACGAGCTGACGGTGATCGTCGGCCGTCAACCCACCCTCATCGCATTGCACCGGATGCTGGCCTCGCCAGACCCGCAAACGGCCGTGCTCGCCGCGCTGCTCGGCAGGGCGGGGAGGCGCTCAATGAGGTTAGGTGGTACGAACGTCCCGATTCCTGTCTACTTGCGCCGATTGTCCCGGCTCTGTAGTGAAGCCGCAGAATACACCGAAACAGAAGCCGGGCCGCGGATGGAGGGGCAGGTGGCGACACCGCCACCACCGCCAAAGAAGCGCAACATTAATGAGGA
>Ga0210389_10003873_pt1 | contig 11661 bp, 9 predicted proteins | sample IncBWH28OmetaG_FD_160127 | JGI IMG/M metagenome (GOLD analysis project Ga0210389, IMG submission 160127) | Forest soil microbial communities from Barre Woods Harvard Forest LTER site, Petersham, Massachusetts, United States - Inc-BW-H-28-O ... | reverse complement strand
TTCGCTTCTCTGTGGGATATCGAACAACGTCCATCTGCTGGTCGCGTGCCGCATTCTGCAAGGTTGCGGAGGGGCCATGATGGTCCCGGTAGGCAGGCTCACTCTGGTGCGAACATTCGCTAAGTCAGATCTGCTGCGCGCCATGAGCTTTGTTTCCATCCCAGCTTTGATCGCCCCGATGCTTGGCCCCATCGCAGGCGGCCTGATTGTCAGATATCTTCATTGGCGCTTTATCTTCTTTCTCAATATTCCGATCGGCCTGGCGGGTTTGATTCTCGTTTATCTGCATCTGCCCGATTATCGGGAAGAGCAGACCCATCCCCTAGATATCGTAGGACTGATCCTGTTCGGCTCCGGGATCGGATTGCTGTCGTACGTGCTGGAGATATTCGGAGAGCACACGCTGAGTGCACTCGACATGACTGGGCTTTTGACGTTGTCCCTTGTCTTGCTCGCCGGGTACGGAGTTCATGCTCACAGTGTTTCGTTCCCTCTCTTACATCTAAGACTGTTCAGCATTCGAACCTTCCGCGCCACTGTGAGCGGCAGTTTTTTCACGCGACTGGGTATCGGCGGAGTGCCATTTCTCCTGCCGCTTCTTTATCAGGTCGGTCTCGGTTTCACGCCAATTCAATCCGGGCTGCTTGTCATGCCGCAAGCGGTTGCCGCCATGAGCATGAAGACGATCCTGCCGTGGCTTTTGAGGCGTGTAGGATATCGTCGCATTCTCGTCTCGAACACGCTCATCCTTGGTGTTCTTCTGATGGTGTTTGCGACGATAGGATTGCGAACGCCCATTTGGTTTATCGTGCTGCAGGCCTTTCTGTATGGAGCATTCACCTCACTGCAGTACTCGAGCATGAACACCCTGGTCTATGCTGACATTGCGGACAAAGACGCCAGTAGCGCGAGTTCCATTGCAAGCACGATGCAGCAGATGTCGATCAGCTTTGGCGTCGCGACGGCAGGATTAGCTACGGCGTTTTTTGTTGGGTCGTCTCGTACCAATCCCGCTGAAATGATCCAGGGGATTCACAAGGCGCTCGTTGCGCTCGGGATATTGACGATTCTGTCCACGATCGTCTTCCGCAGCCTGCGAAGGGGAGACGGCGACGATGTGAGTCAGCATAAAGTTCTTCACCCAGGTGGCTGACATGGTCCTACAAGCGGCATCGTGAGCACCACCTTGGCGGAGCAATCCCCCAGCTATGCAGAAGTTATCCTGCGGGATAACTTCCGGATTGCCCGACAATCCAGAAGTTATTTAATCGAGAATCTATAGACTTTGGTAACTATTGCGTTCACACCAACTACCAGTAATATGTGACGCGAGCTTTACGACTGGTCAAATCTTTACTCAAGGATGCCCATCTCCATGCAGAGATTCCGCTTTTTCACTACGCGTCCATTTTTATGTCTCGGTATGCTTGCGCTCGTGCCGTTGGCATGCTCGACTTCAAATAAGGCCTCTTCTCCGACCGCAGCTGCTCCAGCGTCTGTGACGTGTGCCGAAGCTGCTAATTTCCAGGGAAGTGGTCCGGCACCAGTCCCTGCTGTCATTGACAGCACATGCGCCGCCATTCCTTACACTCCAGGCGCGCTCAACAGCAATGGCCAGCAGAAAGCCGATGTCTTTTCCTGGCTCTCATTTGTTGCGCTCAACTGGCCGGCTGATCCCTCCACCTGCTCCCCCAATCCTAAGTCCAGCATTCTTACTGACCCCAATAACCCAACATGGCTTACTTATCTCTCCGACGATGCAGTCTATAACTCAGGGCAGCCAGCGCCCTGGTGCGGCGGCACGTCCGGCACGAATGGCATCAAGGCTCGCTTAATGGCATCGGAGCCCAGTTATTCTCCGGCGGTCAAAAAAATCCTCGCTGATCATCCGGATGTACATTTGGTGCTCTTTCATGATTCGAAGAGCCACGATCTCGTTTCGACCATCCGGCTCCTCGGCACTACGGGCAATGGAAAGTTGAATGGCATTCTCCAGTCGACTAACCTTCCGCTTGTTGATCAGAACGGCCGTTTTGTCCGCTACTCCATTGCTCTCAATCAGGACGAGTACAACTACATCGTTGCGAACAAGCTTTATACCGTGCCCGGCCAGAAAGCTACACCCAGCATCAGTTTTCCCATGGGCTCGAGTCCTACCTCAGTAGGCGCCCTTGAGGTGAAAGCCGCCTGGAAGGTCCTTGGTGCAGGCGATAATCCTGCCCGTTTCTTTACACAGCAGGCCATCGTTTTCAATAACGCTGCGGGTGCTCCCAGTCCCGGTACCAACCCTGTGACGGTCGGCCTGGTGGGTTTGCACATTGCGCACAAGGCGCAGGGGCAAACTACCTGGGCATGGTCGACCTTCGAGCAGGTGGATAATGATACGAAATCCTTCTACAACCCCAACTGCACGCCATTTGGGAGTCCTAGTTGCACGCCGAATACTCCAACAGCGACTGCCACTTCGAATGAACTTTCTTCAACTGGCAAACCGCTGAACGCGCCCGTGCAAGTTGTGCCTCATCTTCAACCTACGAATCCTGGCCTGAACTCTAGTTTCCAGGGCCTGCTTGCCGGGACACCTTTTCAGTACTACCAGTTGATCGGTACGCAATGGTCTACCGGGGCGATCGGTGTTGCACCTCAGTTCCTCGGGGCTTCCGTGCAGGAGACCTTTGTCCCCTTCAATGCTCAGGGGCCGTACAGCTGCACCGCCTGCCACAGCTTTGCTACGGCCACACCCGGTGGTCAATCATCGGATATGAGCTTCCTTGTCAGCGCACCCCTTCTTAAGGCTGCGCATGCGGCGCACGTCAAATAAACAACATGGCAAGATGAGTCGAATGCGAACGAGGCCGCTGTCACAGCGACCTCGTTCGCCTAGGAGTGTACCTACACCGGTTCTCACCTGTTGGAAACAGTCTCTATGGAGTGACGGCACTGATACGCTGATCGATCGGTTAGACAGCGAAGTCTAAGGCAATCACTTCGTGTGCACCAATCGAGGCAACATCGAGAAAAATCAGCCCTTGCTCCTGCTGATAAGCGATGCCTTTCCCAGACACCAGTAGCTTTGCTCTGGTTACGTGCCGCTCCTTTGGGATTTGTATTCGCACACGTTGATTTGCAATTGGAATTACCTCACGAACTGGTCCCTTCATCATCATGGGATTTGTAAGGTTCACAAGGTGGACCGTCATCGAATTTTTCTGTCCCCACACAGAGATGTCGAGGATTCCTTGCCCTTCCACACTTACGGGCGCAGTCTCATTCGTGGCCCAAAGCACCGCATTGCGTAAAAGCTTTGCATGGTCGACGTCGAGCACCTCCCAAAAAGTGCGGTCGATATCCCCCGGGAAGTAGACCACGCGGCTTCGTTCGGATTCTCGAATAAATACTCCGGGATTGTGCTCCTTCATCGGCCGGAGGAAGACGTCTTCCATCGGAAGGTCAGGATAAGTCGGAATGATTTGCAGTGGAGAGAAAGAGCTTTGACCCACAGGTTTTACATTCACCTGATTGGTGGCGTTGATGATTCTCGTCGCATCCTCAAAACCTGCTAATAGCGGATGATACTTTGCTGTGCTTGGATCTTTCTCCAGAGAAAGGTATGAGTTGAGCATCGGGCCTTGGATCTCACCGGCAAAGGAAGCTCCAAAAATTGACGACAATCCAAAGTCCTGACGACGAACACCCCATTCGTCGTAAAGGGATGTTTCATAGGTTGCGACCACGCTCCCGCCGCGTTCTGCGAACTCACGAATTTGCTGACATTGCGTGGTTGAGAGCGCCGCGATGTTTGGGAGGATCAAGGTGCGGAACTGATCTATGTGTTCAGGATCCAGCAGTCGATCATGCACCATCTCAAAAGGTATGCGCGCCTCAATCAGCGCTTGATAAAAACCGAGAGCAGGATCTTCCACCAAGGCTTGCGCCTTTTTACCACCATAGAAGGTTGCTGTTTGCTGCGAATAGACGAGTCCGATTCTCGCAAAAGATCTCTCGTTGCGAAGGTATGCTTCGTTCGCGTAATGCCATTTGTAGATTTCCTCGACTACGGGCAACCATCTACGATCGATTGGCTTGGCATTGAATTTTGTAAACCAGGGACGAAGGCCCTGCGCGATTCCATCGGCTACCCAGAGGCGAATCTCATCACTGGACTGAACGGAATCCTTCCAGCGATATCGGTCCTCGATACCTACGCTGAAAATTCCTCCGATGGCCTTTTGTCCCATCGTGGCGCGGTATTCCTTGCCATTTTTGCCGTTCGCCCATGGCGCCATCAGTCCGCTTCTTCCCTGGCGGTCGGCAAAAAGGGTCGGAGCCAGTTCTCCGATTGTTTTCATGTCGAGGGGGCTGAGTGCACCACCGCCGGCATTTGCGATGTAGCTAGTGTTTGGGTTGATCTCTTTGATCTTTTGGTTCCATAGTCTCCACAGATCAAATAGCCTCGCCTGATTCCAGAGGATGTATTGGCGTCGCGCTGGACTTTGAGGATCGTCGGTGCGGGGAAGATCAAGTCCGGAAAACTCGTGAAAGGATTCCGCGCAATGCTCGCAGTAACACATTCCGGATCCCGACCAACGATTTGTGAAAATGCCGTCGACCATGTACTTGCGCATGATCTCCTGATGCACCGAAGTCATGAACTCAAAGTTGTAAGGACCTAGAGCGCACGTAATCCAATATTGCGGATCGGAGGGATGCCGCCGCTTGTTGCCCTGTTCATCGACGGCAATCCAATCAGGATGAGCATCATAAACGTCCTGATGACACGCATGCGCGTCCGTTCTTGCAATCACATTCATTCCGAGCTTGCGACATCCGGCAACAATGTCGCCAAAGGTGTCCATTGAGCCCAGCCATTTACTTCGATAATGCAGGGGAATTTCCGTCGGATAGAAAGCGACAACGCCTCCTGCGCTTAGACAGGCTGCGTCCGCGTGAATCTTTTGGAAATAGTCGAGCCAGAAGGAGAGATCGTAGTTCCCCGGATCATCTTCTACGAATGCAAGTTGGGCCCATCGCATGGGACGTTGGTACCATTCCGCCTTGTCGCCGCCAGGAGCTTCCTTCGATGTGCTTGCATAAGCCAGGTCTTCCGAATCGAACCTGGTGGCGCAGGCAACCGAGAATCCGATTGCCTGTTTGATGAATGTTCTTCTGCTGTCGTCCACGTGCAGCTCCTTCAATGTTTCTCGAACGACTATTGCGTTGGATCGATCAACTTCATTCCCGAGGCGTCATCCGGCTTCTTCTTTAGAGTGGTGGTATTCGCTGTAAGAAAAACTTCCAGCGTTGGATTGACATTTAATTCGAAGACATGACCGCCAACGGTTGAGCCATTTGGCTTGCCGAGCACTGCATGCATATGGACGATTGGCTTGTCATTGAAGATTGCAACATCTCCAACGAGAGAAAGCACTTCAACCTGCTCTGTCACCGGAATACGGTGGTAGATCTTCTTCGAAAGATCAAGCCACGCGAGTGTTGCACTGCTTACAGCCCCAATCGCCGTAAAGTGTGCGTCCTCGATTTTGTACTGGATTGCGAAGTCCGTTAGCCCACTCAGCGCTTCGTCTCCCTTGCAGAAAATCACAGCATAGATCTTTTCTTCTGGCGTGTCTTTAATCTCTTTCACTCGCATACCTGGCGCCTTGCCCGTAGGGACTGGGCGGGAAGGTGAGATATAAAGATCATCCTGGGATTGACCGTAGCCGAGACCGATCGTTGCTGCTATTGCCCATACAGCCATAAACAGCGCGCGCTTATATCTCATATGGAACGTCTCCTATTGGAATAACTAACGAGTTGCATATGGCACAGAGTCGGTGCGTTGAGCTTAGTGTTTCATCGCGATCTCTAGGCCATAGAGCGGCAGCAAAGGATGGCGAATGACAGCGCGAAACTCGTAAGCACCTTTTGGATCCAGCCCATCCACAGCAATCTTGAAGGTGCCCGGCTTGGAGATAGTTTGCGTCGGAGTTGCAGTCCAGGCAGAAGAACGAGAATTGACATCTTCACCGAGGATCGGCCGATATTCAAAGCCGACTTCGAGTGAAGAGCGGTCGCCCATATCGAGGACTGCACCCTCGAGTATCTCCTGCTGACCAGACGATCCTGGTGCCGAACCGGTGGTTTGTACATGTGGAGGATTCAGTGCCGGCTCGACATTCGTGATCTTCAACACAGCAGGGTTGGGCCAACGGAAATTGTCTTGCAGGCGTTGCGTCTGCATGACTCGCACATGAAGACCATCCTCTTCCTGATGCCAGGTAGATTTAGGTTTGATTTCAGGATGATATTCCACTACCTGGTCGTTCTGGCCTAAGACGCTTACCTCGGTCCTGTCTGTTGCGCGAACCGAATGGAGTGTAAATTCCTTCCAGGTTGCGCGTGGCCACGGGGTATCGGATTCTACGATTGCGTACAGGGTGTTGGTGTCTTTCTTTTTCGTGAACCAGATGTCGCCTTCGTTTGTAATGACCCAGGGACGGACGGCGTAAATTGCGTCGGAGTTCACAAACATCCAGAGGGCGATCTCACGCAAACGCTCTTCTTCTTCGATGGGTAGCTCACCGTTAGGCTTCGGCCCTACGTTCAGCAGGAAGTTGCCACCCTTTGCGCGTGTCTGGATCAGCAGGCGGATTAACTCGCCTCCTGACTTGTAGTGTTCGTTTTGAGGCTGATATTGCCACGCTGTTCCCATGGTCATGCAGGTTTCCCAAGCCCCCGGAAGCGGCATTCCCGGAACAGTAAGCTCGGGCGTTTTGATCGCTCCGCGAGTCACGATAATGTCAGGATTCAGCTTCCACGCGAGATCGCGCAGGCCAACTGCCTCACCATCCAAAAAGAGTGCGTCGATCTTGCCGTAGTGTGTCAGCAATTCACGGATCTGAGTCTGGTCATATTGCATGAGGCCAGGATTGTTGCGTGGCTGAACCTCGGGAACGGAGCGTTCGATGGTCTTGCCATGTTGGTGAAGCCACCAAAAATCATCAGGAGAGTAATAGACGCCTGCCGCAATTCCCTCCGCGCGAAATGCGTTAAAAACTTCCTTCGTGATATCGCGATGAAAAGGTGTATTCATAATTCCAAATGGTGTGGTCGCGGTATCGAACATCGCAAAACCGGAATGATGTTTGGTCGTGAACATCACATATCGGACGCCAGCGAGATGCGCGAGACGTGCCCAATCCACTGGACTAAACCGATCGGGATCGAAAGACTTTGGCAAGTCATTAAAGAAACGATCTGTGTACTCCTCGGACGCGCCTACGAGTGAGTGACTGATGACGACACCTAGCTGGCTGTCGACGCTCCAATGAATAAACAATCCGAAGCCTTGATCCCGAAACCACTCCAGCCTCTCCTGCTTGTTCAATGAACCTTGTTCCGGATCATCGGCAGCTGCGGCGAGTGATGAAACTAATGAACTGCTAATCAGAAACATGAAGAACAAGCAAATTGAACAGAAACGAGGACGGATTCTAGACATGGGAGATCGCTCCAAAGCGACAGCCAGTTCCAAGGCAGTTTCGCACTGATAACCATAAATGAAATTATGAATTCGCGGATGAAGTAGATTGAGAGGCCGAGACCTGTGACCACTCACGGCTCTCTTTTTGCGTTACACGAATGAGGAAACGCTGTGGAGATGCTCCATGTCACTGCTCGATTACTGCCTTAGTACCGAGGTGCAGGCATCCAGTCAAATGCAGCCCAATTTATTGGTATCTATAGCGTGTTCGAAGAGTTGCGCGCTGTCCGGCCTAGGGTTTCAGTAGTGACTTCCCGAAGGCAACGGGAATGGCGAAATTCGATCCGCCGAACTCGCGCACCATGGCAAAATTGATTCCTATCACTTTGCCTTCGTTGTTGAAAAGCGGACCGCCGGAGCCGCCCGAAGTGGTCTGGGCGTCATAAACAATCTTGTCCTGCAGCACGTCGCCGATGTGCCCCTGGGTGGCGATAGGCCTGATCAGGTGGCGGCGGGCGAGCTCTTCCATCACCTGCTGCGGATCACCTTTGGAGGTAGTCGCGATGGACTCGAGTGTCGCTGCGCCTGCACGAGCCAGAATTGCATCAAGAGCGGTCGGATATCCAAGTAGCACGACAGGGTTGCCGCTGACGGCCGAACGCGGATGGTCGGCAAGGGCAATCTGCCTGATCCCCAGATCTGAGACATTTGCTCTCAGGACAGCAACGTCCGCGGTAGAGGAAATTTTCTCGGTTTTGATGACGATGCCATGTGGAACGCCTGGGAAATATGCAGTCATCTCGGTGATTTCTGGCTCAACGCCTTGATCGAGCATCTCCTTCAAATCATCGTTCTGCCACCAGGGCTCGGCCACGTGGTGATTCGTGAGGATTTCTCCGCTGGCAGAGGCAAGAAACCCAGTACCAAAAACATCCATGTGCACTTCCGGACCAATTCCGGAAAGGCTTACGAGGGGGTTGTTGTGCTCGTCGGTTGTTGGGTCGCCACTGCTTGTCAGCCCAGCATAGTGCAACCTCAACCCCGAAGTATGGTCGCGGAAGCCAAGCACAACATGGACGAGGCAAACGCTCGGCTCATAGGTCTGGATAATCGTCTGCGCAACCTGGCCCTCAGTCTCGAGTTTTTGAAGCCTGCTTTCTACCGTGGTTAACTGATTTTGCAAAGCGGAAGTGTCGTCCGTCTTGTTGGTTGCAATTTGCGATCTCAGGTCTTCGCTCTTCTTCTGGAGTTGAAGCTTCTGCGAATCACTCGCAAGCGCTGGGCCGGGTTCCGCGCCTGCAACGGCCTGACGCGAGCGTTCCATCAACCGTTGTTGCGTCAGTACGCCTGTCTGTAGTCGAGTGATCGCAGCATAGACCCGGGTATTCTGTTCCTGGCCGCGACGATAGAAGAAGAAAAAGGTCAAGCCGGCAACGATAAGCACGGCGACAGTCGCCAGGACGCCAATCCGAAGCGTCCGCCGTTCTTCGTTGACTGCTGTCACCACCTGCTGGGTGGCATTTCGATTTTCCTCCGCAAAGCGCAGGCGCTTTCCAAACTCGTCTGCGATCGATTTGTTCCGTAATTGCGAACGTATCCGCGACAGTAATTCGTGTGGGTCAAAGGGCAGTGACAGCACGTCGTCAGCCCCAAGATCCAGCCCCCGAGTGCGCTCGGTTGATCCTCCCGGAGACAGCATCACAACGCGTATGTCGCGAGTGTGCTCGGAACCCTTGATTTCAGAGAGAAGGTCACAGCAATCGAGTTGGGGCGGATCAGCACCCAGCACAACCGCGTCAGGCTCAAAGGCGAAGACTGCCTTCATTCCTTCACGGTAGTCGGTCGACACCTCATATCCCGCATCGCTCAGCACCGCGACGATCTGTTCCCTGAGAGCCTCGTCCGACTCCACTACCAACAATTTCCCTGTTTCGTAACCCATAGCGTCCATTTCTAGGATGGTTTCAGATAGTCGTTGGTTACAGTTCCGCTGGAAAATTGCACTATCTATCGCAATCATTCCATGCGATTGGCCTGCTGAAGACTCGATTCCAGCAACACACACCCCATGACAATTGAGCAAGAACGTTCTGGCGACAGCGGTTTCGTCCAAGACTCCGGACGCTGCTGCTGCCACAATTTCATCATTCTCCCTTCAGGAGGGCAAATGTCAACTTTGGCTGTGAGCTTCGTAACTTCGACGGGAAGTAGCGGGTCGTCCATGGACAGTCCTCGGGCCCGTGAATATGACGCAGACGGAGATGGCGGTAACAAAATCAGCCTTTCAATCCATTTAGGAGGACACCATGCGTTCTGATCTGGTCTTCGGCGCCACGGTGTACGTTTCAAACCGTTTCCTGCTTACCAAACTTGCCGCGAAGGCAACCCGCAAATTCCACCGACCGAATACTCGGATTCAGGAAACGATGAATGATGTATTTACACGTTTCGGCCAAGCCAACCCAATGGCAGTCGTGCCCACTCACCGACACTTCGCATCCGTTCCGTTGCGACGCGCAAGCGGCGACTCAGGCATTGCAGACAGATCCACTTCGCTCAGAATGAACGAAGTAGATCGTATTCCCTCTGAACACGCAAGCACCCAAATGCAATTGAACGCTTGAACAAGAGGTAACCATGTTGGAGCAAATATGCACTTTTGACGAAAAACCTATAAGATACGCGACCACTACCGATTTCTGCGAGATCTTCACTGACGAGATGCACAGCCTGTACCTGCTCTCGTTCTTACTAACCGCAGACAATGATAAAGCTGAACAGTGCTTTGTCAGCGGGCTAGGAGAATGCGAGGAGGGAATGGGTGTCTTCATGGAGTGGGCGCGATGGTGGGCTCGCCGGGCGATCTTCAAACACGCAATCCAGATGATCATGCCAGCGCGAGAGTACACGAACAGCCTTTCCTTTATCAGCCTCAAAGGGGCGGTAAGATCCGGAAAGAACAACCTCTTCGCCGCTATTGTCGCACTCGATGCATTCGAGCGTTTTGTCTTCGTGATGTCGGTTCTGGAGAGGCAGTCTGACGAAGACTGCTCGACTCTTCTCGGATGCTCACGCCGGGACATAATCATTGCTCGCGAGCTGGCAATCCAAACTCTGGCAAACACTGATAGGGGCCGCGATCAGTCCGGGGAGGCCCTGCATGCCTGGCGGACAACTTTCGCGAGTCATCGCGCCTGACAAGTAGACGTTTTGTTCACATGTTTGGTGTTGGAAGAACTGCCTTAGCGCTGCTGCCACCGAGCAACGCTCGGCGTCGCTCCAGTGAGTCGACGAAAATGTCGTGCGAAGTGGCTGTGATCAGAGAAACCGACTGCGAGCGCAATTTGGGAAAGAGGCAAATCGGTACGAGAGAGCAGGCGCTCGGCTTGTTCGATACGTCGCTGCACCAAATAGGCATGCGGTGCTAAGCCGGTAGACTGTCGAAAAGCACGCGCGAAATGATTCACCGATAGGCCTGCCATTTCAGCCATTGCCTCGAGGCTGATGCTCTCACCAAGATGCGAGTCAATGTACTCGCTGATACGGCGCGTGATGCCGGGCGCCAAGCCGCCGTGAATATCTGCTGTCGGCGCTGCTATCGGTAAGGCACCCAGCATGCTAATCCTTGGCCTTGAGTGTGCCACCTTGTCGCTAAAGCTTCGCCAGACCTTCGGCCCCGGAGCGGTAATCAACGCGCGCCATGGGTCGGCACTACCCGTGCGCGTCAAAGGAACTGCTATGTCCTGTCCAGCAGTCCTCCGGAAAAGTGATGAGTCATGGGTGAATACCTTTGAGAGATATAAGCCTTGCCTCAGGATTTCTTCATCGAGACCAAAGGCGAGACGCGCAACCCGGTCAGCTCCAACGATGCGCCGATCATCGTCGACAGCCAGCAGCAAAGCCGGCCCGCTTTCGTCGGCTGGAACCGCAGCAACATTCCAGGCCTGGGAATAGCACTCGCGGAATAGCCGCTCCTCGATTGCGCGCGCGGAGGCGGTTGTCGCAGCCAGGGCCATCGCATGCGATCGATCCGAAGTCGATGTAGTCATCGATGATGTGTCGAGTACCGCTACGAGCTTACCGGCAGCGTCAAAAATCGGCGCGGTGGAACAGCTGAGTCCGATGTGGCGGGTGCGAAAATGCTGGTCACGATGGACGATGATCGACTTCTGTTCAGT
>Ga0210389_10003870_pt1 | contig 11664 bp, 9 predicted proteins | sample IncBWH28OmetaG_FD_160127 | JGI IMG/M metagenome (GOLD analysis project Ga0210389, IMG submission 160127) | Forest soil microbial communities from Barre Woods Harvard Forest LTER site, Petersham, Massachusetts, United States - Inc-BW-H-28-O ... | reverse complement strand
TTCTGGGCATGCCAGGGAGGCGGCGGCGGAAACTTCGGCATCGTGACGCGGTTCGGTTTCAACACCTACGCCGCGTCGGACGTCTCGTACTTCTTCTTGTACTGGCCATGGTCGCGGGCCGCGCGGGTCGTCGCGGGCTGGCAGTCGTGGGCACCGAACGCGCCAGACGCGCTGTGGTCCAACATGCACCTGTCGGCCGCTCCGCACGGCGGCACGCCAACCGTCGAGGTGGGCGGCACCTACCTGGGCAGCGCCAGTGGGCTGCAGACCTTGCTCGGCAACCTCTACCGGGCGGTCGGGTCCGCCCCATCCAGCGTGCACACCAACCGGGCGTCGTTCCTGGACGTGATGCTGGTCATGGCGGGCTGCTCTGGCGAGACGGTCGCGGAGTGCCGGCTGCCCTCCCAGGGACCACAAGGGAAGTTCCCCCGCGTGCCGCAGTACGCCAAGTCCGACTTCTTCACCAAGCCGCTGAGCTCGGCGGGGATCACGACCATGCTGCACGGCGTGGAGAGCCTCCGGTCCGTCGCCGGGGCGGCAGGCGGAGCGGGCGGGATAGCACTGGACGCGCTCGGCGGCGCGATTAATCGCGTCAAGCCCAACGCGACCGCGTTCGTGCACCGCACGGCCCTGTTCGATGCCCAGTACACAACCAACTGGACCGTGGGGGCCGCGGCCGCCGGGGTGGCGAACCAGCACGCCTGGCTGCGCTCGTTCTGGCAGTCCATGCGCCCGTACGCCAGCGGGCAGGCCTACCAGAACTACATCGACCCCGACCTCACGAACTGGAAGCAGGCGTACTACGGGGCCAACTACACCCGCCTCGCGCAGGTGAAGGCCGCCTACGACCCAGCGCGCCTGTTCAGCTTCCCGCAAGCGGTCTTATTTGGGGGTACACACCAACCCCCCAAGCCCCCCGCCCGTGCCGTCTCCCGCCGTACCATCCGGCCGTAGGGGGCGGTTCCCGGCGTAGGAACGGTGCTCGCTCGCTAGCGCTCGCTGCGCCGCGCGGAAGCCTCCCGCCGTAGGGCCGCCTGCGGCCGCGATGGCGTAGATGCTGTCATGCGATCGTGCATGCACTGGCACCATCGCGGGTGCTATAGAGCCCGCGATGGTGCCATCGCGTGCCCTGGTGGGAGGTGGCGATGGCGCCAGCGCGTGCCCTGGTGGGAGGTGGCGATGCTGCCAGGGGGGTCGCCGCGGCGGCAGGTTAACGTTGTCGGCTGGCACTAGGGCCCTGCCTGCGGGGCTGGGGCACCGTACATTCAGGCCGCGGAGCCTCGGCGCTAGGCTGATGGGCGTGATTGTTGACATTCATGGGCATTACACCACTACCCCGCCTGGACTCGGCGTCTACCACGACGCGCTGCATGCCCGGCTGGGTTCCGGCGCCACCGGGCCGCTGCCCGAGCTGCCTGAGATCAGCGATGACGACATCCGGGCCAGCATCGAGGGCAACCAGTTGCGGGTCCAACGGGAGCGCGGCATCGACCTGACGATCTTCTCGCCACGGGCCTCATGGATGGAGCATCACGTCACGGACGCGGCGACCGCACAGGCCTGGGCGCGGGCATCCAACGACCTTGTGCACCGGGTGACCCAGCTGTTCCCGGCCAACTTCGCGCCCGTGTGCCAGCTGCCGCAGGTTCCCGGCGGGCCGCTAGAGCCATGCATGGCGGAGCTTGAGCGATGCGTGACGCAACTCGGGTTCATCGGCTGCAACCTGAACCCGGACCCGTCCGGCGGCTTCTGGAGCTCGCCGCCGCTGACGGACGACTACTGGTTCCCGCTGTACGAGAAGATGACCGAGCTGGACGTGCCGGCGATGATCCACGTCTCGACATCGTGCAACCCGGCGGCGCACACCCTCGGGGCGCATTACCTGAACGCGGACACCACGGCGTTCATGCAACTGGTCCAGGGCGACCTGTTCTCGCGCTTCCCGGCGCTGCGGTTCGTGATCCCGCACGGCGGCGGAGCGGTGCCGTACCACTGGGGCCGGTTCATTGGGCTGACGAACCGGGAGAAGCTGCCGTCCATCTACGACAACGTCCTTGGCAACGTCTACTTCGATACGTGCGTGTACCACCAGCCCGGCATCGACCTGCTGACGAGCGTGGTCCCGGTGGACAACATCCTGTTCGCCTCCGAGATGCTCGGTGCCGTCCGGGGCGAGAACCCGCAGACTGGGGCCTCGTGGGACGACACCAAGCGCTACATTGAGGCGGCCAAGCTCACCGACGGCGACAAGGAGCAGATCTTCGAGCTCAACGCCCGCCGGGTCTACCCGCGACTAATCGTTCGCTAGCAGCCAGTCCAGGGTGGTGGCGGCCGTCCAGGACTGGTTCACGCTGCCCAGCGGCTCGCCGGTCAGCGCGTGATAGTACTCGGCGTAGCTGCCTTCCTCCAGCTGGGCGATGCCGATCGCGGCCAGCTTGTCGGCGACGACCTCCTCGCGCTCCCGGCGCAGCGCCCAGGTCAGCAGCCAGTTGAAGACCGGCCACACCGGGCCGCGCCAGTAGCACGCCGGGTTGAAGGCAGGGGAGCAAGGCGACGTGCTCGGCGGCAGCGGCCACTTCAGCGCGGGGTGCCCGGCCCACCGCTCGCCAAGCAGCAGGTCGATCTGGCGACGCCGCAGTTCCTCGGGGACGTCCCCGGCGATCAACGGGGCGAACCCGGCGCACGTCTCGGTGCGCAGCCACTGCCCAGTGCGCAGGTCCACGTCGGCGGCCAGGCCCGACTCGCCGTCGACGTGGCAGAAAACCGCCGCCCGAGCACGGGCGGCGTAGTCGCGCAGCTCGGCGGCTTCGGCTCGTTTCAGCAGCCGGTCCGCGAGGCCGGCCAGCAGGTCGCTGGCGACTGCGTAGATCGCGGTGAACAGCACGTCGCCCACCTGGAAGCTGCCGGACGCGCGCAGCTTCGCCGCGTCATACCCGGCCCGCCTGGACTCCTCGACGAGCCAGAGGTAGCGGTCGTACTCAACGTCGGTCGGGCGCTGATCAGCATTAGACACGTGCGCCTTGTCCTTGCGGGTGAAGGCCGGCACGCCGGACTCCGGGACAACGTTGCCGTAAGGCACGTCCCAGCGGGGCGAGTTGTCGGTCCCGCTCTCCCAGCCGTGGAACAGCGTCATCAGCCCGGTCGCCTGATCGGCCCGCTCCCGGGCCAGGTACCGGTGCCATGCCAGCAGCCTGGGGTAGATGTGCGCAGCCCAGCCAAGAGTGAGGTCGGCTTGTCGGCCGCCATGGGCGGCCGCGACCTCCAAGATTCTCGCAACGGCGATGGCGTGCACCGGCGGGTCGGTGATCCCGCTGGTCGCCGGGGCATCAGTGGCGTCCTCGCTGTAGCGTGCACACTGCCACTGCTCGGGGCCGGGCGCGTAGCCCGCCGCGTCGGGGTCGAAGACGATGTGCGGGACCATGCCGTTGCGCCACTGCCCGGCAAACAGGGAGTCAAGCTCCAGCCGGGCGCGCGGCAGGTCGACGATGGCCAGGCCGATCGCGTTGAACCCGGCGTCCCAGCTCCACTGGTGCGGGTACAGGCGCGGCGAGGCCTTCGTGATCAGGCCGGTGCTGTTGTCGCGGAGGATGTAGGCGGCTCGAGCCGCGAGGGTTAGTGACCCAGTCATCTGAATGTAACCAAGAGGTTAGGCAACATGACGAGCATGTTAACGATCGGGGCAGGAGAAATCATCCGTGGACGTGTGTCGCGGGCGTCCTCCTGGGAAATTACCTTGGGTTAGGCACTCGCGCCACGTTCCGGCACCTCAGGGAGGCACACCATTGGTGAAGCTGGGGGACAGCGGACGCGGTGCTCGGGGTGCCGGCGGGTTAAGGTCCCCTGCAGGGGCCGGCTGGGAGCGGAAGCCCGGCAGGCTGCCAGCGGGCTCAGATCCAGCTCATAGCGGGCGCCGATGGTGGCCTCGGGTTGGCCGGCCATCCTGTGAGGCGTGAGCGGATACAACTCCTCCACCTGGATGTGGTACGCCAGCCGGGCCACCGGGGTAGTCGCGCTGCTGCTGCTGACGGCAGTCGCGCTGCTCGGCCTGCTGATCAGCAGGCAGGGCCGGCTACCCGGGCTGCCCCGGTTCGCGCTCACCGGCCTGCACCGGAACATCTCGCTGCTGTCCGTCGCCTTCATCGCGCTGCACGCGGCGACCGCTGTCGCCGACGGGTACGTCAACATCCCGCTGGCCTCATCCGTCATCCCGTTCACATCCCCGTACGAGGCGTTCTGGCTGAGCCTGGGGGCGGTGAGCTTCGACCTGTTCCTCGCCATCATCGTCACCAGCCTGCTGCGGCGGCACCTGAACCGACGCGTCTGGTACACCATTCACCTCCTGGCATATGCGAGCTGGCCGGTCGCGTTCGCCCACTCGATCGGGGCCAGCACCGACATGCAGTCCGGGTGGCTGCTGGTGCTCGCGGCCGGCTGCGCCGTGGTCCTCGCGGCCGGCATCCTATGGCGGCTCTACGCCGCCGCGGGGGACGTCCCGCGCGCCGGCCGGGTCCACGCGCTGATGACGCAGCTCTCTCCCGGGAGGGCGAACGCGGTATCCCCCCGTAAGCCTGGGGCAGGCGCACGGTGACCGGCCCTTACGACAAGACCCTCGTTGCTCCGGCCGCCACTGCGCTTCCCCGGCTGCTGCCCCGGGCGGCTGACGGGCACCCGGCCCGCGAACCGGAGGCCCTTGCCGCGCACCAGGCCCGGCACGGGACGCTGGCCTACCGGGGCGGGCTCGGCCGGCTGATCACCGACGTCCAGGCGGCGGGCCTCACCGGCAGGGGCGGGGCCGCGTTCCCGGCCTTCCGCAAGCTGCAGGCCGCCTTCAACGCCGCGAGCACGTCCCGGCGGCTGCCCGCGTCGTGGCCAACGGCGCGGAAAGCGAGCCCGCCAGTGACAAGGACGCCGCCTTGTTGTGGCTCGCCCCGCACCTGGTCCTCGATGGGCTCGAGGTCGCCGCCGAGGCCATCGGTGCGCGGCGAGCTATCTTGTACACGCACCCGTCCGCTACCCGCGTCGCGACGCTGCATGCCGCGATCGCCGAGCGGAATGCGGCCGGAGTCGACCGGGTTCGCGTCGAGCTCGTGGTGGCACCGCCCCGGTTCCTCGCTGGGCAGGAGACCGCGCTGCTGCGCCACCTCGGCGGCGGTCCCGCGCTGCCCACGTTCCCGGTGCCGCGGCCCACGGAGCGCGGCCTCGACGGTGCTCCCACCCTCGTCCACAACGTCGAGACGCTGGCGCACATGGCCCTGATCGCGCGGCACGGGCCGGACTGGTTCCGGGCGGTGGGGACGCCGGCCTCACCCGGCAGCGTGCTGTGCACGGTGCGCCGCGGCGACGGTAAGCCGCGCATCGTGGAGACCGCAGCCGGCACCCCGCTGCGGGACCTGCTCGGGCCCGCTAATGAGAAGGCCGCCGTCCTCATCGGCGGATACCACGGAACCTGGGTGCCCGCTGTGACGGCTACCGCGCTGACCTGGGACGACGCCTCGCTGGGGACCATCGGCGCCCAGGTCGGCGCCGGCGTGCTCGCCCTGCTGCCAACCGATCGCTGCGGGTTGCTCGAGACGGCCGGAGTCGTTCGGTATCTCGCTTACGAGTCGGCCGGCCAGTGCGGACCGTGCCTGAACGGGCTACCCCGGATGGCCGCGGCGCTGGTGGAACTGGCAGGCGGACGGCCCCGGCGCGGCGTGCGGGCGGACCTGGAGCGGTGGGCCGGGCTGGTCACCGGGCGGGGCGCGTGCCACCACCCGGACGGGACGGCGCGGCTCGTGCGATCGGCGCTGGCCACCTTCGCCGCCGAGGCGGACCTGCACGAGCGCGGCCGGTGCACAGCCCCCCGGCACGGCCAGCCGTTCCTCCCGCTGCCAGCGGAAACGGCGCGTTCAGAAGAGGACTGGAGGTAGCTCCGTGGCACAGAGCCTGCGGGTGAACCCGATTGGGTGCAAAGGGAACGGGGCGTGCGCCGAGCTCCTGCCAGAGATGATCACGCTGGACGAGTGGGGATACCCGCTCATTGACCAGCGGCCCGTGCCGCCGGGACTGGTAAAGGACGCGCGGGCCGCGGTGAGCGCCTGCCCGACGCTGGCCCTGCGGCTCGTCCGCGGTTCGTGAGGCGGCCTGGCGGTTCCCGTCCGCGTGCTGGCGCCTGCTGGCCTTGACGTACGCGCATGAATGTGACTATCTTTTGAAAGTAACTTTCACTTCATAGCAGCTACCGAAAGGTAGTGGCTCTGGAAAGACAGTGACTTTGGAAAGGTGGTGGCTCTCATGAGTGGTTCGCCATCGCGCCGCTGGTGGGCGCTGATCGCGATCGCGGCAAGCATGGTGGTCGTGGGCCTGGACCTGACCGTGCTGAACCTCGCGCTGCCGACGATCGCCGGCGACCTGCACGCGTCAACCGGGGACCTGCAGTGGATCTCCGACGCCTACAGCCTCGTGCTGGCCGCCATGATGCTGCCCGCCGGGATGCTGGGGGACCGGTACGGGCGCAAGAAGGTGCTGATCATCGCGCTCGCGGTGTTCCTGCTGAGCTCGGTCGGGTGCGCGTACGCGGCCAGCGTGGGTGAGCTCATCGCCGCGCGGGCCTTGCTGGGCGTGGGAGCCGCGGCGGTCCTCCCGCTGGCCCTGTCGGTGCTGCCGGTGCTGTTCACCCCGGACGAGCTGCCGAGGGCGGTCGCCGTCATGGCGTCGGCCAACTTCCTCAGCTTCCCGATCGGGCCGGTCGTCGGCGGCTACCTGCTGGACAACTTCTGGTGGGGGTCGGTCTTCCTCATCAACGTGCCGGTGGTGCTGCTCGCGCTGGTCGCGGTCATCTTCCTGCTGCCGGAGTCGCGCTCCTCGTCGCGGCCGTCGGTGGACTTCGCCGGGCTAGTCGTGTCCAGCGCCGGGCTGACGGCGCTGACCTACGGGTTCATCCGGGCCGGGCAGAACGGCTGGGGCGACGTCACGGCGATCGCGACGATGGCCGGCGGGGCCGTGCTGCTCACGGTGTTCGTGTGGCTCGAGCGGCGGATTAGTGCCGACGGCCGCCGGCACCCGCTGGTGGACCTGGACCTCTTCCGGTCGGCTGGCTTCCGGTGGGGGACGATCCTGGTCACGCTCGTGTCCTTCGCGATGTTCGGGCTGCTGTTCGCGGTGCCGCAGTACTTCCAGGAAGTTCAGGGCCGCAGCGCGCTGGGCAGCGGGCTGCAGCTGCTGCCGATGGTGCTCGGCATGCTCGTCGGGATGATCTCCGGGACCCGGCTGGCGACCCCGCGCAAGGTCCGGCCCGCGCTCGTCGGCCCCGGGGCGCTGATCGCGGCGGGGTACACGACCATGGCGGTCGCGATGGCGCTGGGCGCGTTCACCACGGTGTCCAGCTCGGCCGGGTACGCGGCCGCGTGGATCACCATCTCGGGCCTCGGCCTGGGGCTGGCGATGCCGGCGGCGATGAACGCCGCCCTCGGCCAGCTGTCGGCCGAGCGCAGCGGTTCGGGATCCGCGCTGATCTCCGCGATGCGCCAGGTGGGCGCGACGATCGGGGTGGCCATCCTCGGCACGCTCATCAGCAACGCGTACACCGCCGGGGTGCCGGCCCAAGGGCTGCCTGCCGCGGCGGCGTCGCTGGCGCGCAGCTCGGTCGCGGGCGGCGTCGCGGTCGCGCGGCAGCTCGGCTCGGCTTCGCTGCTGGTGGATGTCCGGACGGCGTTCGTGCACGGCATGGACGTGATGCTGTGGACCTGCGGCGGCATCGCGGTGGTGGCGGCGCTGCTGGCGATCACCTTCCTGCCCCGGCGCCCGGCGATGCCAGTGGGTGCAGGGCCGGCGGGTGCGGGCCCGGCGGAGGTCGCTGGGACTGGCGAGGCTGAGGGAGAACCAGAGCCGCGTCCGGCACACTTGTGAGCGTGACGGAGATGGGGCTCCCCCCCGATACGGGTCCTGCGGGACAGGCCGCTCCCGCGGGACCTGCGGGCCCTGCGGGGCCTGCGGGGCCTGCGGGGCCTGCGGGGCCTACGGGCCTGCGGGAGCGGAAGAAGGCCAGGACGCGCGCTGCCATCAGGGAGCACGCGCTCCGGCTCTTCCGGTCGCAGGGATATGTGGCGACGACGGTCGAACAGATCGCGGCGGCCGCGGAGGTCTCGCAGTCCACGTTCTTCCGGTACTTCCCGACCAAGGAGGACGTGGTGCTGCGGGACGACTTCGAGGAGCGGGTGTTCGAGGCGTTCGCGCGGCAGCCGCCGTCGATGTCGCCGGTCGCGGCGATGCGGGCCGGCATGCGCGAGGCGGTCGCCTCCCTGACCCCCGCGGAGTGGGCGGAGTTCCAGGAGATGTCGGCGCTGGGCATGGCCGTGCCGGAGGTCCGGGCGCGGATGCTGGACGACCTGGCCCGGACGATAGACCAGGCGGCTGTCGCGCTGGCGGAACGCATCGGCAAGCCGCCCTCGGACCTGGTGGTGCGCGTGACGGCCGGCGCGGTGTTCGGCGTCCTGATGGCCGTGATGGAACCGCAGGCGTACACCGAGGGGCACATTCACGCGGCCGCGTTCGAACGGGTCGACGAGGCCCTGGCACTGCTGGAGGCCGGCCTGCCGTCCTGACGAAGTGATGCCGGGAATGTTGAATATTCAACCTTTGTTAGGGCGGGCAAGAGCGCGTGAGCACTCGGTACTAGAGTCGTATGTAACGGTACGTAAGGGAGAGGTGCCATGCCTGCTGTCACCGTCGATAACCTCCTGGTGCTTCCCAGGGTCACCGAGCCGGGGCCGGAGAGCGAGCGCCCGGTCATCAAGGTCACGACAGCCCCGTCGAGCTTCGAGGGTGAGGGATTCCCGGTACGTCGCGCGTTTGCGGGCGTTGACCTGGCACTCCTCGACCCCTTCATCCACATGGACCAGATGGGCGAGGTGGAGTACGCGCCCGGCGAGCCGAAGGGCACGCCCTGGCACCCGCACCGTGGCTTCGAGACGGTGACCTACATAATCGACGGAACGTTCCGTCATCAGGACTCCAACGGCGGCGGCGGGCTGATCACCAACGGCGACACCCAGTGGATGACCGCCGGGGCGGGCATCTTGCACATCGAAGAGCCGCCGGAGGCGCTCGTCGCGTCGGGCGGGCTGTTCCACGGATTCCAGCTGTGGGTCAACCTGCCGCGCTCGCTGAAGATGACCACGCCCCGGTACCAGGACATCCGGGCGGCGTCGGTCGCGCTGCTGACGTCATCAGACGGCGGGGCGCTGCTGCGGGTCATTGCCGGGTCGGTCGACGGCCACGACGGGCCGGGCGTCACGCATACCCCCATCAGCCTGGTGCACGCGACAGTGTCGCCGGGCGCCACCGTCCGGCTGCCGTGGCGGGCGGACTTCAATGCGCTGGCATACGTGCTGGGCGGGTCCGGGACCGTGGGGGCGGAGCGCCGTCCGGTGCACATGGGGCAACTGGCGGTCTTCGGGCCGGGGACCGCCTTGACGATCGCCGGGGACCCCGTGCAGGAGGGGCCGGCGCAGGCGCTGGACGTCCTGCTGCTGGGCGGGCTGCCAATCCGCGAGCCGGTAGCGACGTACGGGCCGTTCGTGATGAACACCCGCGCCGAACTGGTGCAGGCGTTCGAGGACTACCAGAAGGGCCTGCTGGGCACGGTCCCGGCGCAGCCGTCCGTGCCGGCGGAGCCGCACCCAGGCCACGACGTGCTGTAGGCGCCAGGCCCGCGTGATCGAAGCCGTTCTTAAGTTCCCCTGTAATTACAGGGGAACTTAAGAACGGCTGGGCCGGCGAGATGGGCGGCCCCTCAGGCGCCGTGAAGGCGGGCCAGCAGGGCTGCCCCGTCGGGGGAGCCCAGGCCGGAGGCTGCGTCCCAGCCGAGGCCGGCTGAGTACGTGCCGTTGCTGCCCTGGGTGATGTCGTGGAAGCCGGCAGCGTCAATGCCGGGCGTAGCGCCCGGGTAGACCAGCGGCTGCAGCAAGCCGAGCTTCTTGCCGGTCGCCTGCGCCAGCCGGGCGATCAGCCCCGCCCACAGCGGCGCAACCGCTGACGTGCCGCCAATCGGCTGCTGCTGGCCACCGACGACGACCTGATAGCCGGACACCGGGTCGGCGTTGCCGGACACGTCCGGGACGCCCCGGCCGGTGAGCACCGACGACTCGGCGGCCGGGGACTGCCACGACGGCACGGGGAACGCCTTGCTGATGCCGCCGCCGCCCGCGCCTTCCTGATGGGTGACCTCGTTCCAGACCACTTCGGAGATGATCTTCCCGGAGGCCAGGTCGCCGACGAGCGTCGTGCCGCCGCAGCCCAGCGCGTGCGGCGAGGACGCCGGGAAGTCGACCTGCGCCGGGCCGTTCGAGTTTTGCGGGTCGTCGCTCGACCCGTTGTCCCCAGCCGCAGCCGTCACCGTCACGCCGAGCGCGGCGGCGTCCTGGAACGCCTGGTCCATTGCCGTCAGGCTCTGCTGGGACCACTGTGGCTCCGGGCCGCCCCAGCTGATCGAGATCACGGTCGGCGTCGGGGTGGCGTGCACCGCGGTCGAGACCGCGTCGATGAAGCCCTGGTCACTGGTGTTGGTCGAGAAGTACACGACCTGCGCGGCTCCGGGGGCCGCCGCTCCCGCCACCTCGATGTCCAGCGCGACCTCCCCGTCCGCGTTGGAGTCCTGGCCGGGGGCGTTCGATCCGCCGCTCACCCCGACGGACGACACCGACGGCACCGGCAAGCCCAGCCCGCTGAAGTACTGGTGCAGGTCCGAGGCCGTGTACCCGCCGCCGAGCTCAATGATCGCGATCGTCTGGCCGGTGCCGTCGGTGCCAGCGGGGAAGTCATAGAGGGTCGCCACCTGCGGGACGGTCAGCGGGACCGGGGTGCCCGAGTGGGCGGCCGCGGTAGCCCGCGGGGAGATGCGCACCTGCGGGCGGGCGACCGGGCGGTCATCCAGGCCCAGGACGGCCATGATCACTCCGTCAATCGCGGCTGGCACCGACAGGGTGCCCGCGCGGTACCGGTGCGTCGTCGGCCCCGTCCCCAAGTGGTCGGAGGTCACCTGCGTCAGCGTGGTGCCGAATGCGGCCGACAGCGCGGCCACGGTCCCGGATGCCGTCACCCGGCGGGACCCAGTGTGGACGTCCGTCACGGTCAGGCCGAGGTCTTCAAGGGTCGACTGGACGAGATCGACATCCTCCGGCGCCGCGCCGTAGACGTCGGCAAGCTCTGAGTTGCTGATGGTCTGCGGCCCGGTGACCAGCTCGGCCGGGAGGTCATTGCGGCGGCGGAGCACCAGCGTGATGGCGATGGTCTCCTGCGGGTCGAGCGCGGTCCCAGCCGGGACGGCGCTGGGAAGGGCGGCTCGCTCGCTCCCTGGCAGCGGCACGAGATCTGGCATGAGGTTCCCCCCTGATCGGTATTCGTAGTCTCTCTCGCAAGTCCGAGACAGCACGATTGTGTCTTGTCTGAACGAGGGCTACGAGTCCGTTTGGGATACATTTGCGTTCAGGTCCACGTGTCACGCATCGCCGTTTCCCTTCTATGGATGGCTTTTCTGGTCACGTAACCCAGGATGCGGGCGCCGCGGCCCGGGAACCATGAGAGGTGTCCGGCAGAGTTACCGGCAAACTCCGCCGCCCGCCCTCAGCTCACGGGCAGTGCTAAGCCCACCGGCAGTGCGATCTGGGCGTCCAGTTCCCGGATCTT
>Ga0210389_10003869_pt1 | contig 11664 bp, 14 predicted proteins | sample IncBWH28OmetaG_FD_160127 | JGI IMG/M metagenome (GOLD analysis project Ga0210389, IMG submission 160127) | Forest soil microbial communities from Barre Woods Harvard Forest LTER site, Petersham, Massachusetts, United States - Inc-BW-H-28-O ... | reverse complement strand
CGGTTGGTGCCGGTGGAGTTGGCCGCCAGGAAGTTGCCGACCCAGTTTCACAACTTTTTACGCCTTTTTACGGCTGTTTGACACCTACTCTGTCTGGGCGAACTATGTTCGTACCGGGCTGATCCAAGAAAACGAGTAACGCTCGGATCAGGAGTCCGGGATGATGAAAGCGAAACAACCCAGAAGCGCACGCAGCCGGTTGATACTGACGATGGAATTGGCTGTAATCTTGCCTGCTGCCACCCTGGTCCTCCTGAGTGCCAGACACTTGCAAACCATCCAGCGTGATCGCGCGGTTGAAGCGGCCATCCAGCGCGACTTCAGTCAGGTCCTGGCCATTTCCGAAAAACAGATCAATCACAAAGCATACGAACTGATGGACAATGTTCGCAACGAATTTCCGGTTCCTGGTGAGGCCTGCAGTGAGACCCTGGATAGAATTCTCGCCGCTCATCCGTATGTTGCCCATTTGATGCTCTACGATCCCGAGCATGGATTCGTTATGCGTTCGCGGCCTGACCGGCTAGAGAATGATCCTGGTTTTCGTGATGAAGCCGAGCACCTGTCCAAGATGATGGAGGGTTGGTGGAAACTGGAGTATGACGATCTGTCGAAGAAGCTGTCGAAAATGGATGAGAGGGGAACGCCTTATTACTTCAATGGAGAGTGGATGCCGCATGGCGACAAGCATGTCTATACGTCCACCGCGATTTTCCTAAGGACCGACAAAGAGACGGGAAAGGCCGCCATTGCCGCCATCACTTTTGACTGGGACTACCTGCGTGATCAATTTTTCCCGCAGACTCTCGACCAGGTTATGAGCCGCAATGTGGCCGAAGAGCAAACCGATAAGAATGCGGTGATCATGGTTCGCCCTATGAGTGACTCCACTCCCATTGCCTACTGCACAGGGTGGGACGGCGGCAATGCCGAGGTGGAGCGCAACATGGAGAGCGTATTCCCAAACTTGGTCCTCGGCATGAAGTTGCGTGGTACTACTCTGGCGGCCATGGGGCAGCATTTCATGTACACCAGTGTTTTGACGCTGGGCGGACTCTCGTTCCTTTTGGCCGGCGGAATTTACCTTACTTATCGCAACGTGAGCAAAGAAATGGCGCTGGCCCGGCTGAAGTCGGATTTCGTCTCCAATGTCTCGCACGAATTGCGCACGCCGCTCTCGCTGATTCGGTTGTACGCCGAGACCCTGGAATTAGGCCGACTGACCAGCCCGGAGAAACACCAGGAGTATTACTGCATCATTCGCAAAGAGAGTGAGCGTTTGACCGCGCTGATCAATAACATCCTTGATTTTTCGCGCATCGAGGCCGGCCGCAAAGAATATGACTTCCGCGAGACCGACATGCGCGAACTGGTGCGCAACACGCTGGAATCCTACCGTTATCAGATTGAGCAGCACGGCTTCACCTTGGAAGAGAAGATCGGTGACGTGCCCCCGTTGCGGTTGGATCGCGAAGCCATGGCCCGCTCACTGGTCAATCTGGTCAACAACGCGCTCAAATACTCGCAAGACCGCAAGTACATTGGAGTGAACCTGTATCGGGAGAACGGATCGGTGAAGCTGGAAGTCATTGATCACGGGATTGGCATACCGCCTCACGAACAGAGCAAGATTTTTGAGAAGTTCTATCGCGTTGGTGATCCGCTGGTCCACAACACCAAGGGCAGCGGGCTCGGGCTTTCACTAGTGCAGCATATTGCGAAGGCACACGGTGGTGATGTCGTGGTGGACAGCGCGCCCGGCGCAGGCAGCAAATTCACAATTACCCTTCCGGTGAATCCGGCAGAGAACAAGGGCACAGCAGCTTCGGCATGAAGTCTGGTAGGAGGAAGTCGCAGCAGACATCCATTAATACCGTAGCTAAGCTTCAAGTCGGAAAAAACAAATCGGGAGAACCTGATATGGCCAGAATCCTTATCGTCGAGGACGAACCCAACATGGTGGCAGGTCTGCGTGACAACTTCGAGTTCGAAGGCTATCAGGTGATCACCGCGCCAGATGGCATCGCCGGTTTGGAGCGAGCGCTGAGCGAAGCTCCGGACTTAGTCATTCTCGATGTCATGATGCCGCGAATGAGCGGTCTGGATGTTTGCAAGCAGCTAAAGAGCAAGCGACCCTCAATCCCGGTCATTATGTTGACCGCGCGAGGACAGGAAATAGACAAGGTCGTCGGACTTGAACTGGGCGCCGACGACTACGTAACCAAGCCGTTTTCCATTCGCGAGCTGCTTGCCCGCGTCAAAGCCGTACTGCGGCGCGCACAGACTGTCCCAAAAGAACAGGAACGCGTCTCATTTGGCGATGTGGAGGTAAATCTGCGCAGTTGCCAAGTCGCGCGCGGCGGCAAACCACTGGATTTCTCGTCGAAGGAGTTCGAGCTACTGAAGTACTTCCTTTGCCACCAAGGGGAAACCCTGAGCCGAGATCGCCTGCTTGAGGAAGTCTGGGGCTACGACCGTTTTCCCACCACGCGCACGGTTGATGCGCACATCGTCCACCTGCGGCAAAAGATCGAGCCCAAGCCAGAAGAGCCTCGCTTCATTCTCACGGTGCACGGCACTGGTTACAAGTTTGTAAGTTGATCAAGCTTGCTATTTGGAAAATCACTTGTCGAGCGTTGCACAAATTCGCAGCCGGTATCAAAACACGAAGAGGACTGACCTCGCGGTAACGACTCGAACGGCCGGCCGGCCTCGCCATCGTGCACTCGAAGATCAGCTTGCTAGCTTAAAGCGCGAGCACGATGATGTTCGCCGCGCCATGTACGAAGCCGCCCAGGTGCAGAGAAGACTCTGCGGTCCGCGTCATCTTCGCGCCGGTCCTTATGAGTTCGCCAGCGAGATCTTCCCCGTACGTCATCTCTCCGGCGACTTCATCACCCTAATGCAGATCGAAGGCGACCTTGTCTTTGCGATCGGTGACATCGCAGGCAAAGGTCTCATGGCAGCGATGTGGTTTACCGATGTCGTCGGAATGATTCGCCGGCAAATGACTATGGTCGGCGATCCCGCGGCTGCTCTATCAGCTGTCAATCGCGATCTGCTGCTCACCGGTCTCGAAGTCCCTTTGACCACGCTGTTCTTGGCTCGCGTCAATCTGGAAAACGGCGAGCTCACCTATTGCAACGCGGGGCATCCTCCCGCCCTGCTGCTCCGGGAAAATAGTGAAGTCGAGGAGCTTCGCGCCGGTGGACCAGTTCTGGGAGCGCTTTCCGCGGCCTCATTCGCGAACGGTAGCGAGCGACTTTGCCCTGGCAATACGCTGCTTGCTTACTCCGACGGAATACCAGAGTGCAGGAATGAATCTGGGGTTGAATTCGGAGCCGAAGGCTTGCTGAATGCGGCGCGGAAATTTTCAGGTTGTAAGCCGAGCGTCATGCTCTTTTCTGTGCTGGCTGCAGTCGAGGACTTCGCTGGAAGCCAGCGTCGCGAAGACGATGTCGCGTTGGTCGCGTTGCACCGATTCGGCCGCTGCAAAAAATACTGATCGGAGACCTGCTTGTCTGAAGGGAACCAACTCCGCCGCATCGCTGACCACGCAAATGACGCTGCTGTATTGTCATCTGTACCTCCGGCCGGAGAAAACCGCTCCAGTCGCGTAGATGACGCGCAGCTGATTCGGGAAGCGCAACAGGGCAGTGCCGCAGCTTTCGAGCAACTCGTCCAGCGGTATGACCGGGCGGTCCTCCGCCTCGCTCTTCATCTAACCGGCTCTGAGCAGGATGCCCAGGACATTTATCAGGAAGCGTTCCTGCACGCCTATACACATTTGACTCGGTTTCGTTTCGAGTGCTCGTTTTATACTTGGGTCTATCGTATCGCCACGAATCTCTGCCTCGATTATCTTCGGCGTAAGCGCACCCGAAGCCGCGAATTGACCACTACAATTGCCTCAGACGGAGAGGAGCGGGACATTCTCGACCGAATACCCGATCAAAGCGCGGGCGCGAGTCCCGAGCGCAATCTCGCAAGCCGCATACTTCGGAAGCACATCGTTCGTGCTCTGAGCCAGCTCTCACCACGCGAGCGTATCGTTTTCGAACTAAAGCACTATCACGGCTTAAAGCTGAGAACTGTGGCCGGAATTCTCAAGACCACCGAAGGCACCGTCAAAAGCACACTTTTTCGCGCCACCCATAAGCTCCGCTTACAACTGTGCGACGACATTCACAGTTGAGCGCATCTCTGTTGTGAACTAGGCGGATTCATTCCGGTTTGCCGTTCTTAACCGGCCAATGTCTCTGAATCGCTCGACATGCCCTCTACCCCACAAAAGGCACTCTGACAAATGGCTGCATGTTAGCGGCGGGATAGGCGGGGTCCATTATGGCGGACCAGTTTGTACCGGGCCGCCAGGGCCCGGTGACGGTGGGCAAGTATATCCCGAAGGTAGTGAACCAGCCTGGGAGAGTGGAGATCGGGCATTTGAGATAGAGTAGGTTGGCGCCGAGTGGATTGAGTTCCCGCATCCAGGGTCGGCGAACCAACAGCTGCGCGCCGGAGAGGAGTCAAGGTTCCCCTCCGAGGCATGAGCTTCTGGGAGCTTCTACCTCCCATGGGCCTACGTGAACGTCCTACAAACCATTGGAAAAATCAAGAGGCCACAGGTCCGGGGCAAGTCCGCCGGCCGCGAAGGCGGAAGTGTTTGCTGAAGGGATGTGAAAAGAACTTTCATCCTCAGCAGGCGGCTGAGCGCTATTGCAGGGAGGAGTGTCGACAGAAAGCGCGAGAGTGGTCGGAGTGGAGAGCGCAGCAGAGATACCGGGCCAGCGAGAAGGCCAAGGAAAAACGGAAGGCGCAAAGCCGGCGCTACCGAGAGCGCGTCCGGGGCCGGAAAGAACCGGAAGCAGTCGATGAGGCAGCGAGGGTAATCAGTCTAGATGTTTTTTTGATGGTTTCTGCGACCGGCCCGGGTGCTATCAGGGGTTCGTCCACAGCTCGCGATCACCCCGGCAACGCTTCTGGTTCGAAGCCGTGCCGGCGTGCGGTGGAGCGGGTCGTGGAGCGGGAACGGCGATGGCGGGAGCCGCCGACCGGCTAACGGCTGCCCGATGAAGTGAGCGGGTAGCGGCCCTGGGAGCCGAGCCAGCTTCGGCCAGAGATGAGCTTGACATATTGACCCCTGGGCAGCAGGGGGATTAGCTTTCGGCTTGCCCGCAAGAGGAAGAGAGGGCGAGAGGCGTGGTGGTTGGTCCTTTCGTTCTTTCTTTCTCAGTTTCCTTTTCTGCGAGGGGTTCGATGCTGCGCTGGACGCAAGACAGTCTGCCGGATTTGCAGTGTAGCCAGATCGGTGAGCACTACGGGCGCTATCGCTTGCACCAGCCGGAAGCGGAACGTGCCATGGCGCGGTCGCTGGAGCGCTACGGTCAACTGTCGCCGGTGGTGGTGTGCCGGCGCGCGGGCGGCTTGGAACTTATCGACGGTTTCAAACGTCTGGGAGCGGTGCGCGTTCTGGGGATGATGAAAGTTCTCTCGGCCCGGCTCCTGGAGGCCGACGAGCGGACGGCAAAAAGACCGCCATCTACGGACTGAATCGTGCTGGGGGGCGGACGCGGGAGCTGGAAGAAGCTTGGATCGTGCATGCCTTGGTACGCGAGGATGGATTGAGCCAAGTGGAGGTAGCGGAGCTGTTGGGGCGTCACAAGAGTTGGGTATGCCGCCGGCTGGCGCTGATCGAGCGACTGGGGCCAGAGGCCCGCGACGAGCTGCGGGTAGGGTTGTTGTCGCCCACGGCAGCGCGGCAACTGGTGCGGTTGCCGCCGGGCAACCAGCCGGAATTTCTCCAGCTGATGCAACGCGAAGCGCTGTCGGGCACCGAATTGGCCGGAGTGGTGGACCTGTTGCTGGAATGTTCCGGACGCAGCCAGCAAGAGTACATCCTGGGAAGACCTCGGGAAGCGCTCTCGCAGTTGAAGGGAGTGGTGTTGTGCGCGCGCGATCCCCGGCTGAGCTCAGCCGGAAACCAGATTTGGAAACGAGTCGGAGTCTTGCTCGGGGGACCTGCTGGGCCGCATGGAGGTGTGGCTGACACACCATGGCCCTACCGAACTCACGCCCGGAGATCGAGCCATCTTGTCGTCTCGTTTCCGAAGGTTGTCGCGAGAGGCATTCGGAATTTCCGAGCTTATAGTTGAAACTTCTACCGTGGACCTGAAATTCACGAACAACAAACGCGATGCGGACTATCGCATCATGGTGGCTCCGCGTAACGTCGATGGAGTTTGGGAATTGCTACAGGTGGCTTTAGCGGCTTCAACTGGCGACGAAAGCCAACTCTCTCGTCGTCCCTGTCCATTACGATGATGAGCCAACATAACTTTCTTATGTTGGCCTGACGAGGCTAGCTGAAATCATGAAGCCACGATTCGCGCAATTGGAGCGGGCCTTCGCGCCGGAGAATTATCCGGCGACTCATTCTCGAATGGTCGAAATCGAGCGACTGGTTCATCCTCGATAGACAACTATTGAAATCCCGTGGCTGTTGAAAAAGTCCAGGTTCCTCCCAAACAGCCAAAATTTGGCGGGATACAAAATGTCTAGAAAATTAAGAAGGTCGTTTGTAGGGCGTGCTAGCGCATCCCTCAGCCGCTGCGAAGCAGCGTTTCGAACAAAACTTAAGACGCGATCTGTTTGGAACCCAAGCAACCTGACTCAGGCGCTATGCGCAGCCGCTTGGAATCTATGAAGAAAGTGGCTCGCATGCTCCGTGCCCATGAGGAGTTACTGCTGAACTGGTTCCGTGCCAAAGCCGAGATTTCCAGCGGTGCCGTCGAGGGTCTCAACAACAAGACTCGAGTGGTGACCAGAAGATCGTATGGGTTTCGAACTTATGAAGCGATGGAAATCGCCCTTTATCACACGCTAGGACGACTCCCCGAACCCGAGACTACCCACAGATTCTGCTGACGAGGCAAAATATGATCGGAAAAGAGAAAATCAGACTGCCGGTAGACTAACGGCCCATCAGCCGGAATGAGAGGCTGCGCACGATTGTGCCTCTCGGAGAACAGGTATGAGCAACGTATGAGTGCATAGCGATCCGTGGAATCAAAAGAGCTCGACGGGTGCCGCATGGCCCGAAGCAGAAGCGAGTCGAGCATCCCTCGTAACTAACGCAGCTCCGAGTTTCTCGGCAAGCACGATGTAGGCAGCATCATAAGCAGAAACATTGTGACGGAGTTGCCAAATGCGGGGTAGGAGCACGAGGTGAGGATACCGAGTAATACGGAGATCCAGCAGATCGCGGACCGCCTCGTCAGCACGATGTACTGAGACCACTCCTTGCAATGCTAGACGCCTCAGTACCTGCGTGACCTCAAGATCTAGAAGGTGAGGCGCGTGCAGGGTTTCGTTACGTGAATAAATTCGCTTCTCGATGCTCTGCCCCGCAGATGTCTGAAGAAGCCAGTCAACTGCGGCGGACGCATCCAGGACGATCATCGCACCTCGCGCTCTTCTCGCACCAGGTGAGCGGTATCGATCTGCGCTGAAACCGGCTTACGTTTGTGCAGGCGCTCCCGCAATTCTGCGAGCGTTGGCCTCTCGGCGATTTCCCTGATCTCAGCTAACAGGTAGTCCGAAAGTGACATACCAGCCATGGCAGCGCGAGCTTTCAGGCCGCGGTGCAGGGCATCAGGTACATTACGAAGTTGAATCATCTTGGACATGCTAAGAGCATACTTTCATGTCACCCACATGTCAACAAGACTGTCTCTCCCAAGTCAGTTCTGCCCCTCAAGGCCAAATCCCAATACCTCTGGCTGCACGAGTTATGATTTTTTACAGTGTGCCAATTGTATGCTGAACAAACACCGTATCGGCAAGTCCACTGCGACCAAATGAATGATTAACCGCCTTACGGCCCATAAGCCGACCGTTCATTAAGGGCCGCGACAAGTCCGTTCGTTGTCATGTCAGATCGCTGTGCGCCAATTGTGTGCTTGATTCCAGGTAGTAGAACCAACCGAGCCGAAGCCCTCTCGATCGTGAGTGATGAAGGGCATTATGTGCTTTTTTCCCGGTATGGCGCAACAACACATGCCTCCCATAGCGTTCCTCCTAATGGTTGCTGCATTCGGTATTTTCTTAGCGTTGCTCTTCAACCGCACGAGAGGCCACCTCGTGAGCACAATGCTGGCGCACTTCTCATTCAATATGTGCCGAGCCGCGGGGGAGCAATCCTCGGCTCGGTCTCCATCTGGACTCTGGCTGTCATCTTTTCGATCATTGCGATCTTTGGCCTCGCCAAGCTCTCGGCACAGCCCATCCGCATAGCCCAAACGGGTGAGGTCTTTACTCCTTTCGGGACGGACATTTAGTCGTGATTAGGTATCAACCGCATTCACGGACAGGAGGTTACTACCGGAAAACGCGCTGTTCGCCAGCAGCGATCCTGGGCTAGTGGAAAATTGCGAATGCACTCAGCAACAATGGAACACCACCCACATGGCCGAATAGTCGGCATCTCGGACAAGTGACCCTCGGCAATCAGCTGTTAAGAACAGGATCTGTGACAAGATCAATTTCGCAATTAATGCGAAGCTGCGTTCGGTTCAGCGGTTTATGGGCCTCGCCAAGGATCAGTACTGAAATGTTGGCTTCGTCCTAACGGACAAAGCGGAAGTTAACCGCCCGGTCGGTACGGTTCACAGAACATCCGCGATACACATGGCGATACACAATAGCGTTGCCTATGATGTACTTCCAATGACTTGCGGTGCCGTCCGTGCTCTTCCATGTCGTTGAAGTACTTGTAACCCGCTAACTGTGACGGCAGAGGTCGCGAGTTCGAGTCTCGTCGTCCCCGCCATTCTTTTCAAAAGAGTTAGGCTGCTTCCTTCGGAACCATCGAGGACCCAAAAGGGCACGTTTTCGCGCCCTGGCTTTCATCTTCTGCATCACTACGTCCCTCTGTGCCTTGACGGTGCTCTCGGTAATGCCAAGCTCGTCAGCGACCTGTTTATTCAACAGACCGGAAACGACCAGCCTCATGACTGTCATGTACGCAAAGGCCCCTACACGGTGATCCAGCGCGCGATGCATATTCACCCGACGGTGGCGAAATATCTCCCCACCGTCTTGTCGAAGCTGGAACCGTTTGCGGGATTTCGATGAACTGACACGGGCCAGCCAAAAAGAGATAATGACAGCCAGGCAACGCTGAAATCCTAGGAGGATTTATGGCAACGTTCAGAACCACACCCAAACCAGCAACAGCAACCATGAAGGCTGCTCAGATTTCTAAGGCCGGAGGGGATTTTGAGATCGTCGATCGCCAAATTCCTCAGCCCGATGCAGGACAGGTACGCATTAAAGTGAAGGCCTGTGGCATCTGCCACAGCGATGTGCTTGTGAAAGAAGGACTGTTGCCGGGAATCCAATTTCCGCGCGTTCCGGGACACGAAGTCGCGGGCGTCGTTCATGAAGTTGGCGCAGGCGTGACCACGTGGACAAAAGGGCAGCGTGTCGGAGTCGGCTGGCATGGTGGCCACGACAATACCTGTCGCGAATGCCGCCGTGGCGATTTTCGTAATTGTCGCAATGTAAAAGTCAGCGGCGTCAGCTACGACGGCGGATATCAGCAATACATGATCGCTCCCGTGGAGGCACTGGTGCCGATCCCGGATGGCCTTACGGACGTCGAAGCCGCGCCCTTGCTCGACGCCGGAATTACGACGTACAACGCCCTCCGCAACAGTGGCGCGATGCCTGGCGACCTCGTCGCCGTGCAGGGTATTGGCGGCCTGGGTCACCTGGGCGTCCAGTTCGCTAACAAATTTGGGTATAACGTTGCGGCCATTGGGCGCGGTTCCGAAAACGCGATTCTGGCCAAGAGGCTGGGAGCACACGTCTACATTGACAGCCAGGCGACGAATGCGGACCAGGAATTGCAAAAACTCGGAGGAGCGCGGGTCATCCTCGCGACCGCCCCCAGCTCCAAAGCGATGTCCGCGTTGATTGACGGTCTCGGGCCGAACGGCAAACTGATCGTAGTCGGTGCTGCACCCGAACCAATTGAGGTTACGCCCGCGCAGCTTATTTTTGGAAGCAAGACGATTCAGGGCTGGGCTGCGGGAACGCCTGCTGCTTCAGAAGACACCCTTCATTTCTGTGTGATGACTGGGGTGCGTCCCATGATCGAAACGTATCCGCTCGAAAGGGCGGCGGAAGCCTACGCAAGAATGCTGAGCGGCAAGGCTCAGTTCCGCGTGGTCCTGACAATGTAAAACTCGCAATCGATGGCGTTGCGAATGATCTCAGCGTTTCGTGACTGGGAGATATCTTCAGGCGAACGGTTCGCGAACCTTAGGAGCATCCGCTAACCAACGCGTGTAGTTCTGTTGCGGGAGGCCGGTACATGTCAACACGACCATCGTAGGAGGGGGGGGAGCCCGATACACATCGCGATACACACTAACGTTGCCTATGATGTACTTCCAATGCATTATCAGAGAGCGCCCCGCTTCAGAAGGTCAAGGCCGAGTGTGGCGCAGTCTCCGTTCCGCTACGGCGGGCACAACAAAAGTCGGGGGCGAAAGGAAAGTGAAAGAGGGAATGGAAATGAATCGGCTCAAGGCCGTGTATCGAGGCTGGGGTATTCCTTGTGCGGGTACCAAAGTCTATGCCGCGCGCTATAGGGAGGAATGGTTGAAGAAGATCCCGCAAGCTGGCGTGTGCCGCCGAGCGGAGTTGCTTTATCAACAGCTGGATGAATTCTTGCGGCGTAAGGTGCGGGCAGTTCTTAGCCGAGAGCCGAAAACATAAAGCCGCGAAATTGTTGCGCCAGATCCCCTACTCAATTAGCAGGTTTGTCGGCGCGCAAGAGCATCGGGCCGCCTTGCTGGATTTTGGAATTTTGTTCAGGCGCCGTGACTGCTGGCATCGTGGGCCAACACCGGTTGGTAAATTGCCCACCGCGGCGAATGAGCTGATCGGCCGAGGAGACGAGGACACACTCAGAGGGGAGGCTGCTTTAAGCAGTTAGAATGCGCGTCGGACGGAGTTCTTCCGAAAGTTCTTGTTGACATCCACTATTTCGAGGCGTAGTTTACAGCCCATTGAGTGAGCGGGACTCGCTAAGGGGGCGACGGATTCTCAGTTCCGTCAGGAGTCCTTTTCGCTGCTTCCCTTGAGGTGTGAACAGATTGTAACCACACGAATCTTTTTCCTAGCGGTGTGGTTCGGGCAGTTGTCTTTGCGATGGGTTCGTGCCTGGCGCAGTGATCTGTTCATTCTCGTTCAAGAGGAAGACTAATGGCACTCTTCAGCGCCGTGTCGTATTCTTTGCCATGCAAGGGTTCGTGCATGCATGCTCACAAGCTGAGCAGGTACTCATTAGTAGCCTGCATTTTTCTGCTCGTGTTATTAGTATTTGGCTCTCCTCGCATCAACGCACACTCTCCTGTCATCAACGCACAAACACCGCCATCTGACACGGCCGCGGACCAGACCGGTGTCCAACCGTTTGGCTCCTTCGGTGGTGGTGGCAAAGACGGCGGAATCCAGCCGAAGGATTTGCCGGGCCCCGACACTTTCCCACGCCTGTCTGTAGGACCGTTGCCCCATGAGTAGTCAAGCAACGTCCCAGCGCTCACGCGTCGCATTCCGGCCCGACATCGAGGGATTGCGGGGCGTTGCCGTCGTCGT
>Ga0210389_10003868_pt1 | contig 11666 bp, 15 predicted proteins | sample IncBWH28OmetaG_FD_160127 | JGI IMG/M metagenome (GOLD analysis project Ga0210389, IMG submission 160127) | Forest soil microbial communities from Barre Woods Harvard Forest LTER site, Petersham, Massachusetts, United States - Inc-BW-H-28-O ... | reverse complement strand
TCCGGCGTGATGAACATCGCGAGCAGGTGATCATCGAAGTCAGCAGGCTCTTCGGCGAAGAATCCGCACAGGCAGGTGAATCCCGGCACGCGCGCTGAACCCGGATGCCCTGCGGTGGCCCGGACGCAGTCGGCGGAAATCTCCGCGTGGGCCTGGCCATCGGTGCCGATGTCGTCCGCCGGGATGAACACCTCCCCGACATGTTCGGCAAGCCCGTCGGTCGCGCCCGCGTACCCGCACGAGCACTGAAGCAGTTCCATCGTCCTTCACCTTCCCTCGCCAACTGGCGGGCAGCCGGGACGCGCGGGCCGAGTGCCGGCACGCGCCCCGGCTGCCCCTTTCTCCTCTACAGCCGGGAGCGGGGCGCGGCCGACGGCGAAGGCTCCTCATGGCCGGAACTCGGCCCACGTGCACTTGCCGGACTGGGCAGGGAACCAGCCCCACCCAGCGGACAGGGCGTCCACTAGTTCCAGGCCGCGCCCGGACACGTCGCCCGCGCCCGCCGCGCGGCGGGCCGGAATGCCGGGTGCCGCATCCCAGACCTCGGCCCGCAGCGCGGTCCCATCGGTGGACAGCCGCAGCCAGACCACGAGCATCCGCCCGTCCACGTACAGGGGCCTGCCATCCGGGCCCGTGGACGCATTGACGGAATTTGTGACCAGTTCGCTGACAACCATCTCCACGTCATCGGCCATTTCGCCGCCGACGCCCCAGGAGTTCAGCACAGTCCGGGCATGGGAGCGGGCCGCCGCTGCCGCTGTGGGCAGCGCGCCCAGCGGCGGCATCGCGCTCGACGCTGGCCATCGGGAATCAGGTGGCCTGGTCGTCCGGGTGCGCTCGGGGAAGGTGGGCAGCGGACCAGTGGCTGGCATGTCATCGGGATCTTTCTCGGGGGTTCGGGAAATGATCGTGACTGCCATCGTGGCTGGCCTGCCGGGCGGCCGGAATGGATGATTACTGATGGGCGAAGAATGACCAGGATCGTTAATAGCGGTAGCCGTGAGTGCCGTGGCGTAACCTACGATCATGGGTCAGGGAGAAGGGGCGCAGCGGCCCCTGCCACCGGAATTCTGGTCCGCCCCCGCCGTCGCCGCCGCGCTTGCGACCTGCGACGTCGCGACGCTGCTGGAGGAAGTCAGGCGCGCTCGCGGCTGGACGCAGCGGCAGCTCGCCCAGGCGGCCGGGTACTCCCAGAGCTGGGTATCCAACGTGCTGCGCGGGCAGCAGCCGCTCACCGTGGACCAGGTCCGCGAGGTGTCCCGCCGGATCGGGATCCCGCTGCACCTGCTCCGGCTCGGCGATCCAGGAGGTGACGATCCGACGAAGCGCAGGGACTTCGGCAAGGCCATGGCGCTGGCCCTCATCCCGCTGCCCGCGCGGGCACTGGCCGATGAGGGGACTGCCCAGGCGCTGGCGGCGATCACTGGCGCGCAGCGCCGCCTGGACGCCACGACTCCCGCGCGGCAGCTCGCGGGCGGCGTGACCGCGCACGTCGAGATGGCCAGCCGACTGCTCGCGCACGCGGGCAAGACCCCGTTCAGCGCCGAGGTCGCGGCGGCGGCCAGCGAGGCAGCCGGATTCGCCGCCTGGCTGCACGCCGACATGCTAGACATCGGGACAGCGCGTTCCTACTACCGCATGGCGATCGACAGGGGGCACCGGGCACGCAATGACCTCCTGGCCGGGTACATGCTCGGCAGCCTGGCGGCGTTCGAGACCGACAGCGGGGACCCCGAGTTCGGCCTTGCCTGCCTCCAGCAGGCACGGCAACTGATCGGCCACGCCCAGCACCCCACGCCGTCCGCATGGCTGGACGCCAACGAAGCCGTGGCACTCGCCACCGTCCGCCGGGACGGCGCCAGGGCCGGCGAGGCACTCGACCGCGCCGCACGGGCCATCGACTCCGCGGACCTGGCCGACCCACCGCCATGGCCCTGGGTCTTCGCGTTCGACCACCCGAAGCTCGCCGGGTACCGGGCACGGGCAGCCGTCCAACTCGGGCGCCCCGCCGAGGCACTAGCGGCGTTCGCCCAGTCGCTGGCCGCCATCCAGCCCGCCCCCAAGCAGCGTGCCGTCGTCATGCTCGACGTCGCGACAGCCGCCTGCCAGGACGCCACCGCCGGCCACGATATCGACAGCATCGACAACGCGTTCCGGCTGGCCTGCGAGGCACACGCCATCGGCATCACCTACGGCTCCGAACGAGTCACCGACCGGACCCGAAGGCTGCGCCGCGCCTACTCCGGCCCCGCCACCAGCCACCTCCACAAACTCGATGACCAGCTCAGAACAGGCCTGCCACGATGACCCGCATCGCCATCTCAGGGCACCGGGGCCTGCCCGGCGACACCACCGCACTGATCAACAAGGCAATCCGGGCCGCGCTCACCAGCCTCCTGCCAGACGTCACCGGCATCTCCTGCCTCGCCGACGGAGCCGACCAGATCTTCGCCCGCGCCATCACCGACCTCGGCGGCACCCTCGAAGTGATCATCCCCGCCACCCAATACCGCGACCGCCTCCCCGACGACGCCAAGCCCGAATACGACAGCCTCATCGCCCAGGCACAGGCCGTCCGTCAACTGCCCTACACAGAGTCTGACTCCGAGGCCCACATGGCCGCCAGCATCCTCATGGTCGACACCGCCGACATCCTGTACGCAGTCTGGGACGGCCTCCCGGCACGCAGCTACGGCGGAACCGCCGACGTGGTCGCCTACGCCCGCCAGCACGGCATCCCCGTGCAGGCCATCTGGCCCGACGGGGCACGGCGCGGAACCTGACGCACCAGCCACCACCTTGAGTAGGTGGTTATGGTGCCCGCGTTCCAGCCCGCCCAGAACCTGGCGTTCCAGGCGGGCGATAATGGCCGCCCGCGCGGCGTCGGCCTGGTCCTGGCGAGTCCTTCCGGCCGCGTGCGCCGACGCCCTATGGTGGTCCGGTGACGGATCATCCGGGCTTCGGCGTGTTGTTGACGCGGCTATTGAAGTACAGAGGAATGGACATCGCGTGGATGTCTACGTCCAGCGGCGTTGCGGAGTCTGAGATTCGGTCGGTGATCGACGGCGCACTGCCGAGCGAATCGCTGCTACATGCTCTTGCCCCCGCGTTCGGCTTCCACACCGCCGACCTGTTCATCATGGCCGACGTCCCGCTGCCAGAGGCACTCGCTCCCCTAGACCCGGCCGCTGGAGATGTGATCAGCTCCCTCGTCACAAGGATGATGGCATTGCCGCCAGGCCAGAGGCTCCGTATTCACCGGCTCGTCGAGGAACTGCCCCAGGAACCCCAGCCCGGCAACGAGGCCTTCAAGCCGCGGTGGACCTTCAACCAGACGGAGGCGGGTCCCGGCGCGATGCTCGTCAGCATGCTGTTCAGCAACCGGAACCTGCATTCTCCGACCGACGCCGCCAAGACAGTGGCCACGCTGACCCGGGGCCGCATGTACCTGTCCGCCGCCACCTACATGGTCATCGGGCACGGCCGCACATCCGTGCGCCCCGACTGGGTGACCGGCTTCGCGACCGCACTTGGCATCCCAGCCGGCGATCTCGCTGCCATCACCGGCATCGAGGCGTCCGGCGAGCCAGTTCGCACCGATCCGCTCGCCTCCGAGGTGGCCGAGCTGATCTGGAACCTCCGGCGCCTGTCAGCGACCCAGGCCAAGCACGTGCTCCACGAAGCAAACGCCATGCTCGTGGCCATACCCGACGACGCCCCGGAGCAGGAATGGAACCGGGTCTATCACCAGCACGGCGTCTGGTGGGGCGCACCACGCACTGACGAGGAATGAAGTTACGCGACGCCCCTCGGCAGCCAGTTGAACGCGCGCTACGCACCCGGCTTCCGCCCCGCTACGCACTGGGCCTGGAAGCAATTCGGACACCAGAACGACCTTTGCCATCAGGCATATCCCCGAGATAGCATCTCAGTGCAGCCCGATGGCCTCCGGAGCCAGGTGTGTAGGTTCGAATCCTACTGGGGGCACTTTTTCTGTTTCTGGCCAGCGGTTTCTTCCGTCCTGGCTCCTCCGGCCGCCCGGCTGCGGCCAAGCATCCCGGTGTGTCGGCACTTAGCCTCGTGGCTTGCAAGAGTGCGTAGCTCCCCCAGGACGGAGGAGCACGCCCCATGAGGTTCTGCACGCTGTCGAGGCCCGCAGCGGCATCGGCCTCCTCGGCGTAGTGGAGGTCGTCCCACGGGTAGTCGATGATCGCCTGGACCGGCTGGTACTTCTCGGGGGTCTGGGAGATCTTGGCGTGCAGGTACGCCAGAAGTCCCAGATCCAGGCGCTCGACCGGACCGCCCCGTGCCTGCCGATGCTGCCGACGACGCCGGAGCGCCGCACCCACGATTACATCCGCAACGGCACCACCAGCCTGTTCGTCGCCTACGACCTGGCCAGCGGGTCGGTCATCGCCCAGCACTACCGCAGGCACCGCCACCTGGAGTTCCTGCGGTTCCTCAAGCTCATCGACTCAGCCGTCCCGAAGGACCTTGACCTGCACCTGGTCCTGGACAACTACGCCACCCACAAGACCCCGCGGTCAGGGAGTGGCTGCTGAAGCACCCCCGCTTCCACCTGCACTTCACCCCGACCAGCTCATCGTGGCTTAACCTCGTCGAGCGCTGGTTCGCGGAACTGACGAACCGTAAGCTCCGCCGGTCAGCCCACCGCAGCGTCACCGAGCTGGAAGCCGGCATCCGCACGTGGGTCAACGAGTGGAACAAGAGTCCCCGGCCGTTCACCTGGACAAAGTCCGCTGACGACATCCTCGAAACCATCGCCGAGTACTGCCAGCGGATCACCTCCCCGGCAAGCCAGGCGGAAGCCAGAGAGCCTCAGCCGGGCTGACCGGGCCGGGAAGCTCACGGGCAGGGATGCGGGTGGCCACCTGGCGCCCGCTGGCCGACGCGCCGGTCAGCCACCACCCGCCGCAGGCCGTCCTGGTGCCCGGCGGCAGGGAACCCGGAATCAAGCCAGGTGACCGCCAGCCTTTTACCAGCCGGCCCCGCCATAGGCGAGTTTCCCTCACCCGTATCGATTCGGGCCGGGCGTGCCCGGCCGGCAGACCATTGCCAGCAGCTGGAGGGTACCCACGACCGGGATAAAACCGATGAGGACTAGCAAGCCGGTACTGTCCGAATCGTGCAGGCGGCGGACCGTCAGCGAGTAGGTGGTTGGTATGAGGGCAATGAGTGCCACGGCTATGAGGACAACGAGTTCGAAATAGGCACGTACGAATACCAGCAGCGCTGGGCCCGCATGTCCGGCACGCAACAACACCCACGTAATGCTAAAGATGCCCCAGATGGCTGCACTGAATAGCTGGAACCACCAGTAGGCCGACCGCGAGGCGCGTCCGTCCCAGTTGTTCCAGTTCGCGAACGCCCCCCTGACCGCTTTTATCGGGCCGACAGCGGCACCCTCCGTGTACGCTGGGGCGTCGTAGCCGTATGCCGAGTGCTGCCGGTAGGAATCGTTCTGCCCGTCAGGGGTGAACATTGAATGTTCCTCCGCCATCTTCCGGTTATTGACCTCTCAAGACTGGTAACGATCGCCGCCCCCATTTGGTTCGGTCGGCTGCTTACGCCGCACCTTCGCGTCGATCCGATCCGCCCGCCAGCCCATTTCCTGCACAAGCACATCATCGTCAGCCAAGAGCCGCCCTGACAGTCCCAGGGCCAGGGCAACGCGCTGGACCACGGTCAATCCGCCGCCCACGCTGCCAGTGAACTTGCGACTCAGGACACTAGTAGTGGTCTGAATCGTAAGTTCGTCGGGGGTCATGCTGCCCTCGGCAGCGGGGAGAACCTGTCGTGCCTGTGGATGCGGGCCAGGAGCTGGTTGAGGTTGGTGCGGGTGAACCGCCAGTCGAAGGGCCTGGCGTGGGCGTTGTAGTGGTCCTGGAAGGCGAGGATCTGCTCGGCGAGGTGGTCCAGGTCGTCGAAGTCGTCGGGGGTCAGGAGCTTTCGCTGGATGACGGAGAAGTAGACCTCGACCTGGTTGAGCCACGAGGCGTGAACGGGCAGGTGGACCATCTGCGCGTTGGGGCAGGCGCTGGACAGGCGGCCGGCGGCGGCCCAGTTGCGGTGCGAGGCCCCGTTGTCCACGACCCAGAACACCCGCCGCGCCGAGGCGCAGGGCTCGGCGCGCATGACCTGGTCCACGAGCGCGGTGAACGGCACTATCCCGGTGGTCTCCTCGCAGCGGCCGTAGACACGGGCGCGGTGGACGTCGCAGGCGGCCAGGCAGGCCAGGGTGCCGAGGCGGCCGTACTCGCTCTCGGCGCGCATCGCACGACGCGGCCCCGGCGGGAGCGGGAGGTGCCTGCGGCTGCGGGCCTGGACGCCGGGCTTCTCGTCGGCGGACAGCACGTAGTCGTCCTCGCCGAGCGGCTGGCCCTCCCATTCCCGCTGGTAGAGGTCCAGGACCCGGCTGGCCTTGGCCGCGAAGTGCGGGTCGCGGGGGAAGATCCATGACCGGTGCTGCCAGGGCCTGATGGCGTCGTCGGCGAGCCAGCGGCGCACCGTGGACGGCGAGGGCGCGGGATCGATGCCGGCGGCGATGGCCTTGCGTGCCAGTTCCGGGCAGCTCCACCGGGCCAGGGGCGTCTCGCTCTCGGTGGGCATCTCGCAGGCCAGGGCCTTGATCCCGGCCACGACCGCAGCGGGGAACATGCGGGGACGGCCGGCCCGCGGGGCGTCCGCCAGCCCGTCCAGGCCGTCCCGGCAGTACCGGCGCCGCCACTTGCGGGCCGTGTCCTCACAGGTCCCCAGCCGCCTGGCGATCTCGCCGTTTCCCGCGCCGCCGGCGGCCAGCAGCACGATCCGGGCCCGCAGCACCATCCGGTGCGGCGCGGTGGCCCGGCGGGACAGGGACTGCAGCTCAGCGCGCTCGGCATCACTGAGGCGGATCACGTAGGGACTGGAGGGCACGGGCTCCATGGTGCAGCCTCCCAGGCAGGGCATGATGGCGGCATGGCCAAGCCGCCCGACTCGACGAAGACCTCGCTCCGCCAGAAGCTCGCCGAGCGGGCCCGCGAGCGCTGGCCCCAGCTTGCCGGCATCACCGTCCGCCACCATGGCGAGTTCGCCTACGTCGCCGGCCAGCTCCCCGACGGCACCGCCCTGCCCCTAATGCGCCTGCGCTACACCGGGTCAGCCGCCCACTGGGGCTTCGCCATCTATCGCGCCAGCCACGACGACTACGACAAGTCGCTGCTGCCGACCGGCCTGCCGTTCGGCACACCGCAGGAAGCCCTCGACTGCGCCTGCGCCCTCTACCTCGGCGACACTACGGCCTGGCCCGGCCCGGCATCCCCGACGAATTAACGGTTTCGACCACTAGTGTCCTGAGTCGCAAATATCGTTGCAGGTTGTAGGCTTGGCGTATGCTGGGTCCGAAGCTTGTCCCGTCAGTGCTGGCCGGTGGCGGCTCATCCCGCCCTGGCGTGGGACCGCCAGCCTCAGCCTTGGGGCGGGCTCGTCGGCAGCTGGCAGCGGCCGGGCTGATCGAAGGGGCTGGTGAGTGCCTGCGTGAGGGTGACTTCCGCGCGGGTGAGCCGGTGATGCTGGCCTGCGAGCCGGCGGATGCTCATGTCGCGAGGGTCTCCGGGGGGTATGCCTTCATTGAATGGCCCTGGCGTGAGGCGGATCCGGGGTCGCGCTTTCGGTGGAATGGGCAGGTGGCGCTTCCCCGGGATGCCGGCAGCCGCGAATGGGCTAATACGCCCTGGCGGGTTGAGCCTGGTGCTGGCGAGCTTGAGGCCGGTGATGCCTGCCGGGTCGGGATCCCGCCGACCCGGGTGATCGTGCGGGCGGTGCGTGGCTACGTGCCGGCCAGGGACGTGGGATGGCTTCCGCGTCCGACCTTGGGACTGTCGGTTGTCCCGGCTGGTGACGAGGACGATGAGGAGGCCGGCTACCTGGTTTACCTGGACGGCGCGGAGCCGGTTTGCGTGACCCGGGTCTAGTGCCCTGAGCCGGCCACCCGCTGGCAGTACTGGGCGACGGTCTCAAGGATGTCGTCGGCGGACTTGGTCCACGCGAACGGCCTGGGGTCCTTGTTCCACTCGTTGATCCACGTGCGGATGTCGGCCTCCAGCTCGGTGACGCTGCGGTGGGCTGAGCGGCGGAGCTTGCGGCTGGTGAGCTCGGCGAACCAGCGCTCGACGAGGTTGAGCCAGGATGAGCTGGTCGGGGTGAAGTGCAGGTGGAAGCGCGGGTGCCTGACCAGCCACTCCCTGATCGCGGGGGTCTTGTGGGTGGCGTAGTTGTCCAGCACCAGGTGCAGGTCCAGGTCCCTGGGCACGGCGGAGTCGATGAGCTTGAGGAAGCGCAGGAACTCCTGGTGGCGGTGCCGGCGGTAGTGCTGGGCGATGACCGATCCGCTGGCCAGGTCGTAGGCGGCGAACAGGCTCGTGGTGCCGTGCCGGACGTAGTCGTGGGTCATCCGCGCCGGGGTCGTCGGCAGGATCGGCAGGCACGGGGCGGTCCGGTCCAGCGCCTGGATCTGGCTCTTCTCGTCCACCGCCAGGACCAGGGCGTGCTCCGGCGGGGACATGTACAGGCCGACGACGTCGCGGACCTTGGCGATGAACTCCGGGTCCGCGGACAGCTTCCACGTCTCCACCACGTGCGGCTTGAGGCCGAAGGCCCGCCAGATCCGCGAGACCGACGACTGTGACAGGCCTGTCTCGGCGGCCATCGACCTGGTTGACCAGTGCGTGTCCTGCCCGCGTCCCCTCTCCGTGAGCGTCCGGGTGACCAGCACCTCGACCTGCTCGTCGCTGATCTTCCGGGGCGCGCCCGGCCGTGGCACGTCCGCCAGCCCGCCCAGCCCGCCCGCCATGAACCGGACCCGCCACTTGCGGACCATCTCCCGCGACACCCCGGTCCGGGCCGCGACCGCCGTCAGCGGCGCGACCCCCGACTCCTCCGCGCAGGCCAGCACGATCCGCGCCCGCAGCGCCAGGGACTGCGACGCCGTCCGCTTGCGGACCAGCGCCTCCAGCGACTTGCGCTCAGCGTCAGAAAGCAGCAGAGGGACAAGCTTCGGGCTCGGCACTCCACTACGCTTCATCCGGCCGGCGGCGACTGCGGCTGCTGCGTGACTTGCCGGAGGCATCCGTCGAACTGCGCTTCGCGGCACGCGAGACGTTGCCAGAGCGCACCTCTTCCTCCAGTTGCGACAGGACGGCTAGTTCCTCCTGGAGCTCGGCCGTCATCGCCGGCGGAGCGAGCGCACAGGCGTCCTCCACGATTCGGCGGGCGGCTTGCAACGATGATTGCGCTGAGCTGGTGTCACCGGCAGAAAGCGCGGTCGACGCCTTGCGCTTGGCCTGCTGCGCTTGCTGGAACGCCACCTCGGTGCGCACGACAGGGTCCGGGATACGCCCAGCCGCCTGGTCGCCAGGGACGACGTTGACATGGAGCGGCACGGTGATCGTCTGCTGCTCAAGGGCGGGAAGCGCTACGTAGCTGAAATCGAGTGAGGCGATCTCCACCAGGCCGAGCGCCGCGATCCCCGGGACGTCGAAGGTAAGTACCAGCTTCCGGACCTCGCCGGCATAGAAGGAGCCGAGTTCGAAGATGATCCCCTCGCTGACCACGGCCGACGACAACTCGTTGAGGACGCGGACCGCGCGCACGTACGGTGTCATTCGCAGCAGCAGGGACCCTGCCTGTGCCGCCATCGACAGCAGCCCGGTGATCTCGCCGGCGATGTGCTGCACCGCCTGGTCCGCGGTCTCGGCGAACAGCTCGTTGCCAGCGCCGCCCGCGGCGATCGCGGACATGAGCCGCTCGTCATAGCCCAGGCCCACCCCGAGCGTCGTGGTGGAGGTGCCATCAGCGTGGGCCTTGCGGGCGACATCGCCGAGCTGGCCGGGATCTTGAATGCCGACGTTAGCGTGCCCGTCGCTGATCAGCAACACGGTGGTGCCGCCGTCGCTCGCGGCACGGCGGGCTTCCTGCAGGCCACGGAAGTACCCGGCGGACAGGTCGGTCGATCCGCGGGCGTGCACGGCGCCAATCGCCTGCTTCACGGCAAGCTTGTCAGTCAGCGGCTCAGCTGGCACGACGATGTCAACCCGGTCGTCGAAGGTGACGAGCCCGAACCGGTCCCGGGGGTCGAGCCGGTCGACGATTGAGAGCAGCGCCGTCTTGGCGGCGTAGATCCGGTCGCCACCCATCGACCCGCTGCGGTCGAGCACAACGACCAGCGTGCTCGGGACACGCGTGGCGTCGGCCGGGACGTCGGCCGCGGCAAGCTCCACGAGGACGGAGAGCTGGTCGTCGGCCTGGTAGGCGACGACATCGAGGTCGAGGTGCGCACTTAGGTCCACGCGATCCTCCCGGGGAGCGGGTTATGCTGGAAGCGTCACTTCTGTTAGCATAACTCTGAAAGCATAGTGCTACAAGCATAGGGGGCCATATGTCCGGGTCGCCCAGCGACGGCAGCGCCAAAACCGGTAGCGAGCGGCTGGCGCGGCTCATCCGGGACCGCCGGGACCAACTCGGAATGAGCCGCCAGGACCTCGCCGACGCGACCGGAGTGCCCTACCCCACCATCGCGCAGATCGAGACCGCCTACCGCGGCGTCTCCCCCAGCCGCCTCGCGACGATCGCCCGCGCCCTTGGACTGGACCCGGCGGAGCTGTACGACGTGCTCGCCAGCGACACGCCCCCGCAGGCCAGCAGGCCAGCCCGCCGAACGCGCCCGGCGGCACGGGCACGCAGGGATAGCCGGTGGCTGCCAAACCCGGCGTACGCGCCGCCGCCGGCACCGAAGGCGACGGACCTGGCACCGCCTCCGATGAAGGGTCCACCGCCGGCCTCCGACGTCGTCGAGCATGTGGTCGCGCTCTTGTCCGAGCTCCCGCCACACGAGCGACTCGACGCGCTGGGCCGCGTGCAAAGCCGCCTGCTGTCCGGACTGGTGCGGGAGGAGGTCCGGAGGGCGACCGAACGCTCACGGCAGGCCTGACAACAAGTTAACGAACCAACCCCCTGACGTGCGGGCGGGCGCCGGCCCGCCGCAATGCGCCCGGAGCCTAATCGATCGTGATTCCAGGCTCCCGCCGCCGTGCCTGGGCGGCGACCGCCAGGATCGCGTCGGCCACAACGTCGGGCCGGTTCCTGGGGATGTCATGGCCGGTGCCGTTGACGATGACATGTCGTCCCCGCGGGGCTGCCACGGCGAGCCCTGCCTGCAGGCGCGTCCAGCCCGCGCGGAACCGGCGGGGGAAGGGGAAGCTGCGGGCGGCGCTCAAGACGACGACGGGCACGTCGGGAAAGGGCCTTTCGGCGGCGCGCAACTCCCTCAGGGCCGCAAGGGCAACGGGGGCATCATCGTGCAGCTCATCAGGGAAGACGGCGCGGGCAACCCGCCACCCCCACTGGAGGGGCAGGGGCAAGAGGCTCCCCGCCTCAAGCACGACGGCCGTCTCGCCGTCCCCGGCCTCCACCCGCCGCACTACCCTGCGCCCGGGATCCACGTCAGCCTCCCGGTCGCGGTTCCCCAACCACGTCCTCAAGGACGCGGGGATCGGCGAAGTCGCGGAAGAGCACAATATGGCCGTCCCGGATCCGCAGGACCTGGATGGACGTCGCGGTGAACGACCGGCCCGTTGTGGTCGCGATCCCCTTCACCCGCGTCTCGGCGA
>Ga0210389_10003867_pt1 | contig 11667 bp, 15 predicted proteins | sample IncBWH28OmetaG_FD_160127 | JGI IMG/M metagenome (GOLD analysis project Ga0210389, IMG submission 160127) | Forest soil microbial communities from Barre Woods Harvard Forest LTER site, Petersham, Massachusetts, United States - Inc-BW-H-28-O ... | reverse complement strand
CAGGTCACATCTACCGCGCCTGCACGAAGCTCGACGTCTCCGACCGCGAAGAACTAGCCGCCATCGTCGCGCGCAACAACACCACCTAAGCCACCCTGCTTACTGCAAAACAAGTAGTCAAGTACGCGTGCCGTCAACACCGGTTACTTCATAACCTCCTCATCAATGACTGCAAACCACCCTCTGGGAGATGAGATGTTATCGAGCCCAAAAACACTGGCGTCTCACCGGGATGCCGTTGCGCCCTTTGGAACCGGCCGCCGCACACCTGCCGGCCATGCGTCGCCACACAACATCTCCGCGTCCTTGGCGCCCGTCCTGATCACCGAACGCGAGGTGATGTTCGCAACTGCCGTCGCATCGCAAAGCGCCGCGGTCCGTCGCCGTTGGATCATCGGCCTCCGGCAACGGGTGTCGCTGCGCTCCAGTACCCGGCGTCAGCCGCGTCGCATGTATCTGCCACCGCGCCCAAGCTACATCGAGCGCGCCGCCCTGGCCCACGAGGTGCAACGACCGTGAACGAACTCATCATGACCATTGAAGGCGCTGCACTGATAATGGTCAGCATCGGAATGCATCGCCTCTCCACATGGTTGGAGCGCTGGGACTACGAACGCCACCGCGAGGATTGAGGCGGCACGCGGCATGGTCGCTGGGTTGAATCGTCACCGTGACGTTTCTCCCCTCGCCTAGCGCTAGCGCAAAGGCCCTCTCCCGCAGCGGCTTACGACTAAGTCAGCGCGGCGGCGAAACCCCAATCGAAATCACGCTAAGCCGGCATCCCTGCGGGCCTGCGCGCCACGCGTGGTCGACGCCCGTGACCACCACGCTGTCCCCGGGCGCAAGCGGGTGTCCGCCGTCATCCAGAATCAATTCGACCGATCCCGAAAGCACGATGTCGAAATCGACAGTATCCGTGTGGTGCATGGAAAACTCCAGACCCGGCGCGTAGTCGATCACCTTCCAGTCCATCGTGCCGGGAGCGACGCCCAAGTCGAAGGTTTCCGCGGCACGCCCACCGCCAGTGGAAATCGATGGGAGGGTCGGCGTCGCGTACATCACCGAATAGAGGATGTCGTCGAGGCCAGGGGCCCCTTGCAGTGTCACCTGGTCATCCTGCGCCGCGCACGACCGCCCGGATGCGTCGACGCCGGTGAGTAGGAAGCGCCCGCTTGACATGCAAAGAACATTAGCCGGTGTTCAGGCTGCGTCGTGGAAGACCAAGCCAACGGTGTAGCGCTGACCGGAGCGGACCGTGGACACTCCATGGCGTATCGGGGCAGCCGACCACCCACGCGTCGAGCGCACCGGCCGATCTCTGGTGGTGAAGATGTACCCGTGTCCTCGCGGCAGCGTGGTGACCGTGCCGCGTGACTGGGCTCGGGGCCGCTGCTCGACGAGCAGGAACTCGCCGCCGGTGTGCGCCACGCCGGGTTCGTTGAGGTTGATGACGACCTGCAGCGGAAAGATTAGCTCTCCGTACAGGTCTCGATGCAGGGCGTTCCAGTCGCCTTGGCCATACTTCAGCAAGATGGCGGTGGATTTCGTCTGGCCGGCGCGACGGCACATTTCCAGCCATTGGTCGAAACTGTCGGGCCACGGGGCGTCGCGGCCCAACTTGGTCCACCAGTCGCGGGCGATCGGCAATAGCCGCGGGTAGAGCGCTTGTTTCAGCGCTTCGATCGGCTGAGGGTAGGGCTGTTTGAAGTAGCGGTACTCCCCTTGCCCGAAGCGATAGCGGCTCATGTCGATGGTGCTGCGAAACAGGCCGTCGTCGGGGTACAGATCAAGGATCGCCGCACACTCGGCACGGGTCATCAGCTCCGGTAGCAGTGCGCCGCCAACATCGTTCATGTCGGTGACGACGACGTCCCAGTCAGCCGCCGCGACGCGCTGATGCCAGACCGATGCCATCAGAACAGCCTCCCGACCGCCGCGGGTGCGGGCTCTTCGAGGTCCAGCAGGAATCGCTTGCGCTTCAGACCGCCCGCGTAACCGGTTAGCGCGCCGTCCTTTCCGACGACGCGGTGGCAGGGCACGACGATGCTGAGCGGATTACGCCCAACGGCTTGACCGATTTCGTATGCGGTTGTGCCGTCACCCAATTCGGCCGCCAGCTCGCCGTAGCTCTTCGTCTGGCCGTAGTCGATGCCGGCCAGCAGATCCCACACTCGCCGCTGGCGCTCGTCGCCGACCACGGCAATCGGCAGATCGAACTGTGTCCGTTCTCCGGCGAAGTATCCGTGCAGTTGCTCAGCGGCGCGGCGCAACAGGTCATCATTCGCCGGCTCGACGTACTGACCCAGCGCGTCGGTCGCGGGCGCGTACCAGTGATGCCGGAAATACAGACCGGTGAGGGTGTCACCGTCGGCGACTAGTGTCAGCTCACCGAGTGGACTGTCGATTACGGTGTGTCGAGTTTGCATCTGTGATCCTCCTTTCTGGGTAGACGATGAGCGACCCGGAAACGTGAGATCTCACATTTCGCAACGGACCGACGTCTTCGTAGTGACCGCCCCGAGTTGTCATGGAGGATCTGGAAGGCTGTGAAGGTCGATCAGCACGTCAAGCTGCCGTTTGAGGCGCTGGTGGCACGGCACGGAGCCACGGTGTTGCGCGTCGTTCGCGCGGTGGTCGGTCATGCCGATGCCGATGACGCCTGGTCGGACACCTTCCTGGCTGCCTTGAAGGCCTACCCGCAGCTGCCCTCCGACGCCAATACCGAGGCGTGGCTGGTGACGATCGCTCACCGCAAAGCCATCGACATCACCCGCGCGGCGTCACGGCGGGCCGTCCCGGTTGCCGATACCCCCGACTCCCCCGCACGTGAGCGGGCCGACGCCCACGATCTCGACCTGGACGCCGCGGTGGGCGCGCTGCCACCCAAACAGCGCCAGGCCGTCGCCTACCACTACCTGGCCGGCCTGCCCTACTCCGAGATCGCGGCGCTCCTCGACAGCAGCGTCGCCGCCGCACGGCGCGCCGCAGCTGACGGCATCGCCACACTCCGACGCACCTATCCCCGTATCGACAACCCAAGGAATCATCATGACCACGCATGACCTCATCGGGCACTTCCCCGTCGACCAGGATCATCTCCGGCGCCTGCACAACCGGCTGGAACGCGCCGCCCAAGCCAGCGATCTCCTCGACATCGCCTATCGCACAGTGGATTCCGGCCTCGGACCGCTGCTGCTGGCGGCCACCCCGCAGGGGCTGCTGCGGGTGGCATTCGCGAGCGAAGGCCACGACCTGGTGCTGCAGAACCTGTCCGAGCGGATCAGCCCGCGGATGCTTGAAGCGTCCACACAGCTGGATCCGATCGCCCGGCAGCTCGACGAATACTTCACCGGGCGCCGCCACAGCTTCGACGTTGCGCTGGATTGGTCGCTCTCGCATGGCTTTCGGCGCACGGTACTGGGACACCTCGCCACCGACATCGCCTACGGCGACACCGCCAGCTATGCCACACTGGCGCGACTGTCCGGCTCCCCCAGGGCGGTGCGCGCCGTCGGCACCGCGTGCGCGACCAATCCAATCCCGATCGTCGTGCCGTGTCACCGGGTGATCCGATCCGATGGAACCGTCGGCTCCTATCGCGGCGGCCCCACCGCCAAGCGCGCCCTGCTCGACCTCGAACGGGACCGATGATGACACGGCGGCCGGCACGCAACCGGGTCTCACCGCTGGGTGAGATTATCGCCGTCGGAGCCCGCGGCGCCTGGATGGGCAACCGCGGTCGCCTGCACGAGGGAAGCGGCACTCGCGACGTCGTGCGCAACCATCAGCACAAGACCTGGATCACCTGTGTCCTGTCGTTCAGGGGTCGGCGGGTCCCACAATGGGAGCCCAACCGGTACACGCCGTTGTTCTTCCTCGACGAAGCGGTCGCCATGGCAGCGGGACACCGCCCGTGCGCGGAATGCCGACATAGTGCATACATCGCTTACCGAACGCTGTGGGCCGAAACCCACGGTGGTGCAATCACTTACGCCAAAGACCTGGATACCCGGCTACACCTCGAGCGAATTGCCCGCGCCGAGCATCGCGCGCGCTGGGCCAGCCTGCCCGACGGGGTGTTCGTCGCCACCGAGTCCGGACCCGCCGTCGTCGTCGGCGATCACCTTGCGGTCTGGAACCACAACGACAACATCTACCGGGACAAGTTGCCACGCCCCGCTGCCGGCACCGCGAAGGTGCTTACGCCACCTTCGACCGTGGAGATTCTGGGCGCCGGTTACCTCGTGCAGATCGATGATTCGGCGAGGTAGCAGTCGTTCAACTAGTGAGCGCACCGAACATATGCGCTGGGTCGATGCCGAGTTGCCGAGCAACGTGGGCGGTGTCCCAGTACTCACGCCAATGGGTGATCGCGCCGTCACGGACCTCGAAGATCGCTGTGACATAGAACTTGACCGCGACTCCATTCATGGCATTCACATCGATTCGCTCAATTACCACGGTGTCATTGTTCGACGCAATTGTGCGGATTTCACTGCCCTCGATCATGCCCGTCGAGAGCTCGTTGTGCTTTTCCAGCTCGGCGCGCGCCGCGTCGCGTCCGACGACCACCGGTGAGAGAGGCACGTGGAGCTGCCAAACAAAATCGTCCGCCATCAGCGCGGTCATCGCGTCGATGTCCATGCGCTCTCCGTAAGCAGCATGGATAAAATCCACCACGATCTGTTCGATCTCATTCTTCGTCGCGACACCTTCTGCCATCTTATTTTCCTTTACTATCCGCGACGGACGGTTCAGCCGCTTCGTAGACGATAGGCGTCATCCGGCTGTCTCAGCCAGAGTCATCTTCAGCGCTCTAGGAGGCCTTCTGAACCAAACGGTGCAGGATTTCCCGTGCCCCAAACCCGGGCAGCGAAGCTGTTCAGCTTGTCCGGTGGGTCGCTCGGGTATGTCCCTGCTAGATGTGGATCAACTCACGATGTCGAAGACCGCCGCGGCGGAAGTGATCGCCTTGTCCGCGTTTCCCTCGTCGTGCAGGAGCATACGTACCCCGACGCGTCCCGATCCACCGATGTACGCGGCTCCGTCCACGCGGAAGGGGCCCACCTTGCCACGGGACATGAACATAACGTGCCAGCTGATTACCTGGACCTTCCTCGTCCCAGCGAGCTCGGCGGCAAGGTCGGTGGCCGCGGTCTCGAGGAGAACGTGTTGAGGTCCGATGTGCAGTGCCGCGTCGGGCGAGGCGAGTTCGACGCTCAGCGCAGGCAGTACCCAGTGACCGTCGTCGCGCTTGGTTGCGCCGAAGGCTGCCCACAGCGGCGGTAGATCGGGCGAGTCTGCGATAACCAGTTCGGTGCCCGAAACATCCATTTTGCCAAGGCCTTCCGGTGGGATACCGATGATCGCACCTTGCCCCTCGTTGAAGGCGATGACCCGGTCCGGGTTGTCGGCGTCAACGATCTTGCACCGCCCATAGCCCATGGTCCGGCCCTGATGGACGACGCCGGACTCGACGATCTCGATCCTGGTGACGTCATAGCCGGGGTCGATGATCTGCACCGAGGCAATGACAGGGTTGGGCACCGCGACCATGTCGGTCTGACACCCCTCCGGCGATGAGATGGCCAGCGGCGCAACCATGATTCCGCCGGCCTCGTTGCGCATGTCGCGGCGGACGGCGACGGTGTTGTCGACTTCGCCGAGGTTCATGGACGAGTAGTTGCGGCCGATGTAGCGGTAGCTCAGCAGACCGGTCCACCGCCGGAACAGCTCGTCCCGGTACGCGGCGGCGTCGTCGGTCAACTCTCGGATGTCTCGCAGTTGGTCGCTCAATTTCGACCGCCTTTCTCCGACTTTGAGCTTGTCAGGGCAGTTTGTTCCGCCGTACCTCTTTGAACGGCACGCCGCGGTCGCCGGCGTGCTCACGTGGAAAGTCCAAGACCCGCTCGCCAATCACGTTGCGCGCCATCTCGGTGGTGCCGCCGCCGATGCTGGCGATCTGACGGCCCAGGTAGCGCGTGCCGATCTTAAGTAGTTCCTCGTCATCCGGCACGACGGCGGCTGAGCCGGCGATGGCGTGGGCGGTGTCGGTTTCGACATCGTGGGCCTCAGCCATGGACAACCTGATGATCGATCCGGCGGCAGGTGGCAGGGATCCGCCGGCCACCGCGTGGTAGACATGCTCGCTGATCTGCCCGTGGACCGCCCGGTGGACCAGAGCCCGGCCGACCATTTCCCGCACGCGTTCGATCTGGCCCTGTTCAGTTCTGTCGACCAGGGACAGCAGGTCGATCGAAACATCCTGGGCCTCAGCGATTCCGGGTCCGCTGGTGTATTCGGAGCCGTCGCCCATGGTTCGGCGCTCGTGGTACAGCTGCCGGGACGCTACTTCCCACCCGTTGCCCGGTTCCCCGACGACGGCGTCCTCGCCGACGTCGACGTCGTCGAGGAACTCTTCGCAGAACTCGGTCGAGCCGTTGACCTGTCGGATGCGATTGATCGTTATCCCGGGATGGCGAAGCGGTACCAGAAACATCGTCAGCCCGTTGTGTTTGGGTGCGTCCCAGTCGGTCCGGGCCAGGCAAAGGCCATGGTCGGCGGCGAACGCCCAGGTGGTCCACGTCTTGGCGCCGTTGATGATCCACCGTCCGTCTCGGCGGTCGGCCCGGGTGATGACGCCCGCGAGGTCCGAGCCCCCGCTGGGTTCAGACAGCAGCTGCACGAGCACTTCATCGCCGCGCAGCGCCGCGCGGATGTGAGTGCGTTTCTGTTCCTCGCTGCCCATGTCGAGGATGGTTGCGCAGCAAATCGCGAACGACGGGACGTTGAGGAGCAGCGGTGTCTCGTAGGCGAGGGACTCCGCGTCGAACGCCCTTTTGTACTCGTAGCCCAGTCCTAGCCCGCCATATTCTCGGGGAAAGCAGATTCCGGCGAATCCCCCGTCGTACAGGGTCCTTTGGAGCTCGCGGGCCCGCTGCCAGGACGACACATCATCGCGATCGAGAAGCGCTGCTTGCTCGGGATCGAGCCGCGGCATGTTCGCGGCCAGCCAGGACCTGGCCCGGCTCCGAAAGTCCTCGACAGACTCAGCGGTCACCGGCGGCGTCGATTTCGTCTGCGCGTCATCGCCGATGACCTCCCACGACAGTGCTGTGCGATCGCCCAGCAGTGCTGTAAGACAGTACACCACCGACACCGGTTGTCCGTTTCCGGCCGGACCGGCCTAGGACGTGTTCAGTTTCACCGCGGCGCGAATCAACGCCTTCAACGCCTTTTCATCGATTTTGTCGCCCTCGTGGAAATCGATGGCACGCCTGGTGTTGCCGTCGAGGCTGGAGTTGAAGAGGCCCGCGGGGTCCTGCAATGAGGCGCCCTTGGCGAAGGTCATCTTCACGGCATCCTTGTACGTCTCTCCGGTGCAGATCATTCCGCCGTGGTACCACACCGGGACCCCGCGCCACTTCCACTCCTCGACCACGTCCGGGTCGGCCTGCTTGATCAGTTTTCTGATGCGAGCGAGCATCTCGCCTCGCCAATCACCCAGCTCCTTGATTCGCGCGTCTATGAGCTGGGAGGGAGAGTCTCCTCCCCCTTCCTCGGGTTTGGCCTTGGTCATCCGTTGAACCGTTCCGGGTTTGATGTTGACTTCGTAGTTGAGGCGCGGGGCTCAGCCCGCGCTGGAGCGCTCGTCCACCACGTAGGCTCGCGTTGCGGCTCGATCGATGAAGTTCTCTTCGTCTCGGGCAATCTCCTCGGCGCCAAGACTGACCATCCAGGCGGACAGGTCGTCCCGGTCAGCGAAGACGAGTTCAGTCATGCAGTCAAAGCTGATCTCATTACCTTCGATGTTGAAGGCGTCCCCGCGCTGGATGTAGTTGCGCTTGTACACCATCGGCATGAATGCCTTGCTCAGCACGAGTGGTACGTGGTTGTGCTCGTAGTAGTCGGCGAACTCCTGCGGCGACAGGCCGGGCTTGCGCTTCAGGTATCCGAAGACTTTGATCATGGGGCACTCCTGGATGCACCGTCGGGTTTGATGCCGACTTCGTGCTTCTCGGGTGGGACGTAGTCGAGCTGCTTCGCCGATGCTACCAATCGGTGCCGCGATCCCTTCCAGGACAACCTCCCGCTCAAGCGCCCTGGTGCGCTGCCCCTCAACAGTCGTGGCACCCGCCAAACCGGCATCAAACCCGATACGGTTCACGTTGAGTATCCCGCGCGACTCCGTGCATTCCGGTTGAGCCTCGCTGTGCGTTACCGTTGTGGCACGGACCGCGAGTGAATCAGGGATCGTTGAGTGACGCGTGGATAGGCGCGGCTTCCTGAAGTGGGGTGCCGCCGCAGCGGCAGTGGCGGCCGGCGGTTCAGCTACCGCCATCGCGGGATGTAGCCGACAAGGCCCGACCGCCAACGCCGATTACACGCTGCATATCGGGCACGGTTTGGTAGAGCTGGCGCCCGATAGAGTGGTGTCGACCACCGTTTACAACGGCCAGTTCCCCGGACCGCTGCTGCGCTTCACCGAAGGCAAACCCGTGGTGGTCGATGTCCACAACGACACCGACACCCCCGAACAACTGCACTGGCACGGGCAGACCCTGCCCGTCGACGTCGACGGGTCCGCCGAGGAAGGCACCCCATACATCCCGCCGCACGGGACGCGGCGACTGTCGTTCACTCCCGGACCCTCTGGGTTCCGCTTCTACCACACCCACCTCGTTCCGGGCGCCGACCTGAGCCTGGGCCAGTACAACGGGCAGGTGGGCCCGGTCTACATCGAGCCGAAACAAAATCCGGGCGCCTACGACCAAGAAGTATTCCTGACCCTCAAGGAATTCGAGCCCGCCTTCAGCAAAGGCGGCGACATGGCCGCCGATTTTCTGGCAGGCCAACCGATTCCCGAACTGCGGGCAAAGGGCGACGCGGCGATGGCCGCGTCATTGGCCTCCGGAAAACCGCACGGGTTCGAAGTTGGCTACGGAGCGTTCGCAATCAACGGTTCCATGCTTGGTCATGGCGAGCCCATCAAGGTCTCACCGGGTCAGCGGGTCCTACTGCATGTCCTCAACGCCAGCGCCACCGAGACCCGCAGCCTCGCCCTACCCGCACATACGTTTACCGTGCTGGCCCTCGACGGCAACCCCGTACCCAGACCCGTCGAGGTGCCGGTGCTGTGGCTCGGTGCCGCCGAACGGATCTCGGCCATCGTCCACATGACCAGCCCCGGGAAATGGGTGCTGGGAGATTTGTCCGATGACGACCGCGGCAACGGGATGGGCGCCGTCGTCGAATACGCCGGCAGCACCGGAGAGCCGCGATGGGCGCCGCCGCCGCCGTTCACCTGGGACTATCGGCTCTTCACCCAACCCGGCGCGACAACGGCGACACCCGACCACACGATCGAGTTGCTGATCGAGAAACGCAACGCCGAGCACGACGGCTTCAACGTATGGACACTCAACGGTAGCCCCTTCGACATGCTGTCACGCACACCGCAATTCGAGCTGAACAGGGGCAGTCGATACCGGCTGCGGCTACGCAACGCTAGCGACGACATCCATCCGATCCACCTGCACCGCAACACCTTCGAAATCACGCACATCGCCGGAACCCCAACCGCCGGACTGCGGAAGGACGTTGCCATGATCGGGGGCTATCAAGCCATCGACGTGGACATCACCGCTGACCAACCCGGCCTGTCGTTGCTGCACTGCCACCAACAGCTCCACATGGACTTCGGGTTCATGGCGCTGCTGAATACTATCTAGCCGGGGAATCGGACGGCCGCGCCACGATCACCGGAGCATGGACCGCGTGAACGACGGCGTTGCTGACCGATCCCAGCAGCATGGCGGTCAACCCGCCTCGACCGTGGCTACCGACGACGACAAGCTGAGCGGATTCCGACTCTTCGATCAGCGCTCGCCCCGGGTGATCAAGAGCGATGAGCCGGTTCACCTTGACGTCGGGGTAGCGCTCTTGCCAGCCCGCCAGATATTCGCCCAGACTCCGCTCCGCTTCCGACTTCCATTCCAGCCATGGAAGCTGGTACACCGCAACGTCGCTCCACGCGTGCAACACCGTCAGTTCGACACCGCGACGCGACGCTTCGTCGAACGCGATTGCCAGCGCCAGCTCCGACACCGGCGAGCAATCGACTCCCACCAGCACGGGAGCTCGATCGGAATGCGGCGCGGACGAAACGTCGGCGCGAATGACCGTGACCGGACACTTCGCGCTGCGCACCACGCCCGAACTCACCGAACCCAGCAAGACCCGGCCGACCGCGCCGCGTCCGTTGCAACCCACGACGATCATCTCTGCCTCGTCGGACATTTCGACCAGCGTCGGCACCGGGGGTGAACACTTGACCTCGCTTGCGATCGAGATCTTCCGGTCGGTCGGCACGGCGTCTTCGGCGATCTTGGCCGCCTGCTCGAGAACCTTGCGGCCGTCGTCTTCCTGCCATTCCGCAACTCCGCTCGGCATCGGTATCTGTGGAAATGTCGGCACGAATGTCTTGAACGTGTGCACCAGGGTCAGCGGGACATTTCGCATAGCCGCGTCGCGCGCTGCCCAAAAGACGGCGGCCTCCGATGCAGCCGATCCGTCAACTCCGACGACGATGCCGTAACGCTTCACGGTTGTAGACATTGCGTTCTCCTTCAGTCACTTACCGAGAACGCTATTGTTCCGACGGTCGTCGGTCGTGGGGCTTTAGTCCTCAACCGCATGGACATGAGACCTTCGGTCTGCCGCGCTATTTGGACTTCCCAGCCTTGGCGCGCGTATCCCCGTCTTCGGCGCTCTGGGCCCGCGCCGCCAGCGTGCCCGCGATCGAGGTGAACGCGATCGTCAGCAAGGCGCCGAACATCAGCGCCGACGCTTCGCCCGGGGCGAGAAGGTGCTTCTGGGTGCCGATGGTGGCCGCCGCCACCGAGACGCCGAGTTGCGTGCAGGACATCACCGCAAATGTGAGCGGCTGGCCAAGCAGCCTTCCCGCGCAATGCGCCAGCGCACCGCCTAGCCCCAGGCCTACGCCGAGCAGAATGAATTTCGGGTGCGAGCCCAGCTCGCGCACTTGCAGCGAGGCGCCGAGCCAGACGAAGAACAGTGGGCCGAAGAACCCCTCGGTGATGCCGAACAACTGACGCGCCAACCGCCGCGGTTCGCCGACCGAGGCGATCACCAAACCCAACGCGAAGCCCGCCAGCATGATCGAGACGTCGGTGCTGACTGCCAGCGCCGCCAGCCCGAACAGCACCAGCAGGTTGGTCCGCAATTCCAGCGCGAACTGTTGTTTGTGCGAATAGTCGTGCATGCGCTGGCGCCAGCCCCTGCGGTCGGCCGCGCGCATCAGCACAAAGACCACCACCGCGCAGCCCGTGACCGCCAGCCCGCCCAGCGCCGCCGTCGACGCGTTACGAAAGTCGATTACCAAGGGCAGCAACACGATACCCGCAGTGTTCGCGATGGCTATTTGCGCGGTAACGGAGAGCACCTGCGGGCCGCGCAATCGCAGCGAATCGATCATCGGCAAAGTCATCGCCGCCGACGACGAAGCCATCAGCACGCCATAAAGCGCCGCGTGGCCGGTGCCCAACACCGTCGCCAGCCCAAAACCAAGGGCCGCCGCCACGGCGCCGGCCAGAACCGCCCGCGCAAGCGCCAGCGGCAGCGCCGAACGCAGGTTGGGGTCGCGGA
>Ga0210389_10003865_pt1 | contig 11674 bp, 9 predicted proteins | sample IncBWH28OmetaG_FD_160127 | JGI IMG/M metagenome (GOLD analysis project Ga0210389, IMG submission 160127) | Forest soil microbial communities from Barre Woods Harvard Forest LTER site, Petersham, Massachusetts, United States - Inc-BW-H-28-O ... | reverse complement strand
TGACTGTCCAGGACGTCAGCAGCACAGAGTTCGCAGCGCAGTGGGAGAGCTGGCACAAGGAGCATGAGGACCGGCTGGCCGCACCGGATGGCTTCCTCGCGATCACCAGCATCAACTGGCTCAGCGAGACCCCCGCGCGTTTCGGGGACGCGCCCGGCGAGTGGTCGGCCGATGAGTCGGGCGTCACGGTGGTCCTCGGGGACGGCGAGGAGCTTACCCTCGGTGGCGCGGCCATCCGGGGCAGGCACCACTTCGGGCGGATCGCCGAGCGCGGCGGGGTGTTCCCGTCCGATGGCAGCAGCGTCTACGAGGTGGCCCGGCGAGGCGGCAACGACATCCTGCGGCCGCGGCATCCCGGCAACGCGCTCCGGGTGAACTTCCGGGGCACCCCCGCCTACGCCCCAGACCCACGCTGGGAGATCCGGGGGCGCTACCGGGCGTTCGAGACGCCCCGCGACACCGCCGTCGGGTCGGTGGTTGAGGGGCTGCAGCACGTGTACGCGGCCCCCGGTTTGGTTGAGTTCGAGGTCGACGGCCAGCCGTACGCGCTGACCGCGTTCAACGGCGCGGAGCAGGGCAGCCTGCACATCCTGTTCACCGACGCGACGAGCGGCGTCACGACGTATGCCGCGAACCGGTCGTTGCGAGTCGCGGCCCCGGATGCGGACGGGGGCGTGGTCGTGGACTTCAACCGGGCGGCCAACCTGCCGTGCGCCTACACCGAGTTCGCGACATGCCCGCTCCCCCCGGCGGGAAACCACCTGCCCATCGCGATCGAGGCCGGCGAGCAGATCCCCTACGAGGCCCGCTAAGGCCGGTGATGAAGGCGGGCCGGGCGCGGCGGGGGAGAGCGCGGCGCCCGGCCCGGTCTGGTGGCCGTCCTGGCTAACTGCAGGCCGCGCCGTTGAGGGTGAAGGAGGTTGGCGCCGCGTCGCTGCTGGCCCAGGTGCCCTGGAAGCCGACGGTGACGCTGCCGCCGGCGGCGATGGCGCCGTTGTAGCTGGCGTTGGTGAGGGTGGCGTTCTCGCCGCTCTGGGAGAAGCCGCCGTTGAAGTTGCTGGTGATCTTCTGGTCACCGGGGAAGGTGAAGGCCAGCGACCACGAGCTGATCGCCGAGGTGCCGGTGTTGCCGATGACGACCTGCGCCACGAACCCGCCGGCCCACTGGCTCTGCGTGGTGTAGGTCACGTGGCACGCGCCACCGCCAGTGCCGCCACCGCCGCCGGACGTGCCGACGGTCCAGGTAAACGTGATGGAGCTGGACGCGCCGGTGCTGTCCCTCACGGTCAGCGTGATCGTGTACGTGCCCGCGACGGTCGGGGTGCCAGAGATCAGCCCGGTGGAGGTGTTGATCGACAGGCCCGTCGGCAGCCCGGTGGCGGAGTAGGTCAGCGTCTGGCCGGATGCGGAGTCGGTCGCGTGGATCTGCAGCGACGCGGCGGTGCCGGTGGTAGTGCTCTGGTTGCCGGGGTTGGTGATCGTCACCGTGTTGGTACCGCCGCCGCCACCGGTGTTGTTCAGGCCGAAGAACGCGATCGCGTCGGCTTCCATGCCCTCGCCCGCGATGGGGAGCACGTGGCCCGCGCCGGCGATGCTGATCCCCTCGACCGGGGGCATGGTGCCGCTGCCGCCGTACGTGGTCTCAGTCCATCCCGACTGCGGCGTGCTGGTGGTGGTCGGCGTTGAGCTGACCCCGAGCACGTTCGTCCACTGCAGGACCTCCTGGCCGAAGTTGTTGTAATTCAGCGTCCCGTCCGCGGTCCCGTGCCACAGCATCATGCGCGGCCGCGCGCCGCTGTAACCGGGGTCAGCGGTGTTGCGCACCAGGTCGCCCCACTGCTGGGCGGTCATGCTGACCTGGCCGTTGGCGCAGGCGGAGTTCCACCCGTCGACGGTGCCGGTGAAGAAGCAGTGGTACGGCACGCCCATGAACGCCGCGCCGGCCTTGAAAACGTCCGGATAGTCGGCGAGCAGGACGTTGGTCATCATGGCACCGGAGGATGCGCCGGTGACATAGACCTGGCCCGGGTTGCCGCCGAAGTGCTGCTCGGCATACGTGACCATCGACATGATCCCGACCGGGTCGCTGCCGCCGTTCCTGGTCAGCGCCTGGGTGGAGGAGACGTCCCAGCACTGGCCGCTCCTGTTCGCATCCGGGTAGATGACGATGAAGCCGTACTGGTCGGCCAGCGAGGCGAACGCGGTGCTGCCAAAGAAGCCGGGCCCGGTGCCGGTGCACTGATGCAGCGCCACCAGGATGGGCGGGTTGGCCCGGACGTTGGTCGGCACGTAGATGTACATCTTGTTGTTGGACGGGTTGGTGCCGAAGTTCGTCACCTGCACCAGCGAGGCGGCTTTCGCCGGTGTCCCGGCGATGAACGCGACCGCCATGAGGCACCAGGCCGCCGTGAGCACTACCACCCCGGTGGCGAGCAGCGGCCGGAACCACCTTTTCATTTTCGGCCCTCTCTTGTCGAAATATTTCGAACGCCGAAATGTTTCAGGACGTGCGAAATGTTTCTGGATGTTTGCTACACCATTCCACTACTGGAACGCTTCGCTTACAAGATGGCAAAGGCGACCATCCACTGTTATCGCTGTGTTCCAAGTGATCGATGCCCGAAACTCGTGAAAGTTACATTTTCGGATCGCATCCCGAAAGATTTCGAATATTGTCCAGAGCAGACAGGCGTCCCTCTAGGGGCAGGCGGCATGCCGACGAGCCGACATGGCGATGTCGTCCTCGCGGGCCCTGGCGGCCTGCCAGATTATGCTGAAGGAATTTCGCTCCCTGAAGGAATTTCGTCGAATACGACGAAATTCCTTCACTAAGCGAAAATCTTACTGAAAATAGAGTGACTGATTCTGCCTGTCATAGCCCCGAGAGGCGCATGTTGCTAGCCAGTTAGCGAGGGTATCGGGCTGCCGCCCGCCACCAGGGCTGCCGCCCGCCGCCAGGGCTGCCGCTAGGCTCCGCGCAGCGTCACAGGACGTTGTTGCGCTCGAGGTACCTCATGGCCACCCAGCCGACGGGCACCGGAAGCCAGAAGGTCAGCAGCCGGAACAGCAGCACCGCGCTGACCGCAACGGCACCGGGAACGCCCGCGGCGGTAAGCCCGGCGGTCAGCGCCGCCTCCACCGCGCCCAGCCCGCCCGGGGTGGGGATGATCGAGCCGAGCGTGCTCCCGGTCAGGTAGACGAAGCCGATCCTGGCGAATGGCACCGAACGGCCGAACGCCGCGCAGCAGGCGGACAGGCAGGCGATGTACGTGCCGCTCAGCAGCAGCCCGCCGCCCAGTCCCTCGGCGAGCTTTCGCGGCTGCTGGGCGACCTCCAGCAGCCGCGGGACCACCTGGCCGAAGGTCGGCAGCATCCGGGCCCGCACCATCCGCCGTCCGGCCGGGACGGCGAGCACCACGCCAGCCAGCACCACGAGCCCGGCCACCACGAAGTAGGCCCACGTCGGCGGCTTGATGGGGCTGGACGTCCCGGCACCGGTGATGGCGCCGAAGACGGCGAGCAGCACGATGTGCAAGACGAAGGCCACGACCTGGTTCACCCCGACGCTGGCGACGGCGACGGAGGCCGGGATCTTCTTGCGCTGCAGGTACCGGACGTTCATCGCGGCGCCGCCGACCGCGGCGGGCGTCACCAGGGTGACGAAGGAGCTGGCGAACTGCACGAGGACCGTGCGGAAGAAGTCCAGCCGCTCGGGAACGAACCCGGCCAGTGCCAGCGCCGCGGCCCCGTAGGTCAGCGCGGACAGCGCCAGCGCCACGAAGCCCCACCGCCAGTCCGCCGATCCCAGCACCTTCCCGAGGCTGGCCTGGGCGAGTTCGCCGGCCAGCAGGTACACGGCGGCGATGCTCGCGACCAGCGTCACCAGGGCGCGCGGCCGGATGCGTTCCAGCTGGACCGGCGTGACCTCCTCGTCGCCGGGCACGGCTTTCAGCAGCGCCTTGCGGACGGCCGGCAGGATGTCGCGACGGCGGCGCAGCACGTGGCGGGTGGACCGGACGAGCGCTACCGGCTGCAGCAGTGGCACCACGGCCACCAGCTCGCTGCCGCCGACCTTCTCGACCGCCACCTGCGCGGACTTCTCCGGCCCCACGTACAAGGCGAGCTCGGCGATCAGCTGGGCCAGGTCCAGCCGCATCTGCAGCTCGGTCGCGGCCACGTCGCCCTCGCCCGGGTCGAGCAGCATGACCCGCCCGTCGTTCGTGAACATGATGCGATCGGCGGTCAGCCCGCGATGGGCGACGTGATGGGCGTGCAGCCGGATGACCGCGTCCCAGGTGTGCCGCAGCTCCGCGTCGGTGCACCCGGGATTCCGCTGGGCCAGCGTGGTCCCCTCGCAGTGCTCGTAGGCCAGCACGGCGGCGTCGGGCCCGACCCGCACCAGGGCCCGCAGCCGCGGCGTGGGCACGCCCGCGCCCTCGGTCGCGTAGGCCAGCAGCGCCCGGCGCTCGATCAGCCGGTCGAGGGACAGCAGCGCGGTCCGCGACACCCCCCGTTGCAGCCGAAGGTAACGGTACAGCCGGTAGAACGTGCCGGCCGCCTGCTGGTCCCGGTCGAACACCACCACGTCGTACTGCATGTCATCCCGCGCGTCCACCGCGTACCGCCGGGAGCCTGCGGTCCCGGGGCGGGGGTCAGGCACCCGCCGGATCGCGGTCACCGGCAGCTCGCTGGCGATCAGCGCCCCGGCGATGTCCCGGGCCGAGGGGCGCTGCGTTGACGATCCCGCGCCATACCGGACCGCCAGGCCGATCACGCGGCCGGCCAGCAGCGTGATCAAGAACGCCAGGATGGTGGTGTGCGACGTCGTCAGCTGCACGATCGCGTAGACGCTGATCGCCAGCGTCAGCCAGTTCCGCCAGGCCGGCCGCCCGGCCAGCCCGATGATGGTGGTGTACGCCATCAGGCCCGCCAGGTAGGGGTCGAAAGCACTGACCTGGCTGGTGTCCGGCCGCGCCATGATGATCGCGTAGTACAGCCGGGCCCCATGCTGGCGCAGGACGACGTTGGCGACCTCGGCCGCGATGCCCGTCGCGGCGCCGGTCGCCACCGCCTCGAGGAGGGAGCGGACCTGACGCCGCAGGAGCTGGGACACCCCGAGCGCCGCCGCGAGGACCAGCAGAGCGGACAGCGCGAGCCGCGGGGCGACGTCGATCAGGAAATGCGGTAGCCGCCGGCTCGCACCGACGATGTCGGTCTCCGCCCCCGTCGTGGTCGCGCTCGCGGCGACGGCGGCCACCATCAGCACGCCGATCCAGGCGCAGGACATGACGCAGCGCAGCACGTCGACCGGCCGGCGGATCCGGTGCTCGGGCTGGTCACTGACCTGGATCGTGTCCCGTTGCGTCACGCGGACGATCGTTTCACTTGCCCCTCACCAGCGTGCATCCTCCCAGGCCTCCCAAGCATGCCAAGCCTCCCAAGCATGCCAAGCATGCCAAGCATGCCAAGCATGCCAAGCCTCCCAGGCATCCCAGGCCTCCCAGGCATCGAGAGCGGGACGCTAGCGGCGCCTCAGTTCCAGCACCGGGATGGTGCGGATCCCCGCGGCCTTGCGCTCGTAGTCGCCGAAGCCGGGCATGCGGCTGACCTGCTCGGCGTAGACGCGGTCGCGCTCCTCGCCGTGCAGTTCGCGGATGGTGACCGGGTAACTCCCGGCCCCCAGCTCGATGGTGGTGTCGCCGGCGGCGACGAGGTTCTCATACCACTCCGGGTTCTCCGGCGCGCCCCCCTTGGAGGCGAAGATGTAGATCGAGCCATCGTCGCCCTCCTTCGCCAGGTACACCACCGGGCTAACATACTCGGTGCCGCTCTTGCGCCCGCGATGATGCACGAGAACCATCGGCGCGCCCGCGAAGCCGCCGCCGACCTTGCCCTCGTTGGCCCGGAATTCGGTGATGACCTGCCGGTTCAAGTCGTTCATATCCGTCATGGTTTGCCCTTATCTATCGAAGTGACCTGACCCTTGACTCTTTATTTTTATACGTAACGACTCCGGGCCTAGTGCACCACCGGCCCTCGACTCAGTTTGCTCTTGTCAGGCGCGCCGGGATGTTTCGGCGGCCGGGAGGAGGGTACGGCGGCGACCTGAACGCCCCCGCCATGCGGATGAAAGGGGAGCGTGATGGCGCCTTTCCGGGACCGAGAGCACGCGGGCCGGGTGCTGGCCGGGCGGCTGCGCGAGCATGACCTGCGGTCGCCGGTGGTGCTGGGACTGCCGCGCGGCGGGATCCCGGTGGCCGCCGAGGTCGCGACCGCGCTGGGCGTGCCGCTGGAGGTGTTCGTGGCCCGCAAGATCGGCACTCCGGGGCATGAGGAACTGGGCATCGGCGCGATCGCCGAGGGCCTTGACGAGCCCGTGCTTTCCCGCGACGCCCGGCACATGGGCCTGGGTCCTTCTGACCTCGAAGCGCTGGCCAGTGGGGTGCGGGCCGAGATCGCCCGCCGGGTGGACCGGTACCGGGGCGGCCGTGCCCTGCCGGAGCTGGCGGGCCGGGATGTCGTGGTGGTCGACGATGGGCTGGCGACCGGCGTCACCGCGGAGGCGGCACTGCTGTCGCTGCGCACGCGGCGGCCAGGCTGGCTGGTGCTGGCGGCCCCGGTCTGCGCCCACGATACGGCGACCCGGCTGGCCGAGATGACGGACGACATGGTCTGCGTCGAGCAGCCGCTCGATTTCATCGCCGTGGGGGAGTGGTACGACGACTTCCGGCAGACCTCCGACGAGGAGGTCGTGCGGCTGCTGGAACAGCACGCCTCCGTGGCATGACGCCAGCACCCCCTCACGTCAGCACTCCTCACGTCAGCACTCCTCACGTCAGCACTCCTCACGTCAGCACTCCTCACGTCAGCACCGCCTCGCAGGCAGGCTCCAAGCCCGCGGGGCCGGCCGCATCGGACGGGCCGGACGCCTCCGGGACGGTGCGGTCGAAGCGGATGCGCGCCCGCGGCCCGTCATAGGACAACTCGGCGATCATGTTGGCGAACCAGGGACCATCCGTGATGCGCCAGCGGGCGCGCGGACCCCGGACCCCGGCGAGCCGGGCGGCGGCCGTGGTGGCGAGCGTCCCGAGGCGCGAGGTGACCAGCCGGTGGGCCAGTCGCAGCCTGTCCGGCATGACGTTGTGCATCGGCGAGGAGACCGCCTGGTAGACGACGGTGCCGTCCGGCCGGCTCTTGTTGGGCAACTCCACCGCGGCGAGGTAGTTGTGGTGGATATCACCGGAGACGACGGTAACCGACGCCGGTGCCGATCCTCCTCCTGACCCGCCGGCGAGATCGCCCAGCAGCGTCTCGAACGCGCTGAAGGACGCCCCGAACGCCGCCCAGTGCTCCAGGTCGACGACCTGCCGGAGTCGTTCCGCGGCGGGCCGCAGGAGGCTACCCCAGGCCCCAGCGCAGAGGGCCTCGTTCCATGCCTCCAGGTAGTGGATTCCGAGCGGCAGCAGCAGCGGCACGGACGTGGCGAGCACAAGGTGCTCGAAGTCCCCGGCACCCGACTGCCTCACCCATTCCCATTCCGCCTCGTCGACCATGAGCCGATGGCGGTCGTCATCGACCACCCGGCGGCTGCGGGAATCGATCACCACGACCCGCACCCTGCCGAAGTCGCGCCGGACGCTCCACCGGATGCCGGCCGCCCGCGCGTCAGCGCGCGCGGCCAGGTCCCGCAGCACCGGGTCGGCGTCCTCGGCTTCCTGGACCCGGCGCCACAGGTCGCTGGTGCCGAGCTCGGCCGGCGAGAGGTTGCCGAGGTGCTGGTAGATCCAGTAGCTCAGGTAGGCGCCGCTGAGCCTCGACTGCCACCATGGCGTGGACTGGAACTGACGGCGCCAGGTGGCCGAGGTGTTCCAGTCGTCGTGGACGTCGTGATCGTCGAAGACCATGATCGTGGGAATGACGGACAGCAGCCAGCGCACCGCGGGCTCGCTCCACGCCTCGCGGTACAGGGCGCAGTATTCCTCGAAGTCGGCGACCTCATGGCCCGGCGGGTCGCGGGGGTCGCGACGGCTCGCGATGAACCGCCGGGTGGCCGGCCCAACGTGGTCGGCGTAGACCTGATCCCCGATCAGCAGCATCGAGTGGGGCCAGGACTCGCGCGGCCGGCCCGCGAGCGTGTGCCCGAGCGCGACCATCGCGTCCGGCCCGCGCTCCCGCTCCCGCTCGCGGCGCGCCCGCCGCCGGCGAGCATGCTCCCGGCGAGCGCGGTCCCGGCGCGGCGGCGGCAGTTCCGCGACCCGGCACGAGCCGAACACCAGCCGCTGCGGCCCGCTCGCGTCCAGCGTCCGCAGCACGCTGGGCCCGAAAGCCGAATCTGGTTCGGGCCAGCGGACGGTCCCGTCCAGCGCGACCTGGTAGGGGTATTCGGTGCCCGGCCGCAGGCCGGTGACCACCACGAGCCCGTAGTGATGGCCGGCCACCATGAAGGTCCCCGCGGCGTGCCCGAGAACCTCGACCCGGCAGGGCCGGTCGGTCTCCACCCAGAAAGTGGCTTCGGTTTCGCCGATATAGCGCAGCAACGGTCCCAGCACCAAGATGGGGCCCCCGGCGTCGGGTGCCATGCAGGCCTCCCTTAAGCGCCTTCGTTGGCTTACGATGGTTTTTGTGTCCGAGCTGCCGAAGGCGCGGGGTGACATGTCGTCACCGTCCGGGCCAAATCGGCGTGACTTCTTGCGTGGCCTTAGCGCCGGAGCGCTAATCGTGGGCTTTGACCCGGTGAGCCGCCGCTGGGTTACTGATTCGGAGGTTACTGGTTCGACGGCACGCGCACCAAGTGTCCAGGTGCCGTCGCTTCGCGGGAAGTGCTGCGCAGTGGCGCCGCATTGTCGGCCGATGCCGATGATTTTGGCCACCTGGTCCACGAGCGTCCCTGGGCCGTGCTGCAGCCGGGGGATACCGGCGACATCGTGGCGATGGTGCGGTTCTGCAATGAGCACCGGATCGCGGTCGCCCCGCGCGGGCAGGGTCATGCGACGTACGGGCAGGCCCAGGTCAGCGGAGACCTGCACTTCGAGAGCGGCAGCCAGCAGATCAGGCGCTGAGCGCCGGCGCGGTGCTCAGCCAGAACCGTGCCCTGTTCGAGCGGGCGCGCGGCCTTGGCGGTCATGAGTACCCGATCGGGTCGATCCCGATGACGCAGGGCGACTGGCGGCAGCACTTCGGCAGCCAGTGGCCGTTCCTTGCGGCCGCGCGGCGCCGCTATGACCCAGCCGGGATCCTCACGCCGGGCCAGGGAATCTTCCAGCCAGGACCCGGGGCAAGTGCGGTGCCGGGCGGCGCCTAGAGCGCGTTGGCCGTCCAGTAGCCGGAAAGGTCGCGGTACATCGGGGACGAGGTCAGCAGCCCCTCGTGGTCGCCAATGCGGGCCGCCAGGCCGTCGAGGACCAAGATCCGCTTCGCGCGCCTGGCCGACGTGATGCGGTGCGCCACGACGATCAGCGTGCCGTCGCGGTGCGCGAACGCCTTTTCCGCCCGTTCCTCGGCGGCCGGGTCGAGGTGGCAGGTTGCCTCGTCGAGGATCGCGACCGGTGCCGGGGACAAGTAGGAGCGGGTCAGCGCGATCAGTTGCCGCTCTCCGGCGGACAAGGCAGCGGGACGGACGTGCGCGTCATACCCGCCGAGCCGGGACAGCACCGGGACCAGGCCGACTTCCTCGGCTGCCGTATCGAGGGCGCGACGGGAGGCCCGCCGGAAGTACGTCAGGTTCTCCTCCAGCGTCCCGGCGAACACGTACGCCTCCTGCGGGATGACCACCCGCCAGAGCTGACCGCGGTCCGCGGTCGGCATGCCATCCAGCGAGACCTCGCCGGCAGTCGGGCGGAGCATGCCGGCGATGAGCGCGGCGAGGCTGGACTTGCCAATGCCGCTCGGGCCGACGACCCCGAGGTGATCCCCGGGAGGGATGCGCAGGCTGAGGCCATCGATGACAGGTGCCGCGTCTGGGCCGTAGGCGAACCGCACGTCGCGAAGCTCTATGACGCCAGCGCCGGCCTCCGTCCCCCGGGCATGCGGTGTGCCGCCCGCCGGCCGCGGGCGGATCGGCGTCCTCGTGCCGGCCGCGTCTCCGGTTCTGGTCACGTCCCCGGTTTCGTCCGCGTCCTTGGTCCCCGTTGCGGGATCGAGGTAGCCCGGGGCCGCCGTCTGCCGGATGCGCTCCAAGGTGACGGTGAGGCGGACCAGGCCGGTCCCCATGCCGGTGGCGACGGCGTAGAGCGCGCCGCGCATGGCCCCGGTGATGTAGGCGAGCGCGCCGATGAGCGTGGCGGAGGTGACGCCGTGGCCGAGCAGGGTCGGCACGGCAGCCAGCATGAGCACCACCGGCATCCAGCCGCCCACCGCCATGCACAGGACGCGGGCCGATCGCCGCGGCCGAGCGTGCGATGGCCGCCTGCCGGGTTATCTGGTACGTCAGGTCGTCGAGGACAAGGTCCTCGGCACCGCAGGCGCTCACGTCCCGGATGCCCGCCACGGCCCGGGAGGCACCCTCGGAGATGTCCTCCTCGGCAAGGACGGCGGCGCGCTGCCGGGCGACCGTGGCGGGCAGCAGCAGGCGCAGCAGCACAATCGAGACCAGCACCGGGGGCAGCACGTAAACCACCGCGCCGGGCACCAGGGTCACCAGGCCGATGACCGCGGCGCCGACGCTGCACGCGAACGAGCACGCCACGATCAGCAGGCCCGCGCAGGAATCCCGGATGATCTCGGCCTGGTGCGTCAGCCGGGCGATCGACCTCATGTCGGGCGCCGCGGCGACACCCGCGGTGGACCGGGCAAGGGCGCCGGTGACGATGGCCGTCACTAGCTCGTCGCGCAGCGGCTCCGCGATCGCGCCCGCCGCCAGGGACACCTGCCGGGCGCCCAGCGCCCCGGTCGCCATCGCGAGGGCGAGCAGCCCGAGCCAGGCCAGGCCCGTCGCGCCGTGACCCGCCTGGAACCCGCTGATCGCCTTCGCCATCGACCAGCCGGAAGCGAGCGCGGGCAGCGCCTGCACCATTGACCAGAAGACGAGCCTGGCAACGTCCGCGCGCCGGGCGCGCAGGTGACGGATCAGCATCCGAACAACCCCCGGTAGTCAGCGTCCCGCCACAGGGCCTCGTGCGGGGCGATGGCGCGGATCTTGCCGTTGTCGAGCCAGGCGACCAGGTCCGCCCGGGCCGCGGTCGCCGCCCGGTGCGCGATGATCAGCCGCGTCCGGTCCCGCAGTCGCCCGGTCAGCGCCCGGCTGACCAGCATCTCCGTCACTGTGTCCAGGCTGGACGTCGCGTCGTCCAAGATGATCAGCCGGGCGGTGCTCGCGTGCGCGAACGCGCGGGCCAGTCCCAGCCGCTGCACCTCGCCCCCGGACAACCGCGTATCGGCCAGGCACGCACCGAGCCCTCCGGGGAGCCTGCTGATGAACGCGGCCGCCTGCGCGTCCTCGGCCGCCATGGCCAGCTGTCCCGGCGTAGGGTCGGTGACGCCGAAGCTGATGGCCTCGCGCAGGGTCTCGCCGAACAGGTGCGGTCGCTCGAACGCGTACACGATCGCGGTGCGGAGGCTGGCCCTGGTCATCTCGCGCAGGTCAGTGCCGTCCAGCGTGACGCGGCCCGCGTCGGGATCGGCCAGCCGCCCGGCCAGTTCCGCCAGCGTGGACTTGCCAGCCCCGCACCTGCCAACC
>Ga0210389_10003863_pt1 | contig 11677 bp, 9 predicted proteins | sample IncBWH28OmetaG_FD_160127 | JGI IMG/M metagenome (GOLD analysis project Ga0210389, IMG submission 160127) | Forest soil microbial communities from Barre Woods Harvard Forest LTER site, Petersham, Massachusetts, United States - Inc-BW-H-28-O ... | reverse complement strand
CATCCTGCCCCGGCTGACGCTCAACATCGGCTTGCGCTACGATGCGCTGCCGCACGTCTACGAGAAAAACAACCGCGTCTCCAACTTTGTTCCTGCCGATTTCTCGGCAGCCAACGCACAGGCGCCCAACAGCTCCGGCAATCTGAATCCCTCCGGTCCCGGCTTTAGCCAGCCTGCCGGCGCCGCAGTTCCGTATTACCTCAACGGCATCGAACTTGCCGGTGCCAACGGCTTCCCCCGTGGCATCGTCAACAACGACTACATGGGACTTCAACCGCGTATCGGTTTTGCCCTCGATCTGTATGGAAATGGCAAAACGGTCCTGCGCGGCGGGGCCGGCATGTTCTTCGAACGCGTCCAGGGCAACGATATTTACGGAGCAGCCACGAATCCTCCATTTGCCTTTCAGCCCTCGTCCAACGACGTCACCTTCTCCAACCCCACCACCACCGTCAACGGTGTCGTCGCGCCCCCCGGAGCGCCCACGGTTCCTGCGAGTCTGACCAACCTCGACTACTACTACCCCAACCCCGCCACGGCGCAATTCAGCCTCGGCATCCAGCAAATGGTCGCCCCCGCGATCGTCGGAATTATCCAGTACGTCGGATCCACAGGCTGGAATCAGTCCGATCAGCGGAATATCAACACCCTGCCCTTAGCCAATCTCGCTGCGCGCGAAGCTGTCGCCAGCGGCACCGCGCCCAACCCGTACCGCATCTTCCCTGGATATGCCGGGATCACGCAGGTGGAAAGCGGAACCAACTCCAACTACAACTCGCTGCAGGCCGGCTTCCGCATCGAGAACAAGCACGGTCTCACCGCGCAGCTTTCCTACACCTGGTCGCATGAGATCGACATCCAGAGCGGCGACCTCGGATCCACCAACATCTCCGGCTCCAGCGGGGCCGTCTCCGATCCATTCAACCTTCGCTATGACCGCGGCTCGGGCGTGCTCGATCGCCGTCATATCTTCAACGCAAACTATGACTACGCCATGCCGTTCTTCAAGAACGCGGGCAATCTGCTGGAACACGAAGTACTCGGCGGATGGGAAATCTCCGGCGTCACCACCGCCGAAGCCGGTGGACCCACCAACGTGACCTATTCCACCGACACCCTCGGCCTCGGTGGGGGAACTCTGAACCGTCCCAACCTCGTCAGCGCGCCCGGCGGTCCCAAATCGCAATTGCAATGGTTCAATACCGGCGCTTTTGCGGCTCCTTCGGCGCCATGGCAGGGAGGCGTAAACCAGGGCTTCGGCGATTCCGGCAAAGATGCCATCGTCGGTCCCGGGCTCTTCAACTGGAATATCTCCCTGTTCAAAAGCATTCCACTCACGTCCCACGAAGGACCCCACGTTGAAATTCGCTTCGAGTCCTTCAATACCTTCAACCACACCGAATTCCAGAACATCGATACCGGTTTCACCGACTCGAAGTTCGGACAGGTCACCAGCACCTACGATCCACGCGTGATGCAATTCGGCGGAAAATTCGTCTTCTAAACATTTCCGCCGCGCAGGAACAACTGGAGCGCATCGGCATCCCCGGCCGGTGCGCTCTTTCTTTTGAAAAAACCAGCGGCCCCTTATAATCGCTTCATGCGGTCGTCCGGAATTCTGCTCGTGCTGGTCCTTCTGATGCAGGGTTTCGTCGCGCCCTGCGCAGGCCATTGCGCTCTCGGTCGCAATCTCCACCAGCATCGCTGCTGTCCGGCGACAACTTCCCATGCGCTGCAAACCGCGTGCTGCCGCGTACCATCCGCCTCGGACAATTCGCTTCCTACGCGATTCGAAACCAGCCCTCTGTCCCTCCATGCGTCCTTCCTCGCACTTCTTGCCCCCGTTGCGCCCCGCGACACTTCCCCCGCGAGCGTTTCGCTCCGTGCCCAACGACCAACGCCGCCTCCTCTGATTCTTCGCATCTGACCCTCCGCGCCAATCGCATCCCGGAATTGTCTGCCTGACCGTCGCACCTTGCCTGGTCTGCTTTGACTGTTTCGTCCCGATCCCATGCGTCGCCGGAGGTCCCCTTGAAGTGTCGTTGTCTGTTTCTTGTTTTCATCTTCGCGATCGCCGCCCGGTCTCACGCGCAAATGTCCATGAACATGGGCGGGCCCGCGGATTCATTGATCCCCAACATCCTCCGTCACGACGGCTCGGGCACAGACTTCGAACCCGCTTCGAGCGTCCCTCCTATGCGGATGCGCATGACACAAAACAACTGGATGCTCATGCTGCACGGGTTTGCAACCGCCGTCGAACAGCAGCAGTCCGGTCCCCGCGGTCACGACAAATTCTTTTCGGTGAATTGGTTCATGCCCATGGCCCAGCGCTCCGCAGGCGCCAACCAATACACATTGCGCGCCATGCTCAGCCTCGAACCCGCAACCATCACCGGCCGCTACTATCCGGAACTTTTTCAGCAAGGGGAGACAGCCTTCGGCAAGCCCATCGTTGATGGACAGCACCCGCACAACCTCTTCATGGAAATCGCCGGTATGTACGATCGCAAACTCGGCGCGCACGCCCTGCTCAGTCTCTACGGCGGCCCGGTAGGCGACCCGGCGCTCGGCCCCGAAGCCTTTCCTCATCGGCCCTCGGCCAGCGAAGATCCGCTTGCACCCCTCGGCCACCATCTCGAAGACTCAACCCACATCGCCTACGAAGTTGTAACCGGCGGCGTCAGCCTCGCCTCCCATCGCTTCGGAGCGCGGCTCGAAGGCTCCGGCTTTCACGGTCGCGAGCCCGACGAGAATCGCTGGCACATTGAAGTCGGCGCCGTCGACTCATGGGCCGCGCGTCTTTCCTTCGAGCCCGGACGCGATTGGACCGCGCAGTACTCCGTCGGCCGCCTGCACGCGCCCGAAGCCGTACATCCGCAGGAAGACGTCTTGCGCCAAACCGCATCCGCCAGCTACCACCACGCATGGTCGCCTGCATCGCTCAACGCGACCATCGTCTGGGGACGCAATCACACCGTCGGTTCGACCGAGATTGCCAACGGATATTTAGCCGAGGGGACGCTGCACTTGAGAGGCACGCAGTCCATCTGGACGCGCATTGAAAATGCGGATCGCACCTCGGACCTTCTGGGAGCCGCGGCCCCACCGGGAGAAACCGTGATCGGCCGTGTCCAGGCCTACACCGGCGGCTACGCGCATCGGCTCTGGCATGGGTCCGGCGGATCGACAGAGTTGGGCGCTCAGTTCACGGGCTACACAACTCCCTCCACGCTGGTGCCCCTCTATGGACAACATCCCTTCGGCGTCGCCACAGTCTTCAAGGTGCAATTGGGAACCGGAGAGAAGTAGCTCTACCGCAGAAAAGCCATCGTCACATGGTTCACGACGAATGCAGCTCCATACGCCAGCACCAGCATGTACGCAAACTGAATCGCCGGCCAGCGCCAGCTGTTCGTTTCGCGCTTCACCACGGCCATCGTTGAAGTGCACTGCATCGCAAATGCGAAAAAGATCATCAGCGCCAGCGCTCCGCCCAGCGTCATGTCGTGATGCAGCGCGGTCTGCAGGTGCATGGATTGCGTTTCCGGATCGGCTCCGTAAAGCGTCCCCATGGTGCTGACCATCACCTCGCGCGCCAGCACACTCGAAAGCAGGCCGATGCCGATCTTCCAGTTGAAACCCAGCGGCGCAATCGCCGGTTCGATAAAGTGCCCCAGCCGGCCGATCATGCTGTCCGCCAGTTCCGGCGCAGCCCACAAGCTGTTGCCCAGGTGGATCGGCGGAATGTGTGCCAGCACCCACAGTGCGAGCGTCACCATCAGGATCACCGTGCCCGCATTGCGCAGAAAAATGCGCGACCGGTCTACCAGCCGCATCGCCAGCGAACGCAGCGTAGGCATCCGATACTGCGGCAGCTCCAAAATAAACGGCGTCTCACTCGACTTCAGAATCGAACTCTTCAGCAGCCACGCGGTCGTCATCGCCGCGACAAATCCCGCCACATAAAGTCCCAGCATCACCACCGTGCGCAGGCCGAGAAAGCCGTGCAGGTAAGTGATATTCGGAATGAACGCCGCAATCAACAGCATGTAGACAGGCAGCCGCGCCGAGCAGGTCATGAACGGCGTCACCAGAATCGTCGCCATGCGATCGCGCTTGTTTTCGATGGTGCGCGTCGCCATGATCGCCGGCACCGCGCAGGCATAGGCCGAAAGCAGCGGGATGAATGCCTTGCCGTTCAGCCCCGTCGTGCGCATCACGCGATCCGCAATCAGCGCCGCGCGCGCCAGGTAACCCGAATCTTCCAGCACACCGATAAACAGGAACAGCAGCAGAATCTGGGGGAGGAAAACAAGAACCGACGAAATGCCTTTCCACGCACCGTCGAGAACCAGCGATTGAAGCCATCCGGCCGGTAGAAAGGGCCGTACAAGATTGCCGGCATGTGCAAGGATGTCGCCGAACCCATCCGAAAGCGGCTGGCCGATCGAGAAGACCACCTCAAAAACGCCGACCACCACGACCAGGAACAGCAGCGGTCCCCACACGCGATGCAAAAGCACGTTGTCCAGCTTGCGGCTGCTCTCTGCCGACAGCGGAGCGCGATAGTCCGTCCGCCGGCTCACTTGCGCCGCCCACTTGTGGGTGCTCGCCGCGTTTCCCAGGATCGGCAGCGACAAGCGATGCTCCACACCTTGCGCGGCACGCGGCACAGCACACTGATTCAGGAACAATGGAACGGAATCGAGCCCCGTCCCCCGCACCGCGCTGATCTGCGCCACCGGCGCACCGAGCTCCCGCGCCAGTTTCAGCGTGTCGATGTTGCCCCCGCGCGACTCCATCAGGTCGCTCATGTTCAGCAGGATCAGCGTGGGCAATCCCAGCGCCAGCACCGGTGCCGCCAGCATGAGTTGACGTGTCAGGTGCAGGGAATCGAGAACCAGCAGCACCGCGTCCGGCTTCGGCGTGCCCGGCATCTTCCCCTTGAGCACATCAATCGAAACCCGTGCGTCTTCTGAATAAGGTGTGAGCGAGTAGACCCCGGGAAGGTCGATCAGCGTCAGATCGTCGCGGCCCACCCCGGCCATGAGTCCCATGCGCTGTTCCACCGTCACGCCAGGGTAGTTGGCCACTTTCTGACGCAACCCCGTCAGCCGATTGAACAGTGTTGACTTGCCTGAGTTCGGCGGACCGATCAGAACAATGGTGCGCAACGTCCCCTGCGCCGGAGGCTCGACAGGCGGAACGAATGCCGGCGTTTCGCAGCAAGCATTCATTGCGCGGCCTCGGCCACCACCGTCTTTTGAGCATCGGTAGCGCGCGCTTCACGAAGGCGGATCGATTGCGCCGTTTCCACGCGGAGAGCGATTTCCATCCCGTCAATCCCGTAGACCGTGGGGTCCCCGGCCGGGGCGCGGCGTAACGCAGTCACGTGGGCATCCGGCACAAAGCCCATGTGCATCAGGTGGTTCTGTACGGATTCGGGCAGATCGAGCGCCACCAGCACGCCGCTCTCGCCGATCTTTAACTCACTTAGCACGCTCAACCGCCGGACTCCCGTGGATCGCCGAAACGGCAAGACCCTGAAACTGCGACCGGAATAGTCTGAATTCAGTATACGACCGATTCGGTCTGAGTTGCAAACACCGTCAATTACAGGCTCTACCGGCTTCGGTACCATGTTGCTGACCCCCTGGGGAATGACCCGGGCCGAGCATCCCATCTGCCTTCTGCCCGCGAAGATCCGAAGATTGCTTCCGGATCGTCAAACCATTTTTAGCCGCCGATTCGTCAGAAAGATGTGACTTGAATCACCTGAATCCGGCGACCTCGCGGCCCCGCAAAATGGCCGAATGCTGCCAAGGGTTTTTACCTGGAGTCTCGAATGGATGCGATACAGTTTCGCGCGACACTGAAGCAGCAATTTCCGCCCGATGGCCTGGCCGCGCCCCTTGCCGCTCTGTGGTGGGATGCCAAGGGCGAATGGTCCCAGGCGCACGGGCTCGTCGACGAGCTTGAAACCGGACAGGCCATGGCTGTCCACGCCTATCTCCATCGTAAAGAAGGCGCTGCCTCGAACGCCGAGTATTGGTATGCGCGCGCCGGAAGCACCTACCGCCGGCCCACACTCGAAGAAGAATGGGATGCACTCGTAACCGGCCTGCTCCCGGCGAAATAAGCCCGCGGAGAGGGGGCGCAAGGAAGCAATAGAGCCCAAAAACGTAGCCCAAGGGAGAAGTGGGCTCTAGTCCGTGATGGGCCGAAGGCTCTACGGACCTTCCTCAACTGTTCCGGCTCGCCGGATATTCCATCACGCACCAGCGTTCTTCGTGGTTGTCCACTTCAATCCGCTTCGTGCGGCCTTTCCTTTCGTTTGAACGAGAAGATCTTCGTGCCAACACTGAATCCCCGAGATGCCTGGCGTCCCGCACGCGCCGCTTCAATGGACTGGCGCTCCGCCGGTTCAATCACCATTCCTGGCCTGAAGAATTCATAGTTCTGCCGTCCCTTCTTCTTGGCGTAATACATCGCCGTATCCGAATTCTTGATGAGAGACTCGGCATCCTCGCCGTCACTGGGATACACACTCACGCCAATGCTCGCTGTGACACGAATCTCGTGCCGGTCAATCATATGAACATCGCCCACGGCCTTCAACAATCTCTTCGCCGTGCTCGCAGCATCCTCTGGGTTTTGTAGTTCCTGAATCAGCACGACAAATTCATCGCCGCCAAGCCGGCTCACCGTGTCTGGCGCGCGCACACAAGCCAGCAGCCGCAGCGCGACGGATTGAAGAAACTTGTCTCCGACCAGATGTCCCAGAGAATCGTTGACTTTTTTGAATCCGTCCAAATCCACAAACAAAACCGCGGCACGGCCTGCATTGCGCCGCGCCAGGGCGATCGCCTGGCCAACCCGGTCATTGAGCAGCATTCGATTCGGCAGGCCGGTGAGATAGTCGTGCTCCGCCGAGTGAGTCAACCTCTCTTCGAGGGTTCGTGTTGCTGTCACGTCGCGAAAAACGATCACGGCTCCCGTCACCTGGCCTTCGCGGTCGCGGATTGGGGCAACGGAGTCTTCAATGAAAACTTCATAGCCATCCCGGCGGATGAGGACAGAATTCAGGGGTAGTTCTCCCGGCCGATTCAGGGATGTTGCCTTGGCCATGGGATCCATGATCGTCTTGCGGGTGATCGCGTCGACGATCCGAAAGGTCTCAGCCATTGCGCGGCCGGCAGCATCTTTGAGCGACCAGCCAGTCATTTGCTCCGCGACGGGGTTGAGAAAGGTGATGTTGCCCGATGTATCTGTGCAAATGACGGCATCTCCAATGGAGTCGAGCGTGACCTGGGCCCGCTCCTTCTCCATCAAAAGATCTTCTTCGATCGCTTTGCGCGCCGCCGAATTGACAAGAGCACGGCACAGCTCCCGGGATTCGATCTGCCCCTTGATCAGATAGTCCTGCGCCCCCTCTTGAACGGCGCGTACTGCAGTCTCTTCTTCTGCCGCCGTGCACAGCAGAACAATCGACACCTGCGGCGCAGCAGAACGAACTCGCCGAACCGCTTCGAGCCCAGGCGAATCTGACAACCCCAGGTCGACCAGGACAATATCGACCGATCGCGCGGCCAGATATCTTTCTGCGCTGCGCAGGGACTCCACATGAGTCGACTCAAAATCGCACGCGATCGAATCGCCCAGCATCTCATGGATCCGCCGCGTCTCCGCGGGGTCGCTTTCAATTAGAAGAACGGTTTTCGTGGGTATTTTATCCATGGCTCGCACCTCGCCCGGCCAGTCTTACTCTCCTGAATTCAGGAGTCCTGGACGTGTGCATGGATTCTTAGGCATGCTACGGAATCTATTCGGCCCATGCACTTCAACTTGTTCAACAGTTCGCAAGAAGATGAGTGCTACCTTGCCGCGCATTGAGCGCCATATGCCGGCAAGGATATATAAATGCTGCCCCCTGACGGCGTGGGAATCTGTTCAATTTTGCTCACTTGTCGAGGTATTTGCTTGATTCGCTGTGGGGAGAGGGCGCTCCGCAATGCACGCCGCGCCTTGTGCAATTGCGACTTCGAAGTACCCATGGTGCAGGATTGCATATCCGCAATTTCCCGGTGTTGAAACCCTTGAACATCATGCAGCAGGTAGACAGTTCGATATCCGGGTGGAAGCGTCGCCACGGCACGACCGAGCGCCAAACGGTCGATCACACCTTCTTGCGCCAGATCCCGAGTGCCGAAACTGCGGACAATCTCTTCATCCGGGGCTACGCTGATCATCACGCCATCGAGTGAGACAACAGGCAGCACACGCTTGCGCAGGCGCATCAGGACGATATTCACCGTCATCCGGTGCAGCCAGGTGGTGAAAACCGATTCCCCGCGAAACGATGCGAGCTTTCGATGCAGTTGAAGAAACGTTTCCTGTGTGAGATCTTCCGCAGTCGAAAAATCGTGCACCATGCGCATGCAGATCGAAAAGACGCGCTTCCTATGTTGCTGATAAAGTTTTGAGAAAGCATCGGAGTCCCCAGCCTGCGCCTTGGCAAGCACATTGTCGGGGCTGCACTTGGCTTGGATTCCGGCCTTTCGATTACTCCGTATGTCCGGAAGACGCGCGGCGTTGAGCAGCGAAATGGGAAAGTGAGGAGTCATACGATCGTGCCTCCAGGGCACTGCAATGAGCGCCCATGAGCCTGCTGCTTGGATCTGCTTTGCTCAGCAATGAGGTCAGCAGTCGAGTGGAGGGACCTTTGTCGCAAAGAGAGCGGCGTTTCTTCCTATGCCTCTTCTCAGGTCCGCGCGCGTTCCAACATTGCGATCCGCAATGAGAAAATCGCATCGATCTCCTGTATCTTCCTACTTACTTTGCGGATGCGTCTGAGCATAAGCGCTCTAACTCCGGCTTTTAAGTTCGCGCTTCCGAAGCTATCCGCCCCAATGCTTTGGAAGGATGGGGCGCTCCCACGGAACATGCGTATGTTTCTTCCCGCTCAATCTATCTATTGAAGATCATGGTCGTCCGAGAGCGACAGCCGAATAAGTTCGTCGTCGGCGCCTGCAGGCGCGTCCGTGACTTCATCCTCAATTGCCCTCACCAGTTCCAGCTTTGCGATGCGGCCTACGAGGATACTTTTAAGCTCAGCCGTTGATCGCGGGTCGCGGGTTTTATCTGTCGATTGTTCGAGCTTTTGCAGGGCAACATTCAGAAGTTGCAGGTTATCGGAACGCATTGCACGCCACCTGAGCCACTCTGATGCAGTAATCCCTCTGAAGGAGGCCAAAAGGACCCGCACATCGCAAATCATGCGACTTCCCTGAATCCTGCAAACAGGAGTGAGCAGAATTGAACAGACAGCGCCGAAGAATAAGCCTAAGAGTGAAGAGTCCGCCCTCCCCGAGACGCGGGACATGCCTGCCCAATCCGGAGGTCCCCATGCCACCCACAGTCCTCCTCGCAGTTGGCTTGGACTCGTCGCTTTTCTATAACCAACAATCCGCCTGGCAAGCAGCTGGATACTGCATCACATCCGCAGGCTCCGTCCGTGAAGGTCTCGCTCGATTTCACCAGGGCGACTTCGACATGGTCCTCCTGGGTCATTCACTCCCCGCCGAGAGCCGGGAGAGGCTTGCTTACTTGATTCGCGCCGCGGGCTCGCGAACTCCGGTGGTCAGCGTTTCTGATTCTTCGGGGGTCTCCGACCCTTTTGCGGACGCCACCATCCGCGTTGCGCACGACAAACTCCTCCAGGCAATTCAGGATTTTCTGGACAAACGCACAGCTGCATACGCGGCGCCTGAAGCCAACTGAGAACCTGCGGCACCGCCAACGGTCCTCCATCATGCACTGCGCCGCTCTCTCGGACCAATCCTTTCGTTCGTCATGCGGTCCAGCGAAAGTACACGAGGAAACTCGATGCAACCCTCGAACCGGATCGACGGCCAGAATCGTGGCAACATTCTTCCTATTCGCAGAACAGACTTCCACGAAAGGAAGCTCCCCATCCGCGGAATATGCGGAACGGCGGAATTCCCAACGCCTCCCTCCTCGGAATTCAATCGATACGCTTCCGCCATGCTGCATGAAAATGGAGAGTTCTTCTTTGGGATGTCGCCCAGCGCGCGGCGCGACTTTGAGTCTTTGGCAACCCCCGTTCAGTGCTCTTCCGCCAAACTGCTGATCGTCGAGCAACAGAAGCCCTGCAACATCCTCTTCTTGCTTGAGGGCCAAGTGAACATTTCAATGACTTCGCTGAATGGAAAGCAATTTCTCCTGGGCGTCGCCCACGCCGGTGAAATCCTGGGCCTCGCTTCGGCCATTTCCGGCGACCCCTCCGAGATCCGGGCGGTTGCCCGTCATCCCTGCAAAATCGCATTCCTGCGACGACAGGATTTTCTCGACTTCCTCCTGCGCTACCCCCCGGCGTCCAGATACATCGCGCTTGAGCTAAGTCTCCTTTGCCAACGCATCAGCGAAAGGTTGCGCATCCTGGGACTTACAACCTCCGTGCGCGCAAGACTCGCCAGCCTGTTGCTCGAGTGGTGCCGGGAGGGTCGCCACACCGAGCAAAGAACGCACATTCCTTTCTTCCTGACGCATGGGGAAATCGCCGATTGCATCGGCTCTTCGCGAGAATCAATCACCCGCACACTGACAGACTTCAAGAATCAGGATTTAGTGCGCGTGCAGGGCGCAACCTTGTTCGTCCCCAGTCGGCCTGCTCTCGCCATCTACGCCGGCATCGATCCACAATCCAACCGGCATGATCCGGCGCCCGGCGCATAACTCATTTCGATCGCTTGGGAACAGGGCACGGCTTCAAGTCGCGCAGAAAAGGCCGCTAACAACGTCAGGCTTTAGCCCTTGCAGTACGCTTTTGGGGGCGAAAACTCCTCAAGCACTCATTGAATGCACTCTAGCGCGTACTGCGGAAATTCCTGATCAGCACGGCATCGGTCGTTTCCGTGCCGCGCGCCAGGGCCAGCCGCCCATCGCGGGACCATTGAAAGTTAAAAAGCTTGTCGGAAGCAAAATGCGTGATCGCCGTCGCCTCTCCGCCGGCCACAGGCTGCTGCCAGATGTTGCCCACTCCATCCACATCGTTGATGAAAGAAACGGCCCGGCCATCCGGCGTCCAGGCAAGCGGCGGCGGTGTGGCCGTCTCAGGCAACGGAAAGATCTTGACCGGCGGCCCTCCTGCGATGGGAACGATGGCCAGGCTCGCGCGCTGATTCGGGTGCGAAATATAGGAGCATGCGATCCATTTGCCGTCCGGCGATACCGACGGATAGTCCGCATCGTAGTCGGTCAGCGGGATCGCCGGACCGCCCTGGCTTGAAACTTTCATCAGCACAGATTTGTCGCCTTGCACACTGGCATACAACACCCACTGGCCATCGGGCGTAATCGAGGGAGGGAAGTCCTGGGTGCCGTCCGTCAAACGTTTCTCGTTGCTGCCGTTCATGTCCATGCGCCAGATGTTGGCCCGGTCGTGTTCAGTCCAGCGCGTCACCGCGATGAAATCCCCGCGCGGCGACACCGCAAGGTTTGAAAAACGACCGTACTGCGGACCAACGAGATTCAGACGCCGCGGATTTGAACCGTTGCGATCGGTTTCCATCAGTTCTGAGCCCTGTTCGAATCCAGATGGATAAACGATCTTTCCATCCAGCGTCCATGCCAAGCCTTCCACACCCTCGTAATT
>Ga0210389_10003861_pt1 | contig 11683 bp, 9 predicted proteins | sample IncBWH28OmetaG_FD_160127 | JGI IMG/M metagenome (GOLD analysis project Ga0210389, IMG submission 160127) | Forest soil microbial communities from Barre Woods Harvard Forest LTER site, Petersham, Massachusetts, United States - Inc-BW-H-28-O ... | reverse complement strand
CGTTCCATTCAGCAGGCCATGCCTGCTGGTTAAGCGTGCACTTAACACTCGAGGGGTCCATGTTTCGGGAGGGAGAATCTTATTTTCGCCGCTCACGATAAAGTTGGAAAAGGAACAAATCTCCATTTCAGTCTCCGCCAATCTGTAATTACGATGTTTATTATAACCTCGATGGGCGAATGTCCCGGAGGGACAGCACGATAGTAGCCTGGCATGAAGTGCCTGGAATCATGAGGAAAATAGCCCGTCTAGCCGATTGAACCGATCTCAGCTTAGATCAGGTCGAACATCATCGGACCCGAACTTTTCAACAGGAATACCTGGCGTTTCTGATGCGGCACGAGCATTCGACGCGCTGTCGCTTGCTCATGCCGGGGCTCAGTTTCGACGACAAATATGCTCGTCGCTCGAGCCTTGAAAATCGGCCAAATCGCCGACGGCGATATGCCTCCCACTTATGAGACGATGCACTAGAAGGGCACAACCGCCCAGACCTCAACAGCTCGATTCTGCTCTGGTCGCGTGCTGTCGAGTAGTTCAGTCCCTCCCATTCCGATGGTCTGCATAGCGTTGAAGAGCATTGCTTGTTCTTTAAGAATTCTAGTGACGTTCTCCGCTCGCTCTTGTGAGATACGCAGATTGGCGTCTGCCCGGCCACCGGTATCGGCATAGCCGGCCACCACCAGAATAAGGGTAGGGTCACTCAGTTTATCGCGCATTTCAGGCTTACTGAACGCTTTCACCAATTCGTCCGCAGCGGTTCTCCGTAAGGCGATCCGGCCGCTCTCGAAGGGAATAACGATCAGGCGTTCCATCGAGCGGGCTTTATGCATCTTCTCGATCAAATTCGCCTTTTTCTCGGCAGAAATCCCAGGGAGCGCATTGATTCGCTTGAGCACCTCTTCTTTCGTAGCGTCGATGTCATGTTGGCTTAGCGGGGTTGAAGAAGTTCCTGTGCCCTGCCTTTCAATGGGGGTGATGGTCGCTTGAGGGGAAGGTGTTGAACTCACCACAGGGGAAGGCGTTGAACTCACTACAGGGGAAGGCGTTGAACTCACCTCAGGAGAAGGTGTTGGGCTGACCGCAGGAGAAGGTGTCGGGCTGACCGCAGGGGAAGGTGTCGGGTTCACCTCAGGGGAAGGTGTCGGGCTAACCGATGGCGCGACGATAGGTGTGGGGAAAAATTCTCCTTCTCGAACCAGATGGATGAGGTGAAAAGATTCCTGGTCTCCCCTTCTAATAGTGACGATCAACTTTTGCGGTCTGTAACCACGTAACTCGATTCTTAACTGGTGGTCACCAGGGGCGACGTTCTCAATTACCAACGGAGTTGCACCTCGAGAAGCTCCGTCGAGGTAAACATCCGCGCTGGCGGGAATCGTTTTCAACACGATCCTCCCTAGTTCAGGCTCAGCCCAGTGGTGAAGCGAAAAGAGAGCGATCGCGGTTCCAATTGCCAGAACGAAAATGATACCTGCAATCGTCAGCCAAGGCTTTCGGGTAGGCGGCGTCCGCGCGGGAGGCTGTGGCTTTGCTTTTTTGAGCCGTGGCTTTGTTTTTTTGAGTTTAGGGACGGACTCAACTTCAGAGGCTGGCCGGGCGGGAACGTTTTGCAATCGTTTCTCCACTTCATCCGCACTTTGGGGACGCTGGGCTGGGTCTTTTGCTAAACAGGCGGCCACCGTTTCCTCCCAATTTTTCGGAATAGCCTGACCTTTAATTCCAAGCTCCGCTCTCCGCTCAGTCATTGAAGGGGGAATCTTTCCACTCACCTGGGCACCGACTTCCCCGCCAAAAAAGGGGGCTTTACCGGTGAGCAATTCATAGAGGATTGCTCCCAACGAGTACAAATCGTCAGCGATAGCCGGCTCTTTCCCGACGGCCCTTTGCGGGCTCTGATAAGGCAGCGTCTTGCCAGGGTGATGGACTACCATCAACCGGCTCATCGAATCGGTAATGGAATTTGCTATCCCAAAGTCCTTCAGTTTCAAATTTCCATCGTGATCCACGATCAAATCACCTGGCTCAAGGCCGCCGCTGATGAGCCCGACCTCTTTATGGGCATACACCAACGCCTGACACAACTCGTTCACCCACTTCTGTAAATCCCGAACTTCGAAGATCCGGTTCGGCTTGGTCAGTCGCAATTGCGATAGGCTTTGGCCATCCCGGTGTTCCATCTGGATAGCCACTGTTCCTTTGGCCTCCACCAAGCCATAGACACGCAGGATTTTGGGATGTTGCAGCGCGATTCTCCGGCGAATTACGTTCTTCAAATCCTCGAGGGCCCTCTTGTCGCCAACGATGACCTCAGGCAAAAACTTTAGTGCTACTTGCTCTACTTGACGCGTCGAGCTGTAATCTTCGGCCAGCCAGACCTCTCCTGTGCTCCCGATTTCCAATTCACGCAGGAGTTCAAACCACGCAAACAGCTTCCCTTGCCTCAACTGGCCAGGAATGCTAGCTGTCGGCCCCTGAGAAGCCTCGGGATGATTCTGATGGTGCACACTGGCCTTCTGCTCGACCGCCGGCGCCGCTGACGCCGGCTTTTTGAGGACTGGATCCTCAGCCGGTGTGCCCGGTACCATTGGATGTTTTGGTGGACCCTCGGCCATATTGTTACTCGCGGCCATAATGTTACTCATGTCTGATCCAAGGATAATTCAAAATTTCGAATTTCTTTTTCGCGTCGTATCGCGTTTTTCGCGTGGCATCCCCCTCTCAAAGGTTGGAAAACCCAGTTCGCAGTTCGATCATGGATGAGCGAAGGCACTCGACAATTGAAGCATGACTCGTGCCAGGGCCTCTCTCACAGGTAACCACTTAAATGTCAGCTCGCGTCCGCTGGAAACAAAAGAAAATTGAAACGGCTTGAGCTCGTTTCCGTCCCGAATATCGACTGATCCAATCCCGTTTGCGGGACTTGAAATCCGTTTGGGATGGGTTTTTCGATCCGAACCCGAGAATCCAAGACGAGGATGAGGACGATTTTAGGAACGATTGCGAGGAAAGGGAGAGGCGGGCAGAGCGCTCACCACATACCGGGAGGTCTCCCACCGATGAGACGATGGAGAGCTAACATGGCGTGCCCATAAGTCTCATCCATTGGTGAGAGTATTAGCAGCTTGGCAGTTTAATCTAAATCTTGAAAACCGATTCCAACTCCCCGTGCGATCTATAGACAAGGAGAGAAGGAGGACTGCTTCAATGTCCACAGCAAACCAAACACTAGTACGCCGCTTTTTCGATGTGGTTTGTAATCAGGCCAAACTCGAAGAGGCGGATGCGCTGTTTTCGCCCGAGCACGCTTATCACGATCCTTCGAATCCCTTCATTGTTGCTGGGCCCGAAGGCATGAAGCAACTGGTCTCCACCTATCAACGCGCCTTTACAGATGCGCATTGGGAAATCGAAGAGATGCTCGACGCTGGAGCCCAGGTTGTGACACGATGGCAGGGTTCAGGGACACACCAAGCCGAATTAATGAGCATCGGTCCGACTGGAAGGCAGGTGCAGATTGCGGGGATCTGGATTCACCAGATTGCTGGCGAGAAGATCGTCGAGAGTTGGAATGTGTGGGACACCCTAGGCATGCTGCAACAGCTTGGAGTGGTTGCCCATCTGCAGCGGGCCCTGTAGCGGCAGGATGCAGATCACCCCGGACAGGTAGTCTGGCTCGCCCTCAAATCGATGAGGGAACATAAATCTGCGAAAGCGCTTGCACATTCCAGGGCTGATTGCTTTGATGAAAAAGGTTCTCCAGAACTTAGACCTGATTGTCCAAAATCCTCTGATCTTTGGGTGGATAATACGCCATGAGCTTCACTTATCTGCTGGCCGCAGAACAACTTACGGTGACGGCGAACCCGCTGTTACCTGGAGTGTCGTGGTTCACCAACTCGATTCTCGTAACCATCATCGTAACGGGCCTGGTTTTGCTCTGGGCGCGTCGATCAACCAAGAAGATGACTCTGATACCTCAGGGGGCCCAGAATCTATTCGAAGCGCTGATTGAGACCTTATATATCACGTTCGAAGGGATTGTCGGGAAGCACATGATCCCGAAGGTGTTTTCGCTTTTTGCGACTTTGTTCATATTTATCTTGGCAGCAAACTGGTTCGGGCTCGTGCCCGGTGTAGGTTCGATCGGATTTGGAGAGCCAGGCGGAGGTCCGCTGGGATTAAAGGAAGTTAACTATCCGCTTTTGCGGCCTGCGAATGCCGACTTGAACATGACCCTAGGGATGGCCCTGTTTTTCATGGGTTGGTGGGTATTGTGGACAATTCAAGAAGTTGGCGTTCTCGGATTCCTGAAAAGCACCTTCGCTCCCAAAGGGGGTTTGAAGGGAGCTCTTTGGTTGGCGCTCCTTCCGTTGTTTTTGTTTGTCGGTGTAATTGAAATGGTTTCGATCGCGATTCGGCCTGTATCACTCTCCTTTCGGCTGTTCGGCAACATGTATGCTGGAGAGACGCTTCTTCACACGATGGGTTCCATCGGAGCAGCCTTGCCGCCGCCCCTGAATTGGATCGCGCTGATTCTGTTCCCCCTACCATTCTACTTTCTGGAGCTGCTGGTTGGCCTATTGCAGGCATTCGTTTTCGCCATGCTCTGTGCTGTTTACGTCAAGCAGTCCACCGATGTTCACGAATAAGACGGATCGGCTTTTTCCGTGGTAACGTTCTAAAAGAACTGAGCTGTTCATCCCTCCTCAATATTTCTCTGGGACGAATCGCCGATCCGCGATCGAGGCCACGTCGTCGTAAGCCTCTTTCTTGGATCGCTTAGGCAGCTCGACGGTTTCCCGCGGCACTTTCTCGTAGGGAATCAAGTTGAGCAGATGAGTAATGAGGTTCAGACGCGCACGCCGCTTATCGTCGGAGCGCACAATATGCCACGGTGCGTGTTGGGTATCCGTGGCTTCCAGCATCTGATCCCGAGCGTGGGAATAGGCATACCATTTGCTGCGCGACGGCAGGTCCATCGGACTAAGTTTCCATTGCCGCAACGGATCCTCGATGCGCGCCTCAAAGCGCCGCTTCTGCTCCTCATTGCCAACTTCTAGCCAGTATTTGACGAGCTGGATGCCTGTTTCTACGATATATTTCTCGACACTGGGGCAGACCTGGAGAAATTGGTCGTGCTGCTATTTCGAGCAAAAGCCCATTACGTATTCGACGCCAGGGCGGTTATACCAACTGCGATCGAAGATCACGATCTCACCCGCCGCCGGAAAGTGCTGCATGTAACGCTGCAAATAGATCTGCGTTTTCTCGCGGTCCGATGGTGCCGGGAGGGCGACGACGCGGAAAACGCGCGGACTAACGCGCTCGGTAATGGCCTTGATCGTACCGCCCTTTCCCGCACCATCGCGGCCCTCGAAAATAACAATAATGCGCAGCCCTCGGTGCCTCACCCATTCTTGCAGCTTGCAGAGTTCGATCTGAAGTTTGTGCAGTTCCTTTTCGTATTCCTTACGCTTGAGTTTCGCCTTCTCGGGAGTCGTTTGCGAGTCGTTCTGCATGGGGGTAATTGCCTATCTGTGCGGAAGCTAGCATAAGCCTTTCTCTTTCGCTATTCGTTCCAAAGCGTCTACCGTGTGTTGAGGCAGCTTCCCTTTGCCACCGACGTTTTCACGCTGCAAAACCCAAATACCGTGGCGATCGGCCGGGCTAAAAACAACTGCCACATATTTGGCGTACCAGCAGAACAGAAGGGTCGAATTCTTATGTTCCTCGATATACTCCGAGAACGATAAGTCCCATTCGCTCAAGGCCCCGATTTCTTCGAGCGGTCGTTCAATGACTCGTGAAACGCCTGCCTTGGCTTCCTCGTACGGCAGAGTTCTCATCGTCTCTTTGGCTCTTTTAGTGTCTAGTGATTGCGGTGTGAATTCCATAAGGCTTTCGCTGACCTTTCTTGGGTTCGGAACCTTTTTTTTAAGTTTCAGGCTCATTCCTGGGAAATCTTGACCGGTTCGGCGTGCCAAATTCCGCGGCAATACTCCCGAATCGCGCGGTCGGAGGAAAACTTCCCCATGCGGGCCGTATTCAAAAGCGACATCTTCGTCCACTTATCCTGATCCAGGTACGTCTCACTGACACGATCCTGACAATCGACATAAGACTGATAATCTGCGAACAATAGGTAAGGGTCATACCGCATTAGAACGTCCACCAGGGGCCTGAATAACGTCGAGTCCCCGCGGGAGAAAAGACCTGAGTTAATCAAATCAATCACCGCGCGCAGGCGCAAATTCGAATCGTAGTAGTCGCGAGGATGGTAACCCTCGGCTTTCCTGGCCAAAACCTGCTCAGCCTCCAACCCGAACAGAAAGAAGTTCTCCTCTCCCGCTTCCTGGCGGATTTCGACGTTGGCGCCATCTAAGGTACCGATCGTCAATGCGCCGTTCATGGCAAACTTCATATTACTCGTACCGGAAGCTTCGTAGCCGGCGGTGGAGATCTGCTCTGAGAGGTCAGCAGCTGGATAGATCGACTGAGCCTGCTTAACGTTGTAGTCGGGCAAAAACACTACCTTTAGGCGACCGCGCACGTCGGCATCATTATTCACGACCTCTCCAACCGCGTTGATAAACTTGATGATTAGTTTTGCCATGAAGTAGCCAGGCGCCGCCTTGCCACCAAAAATAAATGCCCGGGGCACGATTTCGGTCTTCGGTTCACGCTTAATCCGGTCATACAGCGTGATGATGTGCAGGAGATTGAGATGTTGACGCTTATATTCGTGAATACGCTTCACCTGAATATCAAACAACATCTCTGGATTGAGTGAAATGCTGGTCTGCTTTTCGATGTAAAAGGCTAAATCCTGCTTGTTCGCCTGTTTGATCTTTTTGAACTCACTCCGAAAATCCGGATCACCTGCGAACGCCTCTAGCTTTCGAAGAGTTTCCAGGTCTTTGATCCAGCCCTCCCCTATTTTCCCGGTCACCAGGCTGGAGAGACGGGGATTGCTCAAAACGATGAAGCGACGAGGGGTGACTCCATTAGTGATGTTGAGAAACTTTTCCGGCGACAATTCGAAGAAGTCGCGCAGAGTTGTTTCCGTCAAAAGTTCGGAATGCAATTTCGCGACTCCGTTGATCGCATGGCTGCCGACACAGGCCAAATGAGCCATTCGAACATACCTCTCGCCGCTTTCGTCGATCAGCGACATTCGACTGATCCGCGAAGGGTCATTGAGGTACTTCAGGCGGACCGCGTTCAGGAAGCGGCGGTTGATTTCGTAAATGATCTCTAGATGCCGCGGCAGGAGGCTGGAGAAAAGGCCGACTGCCCACTTTTCCAGGGCTTCCGGCAAGAGCGTGTGATTGGTGTAAGCGAAGGTGCGTTCGGTAATGTACCAAGCTGCGTCCCAATCCATTTGATGTTCATCCACCAGCAGGCGCATCAGTTCGGCAATTCCAATCGATGGATGCGTATCGTTGAGCTGAACGGCAAACATTTCGTGGAACTCTTCCAAAGACTTGCCTCTACGCAGGTGGATACGAATCATGTCCTGCAATGAACAAGAGACAAAAAAATACTGCTGCTCCAGTCGCAGTTGCTTCCCTTGAGAGGTCTCATCGTTCGGATAAAGGATCTTGGTGATATTCTCCGTCACCACCTTGGCATTGACGGCGCCATAGTAGTCACCCAAATTGAATGCTTTAAAATCAAAGGATTCAGGTGCCTCGGCTTTCCATAGGCGCAGAACGTTGGCGGTATGCACCTTATAGCCGAGAATAGGTGTATCGTAGGGAACGCCGTTCACCACGTGGGCAGGAATCCAGCGCACCCGATAGCTTCCGCGATCGTCGAGGTAAGCCTCTGTATAACCCCCGAACTTTATCTCTACGACTGCCTCCGGCCGAGGGAGTTCCCAGGGATTACCACGGCGCAACCACTTATCGGTGATTTCGACTTGCCAACCATCCTTGATCTCCTGGTCGAAGATGCCGAATTCGTAGCGAATGCCATAACCGATGGCCGGAATCTCAAGGCTTGACAGCGAGTCCATGTAACAGGCAGCAAGTCGGCCCAATCCGCCATTGCCCAAGCCTGGCTCCTCTTCTTGTTCGAGTAAGTCTTTCAAATTCAGCCCGGACTCCTCCACGGCCCGACTAACCTGCTCGTAGATACCGAGATTGATCAGATTGTTACCCAGCTGCGGACCTAAAAGGAACTCGGCCGACAGATAGCAAACAATTTTGGGTTTTCTCTGCTTGAGATACGTCTCGACCGTATTGATCCAGTGGTGCAAGAGGCGATCCCGAACCGTATAGGCCAGCGCCAGGTAGAAATCGTTCTGAGTGGCGATGAGCGGAAATTTGCCTTGGACGTAGAAAAGGTTATCGACAAAGGCTCGTTTAAGGGTTTCTACGGCCAGGCCGATACGAACCTCTTCGGCGGGCAGGCTGTCCAGCTGAGGATCCGATGCATGCGTTCCAGGTGCTTCCATCTTAGTAGATAAAGGCAGACGGTGTTTGATTACCCCGACCGAACTCCAGACCCCAATTGTCGGCGTCTATTTTGATTGTCAAAACGGCCACTTCCAAGCGAGGATTTCCGGCTTGTCGATGCCGTGAGCGTAGGCATAGTTGCAGCAGGCAATCTGTTCGTTTCGGAAACGCTCCTTGGCGTGGGCACCAGCAACTTTCAGATGAGGGACGCGATCGATCACATCCATGGCGATACTGAACCGATCGATTTGGTTGGCAATGGCCAGTTCCAATGGCGTGTTAATGTTGCCCTGCTCTTTGTACCCACGAACATGCAAATTGCTATGGTTAGTGCGGCGATAGGTAAGCCTATGAATGAGCCAAGGGTAGGCATGAAAGTTGAAGACGATTGGCTTATCTGTGGTAAACAGACTATCGAAATCGCGGTCCGGCAAACCGTGCGGGTGTTCGGTTGCTGGTTGAAGCTTGAACAGATCGATCACATTGATAAAACGAATCTTGAGTTTTGGGAAAGCTTCCCGTAAGAGGACGCTCCCGGCCAGAGCCTCTTGCGTAGGAATATCGCCGCAACCGACCAGCACAACATCGGGCTCCTCACCTTCGTCCGTGCTGGCCCAATCCCAGATGCCCAGCCCCTTGGTGCAGTGAGCAACGGCAGCGTCCATGTCCAGGTACTGCAAGTGAAGCTGCTTGTCGGAGACGATCACATTGACGTAGTCATTGCTGCGTAAACAATGATTCGCCACCGAGAGCAGACTATTGACATCGGGAGGGAGATAAACGCGGACGATCTCAGGACTCTTGTTCAGGACGATATCCAGGAATCCAGGGTCTTGATGGGTAAAGCCGTTATGATCCTGCCGCCAAACGGTGGAGGTGATCAGTAGATTGAGCGAAGAGACGGCTGCCCTCCAAGCTAGCTTATGACTGATCTCGAGCCATTTGCAATGCTCGTTGACCATCGAATCGATCACATGGACGAACGATTCGTAAGTGGCAAAGAACCCGTGACGACCGGTAAGCAGGTAGCCTTCCAGCCACCCTTCCAAAGTATGTTCACTGAGCATTTCCATCACCCGACCGTCGACGGACAATTCTCCTCCGTCGGCGTCCTCCGGGAAATACTCCGCGATCCAGAACTTTTTACTCGCTTCGTAAATAGCATCCAACTTGTTGGAGGTGTTTTCATCCGGTCCAAAGACCCGAAAATTGGTCATGTTGTTCCGCATGACATCCCGCAGAAAAACACCCAATGGCTTCGTGTTCTCCGCTTCAGTCGCACCCGGTTTGGCAACTTTAACTCCATATTGCCGGAATTCCGGCATTCGGAGCGGCTTTTGTATTAGGCCGCCATTGGTGTGGGGATTGGCGCTCATGCGCCGCGTTCCAGTCGGTGCCAATTCCTTCAGTTCGGATTTGAGGCTTCCGTTCGCATCAAACAATTCCTCGGCCTTATAGCTGCGAAGCCAGGTGTCCAAAACCTGGAGGTGGGCTGGATTTTTGCCCACATCGGCCATTGGTACCTGGTGGGCACGCCAGGAACCCTCCACTTTGTGCCCATCGATTTCGGCAGGAGCGGTCCATCCTTTGGGGGTGCGAAGAACGATCATGGGCCAACGAGGCCGCTTAGCGACGCCGGTCCGACGAGCATCATCCTGAATAGCGCGGATCTCATTTATGCAGTGTTCCAGGGTGGCGGCCACGGCCTGGTGCATCGTCTCGCGGTCAGAACCTTCCACAAAATAGGGAGTGTAGCCGTAACCCTTGAAGAGGTTCTCCAACTCCTCATGACTAATCCGGGCGAGGATCGTCGGGTTGTTGATCTTGTACCCGTTCAGGTGGAGGATCGGTAAGACTGCGCCGTCCCGGATCGGGTTGATGAACTTGTTCGAGTGCCAAGAGGTCGCCAGAGGACCGGTTTCCGACTCCCCGTCACCGACGATAACCGCACTGATCAAATCCGGATTATCGAAAACCGTACCGTAAGCATGGGAGAGACTGTAGCCTAGTTCGCCTCCTTCATGAATGGAGCCCGGTGTTTCTGGAGTGCAGTGGCTCCCAATTCCGCCCGGGAAAGAAAACTGCGTGAAGAACTTTTTCAAACCCTCCCTGTCCTCGGTCTTGTCCGGATAAATCTCGGAATAAGTGCCCTCCAGGTAGGTGTTGGAGAGGATGGCCGGAGCACCATGACCTGGCCCAGCCAGGAAAATTACGTTGAGATCGTATTTTTTAATCAACCGGTTCAGATGGATGTAGATCAAGCTCATGCCGGGGTCAGAGCCCCAGTGACCGAGCAGTCGAAACTTTGTGTGTTCGGCCTTCAATGGCTTTTCGAGGAGCGGATTATCCCGCAGATAGATCATGCCAAGACTGAGGTAGAGACTCGCTCGCCAGTAAGCATCCATCTTGCTCAACTCCTCACCCGTGAGGGGAGAACCTTGAACTGAAGCTCTGGCTTTTCCGAATGCGCTAAGGTCGGCGGGTGGTTCGATGGAAGTTGTTACCATACTTGTATTTTGGATGGGGTTGGCTGCGAGCAAGAGAAAAAAAACAATGCGCGAATGAACTTAGGGGAAACCGCACAGATATCTATACCGGCCTTCAGAATCGAGGTCAATAATTTGGACCACAGCGGTCAGCGGATTCGGCGTCAATTGGCCGGATCTATGGCGCGCCACGATTGAAGCAAGATCGAATCGGAATCCGTCCACGTGCATCTCCGCGACCCAATCGCGGAGACTGTCGAGAATCATGCGCCGGACGATGGGATGGTTGGCGTTAAGCGTGTTCCCGGTGCCGCCGTAGTCGGCGTAGCGCGAGCGGTCTGTCATCTTCCCAATCGTAAGCGCGAGGATCTGGATCTTCGAGGGAAAAGCACCGGTGAGGGAGGGATTCGAACCCTCGGTACCCTTTAGAGGTACAGCGCTTTAGCAAAGCGCCGCTTTCGACCACTCAGCCACCTCACCTGGATTTGCGGTGGGAAGGCTATATCCACGAAACCTTGGGCGTCAAACGAAACCTTGATGCAACTTTTCGCGGGTCAAGTGCGTCCTGTTATTGAAATTCAAACATTGGTATTTTCATCGAGTACCCAATGACCTCGCGATAACACTTTGGGTAGTGGCGAGGTTTCGTCCGAGCGCGGGTTGATCCGCCTACGCGGAGGTTACGTTTCGGTCACGCTTTTACAGAAGAAAACAAAGAAAATTTGAACAGAAGGA
>Ga0210389_10003860_pt1 | contig 11683 bp, 6 predicted proteins | sample IncBWH28OmetaG_FD_160127 | JGI IMG/M metagenome (GOLD analysis project Ga0210389, IMG submission 160127) | Forest soil microbial communities from Barre Woods Harvard Forest LTER site, Petersham, Massachusetts, United States - Inc-BW-H-28-O ... | reverse complement strand
CTGCCGTCTATGATTGGGAACCAGTTGTGCGTCTTGGGTTGGAGAGGAATGTCGTCGTGGACTTCACCGCGCACCGAGCGCGCGCTCACGTCGGCCGAGGTTGAGCCCGGAACCGTTGCTTCAATATTGCCACTGTGGCTGGTCAGACGGTATTCGCCGCGGCCGCCGAAGTCGCCGATGTAGTTGATGCCGCCGCTGGTTGAAATTACCTGCACCAGTGGTCCGGTGACCGAAGTCAGGGTGACGTCGCCGCTTAGCGAGTCCACCTCCACGTGCCCGTCCTGCACGTTAGTGATGGTGACCGGGCCATTCAGGGTTTTCACATGCACATGCGCGTTACTGATGTCGCGCACGTCCACCGTGGCGGAGGCGCCTTCGAGAGTTACATCCCCGTGAAGCTTTTCGGCGTGCAGCGATCCAGTGCTCGAGTGCAGCGTGATGCTGGCATCGGCGGGCACCAGGATTTCGTAATCGACTCGTCCGGATTGCGGGTCGCCGCCCGGCAGCAAGTGAGACTGGACTTCGACTCGATTGCCTACCAGATTGTTATCTACTTCGACCTTGTCGGAATACAGCACGGCGTTGATGATTACGACATTGCCCGTCGCGGGTTTGACTGAGACCGATCCGAAGGGGTTGTTGACCGAAACTCCCGCCTTGGGCCCGACGTTGAAGCGGTAATCTTTGCGGGTCTGGGCGGAGAGGGTTCCGACGCTCAGGGTTCCAGCCAGCATCGCGCCGACTACGACAAGTTCGATTGTGCGCCCACTCATAAGATTCCGATGCCCCTAGATCCCGATAACTCTAGATTCCCGATGCCCCTGTATCTGTTCCGCGCAGCCCGAGTCGCGCGGTTTTGGCACTGTCTACATTACGGCAGAGAACGATCCATGGCCAACTCAAAAAGCATGGCCTTTTCCTGATAGGCTTCCAGCAGCGAGCGGCGAGCTTCCTCGTCGTTCGGATTGGCGGCCACTACGCCCTTCGCATCCTGAATGTACTGGTTCACGTGGCGCAGATTGTCGGTGTATTGAGCCTGCATGGCGGGCGACTGTTTCGCGGCTTCCTGCAGCAGGTCATCGTCGTTCAGCCCCGCAATCGCCAGATCGGATACTTCGCCGGATACGGCAGCGGCCGGAGCCGTGGTGCGCGCAAGTCGCACGGGCAGGGAAGTTTGCCGAACATACAAGCCCACCGCGATCAGCACCACAGCGGCCACGGGCAGCGCCCAGCGCGCCCACGCCCAGCGGCTGCCGAGAGAAGGCAGAAGCGACCGGCTCGGCCGTGGCGGACGAATCAGGCCTTCCTGCCGCAAAGCGATTTCAATGGAATTCCAGACCCGTGGGCTGGGCTCGTTCGCCGCCCGCAGTTCGATCGCCGAGGAGGCAATCAGGTTCAACTCCGCGACCAGAGCCGAGCACCCTGGACATGTGTTCAGATGAGCTTGCTGTTCGGAATTTCGTCCGACGCTGCCGCGGTCTTCTGTGGTCTCCGCTGTCTCCGCCAGACTGGCTTGCAAATCAACGCAATTCATACAGCTCTCCCCAAGCCTCTGTCGAACCAGTCTACTGCCAATGCAACTGAGCTGTGGCGTTATGCCCCTAGCCCGAGGTTACTGCCGTGTCCAGTCTGCGCCGGATCACGTTCTTACTTCTTACGCGCTCAGGATTGCTCGGCCTTTTCGGCTCGATTCATCTTGAGCAGATCGCGCAACTTCATGCGTGCTTTGTGCAGTTGCGACTTGCTGTTGCCGATCGAACAGCCCACGAGGGTTGCGATTTCATTATGCTCGTAACCTTCAATGTCGTGCAGAACAAAAATCGTGCGATAACCGGGAGGGAGATCGTCGACCGCCTTCTGCAACTGCAGCCGATCGATGGATCCGGCCAACGCCAAATCTTCTGCTCCGAAATCTTTCTTCGGAGTATCTTCCTCTCCCTGCGTGGATTCTTCCAGCGAAACCACCGGGAGACTCTTTTTTCTCAGCTGCATCAGCACCACGTTCACCGACAGCCGGTGCAGCCAGGTCGAAAACGCCGATTCGCCGCGAAAGGTTGCGATCTTGCGATAGAGCTGCAGGAACGCTTCCTGAGTCAGGTCCTCGGCCTCGGCCGTATTCGCGGTCATGCGCAGACAGAGCGAGTACACCCGCCGCTTATGCTTGTCGTAGAGAGCCTGGAACGCCTGAGCGTCCCCTTGCTTGGCTCGCTCGATCAGCTCGGCTTCGTTCGGGTCTTTATCTGTGCCCGTGCCCTGTCGCTGGGCCTCTTTTGGATCTCGGTCGGTCAAGCTGCCTTTTCCGGCCGCATCTGGTCAGATGCGGCTAACTAGCTTTGCGTTGTATGGCTTGCGGGCCGTCGCCCGAGCACGAAAGTAATGGTCATATTCAGAATACCAGAGGCAATCTACTGATCTTGGGATTCTCGGTTGAGATGCGTCGAATCTGGAAATCCTTTGCCTGCTCGGGGTTGAACACTCTGGGTCATCCAGTGATAAACCCGATCCCGAATTTAGAGTCGCAATCTTCGGAAATTGGTAAATTCTTGACCCAAAATTGTCCCGGCCGTTACTTTTTGTCGTTAGTTGCCGTTAACCTGAGAACGCGTCATTTCTGGCTCGTTGTGATCGTCTCCAACCCATGCCCATGAGGCCCGAGTTCGCGCTGCCGCAGCAGGAACGCGAATGCCACGCCGAGGCATCCAAGCGTCGAAAAAATCCACATCCCGAGGTTGTAGCCGGCGGGGTTGCCGGGGCCGGCATGCCTGTAGTCGTTGGCCGAGCCGATTAACAGGTTCAGGCCGAATAGGCCAATATTCTGGATCATGGTCATCAGGCCGTAGGCCGTCCCGATTTTCGCCGAGTCCACGATATAGGCGACCGAGGCCCACATCACTGACGGAATCAGCGAGAAGGCCAGCCCCATCATTGCCATGGGGACGTAAAGGCTAACCCGCGTGTAAGCCATGATCAGGTAGACCGGAATCAGGAGCATGGAGCCGATCATCATGAGCAGCGAGCGTTTTCCAACGCGGTCGACCAGCAGGCCGAACAGCGGGGTCGCGATCATAGCGAACAGGGTTAACATGCTGGATAGAAATCCGCCGAACTCGCGCGAGGTGCCGTGTGTCTCCATGAAGAATTTCACGGCGAAGGTTTGGAAAGGGAAGATGGCGGAGTAGAAGACGACGCAGAGGGCCACGATCAGCCAGTAGCTGATGCCAAACTTCCGTATGTCGGACAACACCACCTTGTCGGTGGAAACCCCGCCCAGGTCGAAGTTTTTTTCGGCCCAGAGTTCCATGAGCCAATAGATGGCTGCGCCGACTACACATAGGACTGAGAATGCGAGTGAGATCACGAACGGAGTTCGCCAGTTCGTGAATGCCCATTTAGCCCATGTGGGTGAATTCAGTGCCGCAAACGTGCCGAGGCGCGACGCCGTGAGGTTTAACCCTAAAGCGAAACTCAATTCCTTGCCCTTGAACCAGCGGGCGATGGCGGCGATGACGGCGACATTCAGCGTTTCGGCGCCCGCGCCGAAAACAAAACGACCCATGGCCATGACGGAGAGTTTCCCCGCGGAGACTGTAATGGCCGGGCCGATGAAGCAGAGCACTCCAAAGATCATCAATGACTTGCGCAGGCCAATCCGGTCGATCAGGATGCCGCCCAGCAGCGTTGTAAAAATGGGCGGGATGCTGTACACCGCCTGCAAAAAACCGAGATTCGTATCAGTAAAACCAAGTTGCTGTTTGAGTATGTCGGCCAGTGGGCTGACCGCGTCATAAACGTAGTAGCTACCGAACATGGAGAGGCTGACGACGATCAACACCAGCCAGCGGTAAATTCGGGTCGGTTCGCGGTGTAAGGGTTGAGTCATGCGCGCTCGTCGGGTAGCAAGGTGAGAAGCATGGTAATCGAAAGGGATGATCGGTGGTTAACTTCCGAAGCTAACTTCCGAAGCTAACTTCCCACATACCGCGCGTACAGGCTTCGCGCCATCGCCGTGTCGGTCGTGCCTTTGATGATGGCGCGGCCGTCAGGGAACAGCGTCATCTCGTAAGGATCGTGCCAGAATTTGAGGATGAAATCATTGTGGCGAACCACGCCGTGGGGCCGGAGTCTGCGGTCCATTTCGGCGAAGTCGATGGGGCGCTGGCGCTCGTGGATCTGCACGGAATTCCTGCCGCACATCGTAATATGCGGACGCCCTTCGCCCGCGAGATGAATGAAATCGCGCTCGCCACAGGCGCGGCAGCCGGGGCGCGGTTTGGCTGCGGAAATTTCCGCGTGCTCGTTGGTCCAGACATCGAACGAGAGCAGAGTACTCCGTAACTGCGGAACGCTGCCAACCAGAAACTTGAGTGTCTCAGTCGCGGTGATCGATGCCACCAGGTTCACGGCCGAATTCAGAATCCCGGAAGTCTCGCAGGTTTCGACCATGCCGCGGGGCGAGTCCGGGAAAAGGCAGGCCAGACAAGCCGTTTCGCCGGGGACAACATTTAAAGTAACGGCGTAGCTTCCCACCGCAGCAGAATAAATCCACGGCAGCGAGTGCGCGACGGCGTAGTCGTTGATCAGATAACGAGTCTCAAAGTTGTCGGTGCCGTCGAGGATCAGCGACATTCCATCCAGCAAGGCCGCGATATTGGCCGGGACCAGGTCTTCGACTTTCGGCTCGATCGCGATGCCGGAATTGAAGCCCGCAATCTTGCGCGCCGCGGCAATGGCCTTGGGCAGAGACTCCGCCGCATCCTGCTCATCAAACAATGACTGGCGCTGCAGGTTGCTGGGCTCGACGTAGTCGCGGTCAATGATGCGCAGCGTCCCGATACCGGCGCGGGCCAGCAATCCGGCCAACGCGGAGCCGGTCGCGCCGCAGCCTACGATCGCCACTCGCGCCGCGGCCAGTTTTCGCTGGCCTTCCGCACCAATGCCGCGGAACAGAATCTGTCGCGAATACCGTTCGTCGAGTGCGCCAGACGAGGCATCCAGCGGCGAATTCCCGGCTCGACCGTTAGTTCGATCGTCAATTCGATCGTGAGTTCGACCCTCAGCTCGACCCTCGGATTGCGTTTCGCGTGCCAAACAGATCACCAGTCCCAGACCGCAAAACCTTTATTATAAGTGGCGGGCTTGCCGCTGATACTTTACCCGGACATTTTCCTGATGATGCTTGCCCACAAGATCTAAAAAATGACGTCTGAAAAATGAGAACTGAAAGACAACGCGTGCGAAGTCACGATTGCAAAATGACGTTCGCAAAGCGACGATTCCCAGACCGGCTCAACCAGAGAGCGAGAGCCTGAACTGCTCGTACAACGACTGCCGGGCGCATTTCATCGAAATCAAAAAGCGCCTGGGCCCAAGGACACCTGTTTGCTGAAACGGAACGCGACACTTCTGACCGCGATGATCCTGCTGTGGTCCGCCGTCACCGCGTCCCAGGCCGCGCAACCGCAGGCGGATACGAATCCTCGATCTACGCCCGCGCAAGAAACACAAACGCCATCCCCTGCAACATCGCCCTATGAAGGCAGAGCCGTTCTGAGCATCCAGCTCCCCGGCGTCGCGGAGCGCGATCGTGAGCACATCCTGCAATTGCTGCCGCAGAAAGTCGGGGAACCGCTCGATCGCACGCTGGTCCGCGACAGCATCCGCGCGCTCTATGCCACCGGACTCTTCGCCGACATCCAGGCCGAGGTGACTCCGGCGGGCGACGGCGTTACGCTGGCCTTCCCGACCGCGGCGAATTTTTTTGTCGGAGCGGTTGACGTGGAGGGCGCTCCCACCCGCCCCAACCAAAACCAGATCGTCAACGCATCCAAGTTTCAACTCGGCGAGCGTTATACCCAGGAGAAGCTCGACCGCGCGATCGAAAACGTCCGCCAGTTGATGCAGGAGGGCGGCTACTACCGGGCGCGCGTCACCGCCGAGAGCACCTCGAACCCCGCCACGCAGCAGGTCGACATTCTCTTCCACATCGCGGCGGGCGAACCTGCGAAGGTGGGCGAAGTAAAAGTTACGGGCACGTCCAACCTCTCGTCGGCGGAAGTCCAGCACATTGCCCACCTGTCCCGCGGAGACCGACTCACGGCCGCGCGCGTGAGTGGTTCCCTGCAACGGCTGCGCAAGCGATTTCAAAAGCAGAATCGTGCTCTGGCGCAGGTTTCCATCGCCGACCAGCCCCATCACGCAGAGACCAACACCGTGGACTTTACCTTCCAGATCGATCCCGGCCCGGTGGTAGTGATTTTTGCCCGAGGTTTCCCGGTCAGCCGCGGCGTGCTGAAGAAAGAAATTCCGGTTTACGAAGAGAACGCTGTCGACGACGATCTGCTGAACGAGGGCAAGCGGAATCTGCTGGACTACCTGCAGACTCGCGGCCACTTCGACGCCAAGGTCGAAATTCAGAAAGAGTCCGACGCCAAGACTCTGCGCGTGATCTACCAGATTGACCCCGGGCCCTTGCACAAGCTGGTCCTGGTCGAGATCACAGGTAACAAGGACTTCCTCGATACCGCCAAGCTGCGGTCCTACCTTCAGATTCAGCCAGCCAGCGCCTTCGTGAGTCACGGCCGCTATAGTGAGGACCTGCTCAAGGCCGACGTCGCGACTCTGGAGGGGCTCTACCGCAACAACGGCTTTCGTGACGTCAAGATCCAGACCAAGGTCGACGACGACTACCACAAGTCGCTCAACAAGCTTGCAGTCCATATTCACATTGACGAAGGAGTTCAAACCCGTATCGGTGAGCTGCATATTCTCGGCGCGCAGGAGGTCCCGGCAACCCAGTTGCCTGAAACCAGCACGCAGGCCGGCCAGCCGTATTCCGAGCAAGACCTGGGCAATGATCGAGAAAGAATTCTCAGTTATTACTTCGATCACGGATTTCCCAACGCCGCGCTTGAAATTACGACCAAGCCCTCCACCAACCAGCCCAATCACGAAGACGTGACGTTCACCATCTCAGAGGGCGAGCGCTTCACGGTTAATCGCGTGATGGTGGCGGGAACTGAACACACGCGCGACCACGTCGTCGAGCGCGAATTGCAGGTTCACGAGAAAGAACCGCTGAGCCAGCAGGATCTGCTCAACACTCAAACCCGGCTCTACGACCTCGGCATCTTCAGCCAGGTCGATACAGCGGTGCAAAATCCCGAGGGCACCGATCCGCAGAAAAATGTTCTGGTGCAGGTTCGCGAGGCCAAGCGGTACACGTTCACCTATGGACTTGGGCTAGAGTTTGAAACCGGTGAGCCCGGAGGGCCGACCGCACCGCAAGGCACAACCGGAGTGAGTCCCAGAGTCGAGTTTGACGTTACCCGGCTCAACGTTGCCGGGCGCGATCAGACCCTCACCTTCCAATCTCACGTGGGCCGCCTGCAGCAGCGCGGGCTGATCAGTTACGCCATTCCGAAGCTGCTGGACAACGAGAAGTTCAAGCTGATCTACACCATTTTTTACGACAATAGTCTGGATGTGGCGACGTTCACATCACAACGGCTGGAAGGGAAGGTTGACCTGCGGCAGCAGTTCGGGAACTCCGGCGCCGAGCCGGGAACACGTGCGGGACCCGATTCGATCACCTACCGCTGGGATTTTCGTTTGGTCAAAGCCAGCCACTTCGCCGAGGGCTTTTCTCCCGGTGAAATTACACTTCTTTCGCTTCCGGCCCGCGTGGGGGGCCCTGGTTTCACCTTTATTCACGACAAGCGCGACAATCCGCTGGAAAGCACCAAAGGAAACTATTTCACGCTGGACGCTTTTGCCTCGTCCACATACTTCGGGTCGGAAGCCGACTTTGGCCGCGCCCTGGCGCAGCATTCCACGTATTACGCGTTCGGGGGTAAGGGCAAGGCGGGACACCAGTTCGTTCTTGCCCGCTCCACCAGCATCGGCGTGCAGCAGCCTTTCCGGGGTACGAAGATCCTGCCGCCCGGCTCCTGCCCGCTGAACAGCGCCCTTGAGCCCACTTGCACCGATATCACCACGATTCCGCTCCCCGAACAATTTTTTGCCGGTGGCGGCAACTCTCATCGCGGATTCGGGTTAAATCAGGCAGGACCACGCGACCCGAACTCCGGTTTTCCTGTGGGCGGTACGGCGCTGTTTGTCAACAACTTCGAACTCCGCCTGCCTCCGCTCACACTGCCATACCTGGGAGAAGGATTCGGCTTTGCCATCTTCCACGATATGGGCAACGTCTTCACCGCGCCGCACGACATGCTGAAGGGACTGCTACGCTGGCACCAGGAGAATCCCCAACAGTGCTTGTCCGGTAGTACAACGAACTCCCAGTGCTATACCCAATTCAATAACTCCGGGTATGATTACACTTCGCATGCAGTCGGACTCGGTATACGTTACAAGACCCCAATCGGGCCCTTACGTTTCGATTTCGGGTACAATCTGAATCCGACCAGTTACTTCCAAACCTATACGGCTCCAAGTCTGTTCGGCTTACAAGCAACGTCCGTGCTGGAGACCCAGCGCCTTCGTCACTTCAACGTATTTTTCAGCATAGGCCAGCCATTCTGATGGATCGAGTTCACGGAAAAACGGTCGACGGAAAAACGGTACGCAGAAGGAAAAGCAGCGCAGCGGTCGCGCTCACCCTGCTCGTGAGCCTGCTCGTTCTGCCCGCCGCCCATGCCGGCGAGGTCATCGACCGGATCGTAGCCAAGGTCAACGGGCACATTATTCTGCAAAGCGACTGGGATGAAGCGCTGTGTTACGAGGCCCTGCTCAACGGCCGCGATCTCAACCAGTTCACCGATGACGATCGCCGCAACGTCCTCGACCGTCTGATCGATCAGGAGCTGCTCGGTGAACAAATGAAATCCGCTTCCTTTCCGCATGCTTCGGAATCAGAGGCCGCCACCCGCGTGGCCGACGCGCGCAAGAATTATCCACAAGCATCCACAGATGACGGCTGGCATGCGGTGCTTTCCAGGTTTGGGCTCGCAGAAAAAAATCTGGTTGCGCATGTGCAGCAGCAGATCGATCTCATGCGCCTGGTCGACGCGCGCCTGCGTCCCGCGGTACAAATCGATTCCAAGACCATTGAAGCCTATTACCGCGATAAATTCGTTCCCCAGCTCAAGCAGGCTGGCGCCGGCGAAGTTCCCCTGTCCGATGTTTCCTCGAAAATTCGCGAACTGCTCACCGAACAGAAAGTCAACGAGTTGATGGTCTCCTGGCTGCAATCGCTGCGGTCGGAAAGCAAAGTAATTGTGCCCGGCGCCGCCGGGTCCCCGGGGGAGGGAGTAACGACGCAGTGACCGCTCCCACAGCCACCAGGCGTCGACGCTGGTGGAAATATCTGCTGATCGCCTCCAGCCTTGGTTTCATCACCCTGCTGGCCGGGCTCTGGTACATCACCACCGATTCTTTTCAGAACTATGTGCGCCGGCGTATGGTCGCCGAGGTCGAACGCATTACCGGCGGCCGCGCTGAAGCGGGCAGCTTCCATGTTGTGCCTTTTCACATGCAGGTGGAAGTGCGCAACATTACAGTGCATGGCAAGGAGGCCGCGACCGATATTCCGCTGGTTCATGTCGACAGCCTGGTCGCGCATGTAAAAGTAATCTCGTTCCTGCGCACCGAGTTCGGCTTCCACTCGCTGACTCTTGAACATCCTGTGATCCACATCGCCATCGCGCCTGACGGTACTATCAATGTCCCGACTCCCCAGGCGCCGCAGGTTCCCTCCGAGCGCGCACCGATCGAGCAACTATTCGCGCTGTCCATTGATCATTTGGAGGTGCAGAACGGCGAATTGCAGTGGGGCGACCAGAAGATTCCCCTCGACCTGACCGTGCACAACACGAACCTGGGGATGGATTACTCGTTTCTGCGCGGCCGTTACGACAGCCATCTTAGCGTCGGAAAAGTTGACACCACCTTTGCCGGCTTCCGCCCCTTCGGCTGGATGACCGCCATTGACTTCAGCCTGGGCACGACCTTCGTAGACGTGAAATCGCTGCAGTGGACCTCCGGCCGGTCGTCGCTCCAGGCCAGCGGACGCATCACGGATTTCCGCAATCCCCGTCTGGACGCGGTCTACGATGCCCATATCGATCTTGCCGACGCGGCCGCGATTGCCCGCCGTCATGACCTGCGCGCCGGCGTCGCTGAATTAAAAGGCAACGGCCATTGGTTCCTGAATGAATCCATCGAAACACCGTCGACTGAGGAGCCGTTGAATGCGGGTGATTTCACCGCCTCTGGCGCGCTCACCCTGCGCGACCTGGGCTGGCAGGATGATCAGTTCACGCTTAAGCAGGCCAGCGCAACTGCGGATTACCAGGTCACCGATCAACAGATCAAGCTGTCGAAGTTGCAGGGAAAATTACTGGGCGGAAGTGTCACGGGCGATGCTCAGGTCGATAACTGGCTCCGCAGCATCCCGATGCCGGCGCCCGGCAAGGTGCGGAAGGGCACGGAAAATCTTCCCGTGATCAGCGCGACTCGCCCTCCTGCGAAAAAAGGTCAGAGGGCGAAGCAGCCTGGCGTGCAAACTGGTGTAGTGCATCTTCGTCTGCGCGATGTTTCTGCCGGAGAAGCAGCGGCGGCCCTCGATGTTCCCGCGCACCGGCTCGGCCATTTTCACCCGGCAGGCTCGGCCACGGGCACAGCCGACGCGGTCTGGAAGGAATCGTACAAGAACGCCGAAGTCGCCTTCGCTCTCGACGTGAGCCCGCCAGCGCATCCCCGCTCCGGCGAACTGCCCGTCACGGCCCACTTCCAGGGTAAGTATCGTGCCGCCAGCGACTCGCTCGAAGTCGCTCAGTTCAGCCTGTCCACACCGGCGTCGCGAGTGCAAGCTTCGGGAACTTTGGCCGAGACTTCGACGCTGCACGTTTCCGTTTCGACTTCCAACCTTGAAGAGTGGCACCCGCTGATGACGGCGCTGGGCGGGCCCGCCAATCTACCCTTCCGCGTGGATGGCAACGCTACGTTCAACGGCGTGGCCAGTGGCACGTTCTCTGCGCCGAGTTTAGCCGGGACGCTCGTCGCCGAAGACTTCGAATTCGCCATGCCCGCGACCTCGCTCACTCCCGAGAAGGAGGTGCACTGGGATTCCCTCGCCGCCACCGTTCAACTTACTTCGCATGAACTCGCTTTGCGCCAAGGCACGCTGCGCCGCTCCGACACCAGCGCCGACTTCGATGTCAATGCCGTTTTGCAAAATGGACACTTCTCCGAAGACACTCCCTTCACCGCGCGCGTGAACTTGCACAACGTCGACGTCGCCTCGACCGCCGCGCTTGCTGGTTTCAACCGTCCAGTCTCCGGGACGGCCGATGTATCTCTCCAGATCATGGGAACGCGACTGCATCCCCAGGCGCAAGGCCACATTCACGCAACTGATGCCGCGGCCTACGGTGAAGCTATCGAGGAGTTTGACGCCGATCTGCTCATCCTCGGCAACGAGACCTCGCTCAACAATATTCATCTCACACACGGCGACTCCGAGGTTTCCGGCACCGCCGCCTATACGCCAGGCGCGCGAAGCTTTCGCATTGACCTCAAGGGAGAAAATTTCGACCTAGCACGAGTGCGTCAGATTCATCTGGATGAGCTACCCATCGAAGGAAGCGCCGACTTTACCCTGCAAGGTTCCGGTACCCTCGATGCGCCACAGATCAACGCGGACGTCCATGTGAGCGACCTCACG
>Ga0210389_10003857_pt1 | contig 11693 bp, 10 predicted proteins | sample IncBWH28OmetaG_FD_160127 | JGI IMG/M metagenome (GOLD analysis project Ga0210389, IMG submission 160127) | Forest soil microbial communities from Barre Woods Harvard Forest LTER site, Petersham, Massachusetts, United States - Inc-BW-H-28-O ... | reverse complement strand
AAGCCTGCCAGCGAGCCGACCACGATCGCGCAGCCGCAGCCGATCGCCAGCCCGATCGCCCATCCCGCGAGCGTGTCGCGCACCGCGGTCCACAGCGTCGCGGACGCGGCCTGGTGGCCGAGCGCGCTGACCGTCGCGGTCATCGACGGGAACTCATCGCCGCGGACCAGTCCGGCCTCGCTCAGCGCCTGCCAGAGCGCGAGGGCGGCGGCCAGGACCGCGAGCCGCAGCCCGTACCGGACAGCCCAGGGGTGGCCGGGGCCGCCGCCGGGCACCCGGCCCTGATGCGCGATGGTGACACCCGTCATCAGCTTCCCGGGGACCAGATCATGCTGGCCGCCGGGGGCTCGGTGCTGATCAGCCCGAACTGCTTCATGTAGCCCTCGATCAGCGTGACGCTGGCCGGGTTGAGCGTGGTGTTCCAGTTCGTGCTGAGGACCTGCGCCTGCGCCTGCGCCGGGCTAAGGCTCAGGTGGCTGGCCAGCGTGGCCTTGGCCTGGGACTGGTGCGCCTGCGAGTAGGCGATCGACTCGTTCATCGCGGCCCGGACCGCCGCGACCACGCCCGGGTGCGCGCTCGCGTACGACCCCATCACGTCCAGGCAGGTGACGGTCCCGTTGGGGAACAGCGCGACGTTCGGGTGGATGAGCGTGACGGCGCCCTCGGCCAGCGCCGTGCTGGCAAACGGCGCGACGATGACGGCGGCCTGCACCCGGCCCTGCGCCAGAGCCGCGGGCATCTGCGGGAACGGCATCGCGATCAGGTGCACGCTGGCCGGGTCGATGCCCGCCCGCTTGGCGAGCACCTCCACGGCGAGCGAGTTCAGCGAGGTCAGCTGCACCTCCGCCACATTCTTGCCGGCGAGGTCCTTGATCGAGGTGATGCCGGACCCCTTCGCCGCGACGAGCACCGTGCTGTCGTTGGCGTCACTGGACGGCTCGTTGCCATCCACGCTGGAGACGCACTTGACCTGCACGCCCTTGGAGTTGAGGTTAATCAGCACCGGGGTGGTGACAAAGCCGAACTGCTCGGTCCCGCTGGCCATGCTCGCCTCGACGGCGACCGGGCTGGCCTGCGCGACGAAGGACACGTTCAGGCCGTGCCTGCGGAAGATGCCGCCGTCTTGCGCGTAGAACAGCGCCGCGTCATCGGAATACGGCACGTAGCCGAGCGTAATGCTGGTGACCGTCCCGGAGCCGGCGCCGGAGGAACTAGCACCCGCGGGCGGGCTCGGCGACCCGCCGCTGCAGGCTGCCAGCAGGATCGCGAGGGCGGCCGCGGCGCTCCCGGCCGCGGCCCGGCGAGCCCAGTCCCCGGGCCCGCCCGGTCCCCTCACGGGGTGCCCGGTCACGCCATGCCCGCGCCACCGCAGGATGTGTGTTGTCATCGTACGCTCCTGCGCTTCCGTTGCCGCCGGCTCGTACTGCTAATGAACATCACTAATCTCCGGCGCGCAATGTAGGAGACCATGATGATTCGCTCAAATCATCATGGTCACCGCCCATCCTGGAATATCCGAAGCTCAGCTGCAGCCGGTCCGGTCCGCAGATGCCGACCAGCCCGACTCGTGCCATGCTTGCCCTCTGTAGCTTGCGGTTCTTCGCCGAGGGGACGGGCAGTGCGATGAGCGAGACTGGCCCGGGCGAGTGGCCGGCGTGGCCGGCGGCAATTCCTGCACCGGTCACGGCGGCGATCGAGGGCCACCCGGTGGACATCGGCCCCGGTCCCGCTGAGGCGATGACCGAGGCGGGCGAGCGCTGGTTCTCGTCCGGCACCGTGGTCCGGGCCGCCCGCCTGGTCGTCGCGGCCTGGGTGACCGCGGTCAACGGGGACGACTCGGCGCTGCGGGCACTGGCTGAGCTACCGCCGTCGGGCATTGGCGGCGACGATGACGACGGCCGAGATGCCGCGTACGACCTGCTGCACCCGGCGCGTAAGGACTGGGTGGTAGCCGCGGATCCGGAGGTCACTGGCATCGAGGTGTGTCGCCTGGACCTCCGCGGCGACGTTCCCGAGCTGAGCGTCGAGTGGCGGTTCACTGGGTACCAGCGGTATGGCGGCCCGGTCATCCCGCCGGGCTGGACGGGATCGGGCGACCATGAGTACGCCGGCTCGGCGTACCTGGAGTTCAATGAGTCCCTGCCGTTCTCGTGGCGGATGACCCACGGCCACGTGGAGACGGTTGATGAGTACTACGGTTACACGTTCACGGCCCGCGACGAGACTCCCGAGGAGTACCGGGCGCGCGCCGAGTCGGCTGGGCCTCTGGCAAGCACGGGCCTTCTGGCGAGCACGGGACTCGCGGTGAGCGCGGCGGCGCTCGTGCCGGGCGGCACCTACCGGCTGGTGGCATCGTTCGCCGAGCACGACCACAAGTTCGGCGGGGACGCGACATCGGATGTGGACAGCGACGTTCCGCTGACCCGTGAGGAGGCGCGGCGGCTGGCGGAGGACAGCATCGACGCGGAGGCGAGGCGGCGGATGGCCTCGCTCTATCCCAACGGCGGGGCCGAGATGGAAGTGCGGCCGTCGCTGAACATGCTGCGGGTGATCCGGCTGCTGGAGGTGGCGCCTCCGGTCGAGCCCGCTACTGGGCCGGACGGCCAGGGGCCTGACCGCACAGCGGTGGATGATTTCGCCCGGCGCTACGCGGCCAGTCGCGGCCTCACCTGCCCCGATGACCGGATGCCCACGTGGCGGGACCCGGGACCGTGGTTCCTGGCCTCGCTGGACATCACCCGGTCGCACGGCTTGATGGTGGGTGGCGTCTCCGGCGGCCCTGTCGGCGAGGTCTGGTACGCGGAGGGCCCGACGCGCGGCTGGGGCGGGTCACGGGATCGGTGGATCGTCGCTCGCTACGTGATCATGCAGGCGCGCCGCGCCGGAGGGATCGCCGTCGTCGTCCGACGCACGCGCGGCCGGGTCCACGGCGGCCCGCCGCACGGCATGACGGAAGCACCGCGCGGCCTTCCGGAGGTTACGGCCGGCGACGTGCAGTTCAGCCAGCGGTACATGGTCGTGGCGGCCGGCGGGGACCTGGCCGAGGGTGAACCCTCCTGGGCCGGCCGCCTGCTGACGGCCGACTTCACCGCCTGGCTGCTGGACCAGCACTACGGCGATCGCGGTGCCGAGGCCACCTGCTTCCAGTTGCAGGGCGGCCTGGTCTGCGTTTACGCGGCAGGCTGGCCGCAGACGGCGGACGCACTGGACGCCTTCCGTGAGCGCGCTGCCCGCATCGCGCTCACGGTAGAGCACGCCACCCGCTACGTGGTCCAGTAGCTGGCCAGCGCGCCTCGCCACGGTGGCGCGATGGGTCAATCCGTGGACAGACGCGGGTGGGTGCTGGATAGCCCGGCGACCATGACCCGGACTAGCGCGTTGAGGTAGCGCCGGTAGCCGGCGGGCGAGGGTGCGCTGGACTGCAGGCCCCGGGCGGAGGCGATCAGCAGCTCGGCGGCGGTGGCCGCCGTAAGGCCGGCCGGCTCCAGGTCCAGTTCCCCGGCAGCAACGGCTTCGGCGAGGACGTCGCGGACGAGCCGCTTGTAGCGGCTTGCGGAGTCCGCGACCAGGTCCGCAGACAGGTGGTGCTTGGCATCGAGCAGTTCGGCCGCGTGCGGGGAGCGGCGGATCGTGTCGGCGTAGGTGCCGAACCAGGCGGCATGCATCGCGGCCAGCTTGTCCGCGGTCGTTCCGGGCCGACGGCTGGCGGCCTCGGCGTCGGCCAGCATCCGCTGGGCCAGACGCTGGCTCAGTGCCTGGAAGACCTCCTCCTTGCTGGCGAAGCTCAGGTAGATGGTGCCCTTGCCGATCCCGGCCTCGCCGGCGATGTCGTCCATTGAGGTGCGGCGGTAGCCGTACTGGCCGAACACCTGAAGGGCCGCGTCCAGGATCACGGTGTGCCGGGCCTCGGCGTCCCCGCGCGGCGGGTTCATGACGGAATGGCCAGCCGCCTGGCAGGCTGGACGACGATCTCGGAGATGCTCAGCTCTATGGGCTGGGTGATCGCGAACATGACCGCCCGGGCCACGTCATCGGCCCGGGCCATGGCCGGCCCGCCGGCGGCCGCGGCGCGGTCCAGCACCTCCGGGGGGAACAGCCCTTCCGCGGACGGCCTGATCTCCTCGCCGACGGAGGCGGCCAGCCCGCGCATCAGGTCCGGCCGGTGGCGGCCGAGGTTGGTCGCCGTCAGGCCAGGGATCACGGTAACCACGCGGATCGTGTCGCCCTCCAGTTCCAGCCGTAGCGAGGCGGTGATGGCGTTGACTGCCACCTTGGTGGCCCCGTAGAAGCCCGGCGCCTCCCGGAGGGTGGCGCTGGAGGAGATGTTGACGATGTGGCCCTCGGCCTGGCAGGCCCGCATGGCGCGGACCGCCGCCGTTGACCCCACGGTCAGCGCCAGCACGTTGATCTCGAGCATCTCCCGCCACGCCCCCGGGTCGCCGTCGGCGAGCGGGCTGCGATACGACACCGCGGCGTTGTTGACCATTACGTCCAGACGTCCCGTGTCGGCGATCGCCCGGTCGACCAGGCCCTGCACCTCGCCGGGATCTCGCAGGTCGGCTGGCACCGCGGTAGCCGCGCCGCCGGCCGCGACCACCTCTGCCACCGTGCCCGCGAGCGCTTCCTCCCGGCGCCCGGCCGCGAACACGTGCGTCCCGGCCTCGCCCAGGCGCAGCGCGACCGCCCGCCCGATCCCGCTGGACGCCCCGGTGACCACGGCGGTCTTCCCCGTGAACGCTCCCATGCCCGCACCTCCTGGCACTGACTGACTAACTGACTCAAATTACCAAAGTAGTCAGATAGTCAGCGGATGCGCAAGCGCCACCGGTTCATGGTCCTCCCGAAGCACCCCCGGCCGCGACAGTCACCCCGCCGGGTCGGCAGGGCGCTACGCGAGGACGGTCTCGGTGCTCGCCAGGCCTCCGGTGCGGACGATGCGCCAGAACCCCGACCTGGCGAAGTAGACGTTGGTGGCGACCTGCAAGGCGATGAACGTGACCGGCCACAGCGCGCCGGCGAGGGCGGGGACCATGCTGATCGGGAGGGTGTACGCCATCACGATGCGCACGATGGCGTCGGCCAAGATGGCCGACCCCCAGATGACAGTGCAGACCCGCCAGATCCGCCGGAACAGTGGCGTGCGCTCCCAGATCACGTCCCATGAGACCGCTGCGGGGCGCACCCACGCGCGGGTGGCTGAGTCCCAGACCCGCCGTCCTTCCAGCAGCGGGCGGGAGACCACGAAGGTGGCCGGCCTGGCGGCAATCAGGCTCAGGTACATGTAGCCCGCCCAGGCGCCGGTCGTCAGCGCATCCCTGGTGAGCAGCGCGCGCGGGCTGCCGCTGGCCAGCGACAGCGCCGCGGCGACGGCGAGGGCGGCCACGACGAGGATGCTCATCGCGTTCGCGCGCCGCCGGGTCACCAGCGCGGCGAGCACGCAGACCGCGGGCATGATGCCGCCGCCGATCAGCGCCTCCCACACCGTCGCGCCCAGCGCACGGGCTCCGTAGTACACGACGATCGGCGCGACGATGTCGATGACCATCGCCCGCAGGGCATGCGACTTCCCGGCCTCGCTCGGGGCAGGCGGGACAGGCCGGGCGGACGGGCCGCGTGCTGGCCCTGGCGTGCCGTTCACCGCGGGTTCCGGGTGGTGGCGAGGGTGAATGTGGTGACCAGTTCGTCGGCATACCGGCCCAGGTCCGTGCCGGGGCGGGTTTCCAGCAGGAACGGCAGTCCGTCGATCGCCCGCTGGATGACGCTTGCCATCACCCACGGGTCGAAGTCCCGGAAGTCGCCCGCGGCCTGCCCGGCCCGCAGGATCTCCTCGACAGGGGAGAGCGCGACCAGTTCGGTGCCTGGCGTGTACTCGATGCCGCCGTTCATGAAGATCTCCAGCACCGCCTTCATCTCGCGGCGGTGCCCCGCGATGAACTCCGCCGTCCCGCGGATGTAGGCCTCAAGGGCCTGCGGTGGGGTGCGCGCGCCGGACATCAGGGCGGTCATGTGCCGTCCCATGGCCGCGTACGTCTCCTCCGCCACCTGGGCCATGAGGTCGCTCTTGCCCGCGAAGTGGTAGGAGATCAGCCCGGTGCTGGACAGCCCGGCCTGGCGCGCGATGCGGGCGAACGACGTGTTCCGGTAGCCGACCTCAGCGATGGTCTCGATCGCGGCCGCCACGATTTGCGCGCGGCGCGCTGTCTCGGTGACCGTGCGGGCCGGCGCGGCTCCTCCATGCTGATCTGCTCGCATAAGCAAATTCTAGCTCGTCTGAGCAATAATGCAAGGGCGCTGCCTGCGCACGCGGGGGACGCAAGGCACAGCAGTTGGTGGGCGGCCTCGCGCCAGGGCGGGCAGTGATTCGAAGCGGAGCGACTCATCTGGCACTATTGGGATGGTTCGTGCCTGCTGGCTTGCCAGTGCCGCCGTGAGGGGAAGGGCTTGAGCGTGGCGGAGTACCTGGAGGATGTTCCCCCGGCATCCGGGATCGACGTGAGCCGTCCGCATCCCGCGCGGATGTACGACTACGGGCTGGGCGGCAAGAATCACTTCGCGGCCGACCGGGCCGTTGCCGACCAGGTTCTCGCGCTCGTGCCCACCATGCGGACGGTGGCGCGGGAGAACCGCAGCTTCCTGGGCCGCACGGTCCGGTACCTGGCCGCCGAGGCTGGCATCCGGCAGTTCCTGGACATCGGCTCCGGGCTGCCCGCCACTGGCAACGTGCACGAGGTGGCGCAGGCTGTCGCCCCGGAGGCCCGGGTCGTCTACGTGGACAACGACCCCCTGGTGCTGGTGCACGCGCGGGCGCTGCTCGCCTCGGCACCGCAGGGCCGCACCGGCTACATCCAGGCTGACCTGCGCGATCCCGCCGCGATCTTGGCCAGCGCGGAGACCAGGCGAACCCTCGACTTCAGCCAGCCGGTCGCGCTCGTGCTCTGCGCCGTCTTGCACTTCCTGGCCGACGCCGACGACCCGGCCGCCATCTTGGCGGCCCTCGTCGGCGCGCTGCCGTCGGGCAGTTACCTGGTCGCTTCGCATGCCACGACCGAGCACTCGCCGCCCGATGAGTCCGAGGCGGCCCTGCGCGCCTACCGGGCATCAGGCGTCACGTTCCAGCCCCGCGACTCTGCCGACTTCGGGCGGCTCGCGTTCGCCGGCCTCGACCTGGTGCCGCCGGGCGTCGTCCTGGTCTCGGACTGGCATCCCCTGGACGCGGGACCACGTCCGTCACCGGCCGAGGTCGGCTTCTACGGCGGCGTGGCGAGGAAGCCCTGATCACCGCGAAACGACGCGCCCGCTGCGGGCAGGCAATGCCTGCCCGCAGCGGGCTTCCTCGGCTGGCCGGCCGTGGCCGGGTGCCTCAGTTATTGGCGCAGATAGTGCCATTCAGGAAGAACGCCGCCGGGGACGCCAGCGTGCTGTCGTTGGCCAGGAAGCCGAAGTTCACCGTCCCGCCGCTCGCGGCGATCGTCGCGGTGTAGCTGGCGTTGACCGCCGACACGGCGCTACCGGTCTGGGTGTAGGACGCGCCCCACATCTGGGTGAGCGCCTCGCCGCTGTTGGCCGGCCAGGTCCAGGTCAGCGTCCAGCCGTTGATGGCGGTCGTGCCCTTGTTGGTGATCGTCACGCCGCCCTGGAAGCCGCCCGGCCAGCTGCCCGCGACCGCGTAGTGAACCGCGCAGCTGGAGTTGGCCGGCGGCGGCACGGTAAACGTGACCGGGGTGGAGGGCAGCGACGGGTTGCCCTTGCTGTCCACCGCCACCACGTCGTAGGTGTACGTGGTCCCGATCGTGAGGCCGGTCAGGTTCACGGTGGTAGCCGTCGTGGTGGCCGCCAGCGTGGTGGTGCCGCCCGCGCCGATCTGGTTCACCTGGTAGTTCGCCACCGGGTTAGTGCCGGCGGTGGACGCCGTCCAAGTGAGCGTCGCGGTGCCCGACGTGTTGGATGAGGTGCTGGAGGACAGGCCAGAGGCGACCGGCTGGCCGGGCGCGCCGGGCGCGGTCACGCCGGTCCCGCCGCTGCCGGGGATGTGGACCACGGTCAGCGAGTACGGCGCGACGGTGACCGAGGTCGCGCTGCCCGACGCACTGGTGATCGACGTTGCGTTGTTGGCCAGCGTGTACACGGTGGGCGCCGTTCCCGAGGCCGTGAATCCGTTGAGGGCAAGGCTCACCGCGTAGGAGTTCGATGGATCCTCGTTGTCGATCAGCAGGTTGAGGTTCCCCGACGTGTCGCGGACGGCATGGACGCGGAGCAGGGCCTGGCTCGAGGTCGAGTTGACCATGGCGCCGCCGGGCGTCGCCAGCTTGGACAGCATCTCGAGCGCGTAGTACGGCGCGAACGGCGTGTCGGTCGCCGGCTCGGTGGTGCCGCCGGAGTTGGAGTTGTTCGAGAAGATTCCCTGGTCGCCGTAGTCGGTGACGCCGTTCACGGTGGAAACGGTGCCTTCCCCGTTGTGCTCGTTCCACCAGTCAACGTTGGTGGCGCCGTTCTCCAGCCACGTCATGTACATGTCCGCGGCGAACAGCGCGCCGGGCTGGGTGTCCATGTCGAGCGAGGAGTTGGTCTCGGTCACCAGGACCGGGACGCTGGCGGCGTTGCTGATGCCGGCGAACTGGCTGATCTCGCTGTGCAGGGTGGACACCATGCCGGCGATGTCAGTCGGGTCGGTCAGCATCCCGGCGGCCGTCGACCCGCCCGGGTAGTAGTGCACGACGACGCACTGCGTCTGGCTGCCGAGCGCGGTGAGCACGGTCTGGTTCCACGATTGCGGGTACTCGGAGTTGGTCACGTTGTCCGGCCAGAACCCAGGGGTGGTCAAGATGGCGCAGACCTTCGCGTTCGCGTTCGCGGCGTGCATGGCGGACTCGTACTGCAAGACGTCCGCCGCGTACTGGGTAGGCCCGCAGTTGAAGGTCTGCGACGGCTCGCTGCCGATCGTCACCGCCGGGCCGTTCAGCGAGGTCTCGCAGCGGGAGTCCGCTTCCCAGTTGGCCCCGTAGGTGCCGTTCCCGTACACCTCGTTGCCGACTTCCCAGAAGCCGACCGAGTCCGAGGCCGCCGCGGTGACCCACGCGGCGGCAAGGGCCGGGGTTCCCGTGCCGTAATTCACCGTGATGATGGGCTGGGCGCCGGCGGAGCTCGCGGTCGACATGAAGCTCGAGAAGCCGGAATTCGGCGCGACGAATCCGCCTTCCACCGCTGTCTGGGTCTGCCAGTTGTAGATGTCCGAATACGATCCGCCCGGATACCTCATGGCGTTGACCCCGGCCGCCTTCAGCAGCGGCCCTATCGCGGCGTCGTTCATGTCGCTGTCGTAGACGGCGGTGTTCAGGCCGATCCCGTGGGCGGGAACCGTGCCGAGCCCGGCCGTGGCGTTGACCGTGACGCTCGCCGAGTTTGTCGCCGCGGTGGCGGGCCGCGCTTGCGCTGACGCGAGCAAAGCGGCTCCCAGCAGTACAACGGACGCGATCATCGGTCTCTTTCTGGCCATGACGCAACCCTCCGGGGTTTCGAGGAATTTCGCTCATTAGCCGTCATTAGCCGTCCCGGGCAGCCTGGCCGTCCAGCGATACTTTCGCTCTCCTCCACGCGAGGGCAAAAGCCGCAGGTCACGGGCAAGTACGCGGGAATCATCCGATGAAAGTTCCAGCGTCGTAGACGAGAGTGCCGCCGGCGCGGCGGCTCACTCCGCGGCGCGCAGTTCCTCCTGGAAGAGCCGCAGTTCCTGCTGGAAGAGGCGGAGCTCCTCGTCGTCGATCGAGTAGCACTGCTCCGGGCCGGGGAACGTGCCGTGCCTGACCTCGTCGGCGTACTGCGCGACGCCGGCGACCATTTGCGCCTTGACGTCGGCGAACCGCTTGACGAACCGGGGAACATGGCCGTCGTAGATCCCGAGCAGGTCGTGGAAGACCAGGACCTGCCCGTCGGTGGCCGGCCCCGCGCCAATGCCGATCACCGGGATCGCGAGCATCTCAGTCACCAAGGCGGCGACGGCGGCCGGGATCGCCTCGAAGACGATCGAGAAGCACCCGGCTTCCTCGAGCGCGAGAGCGTCCCGGGCGACCGCGTGCGCACGCTGCGCGGTGCGGCCCTGGGTGCGATGGCCGCCGAGCACGGTTGCCGTCTGCGGGGTGAGGCCAACGTGCCCCATCACCGGGATCCCGGCCTCGACGATCGCGCGGGCGCGCTGGACGCTGGTCCCGCCGCGCTCGAGCTTGACCGCGTCACACCCGGCCTCCTTGACGAACCGCTGGGCCGTGGCGATCGCCTTCTCATCGGAGGCCTCATACGACCCGAACGGAAGGTCGCCGACCAGCAGCGGGGTCTGCAGGCCGCGGCGGACAGCCGCGGCGAGCATCAGCATCTCGTCCGTTGAGACGGGAACGGTCGAGGGATAGCCGAGGACGGTCATCGCGCCGGAGTCGCCGACAAGCACCACGTCGACGCTCGCCGCCTGCGCGACCTGCGCTGAGGGATAGTCGTAGGCGGTGACCATCACGATTGGCTCGCCGCGTCGCTTCTTCTCCGCCAGGCGGGGCAGCGTCATCGGCAGGAGCTCCTGGACGGCCTGCGGAAGCGTGCGGGGGGATGCGGACATTGCCTGCCTCCTTAATTCGCGGCGGACGCCGCGGTCAGTGTCGCGACCTGGCGGTCGGCGCTGGTGTTGCCATTCATGCCGGGCCCGGCAATGACCTCGTTGTCGATCAGCCGGGTGGTCCCCACTCGGGCGGCCACGAGGGCGAGCACCGCTCCCTCGATGCGCCGCGCGGGCGCCAGCGTGTCGGGGGACACGAGCTCGAAGTACTCCGGCTCGACTCCGGCGGAAGTCAGCATCGTCATGGCGGCGGACTTGATGGCCGTGGCATCCCGCTCGCCGGCGGCAACCGACTCCTTCGCGGCAGCCAGTGCGCGGTGGAGTACGGTGGCGCGCTCGCGCTCGCTGCCAGACAGCCGGCCGTTGCGGCTCGACATGGCGAGCCCGTCGTGCTCCCGCACGGTCGGGCAGACCTCGATCTGAACCGGCATGTTGAGGTCGCGCACGAGCTGCCTGATAACGGCCACCTGCTGGGCGTCCTTCTGCCCGAAGCAGGCGACGTCCGGCGAGACGATGTTGAACAGCTTCGTGACGACGGTCGCGACGCCGTCGAAGTGGCCGCGTCCGCGCTGAGCGCCTTCCAGGGTCTCGGTCAGGCCCGCGACGGACACCGTCGCCGCGAATCCCGGCGGGTAGATCTCCTCAGCCAGCGGCGCGAACAGGAAGTCGGCCCCGGCCTCCGCGGCCAGCGTAACGTCCCGGCCCTCGTCACGCGGGTAGCCGTCGAGGTCGGCCTGCTCGTTGAACTGTGCCGGGTTGACGAACAGGGACACGACCACCCGGTCGCATCGCTCGCGCGCGCGGCGCATCAGCGACAGGTGGCCTTCGTGGAACGCGCCCATCGTCGGGACCAGCCCGACCGACTCCCCGGCACGGCGCGCCTGCGACACGGCCGCGCGGACGTCGGCCACGGTGCGGACGGTAATCATGACCAGTTCCCCTCGCTCCTCTTCTGGGCCTCCCGGGCTGAGTTCCCGTTCTGGGCCTCCCGGGCTGCCCGGGCATCCCGGGTGCCTGCCAGCGTGCGGGTGGCCTCGACGAGCGCATCGAACACCGGCAGCAGGTCGGGTGTGCGATCCGCCACCGCAGCTCGCTG
>Ga0210389_10003855_pt1 | contig 11695 bp, 11 predicted proteins | sample IncBWH28OmetaG_FD_160127 | JGI IMG/M metagenome (GOLD analysis project Ga0210389, IMG submission 160127) | Forest soil microbial communities from Barre Woods Harvard Forest LTER site, Petersham, Massachusetts, United States - Inc-BW-H-28-O ... | reverse complement strand
GGCTGGTTAGCCGGACCGGCTTGCTGGCGGCGTGAGGCCTGCGAGTCGATCACGACCCGGCGGCGACCGCCGGGACCGGAGCCACCGGGAGCGCGCTCGCCGGTGCGCGAGTCGCGTGTCGGGCGCACTCGCTCTCCACCCGCGCCATCGGCACCGGGTGCAGCGGCGCTCGTGCCATCGGGGTTCGCTGCCGTCGCAGGCGGCGCGACAGCGGTGCTCGACGCGGTCGGCGCGGGGGTGGCGGCCGGCGCACTTGGCGTCGCCTGCGCGGTCGGTGTCGCGACGGCCGTCGCAGCAGCGCGTTCGGCCGGTGCGCTCGGCGTGGCAGGCGGATTGGCGGCAGGCGCTGCGCTCGACGCGCGCGGCGGTGCTACGGCTGGCGCACTCGCGACGGCCTGCGCTGGTGCGGAGTCCGCAGCAGCGGCGGCGGCGCCCTCGCCGCTGAGCGCGCGCAGGGCGACGGACTCCTCGACTGAGGAGGCGACGGCCTTGACCTCGACGCCGGCGGCGCGCAGACGCTCCAGCAGCTCCTTGCTGGGAATGCCCTGCTCCTTGGCGATCTCGTGTACTCGCTTCTTAGTCATATTTTGAAAGATCGAGGGGCTCGGCTCGGCGGCTCTATGGCCGCCTGCGCCACCCTCTTATTATCGATTCTACGAATTTGGGGTCTCGACCAAGGGGTCTCCGAGGTCGAGCTTGACGTTGCGGCGCAGCGTGCGAGCGATGCCACCCCGATGCAACGCGCGCTGCAAGCAGTCGGGATCGAGCACGCTGGAACCTGCGCCGCGACAGAGGTAGGCACCGCGACCGGGCAGCGTGCCGCGTATGTCGATCACGGCGCGCTGCACGCGCCGTGTTTCGCCGTCGCAAGCAATCGCCAGACGCACCAGCTCGGACTTCGGCGCGATGCGCGCGCAGCCTACGCAGCGGCGCCGCGGCACGTGGCCCGCTATGGCGCTTGCCCCCCCGCGCTCTCCTGAACCTCGGCGACCTCTCCGCCGCCGTTGGGAGAGAGATCGGCGACGCGGTCGCTGTCGATCGCGGCGAGCGCTTGGTGGCTCTCCAAGCCGCAGTAGCGCGAGCCGGGCTGCGTCGCGTTGGGGCAACGACGACCGTTGGAGAGGATCGCGGCGCAGCGGCCGGAGACCTCCTCCTCCTCGTAGCCGTGCTCGGCCTCCTCGGCGGCGAACTCGGTCTCCGAGCGGATATCCACGCGCCAGCCGGTCAGGCGCGCCGCCAGGCGCGCGTTCTGACCCTCGCGGCCAATCGCGAGCGAAAGCTGGTCGTCGGGCACGATCACGGTGGCCTGTTTGGCGTCGTCGTCGACGAGCACCTCGCGCACGCGCGCCGGCGAGAGCGCCTTGGCGACGAAGCGCGCGGGCTCTTCGTTGAAGGGGATGATGTCGATCTTCTCGCCGCGCAGCTCGGAGACGACCATGCGCACACGCGAGCCGCGCGGGCCGACGCAGGCGCCAACGGGGTCGACACCGTCGGCGTGCGAGACGACGGCGATCTTCGAGCGGTAGCCGGGCTCGCGCGCGACATTGGCGATTTCGACGAGTCCATCGGCGATCTCGGGGACCTCGAGCTCGAACAACTTCTTGATTAGCTCGGGGTCACGCCGGGAGACAATTATCGATGGTCCCTTAGTGGAGGCCGAGACCTCCTTGATGACGGCCTTGATGCGCTGCGAGTGGTCGTAGCGCTCACCGTCGACCTGCTCGGACTTCGGCAGCAGCGCCTCGACGCGCTCGCGCAGCTGCACGAGCGTGTAACGCGAGTCGGACTGCTGCACGATGCCGGTGATCAGCTCGCCGACGCGGTCGCGATACTCCTCGAACATCATGTCGCGCTCGGCCTCGCGGATGCGCTGCAGGATCACCTGCTTGGCGGTCTGCGCGGCGATCCGCCCGAAGTCATCGGGGGTGACGTCCTGTTCGGCGATCTGGTCGCGGTACTCCTCGAACTTCGCCGGATCGATTTCCGGTTCCTCGGGCTCGCGCAGCTCGCCGGTCTCGGGATCGACAACGGTGCCCTCATCGATCGTCTCGACGATCAGGTGCGCCTCGAGGCGTTCGGGGATGATCAGTTCGATGACGCGGAAGTCGGCGGTCTCGCGGTCCATTTCGACGCGCGCGTACTTGGCTGAGCCGGGCTGCTTCTTGTAGGCCGACAGCAGGGCATCCTCGAGCGCGATCATCAACTTCTCGGACTCGATGCCCTTCTCGCGCGCAAGCGCGTGCATTGCTTCCAGGATCTCTCTAGACATATAGGTTCTACTCCTCGATCAGATTCGAGCGGCGAATCTGCGCGTAGGGAATCGTCACCAGACCTTCGTCGGCGGCGAGCGTGATCTCGGTGTCAGAGGCGCCGACGAGCTCCCCGGTGTAGCTGCGACGGCTCGGGGCGGCCGCAGCGCGAACGTCAGAGGGCACGCCGCGCGTGCGCACACGGGCGCGGCGGCCGACGAAACGACGGAAGTGATCGGGCTTGGTCAGCGGACGCTGCAAGCCGGGCGAGGAGACCTCCAGGGCGTAGCGCTCGCGGAGATCCCCGAGCGCCGTCGTGACGCGCTCACAGAGCGCGAGCGTGACGCCGTCGGGGTGGTCGATGAACACGCGCAGGGTCTCGCCGCCGAGTAGCTCGGCGAGCAGCACCTCGACGTCGGGCTCGCGCGCGGCGAGCCGCTCTTCGATCTCTGTCTGCAGTGGCATCATTGGCCCTCCTTACATAAAAAAAGCGGGCGTGCGCCCACTCTCGGTACGGCAACCGGCGTCCAAACGCCGGCTCGAAAGCTGTCGAGCGAGCATAGCATCGGCGTGCTCATGAGCTATGGGCCGCACGGCGCGCGCGATCACGGTAGAGGCGGTAGTCGCTACGCTCGGGTCGCAGCGAGCAGGCGAGCGCGAGCGGATGACATGCCTCACGGTGGCGACCGAGCTGCTGCATCGCGCGACCGAGGCAGAAGAGCGCGTAGTCGTCGGTCGGCGCTTGCGCGGCGAGCGCACCGAACTCCGCGGCGGCACTCTCGTAGCGTTGCGCGTGGAACAGCGCCCGTCCGAGCGCCTCGCGGATCGAGGCCTTGTCGGGCTCGAGGTCGCGCGCACGGCTAAGCGGCACGATCGCGGCTTGGTAGTCGCCGTGCCCAAGCAGGTCACACCCACGTCGGTAGAGCTCGTAGACGTTGTCCATGATCGATCGAGTCCTCCCCCACTGTACCCAGAGAGGGCGAGACCGAATAGGCAAGGCTAAAGCGACAGCCGCCGCGCGCACGCACGCGCCCACGCGCGCGGCGGCCCCGCCGATACATGTCAGCGACCGCGTGTGCTTAGGCGCTGGAGCGCAACTGCGCCACCGCGTCGAGGATCTCCTCGGCGACGTGTGCCTTGGAGGCGATCGCGATGTGTCGCTCGCTCGCGGCGGTGAGGATCGTGACCTCGTTGCGGTCGACCTCGAAGCCGATGTCGGTGCGCGAGATGTCGTTGACGACGACGGCGTCCAGACGCTTGTCGCGCAGCTTGCCGCGACCGTAGTCGAGTGCACTCTCGCCGTGCTCGGCGGCAAAGCCGACGAGCGTCTGGTCGGCGCGACGCTTGCTGGCAAGTCCGCTGAGCACGTCGGCGGTCGGCTCGAGCTCGAGCCGTAGACGCTCGCGGCCGGCCTTCTTGAGCTTCCCGTCGGCGGCCTCGGCAGGTCGAAAATCGGCGACGGCCGCGGCCATCAGCAGGACGTCGCATGTTGGTAGCTCGCGCTCACAGGCTGCCTGCAGCTCAGCGGCGGTGCGCACCTCACACCAGGTAACACCGAGCGGCCGTGGCAGCGCGATGTTCGCCGCAATCACGGTCACTTCGGCGCCGCGTGCGCGGGCGGCTTGTGCGAGGGCGAGACCCATGCGCCCGGAGGAGCTGTTGCCGATGAAGCGCACGCTGTCGATCGGCTCGCGCGTGCCGCCGGCGGTGACCAGCACGCGCAGGCCGCGCCATGCCTCGACCGGCTGACGCCCGTCGACACCGGGTCGCGCAGGCGCGCCGGCGAGCAGCGTCTCACAGGCCTCCAGTAGCCGCGCGGGCTCGGGCAGGCGTCCGACGCCCTGCTCGCCTTTGGAGGCCAGGCGACCACTGTCGGGCTCGATCACGGTGACGCCGCGCGCGCGCAGCAGCTCGAGGTTGCCCTGCACGGCGGCATGCTCGTACATGTCGTTGTTCATCGCCGGCGCGAGCAACAGCGGACACCTCGCGGCGAGCGCAGCGCTGCTCAGCAGGTTGTCGGCGAGGCCGTGCGCGAGCTTGGCGATCGTGTTCGCCGAGGCCGGCGCGATCACGTAGAGCTCGGCGTTGCGCACGAGCTCTAGGTGGCTGATCGGCTCATGCGCGGGCGACGCCTGGTCGGGAAAAGCGCCGCGCGCGGGGTCGCGCTCAAACTCGTCGACGAGTACCGGCGCACCGGTCAGCGCGGCGAACGACGCCGAGCCGACGAAGCGACGACTGGCCGGCGTCTGCACGACACGCACCGCGTGGCCCGCGGCGGTCGCCAGGCGCACAAGCTCGAGCGCCTTATACGCGGCGATCCCACCGCTGACGCCGAGCAGAATTCTGGACATATCCCGGTTTTAGAGCTTTGCCCCGCGCGTGGCAAGCCGCGGTGATGAGCTTGCGTCCTGAGCTGGGCTTCTAGGACGTCCGATGGGCAAGCGATGCAAGGACGCAGCAAGCGAAGTGTGCTTCGCACATACCCCGTTCGGGGCACACCCCGTGCGGGGCGCAGGCAGGCGAGCGCGCGAGGACGCAGCAGCGCGCCGCCCAGCGGACGTCCTAGCGGTAGTGGTACTTGATCTTTCCGTTGGCTACCTCTTCAAGTGCAATCGTGAGGTAGTTCTTAGAGGCGGTGTCGACCATCGGCGGCGGGAACTCATCGAAGGTGCCCTCACCGAGGTTGTGGTAATAGCTGTTGATCTGGCGAGCGCGCTTGGCGGCGACGACGACGCTGGCGTAGTTCGAGTCGACGTTCTCAAGCAGACGGTCGATGCGGGGAGAGATCACTGGGGTCTAGCCTTTCGTGGTTGGCCAGAGGATTGTAGTGGCTACTGGCGATACTCCCCGACGCGCGCGCGATGCTTGCGTGTGCGCGCACACGGGCGCGCGGCGGCCACCCCAGCGAGAACATCCAGTCGCGCCCGTCCCGCGCGTGATGAGCGTCGCACTCATCACGCGCTGAGACCCTGAACGGGCTCAGTCGAGCTCGGGCGAGACGATCGCGACGAGCCGCTCCAGCGCGTCCTCGAGGCGGTCGTTGACGACGACGTGAGCGAACTCGGGTTGGGCCTCCAACTCGTGCTCGGCGACGCGCAGGCGACGCTCGACCTCCTCGGCGTCGTCGGTGCCGCGCCCGACGAGTCGTGTGCGCAGCGCGTCGAGCGAGGGCGGTGCGATGAAGACCTGCAGTGCCTCGGGCATCGCGGCGCGAACCTGACGAGCGCCCTGAACCTCGATCTCGAGCACGACCGGCACACCGTCGCCGACGCGCGCGTCGAGCTCACTGCGCAGCGTGCCGTAACGCCGCCCGGCGTAGTCGGCGTGCTCGACGAAGTCTCCCTGCTCGATACGTCGAGCGAACTCCTCGGGACTGAGGAAGTGGTAGTCGACGCCATCGCGCTCGCCGGGGCGCGCACTGCGCGTGGTCGCCGAAACGGAGAGCTCGAGCGCCGACAGACGCTCCATTAACCCGCGGATCAACGTGCCCTTGCCGACCCCGGAGGGCCCGGTTATGACGAATACGCGCGCCACGTCGAGCAGCCTATTGACGGGATCGGTTGACGGAGTTACGCGCGCTGATCAGCGGCGCAGGAGGGAGACCAGCTCGCTCCGCTGGCGCTCGGAGAGCCCGCCGATGGTCTTGCTGGGCGCGATCCGGCAGTGGGCGAGGATCTTGTTGACCTTGACGCGCCCGTACTTTGGAACGGCGAGCATCATGTCGAAGACCTTGGCGGTCTCGACGTACTCGGGCGGGTTCAGCAGGAGCTTGTGGATCGAGAGTCGACCGGCCTTCAGATCGCGCTTGAGTTGGGCGCGCTCGGTGCGAATGCGGTTGGCTCTGGCGAGCGCGTCCATTCGCTGGTTGAGGGAGCGCTCGGGGGCCGCGGAGTGCTTTGAGGGCGTCGTGCCCGTCGCCATCGCCATGGGCGGCGAGTCTACACACCCGCGCCGCGCGAGCAAAGCTCCAGCCGCGAATTCATCTAAAGCTCGACTTGAGGTTTAGGTATGTAGAGGCTAGTGGACGGTGCCAAGGCGTGTTTGCAGGGATTTTCTCGGCGCGGCGCACCGGCTGGACAACCGGCACCGTAGCCTCGTAGCGAGTTCACAAGCCGTGCGCTTACGCGAGTGCGCGCGCGATCCGCGCGCCCGCGGCGGGGTCGCGAAAGTTCTCGGTGCCGACGGCGATGAGCGTCGCACCGGCGTCGAGTAGATCGCGGGCATGGTTGGCGCGCTGCACACCGCCCATCCCGACGATCGGGATCGAGATGCTGGCGGCGACAGCGGCGACCTGGGCAAGCGCGACAGTACGGATTGCTGGCCCGGAGAGACCGCCGGTGCGACCCCCGAGCCAGGCGGCGCGCGCAGTCGATCGCGCGGCGAAGGCGAGGTCAGGGGGACCAGGTGCGAGCGCCATGGCGCGCAGCGTGTTGATCAGCGAGACGGCGTCGGCGCCGCCGAACTCGGCGGCGCGCGCACACGCGGCGACGTCGGCGGCGTTGGGGGTGAGCTTGACGATCAGCGGCTTGCGCGTGGCGGTGCGCACGGTGCGCACGACGCGCTCGAGCGCGACCGGGTCCGCACCAATGTCGAGGCCTGTCTCGACATTGGGACAGGAGACGTTGAGCTCGAAGGCCGCGATCTCCTCGCGCTCGTCGCAGCGCTCCAAGAGGAGGGCGATCTCGCCGGCGGTTGAGCCCATGACGTTTGTGATCAGCGGCGAGCGGCACTCGCCGAGCAGCGCCGCGATCCCGGGCAGCTCGTGCGTCAGATAGCCCTCGAGACCCTTGTTGGGCAACCCGATCGAATTGATCAGACCAGCCGGGGCCTCGAACAGCCGCGGTGGTGGATTGCCGACGCGCGGCTGCAGGGTGATGGTCTTCGAGACGAACGCGGCGAACGGGAACTCGGCGCACAACGCGGACGCGCCGAAGGCGTCGCGCGCAGCGAGCAGGTCGAAGGTGCCGGAGGCGTTGATGACGGGGTGCGCGAGCTCGAGCCCACAGAAACTGACGCTCACGCGGGTGCTCCTGCGTGCTGATCGACGCGCTCGAGCTCGGCGGCGTCGACTACGGGCCCGTCGACGCAAACCCGCAGAAAGCCGCCGCCACGGCGCGGCACGACGCAGCCATAGCAGGCACCGAAACCACAGGCCATCCCGGACTCGAGCGCGAGCTGCGCGGGGACGGCGCGCTCGGCGCAGAGCACACGGACGGCCTCGAGCATCGGCGCGGGCCCACACGCGTAGAGCACTGCGTGGGAGTCGCGAGTGAGCTCGGCGGCTAGCAGCTCTGTGACGAGCGCGCGCTGACCGACCGAGCCGTCGTCGGTTGTTATCTGGGGGTCGCGCAGCAGCTCGGCGCCGGCGGCGCGCGAGGCGTCTCGAAAACCCAGCAGCACCGTCGCCGGCGAGGCGCTCGGCAACTCCTCGAGCAGCGTGTCTTGCCAGATCGCAAGCGGCGCGATCCCGACGCCCCCACCGAGCAGGATCGCGCGGCGGCCGTCGGCTGGCGCATTGAAGCGGGTGCCGAGCGGACCGAGCACCCAGAGCGACTCACCGGGGCGCAGCTCGCAGAGCCGGCGGGTTCCGGGGCCGACGTCCTCGAGTAGGAAGTGAGCTTCGCCGTCGCGCCAGCGGGCGTAGGAGCAGGCGCGCGGCAGGTACGGCCGCTCGTCCTCCCCTCCCCCCCAGCGCTCGGCGGCGGCGAGCATCGCGAATTGGCCGGGCGCGGGCGCGGGACCGTCGGGGTCGCCAGCGCGCAGGAGCCGGTAGGCGCCGAGCTCGTCGACCCCGCTGACGCGCAGCAGTCGCCGCCCGAAGGGCGCGAGCGCCATCAGCTCACCCCGATGGGGTCCCGTCCGCGGTGGAGCTCCTGCAGGCAGAGAACGGGTGGCGCGCCGCCTTGGCGGGCACTGGAGATCGCGCGGGCCGCGGAGACGCCGGCGGCGAGCGTGGTGAGGCAGGGGATCCCGCGGGTGACGGCGGCGCGGCGAATCTGCCAACCGTCGGTGCGCGCCCCCGAACCGGTGGGTGTGTTGATGACGAGGTCGACGTCGCCGCGCTCGATCCAGTCGACGACGTGCGGAGAGCCCTCGCCGATCTTGTTGAGCGCCTGTGCGCGGACGCCCATGCGCTCGATCGCGGCGGCGGTGCCACGCGTGGCGAGGATGCGAAAGCCGTTGTCGCTGAGGATCTGCGCGATCGCGAAGGCGCCGTCCTTGTCGGAGTCGGTGACCGAGATGAACGCGGTGCCGGCGAGCGGCAGCGGCGCGCCCGCGGCGGCCTGTGCCTTGGCGAATGCGGTGGGGAAGTCGCGTGCAATACCCATGACCTCGCCGGTGGAGCGCATCTCGGGGCCGAGGATCGCGTCGGCGCCCTCGAAGCGGGCGAACGGCAGCACGGCCTCCTTGACGGAGATGTGATCGCCGAAGCCGAGCCCTTCGCGCTCGCGCGGCAGACCGAGTGCGGCGATGCGCTCGCCGAGCATAATTCGGCAGGCGAGCTTCGCTAGTGGCAGCCCGACGGCCTTGGAAACGAACGGCACGGTGCGCGAGGCGCGCGGGTTGGCCTCGATCACGTAGAGCTGACCCTCGACGACGGCGTACTGCACGTTGAGCAGTCCGACGACGCCGACCTTGAGCGCGATGTCGCGCGTGGCAGCGCGGATCTGCTCGAGCATCGCTTCGCCGAGCGAGTGCGGCGGCAGCACGCAGGCGCTGTCGCCGGAATGCACGCCGGCCTCCTCGACGTGCTGCATGATGCCACCGATCCAGACCTCGTGGCCGTCGCAGAGCGCATCGACGTCGACCTCGATCGCGTTCTCCAGGAAGCGGTCGAGGAAGATCTGCTGGTTGCCATCGACCTCGCGGCGCAGGTAGTCGGCGAGGCCCTCGCGCGAGTAGACGATCTCCATCGCGCGCCCCCCGAGCACGTAGGAGGGGCGCACGAGCAGCGGATAGCCGACCTGCTCGCCGCAGGCGAGCGCCTCCTGCACGGTGTGCGCGGTTGCGTAGGGAGGTGCTTGGTAGCCGAGGCGGCCGAGTAGCTCGCCGAAGCGGGAACGATCCTCGGCGAGGTCGATCGCGTTGACGCTCGTGCCGAGCAGCGGCACACCGGCGGCGACGAGGCCGGCGGCGAGCTTCAGCGGCGTCTGGCCGCCGAACTGGACGATGACCCCCTCGGGCTGCTCGACCTCGACAACCGCCAGCACGTCCTCCAGCGTGAGCGGCTCGAAGTAGAGGCGGTCGGAGGTGTCGTAGTCGGTGGAGACGGTCTCGGGGTTGCAGTTGACCATCACCGCGTCGCGCCCGGACTCGCGGACGGTCATCGCGGCGTGCACGCAGCAGTAGTCGAACTCGATGCCCTGACCGATGCGGTTGGGACCGGAGCCGAGGATCACGACCGAGGGTCGCTCGCCGCGGCGCACCTCGTGCGCCGCTGTGCTCGGTCCGCCGGATTGTGCGCTGGCAATCGGCCGGCGCTCCCAGCCAGAGTAGTAGTAGGGGGTCTGCGCGGGGAACTCGGCGGCGCAGGTGTCGACGGACTTGAACGTGCGCTCGCCGGCGAAGGGTGCCTCGGGGTCCGCGGCGAGTACTGCGAACTCATGCAGGAACCAAGGATCGATCGCGGTGCGCTCGTGGACCTGCTCGATCGTGCTGCCGCGGCGCAGCAGCTCGAGGACGGTCTCGAAGCGCTCGGGCCCGGGTGTGCGCAGGCGCTCGAGCAGCTCCTCCTCGGCGACCGCACCCAGACGGGGGGGCTTGTCGAGCTCGCGCGAGCGCAGCGCCTTCGCGAAGGCCTGCCCGAAGGTGCGCCCGATCGCCATGGCCTCCCCGACCGACTTCATGTGTGTGGAGAGCGTGGGATCCACGCCGGGGAACTTCTCGAAGGCGAAGCGCGGCCACTTGACGACGACGTAGTCGATCGTCGGCTCAAAGCTCGCGGGCGTGACGCCGGTGATGTCGTTGTTGATCTCCTCCAGCAGATAGCCGACGGCGAGGCGCGCGGCGATCTTCGCGATCGGAAAGCCGGTGGCCTTGGAGGCGAGCGCGGAGGAGCGCGAGACGCGGGGATTCATCTCGATGACGAGGATCTCCTCGGTGTCGGGGTTGACCGCGAATTGCACGTTGGAGCCGCCAGTCTCGACGCCGACGGCGCGAATCACGGCGATCGCCTGGTCGCGCAGCTGCTGGTAGAGGCGGTCGGTGAGCGTCTGCTGGGGGGCGACGGTGACGGAATCGCCGGTGTGCACGCCCATCGGATCGACGTTCTCGATCGAGCAGACGATCACGACGTTGTCGGCGCGGTCGCGCATGACCTCGAGCTCGAACTCGCCCCAGCCGATCACGGACTGGTCGATTAGGACCTGGCCGATCGGCGAGGCCTCCAGACCGCGTGTGACGATCGTGCGGTACTCCTCGGGGGTACGCGCGATTCCGCCGCCGCGCCCGCCGAGTGTGAAGGCGGGGCGCACGATGCAGGGCAGGCCGATGTCGGGTAGCGCGTCGAGCGCCTCCTGCAGGCCGCGCTGCACGTCGACGGTCTGCGTCTGCTCGTCACGGCCGGAGGCGATCGCGCTCTTGGGCATCGCGAGACCTGCCTGCTGCATCGCGGCACCGAACAGCTCGCGGTCCTCGGCGCAGCTGATGGCGTCGTAGTTGGCGCCGATCAGCTCGACCCCGAGGCGCTGCAGCGTGCCGTCGTCGTGCAGCGCCTTGGCGAGGTTCAGCGCGGTCTGCCCACCCAGTGTCGGCAGCAGCGCGTCAGGGCGCTCACGCTCGATGACCTGCGCGACGGGGCCTGGCAGCAGTGGCTCGATGTAGGTAGCGTCGGCGAACTCGGGGTCGGTCATGATCGTCGCGGGGTTGGAGTTGACGAGCACGATCTCGTAGCCCTCCTCGCGCAGGACCTTGCAGGCCTGCACGCCGGAGTAGTCGAACTCGGCGGCCTGGCCAATGACGATCGGCCCGGAGCCGAGGATCAGGATCTTGTGGATGTCCTCGCGTCTGGGCATCTAGGCAGCGGTCTCGGCGATCCGTTGCAGGAACCGATCGAACAGGTGCACCGAGTCGTGTGGGCCGGGCCCGGCCTCGGGGTGGTACTGGACGGCTCCCCCGGGCACGTCGAGCAGTTCGAGTCCCTCGACGGTGCGGTCGTAGAGATTGACGTGCGTGAGTTGTGCGGCGCCGAAGTCGGTGTGCCAGCGCACTGGGCGCGTCCCGTCGATCGTGCGCGCGCCGGCCGGTCCGAGCACCGCGAAGCCGTGGTTCTGCGAGGTGATCTCCACGCGGCCGGTCTGTAGATCCTTGACTGGATGGTTCGCGCCGCGGTGCCCAAAGGGCAGCTTGAACGTCTGCAGCCCCAGCGCGCGGCAGAGCAACTGGTGGCCGAGGCAGATGCCCCACACCGGCCGGCGACCGACCAATTCGCGGATGGTATCCACGAC
>Ga0210389_10003854_pt1 | contig 11696 bp, 6 predicted proteins | sample IncBWH28OmetaG_FD_160127 | JGI IMG/M metagenome (GOLD analysis project Ga0210389, IMG submission 160127) | Forest soil microbial communities from Barre Woods Harvard Forest LTER site, Petersham, Massachusetts, United States - Inc-BW-H-28-O ... | reverse complement strand
TTGACGGATTTGACGTCATTCCGTTTCTTGCCACAATACGGGCAGAACAGAAAAGCGCCGGAGAGTTCGCGGCCGCAAGCAGCGCAAGAGATGGTGTTGACCGGCGCGAAGGGCACTACGCGCTGCACTTCTTCGAGCGTCGTGAGGCCGTCGCGCACGTGCTCGAGAGCGTATTCCTGCATCAGTTTCATGCCGCTCTGGCGCGCGAGCGCGCGAATTTCATCGCTGTTGCCACCTTCGCGGACGGCGGCGCGGATGGGTTCGTCCATCGCGAGCATTTCGTAAATTCCGATGCGGCCTTTGAAGCCGGAGAGATCGCAGATTTCGCAGCCGTTGGGCGCATTGTGGAAGGGCGGTGGGTCCGGGATTCCAGCGAGCACCAATTGCGAAGCGTACTCCGGCGTAGTGGGAATTGATTTGGAACAGACGCATAGGCGGCGGATCAAGCGTTGCGCGATGATGGCGGTGAGCGACGTGGCGATCTGAAATCCGGGAACGCCCAAGTCGAGCAAGCGCGTGACGGCCGAGACGCTGTCGTTGGTATGCAGGGTGGAAAGCACCAAGTGGCCGGTCTGCGCTGCCTTCAGGGCAATTTCGGCGGTTTCCTTGTCGCGGATTTCGCCGATCATGATGACGTTGGGATCTTGGCGCAAGATCGAGCGCAGGCAAGATGCGAACGTCAGCCCGGCCTTGGTATTCACTTGGACTTGGTTTAATCCTGCAACCGCGTATTCCACTGGATCTTCGACGGTGATGATGTTGATCGATGGCCGGCGGATTAGAAGCAGCGAAGAATACAGCGTGGTGCTTTTGCCGGAGCCGGTGGGGCCGGTGACGAGGATCATGCCTTGGGGCAGGCGCAACATCGGGCGGAGACGTTCTTCGATCCATTGAGGAAAGCCGAGCCGGGCTAAATCCTGCAGCGGAGCATCACCTTCCAGCAGGCGCATCACGACTTTTTCGCCGTATTGCGTGGGCAGCGTGGAAACGCGCAGGTCAATGCGGCGCCCGCCGATCTTCACCAGGAAGCGGCCGTCTTGCGGAGCCCGGCGCTCGGCGATGTCCATGTCCGAAAGGATTTTGATGCGCGAAGCGACGGAGTTCTGCAAGACCTTGGGAATCCGCTGGTATTCGCGCAGCATGCCGTCCACACGAAAACGGATGGCGGTGTCGTCGGAGTGTGGCTCAATGTGAATGTCACTGGCGCGACGTTCGGCGGCGGCTTTGATCATGGATGCGACGAGCATTACCGCGGGAGTGGTTCGGGATTTCTGCATTAGCTCGGATTGCATTTCCCGCATGGCTTCGACGTTGCGTTCCTGCGAGCTGGAGGAGATGAACTCCATCTCTGCGTCCGCCGCAGAGAGCACAATTTCTTTTACGGACACTACGGTGGAGGCTGCTGCCGCGGCGGCTGTGGCCACGGCCGCCGCGGCTTCCGATTCCGCGGACGCGTAGTTTATGGCGATGGCCGCTTCGACTTCGGCGCGAAATCCCAATCGCGGCGAGATTTGCATGCCGGATTTGAAACGCAGCTCGTCCAGAAAACGCAGATTCTGCGGCTCCGCCATCACCACGACTAACTTGTTGCCGACGGTTTCCAGCGGAAGGGCGCAGCAACTGCGAGCCATGGTGGCGGTGATTAACTGCAAAGTTTCGGCGTCCACTTCGACCGAGTGGCAGTCAAAGTAGGGAATGCGCGAAGTCTCGACGAGTGCGGAGACCAGATCCGCCTTGGACACAGCTCCGCGTTGCAGCAGCAATTCGCCCAGGTGCACGAGCTTGACTTGCTGATCCTGAATCGCTTTATCCAGATTTTCGACGGAAACGTGATTCCGTTCGCGGAGGATTTCTCCCAGCCGCTTTTTCTTCATGACGCAGGCGCCTCGCAGAACCCTACGGCTAGACACAACTCTGCAAATGGTTGTAAGCGGAAGGGGTAAACTATCTCTCTTATAACACAGGATCGTGCGGGATTGGCACAGCTTCGTGAATGTTTGAGGGGCGATTTCCATCGTGGTGCATGGGCGATGCGTCGGCGCGATGCGGCTACGCGATGTTTTGGCGGACGTAAGTATCCGACGGGCACAAACGGCAACGGCCAAGAGCCGGCGAGACGCCGGCGCTACGAGATCGCGCGTTAGCGGTTGGTGCCGTTTTGTTCGATGAAGGTTAGCGCGTCCATTACTGTGCGGAAACCGCCGCGGGAACCGAGCATGTTGGTTTCGGCTTTGGAGTAGAGCGGGCGGCGGCGGGCGGAGAACTTCGCGGGATCGAAGGCACCGCGAGTGGTGTGAAACACCCAGACATATTCGTGATGGCTCTTGTCCGCGTCGGAGGCGGAAATCTGCGCGGTGTCCACGGTGGTGAGCGGAGTCCAGTCGGAAAATCCATTCACGTCGGTGTGCACGGCATCGGGCATGGTGGCGTTGTAAAACGGCACGGCGGGAGTGAAAATCACGACGAAATCCACCTGCGCGGGAGAAGGCGCGGGGCAGACGCTCGGGAAAGCCTTGTTCCGATTCTGCGCGAGCCATTTGTATTGATTCGCGGAAAGACCGTAGGCAGAAAAATACTGGGTGCAATTGGCTGTTTCGGTGTTCAGTGCGTCAACCTCGGAATCTACGTCGCCATCTGGATTCACGGGACGCTTCACGGCCGGTTTCACGGTGATGACTGCGGGGCGCGGCGGTGTGGCATCGGCGACCGGTTGCAGAGTTGCGGTGGGTGCGACAGTTTCGATGGTCATGCTGCTGGCGTCGTTGACCTCGGCGGCCTGGGCGCGTGCAGGCGCGGGCGCTGGGACCGAGACGGAAGCCACGGAAGCCGGGGCAACCGGAGCAGGCTTGCTTACCGGCACTACCACGGGAGCTTTCGCAGTGGTGGCTACGGTCGGCGGGGGCGCGGAGACTGCGACCACTGGATTTGCGCGGGGAGCCGGAACTGCTGCAACAGTTACTGGCGCCGGCTGCGCTGCCGGCTGCGGTATCGGTTGAGGTGCTTTTGCTGGTTCTGGAGACTTGTAAGCGACGTTGGTCGGAGCGGGTTGCTCTACGACCACGGGCGCGATTGCACTTGGAGTGGGAGCGGGCGCTGAATTCTTGGCCATCACTGGAACGGATGGCGTCGTTGATGTCGTGGGAGGCGCTGGCGCAGTTCGGACAGGCTCGCTTACTTCACTCGGAGACGCGACGGTTGCGGACGACAGCGTGACGGTCGTTTGTGGCGCGGGCTGGCTGGATGAGACTGGCGTTACAACAGCTGGCGGCGCGGCGCTTGCGACTGCTGCCGGAGGCGCTGCGCTCACAGCTGCAGCCGGGGGCGCGGCGCTAGCAACTGCCGCCGGAGAACTGGCACGCGCGCTTGAGGGAGCGGCAACGGAATTATCCGGAGCGCGCATACCGCGGCGGGCGGCGAAGGCGGCTGCTGCGGATTCGACGTCGTTCGGTTTCTCTGGTGGTGCGGGCGGCAGCGCGGATTTCGGGAACGAAGTGTCCAGCACATAGCCTTCGGTGCCGTTGGAGGTTTCGATTTTCACATAGCCTTTCACACGCTCGACAATCTGCACCGGATCGCCGCACTTGAGCTTCGCGGCCACGTTGAAATCGACCAAGGATTCATACACCCACACGCGATCTTCGTTCGGTGCGCATTTGATATTGACGGTGCCACCCGCTTTTGCGGAGGGAACTGCAGCGACGACGAGAAGCGCGAAGAAAATACCAGGCGTGCGAATCATTTTGCCTCCGAGACTGAAGACTGCTGGCGTGGCCGGGCGCGGCGTGGACTGCGCTGCGATAGCCGGCGAAATATTACGCTCGCGCGAATGATGCGAGGAGCGGCGGCGAGTGGCCTGGCAGAGCAGCTGAGTGGCACGCTGCATTTGAGGGTTCGCGGAGTCGGCAAGGAGTAAAAGCTTCACGGCGTTCCCCAAGATCCACCGCTTCGAAAATCGCCCAAACCTGCAATTCCAGTTTGGGTCAAGCGAAACTCCGGGACAACTGACCGAACGACTAGAAATGGGGCAGGGTGGGACAGTTCACCTTTTCATCGCCTGGGATTGAAAAAGGAAGGAGCAGGCAGCGGGCGAGGCACGGAAACAGGTAGGGGAAGGAAATGGAGGAGGCGAACGAATTGCGAAGCATGGATGCGGCCTCGGCCGGATAATCATGGCCGCTGTGATTTATTTTTTGTGGTGGCCGGCGCGGCGTTTTTTGTCGTAGCGGGCCAGGGCGGCTTCGATGACGGGATAGGCTACGGCTGCGGGCAGAATTTCGTCCACTTCGACGATCTTACCTTCGAGCTGTTTGTAATCCTGAAAAAATCTGCGGACCATGGCGAGCTTGTGTGGAGGGAGCTCGCTGGCTTCGTGGTAAGAGTTGTATTCGGGATCGGCGGTGGCGACGGCGATAATTTTGTGGTCAATTGTGCCGGAATCAATCATGGACATCAGGCCGATGGTGCGCGCGTGCATGATGGTGAGCGGAATCACTGGGACCTGACAGAGCACCAGGACGTCGAGCGGATCGTGATCTTCCGCAAGGGACTGCGGGATGAAACCGTAATTCGCGGGATAGTACACGGCGGAGTAGAGCACGCGATCCATTTTGATGATGCCGCTGGCTTTGTCGAGCTCGTATTTGACGCTGGAACCCAGGGGAATTTCGATGACGGCCTGAAATTCGTTTGGAACGTGTTCGCCGGGACTGATGTCGTGCCAGGGATGCATCGAAATTCCTCCGGGAATTATTGTAGCTAAGTTGCGGCGTGGGGAATATGGCGCCCCCCGATTTTCTTTACGATTTTCCCCGCCGCTTTCGCGGTGGGCTAAGTTGTGCTGCGCCTTCCGTTCGACCCTGCGACAGGCAGGGCCTCAGGGTGAAACGGCGCTGGTGTGATGGGCTTGAGCGATGGTGCCCGTATCGAAAGAGGCGGCGAGACGCCGGCGCTACTTACAAACGCTGTGATTAGGGTTGATGCGGGGCGCTGGGGCTGCCGCATTGCGTGTCCACTTGGGTTTGTAGGGTGTCGTCCAGCGTGGCGCCGCGATGGGATTTTGCGGAGCAGACTTGGTATACGGAAAGTTGCAGCGCGCCGCGCAGGTCGGCGCCCTCGAGATTGGTGTCCTGCAGATTCGCGCCATTCAGCACGGTGCCGTTGAAATGCGCGCCGCGCAGGTCGGCACCCTGCAAATCGGCGTTTATAAATATAGCGGTGGCGAGCTGAGCGTTCTGCAGATGAGCGCCACTGAGTTTGCTGGACCACACATAGGCTTGCTGCAAATCGGCGCTCTCGAGATTTGCACCTTCCAGATGCGCCTCTCGCATATCTGCTTTTTCCAGATTACCGCGCACCAGTGAAGCATTTTCGGCGTGCGCGCCGTAGAAGCTGACGCCGTCGAGACGGGCGTCGAGCAGTTCGGCGTTCGCGAGCGACGAGTAGGAAAGATTGGCGCCGCGCAGATCCACGCGGGTGAGGTTAGCGCCGTCCAGGGTGGCGCGATCGAGATTGGCGTGATTCATTTGCGCACGATCCAGTACCGCGAATTTCAAATTGGCCTGGCCCAAGTCCGCGCCGCGGAAATCCGCTTCGGACATAAACGCACCTTGAAAATTCGCGCGGAAGAGGTGCGCGCCGGCCAGAAAAGCTCCGTAAGCCTGCGCGTAACGGAAATTCGTGCCGTTCAGGCGCGCGCCACGCACGTCGGACACCTGATCGTCGGTGCCGGACCAATTGGGTGGGCGGAGCGAAATGGAGGCTTCTGTCAGTTCGGCGTAAGGATCGTAGCCCACCAACCAGAGCATGCTGGGCGCCCAGCGGCGAATACTCGCGGTCGCGTATTGCGGCGAGCGCAGTTGGTCGTGCGGAACGCCGGCGATGACGCCGATGGAGAAAAACGAAATCACCGCGAAGAGAGTGATCAGAATGCTTGCGGGTTTAAGGCGTTTCAAGCGCGCCACAATGCGGCTATCGGGCTTCTCCTGTTCGACCCATCGTTCGGCTGGACGGCCCGTGCTGGTGGTGCAGTAGAGCGCCGCGGCGACGCCGATCAGAATTAGAGCTTCCTGCAAGATCGTGCCGTGCATTTCCTGCAGCGTGAGATAACGCCCCCAGAAAAAAAGCAGGACGAGCGGAACCATCCAATACGCGAGCAGCACCGAGATGCTTTTTTCGATCAAGCGGGTGGAAGGAGCATCGGGATTCATCCAGCGAAAATGCGTGCGCAGCAGGCCGGTGATGATGCGCGGACTTTTTTGACCAAGCACGCGGCCGTCCGGAAAAACCGCGGGCAATTCGAGCACGGCGTCCCACACGCGCTGCAGGTTATACAGAAACCAAAGGTAGATCGCGAGCAGGGCAGCCGGCGCGATGAGGTAAATTTCGTCAGTGGGCGCGGCAGCCGCGGCAGCTGAAGAATGCAGATACGGAATGATGGCGGAATCGGTGAGCAGCTGGACATCCTTCGTTTTCCAGATCGTGAGGCAGGAGAGCAGGCTGACTACCAGCGTGGTGGCGAACAAGTGCGCCGCGGTGGTGGAAGTTCGCTGAAATTCCGCGAGGGCGTTGAATTCCAAAATTGTGGCGGGCAGTGATGATTCGTGGAGATTCGCGCCGGCCAATTGGCGCGGCAACAGGCCCATGGCGGATTCGAGCGAGGCGCCTTCCAGGTTTGCGCCTTCGAGATTTACCCCGACCAGGCAGCATTCCTGAAGATTGGCGCGCACCAGGCAGGCGTCGCGGAGATCGGCGAGCAGCAGGTCGGCTGACTTCAAATTCGCGTCCTGCAGGTCCGCATAGCGCAGATTTACGCCGATCAACTCGCGGTCTTCGAACTGGACATTCCGCAGATCAGCCTTGCCGCCGACGGTGCCGTGAGAATCGAGCCACTCTTTGTGAGTCGCGAGAGTTTCCTCGAGCGCCCATTCGCTGGAATCGACTTTGGGAGAGCGTGGCGTCGTGTCGGCAGGCTTAACTTCGGGGGCTGCGACGACTTCTTCCTCAGGTTCGATCAGCGTTAGTGCGATCGGGCCGACGTGCGGGCTCGCTTGTGGAACGGCGACTGGACTGTCCGCTGGAGTATCGGCCTGAGTGTCGGCCGGAGTATCGTCCGGACTGGCGCCAGCGTTGGCGTGCGGGCGCGCGACCGCGACTGCTTCTGGACTGACGTTCGGAACGACGTCCGGGCTTGGGTCCGTGTTGGCGCTCAAATCAGGAAGCGGGTTATGAATGTGCGCGTAGGCACGCGGCGGTTCTGGCTCCGCGATGGCCGTTTGCGCGGACTGCTCGTCGAGAAGAAAATTCTTGAGCAGAAAATCTTGTAGCACGGCTTCGTCGTTGGGTGCTGGTGCGACGGCAGACGCAGCGGCGCTAGCGCCGGAGGATTTTGGCGCTGCGAGGCTCAGGTCTGCCGCGACTCCCGCATGTACTTCTGCAAGTATTTCCGCACGCTCTTCTGCACGCACTTCTGCATGCACGTCGGGCGGAGGGTTTAGAACTGCTGTTTTCCCGCCGCCAAAAACGGACCTGAAAAGAGACACCATCGGATAAACCACATCCCCCAAGAAATGAAACCAGGCTGCGGCGCTATTGCGGGACCTGGTCCCGTGCGCGCATTCACTATTTTAATCTGATTTCAAGGTCGCCTGAGAAGATGGTAGCGCGAAGGTTTCCGAAAACATGCCTGTCCGATAGTTCAAGAGCGGTACAGCTGACCGCGGGTTCTTGTGGATAACATCATTCCAGGACGGCGATTTGGCCCTACGGAAAGCCTCGCGCGAAAGGGCCAGCCTTGCGCAGTTGACGGCTATCGCTCGAACTGACGGCTGCGTGGCGGCGCTTTCCGCAGTATCCTTATACGAGCAGACATATATATGGTGGGTCGCGGTGGACGGGTCGCCGCAGGCACGGCTATTCAGGGAGGGAACGTGGACGCCAAAGCGTCGCCGGCAGCGAAGGCGCAGACACGCATTGAATCGGACAGCATGGGGAAAATTGAAGTTCCCAATGATCGATATTATGGCGCGCAGACCGCGCGTTCGCTGATTCATTTCGATATTGGCCGCGAGACCATGCCGCCGGAATTGATTCGCGCGTTTGGCGTGCTGAAAAAGGCAGCGGCACTGGTGAATAAGGATTTGGGCAAGCTGTCGGCGGACAAGGCCAAGCTGATCGTGCAGGCAGCGGATGAAGTGATTGCCGGAAAGCTGGACGAGCATTTTCCGTTGCACATCTGGCAGACCGGCAGCGGCACTCAGACGAACATGAACGCGAATGAAGTGATTTCGAATCGCGCAATTGAGATTGCCGGCGGGGTACTGGGCAGCAAGAAGCCGATCCATCCGAACGACGATGTGAACATGTCGCAATCGTCGAATGACACTTTTCCGACGGCGATGCACATTGCGGCGGCATCGCGCGTGGAGGAAGCGCTGATTCCGGTGGTGGAGCGTTTGCGCGATGCGCTCGCCACGAAGGCCGGCGTATTTTCCGATGTGGTGAAGATTGGGCGAACGCATTTGATGGATGCGACGCCGCTGACGGTGGGGCAGGAAATGTCCGGATGGGTGAGCCTGCTCGACCGCGACGTGGAGCGGCTGCGCTTGGTGCTGCCCGGGCTGTACGATCTGGCCATCGGCGGCACGGCGGTGGGCACGGGATTGAACGCGCATCCGGAATTCGCGGAGCGCGCGGCGCGAAAGATTTCGGAATTGACGGGTTTGCCGTTTACTTCGCATCCCAATAAATTTGCGGCGCTATCGGCGCACGACGAAATCGTATTTGCTAGTGGCGCGCTGAAAACGCTCGGGGCATCGCTGATGAAAATCGCGAATGACGTGCGCTGGCTGGCGTCGGGACCGCGCGCCGGATTTGGTGAACTGATTCTGCCCGAAAATGAGCCGGGCTCTTCGATCATGCCGGGGAAGGTGAATCCCACGCAGCCCGAGGCGATGACCATGGTGGCGGTGCAAGTGTTCGGCAACGACGCAGCCATCGGGTTTGCGGGCTCGCAGGGAAATTTCCAGTTAAATGTTTTTAAACCTGTAATGATTCACAACTTTTTGAACTCGGTGCGCTTGCTGGCGGACGCTTGCAGTTCCTTCGTGGACCACTGTGTGTTGGGGATGGAGCTGGATCTGGGGCGAATCGAACAAAACGTGAACAACTCACTGATGCTGGTGACGGCGTTGAGCCCGAAAATCGGTTACGACAAAGCCGCGGAGATCGCGCATACCGCGCATCATGAACACACTAGCCTGCGCGAGGCGGCGCTGAAGCTGGGATATCTGACGGCGAAGGAGTTTGATGAGCTGGTGAAGCCGGAGAAAATGACGCGTCCGTGACGTGCGGCACGTAATGGACTGTGGTGTGTTGATTGCGAAGACGCGATGTTTCGTACTGGAACACATCGTTCAGGGAACGACGCCGATTCTTGGCGCAGCGCTGCGTTTTGTTTACTTGTTGGAATTATCTTAGCGGCAGCGCCGATTTAATTTGACAGCTTCGCTTGCTCTCATTAAAGTTTGTCTCCCCTACCTAAGTTTTTTCTTTTAGGTTTGCCCCCCTTCCTCTGGAGCAGTTATGCGTTTGTTAGTCGTCGAGAATGATCCCGCCCTCGCGACATTTCTGCAGGAAAGCCTTGATCACGAACATTACTCCGTGGACCTGACACATGACGGCGAAGAGGCAAGGAAGTGGGTGGAGAAGCGCGAGTACGATCTGGCGATTCTGGATCTGAATCTGGCGCGCGATGAAGGCACCCAATTGTTGCAACACATTCGCGCGAAAGAGCGTCAACTGCCCATCCTGGTGCTTTCCGGCCGCAATCGAGCTGAAGAACGCGTGCAAATTCTGGATATGGGCGCCGATGATCTGGTGCTGAAACCGTTTGCGTTTTCCGAGCTATCGGCACGGGTGCGCGCTTTGCTGCGCCGCGGGGGGCGTGCAGTGGATACGGTGCTGTGCATCGAGGACCTGGAGTTGAACCGAGTGGAACATTCGGTGAAACGCGCGGGGCGAGCGATCGAGCTGACGCCCAAGGAATTCGGGCTACTGGAGTATCTGATGCGCAACGCAGGCCAGCGCGTGACGCGTGCGCAGATTATCGAGCACGTCTGGAATTTGTCGTTCGACACCATGACTAACGTGGTCGATGTGTACATAAATTATTCCTCTGCGCAAATTGACAAACGAAAAGCCGGCCAGCTAGCTGTGGCCATCCAGGTGGCCTTTCAGCAGATGGGCATTTTCGACGCCGCAAGCTCTAAGGTGGCGCTTGCCAGCGCCGGCCCCTCGCCTATTGCGGACGTGCAGATCATCGAAAACGTCACGCGCCTGCAGACCCTAGGCCGTCTGACGCTACCCGCGCCCGCCGACTCGGTGGATCGCCCCAAGATGGAGGAATTACAGGAACAGCTCGAAGATGCCCTCGGGCCGCAGATCAAGAATCAAATCATTTCCGTGCGGCCCACCAAGGAAGGCATCGTCGTGAGCCTGCGCGAAGCGGGATTTTTTCAGAGCGGTTCCACCAAGCTCGGTCCCCAGACCGTCCCTGCGCTGGCCGCCATTGTGAAAATCATCGGGCCGGAAAAAATGGATATCCGCATCGAGGGCCACACCGATAATGTTCCCATTCACAACGGAAAATACGATTCTAACTGGGAGCTTTCCACAGCGCGCGCCACCGAAATCATCAAGCTCTTCATCAACAAATTTGCGCTTGCGCCCAATCGACTCTCTGCTTCCGGTTACGGCGAATACTATCCCACGGCCTCAAACGGCACAGCCGAAGGCCGTGCCATGAATCGCCGCGTGGATCTGGTGATTTTGAATTCGTTTTCGAATGCAGGTGTGCCCACGCCAACGGTCATCGCGCCAGACGCCATCCCGTCAGCAACCGCGCCGCAGTAGCTCCTGCACACTGGCAGAAACTCGTGCGCGACGCTCGTGCCAAATGATCGTTCATAGGATTCATTGCGCGAGACAATCATGCGGAAACGCTGCAAGCAGAAGAGACGCGCGCAAAAAGATTACGCGCGCTTCAGTTCGGTTGCGGGGTAGCCGGCGGCAGAGTAGCTGCGGGAGCGCCCGCAGGAGGAAAGGGAGAGGGTGTGGCATCACTTGAGGCAATTTCCTTCACTACTTTTGCCGCGAGCTTCTTACTCACCGGGCAGGAAGTGTCGTTAATCCGGCATTGCGCCAGCGTCAAGGTGCAACCGCAGTCGCAAGTCTCCGAATTCATTCGCTTCAGCGCGAATTTCTTCTGCTCGGGATTCAGTCCGGTGAAATCCACATTTGGAAGCTCGGTCGCCAGCACCGCATTCTTCAAGAATATCTGTCCGGTATCTTCAAACGTCTCGATGGTCGCATCCACCGGCAACCCCAGCAGCAGTCGCACTTCGGCTTCATACAGCTCATTGGAAAAAAGCCCTTCGTGTTTCTGCACCACATTGCCATCCGGATTCACCACAAACATCGTCGGCAAAGCCGGCACACCGCCGTATTCCTTTACGATCGTGCGGTCGGCCATCACAATCGGATAATTGATTCCGGCGTCTTTCGCGAACTGCTTCACGTCCGCGGGATCGCCGTCATCCACGGACACGCCCACAATCTGCAAACGGTCTTTGTACCGATTCTCCAGGTCAATCAGAATCGGGATTTCCGCGCGGCAAGGCGGGCACCACGTCGCCCAGAAG
>Ga0210389_10003853_pt1 | contig 11697 bp, 9 predicted proteins | sample IncBWH28OmetaG_FD_160127 | JGI IMG/M metagenome (GOLD analysis project Ga0210389, IMG submission 160127) | Forest soil microbial communities from Barre Woods Harvard Forest LTER site, Petersham, Massachusetts, United States - Inc-BW-H-28-O ... | reverse complement strand
GACGCCGGCGTGGCGGAGAGCATTTTTGAGCGCGGAGCCGAAGGAATCGTCGCCGACATTGCCTAGCATGCTCACTGGGTGGCCCAGTTTCGCGACGCCAACTGCTTGATTTGCGCCTTTGCCGCCATGGAAAGTGCGGAAATCTTTGCCGATGATGGTTTCACCGGGGAGCGGGACGTGATCGGCGGTGGCGACAAGGTCGAGATTGATGCTGCCTACTACCACAATGGGCTTGCGCATATTTTTCGGGCACCTCCGATTACGGAACAGGCGGAAAAGCAGATCCTTGTCTGCGTGCCGCGCCCGCCAGGCAGCGGCGGGAACCCTTCGCCCGGCTTGAAACTAAGGCGTCGGCCTCAGGATGACGATGCTCGTCGCATCGTCAGAAAAAGCGCGGGACTCCGTTCGGGATGACACACTATACGCTTTTCCGCGGAGTGTGCAGCAGACAAGGCTGCCACTACTGGCTCGGGGGCGATAATCGCGGCGCTCCTACCACTGCACTCCGGGATATAAGCTGGGGAGCCGGAATGCCCGGTACGCGTTCGCGTTCGAAACCGTTATCTGCCAAACCGTTTCCGCCGGCGAATTGGGGGTCACTTCCACTGCCGAAGTAGATATCGGCGTGGTTGGAACCGTACACAAGTCATACTCGACGTCACCGTTTGCAAGCACTTCCGCGTTGCCCCCGTAGAACGAATAATTGGAGAGTTTGTCGAGAAAAGTGAGCGTCGCGGTTTTCGCCGTTTCGTCAATCGTAAACACATCAACGTCGCTGTGCGGGCAGGTTGTGGAACCAGAATCCGCGCAAGTTTCTCCGATGGGATAGACGCGCGTGTCGCCATTGTCGAACACCGCCAGGCCGAAACTCCCTGACGTGGTTTGGGTGGTGAACGAAGGACCGTGCTGCAGGCTGAACCAGTCCGTCGGAGCCGTCCCACCTTCCAGCGTAAAGTCTCCCTGATACCCAAGATGCCAAATCACGTCGCCAGCTCCTGCGCCGTTGCCATAGTCAATTTTGATAATCCAGCTCTGGTGCCGTATGGAAAGCAGCAGGTTTCCGTCGGTCGGGGAATATAACACCGCGTTAGAGTGGGTCCAGTCGGGATATCCCTGCGGGGCCCTGGTGACGTCAAGATGGTCGAACGAATTCCACAACCACACCGGATTCAGATTCGTATCCAGATCTACTAACGCGTCGCCCAACACCGTCGTGCTTACTCCTTGTTTGCCCGGCAGGTCCGTAAATTGCTGCGTGGAATTGACCAGCAAAATCCAGTGGCCGTTGGGCAATACGGCCACGTCATGATGGATATCCGAAGCTACGTAGTTCATTCCCGCAGTGGCCAAACGGCTGTTCAGCGTGTCGAGCGATATCTCGCGAATCGTCGCGCCCGTCAGGTCGATTTCCCGCACCACATCCAGCGTTCCCGCGGGGAGCGGATTTCCGTCCGACGGCACCGTCGAGGTCGGTGAAAATTCCACCAGAAAATGGCCATTCGCCAGAGGCTTTACTGGCTGCACGGTGTCGGTGGGTGTCCCCACGGGCTGATACCACCAGATAACGTTTCCTGCCAGATCCACGGCGGTCACCGGCGGCGTTGGCGATGCGTCCAGCAAGTCCAGCATCTCCACGCCCGATTGCGGCGTCAGCCCATTCGGAGTCGTCACGGTGATCTGCGGGACCTGCTTCGCCTGCAATCCGCCCGTCGTGAATGTGTGATCCATATCCGCGAGCTGGGTTCCGTCCGGCATCTGCAACATGGCTCGCATGTGGTATAAGGTTTGCCCTTTCATCCCAGCCACAAGCATGCCCAACGGCGCCGAATTCCCTGCGGCTTGCTAGGTCCAGGTGGTCAAGCCGTAGGTTGTGTCAGCTCCGAATTGGATGCTGACGGCCGCGGCGACCGGCGGAGCGATCGTATATAAAGCCACTTGAGGATTAGCCGTCGAGGCGACTTGCCCGGAACCCACCACGGTAACCATCGCGGAGGCCGTGAGGGCCGGAGCGGAAGTGTTAGTGGCTGTGACCATTGCTGGCGCCGAGAGTTGCGCGGCGGGCGCCGTGTACTTTCCGGTATCGTCAATCATGCCCACCGTCGAATCACCTCCCGCCGTGCCGTTTATGGACCACGTGATCTTGCTCGCAGTTGTGCTCACGTTGGTCGTGAACTGTATGGTCTGCCCTACCAGCAGGTCAGCCGATGCGGGAGATACCGTCGCCGTCTCCGGCGTCACGCTCGATGAATTGGAGGAACAACCAGAAACAAACCCAGCTACCAACACAATGATCCCAAGGCCCAGTTTTCTCATAGCGCAGCACCCTGAACGGACGGATTGAACTCAAGACATTAACGGCGAACCACGTTATAACCTAAAAGTGTTAGTTCCGTTTCGGGAATTCCAGGAAATTTTGGGCGAGCGAAAGGCGAAGCACGGTGCTAGATCACGCAGCATGCATCATCACATTACCGGCGGAGATCACCAAGCCTGGTCGCTCGCGCTTCGTACATCTGCTTAGGGAGTTTCAGCACAAGCCAGGGCAGCCCGAAGAGCTGGTCTTTCCGCTGGGAGACTTTCGCTGGAAGTGGCGCAAGGCGTGCGTTGCTGTTAAGGCCGGACGATGGGAAACTATGGACACGGGCCGTAAGCGGTACGCGGGTCCGCTGTCGCGCCACTGCCGTCATACGTTCGTGCAGAAGCGCCGGACACGGGCGTGGAGGAGAAGCGCATCATGCAAGAAATTGGCCACCTAACGCGCTCGACGTTCGATCGCTGCAACATCGGCAAGCAGGACATGCCATGGTGTTGGGTGAGGCGATGGAAAAGTTTCACTCGCGGAAGGTGCAACCAACAGTAATCAATAGCATGTAATCGCTTGTAAACCGCGGTAAAGATAATGGCAGTGTTTTACTGGCTTTTCACCTTGCCCGGGTGGCGGAATGGCATACGCGGAGGACTTAAAATCCTTTGTCCTTAACGGGACGTGTGGGTTCGACCCCCACCCCGGGCACTTCATTGAAAAGAGTTACGGCTGATTGATTTCCTGAGACAGGGGCTCGACTGACGCTCTTGTGCGGTTTGGCTGATCTTCGTTCAGGCACGGACTGGTCGCAAGCGGCGCCGGTTCAAAAAATCAAATTGCCAACGGTAATTACCGCGAGAGCCAGCAAGATCCCCGCGGCGACTGCGATCAGGAGCCAGCTCCGAAAACGCGGCCGAGACCTCGGCAGGTCCAGCATGTATGCCGATAGGTCAGGTTGAGGAAAGGAATGCGATGGGAAGGGATGATGTGTCGTGCGCATCACAAAGCAAATCTAACATCCAACGGAGGTGATAGCGCGGTACGGTATCCTAACGGTAAACACGCTCCCGCTTCGCCGATCAATCACTCTTCCGAGACAGGCTCGCAGTGTTTCTACGCGTCCCGGTGGAAACAATTCGGACTGACGCTCGTTAAGGAGAGCCGGATTTTTCTGTTATCGAGGCGTTCAGACGGACGATCTTTTCTAGCCTTTCGAAAGACATCGAGAGGGTCATCCAGGAAGAGGAAATTCTAGCGCCCCTCGAACCATCTGGCTAAGACTGGTGAGACTGTATGGTTTCTGCAGGATGACTCCGCCCTTTTCCAACATCGAAGTCAGGGCTTTCGCTTTGGGAGTATAGCCGGTCGTAAAGACTACTCTAACGCCCGGTTTCAGAGCCGCCATTTCCAAGTATGCCTCCGGGCCGCTGAGCACAGGCATCACGACATCCATCACTACCAAATCGATCTGCTTGGCGTTCGCCGTAAAGAGTTCGAGCGCATTTCCACCGTCCGACGCGACGAGAACGCGATAGCCAAGCGCCTCCAACATCTCTCGAGCCGTTTCTCGAAGTCCCTCGTGATCTTCGGCCAATAGAATTGTTTCGCTGCCCCTCGGACGCTCATCGTCATCTCTGATTTCGAGGTGCTCATGGCTCCCTGTGCTGACCCGCAGGTAGACTCGGAACGAGGAACCGATTCCTACCTTACTTTCGGCGAAGACAAAGCCTCCATGTTGTTTGACAACTCCGTACAAAGTAGCCAGGCCAAGCCCAGTCCCTTTCCCGATCTGTTTGGTTGTGAAAAACGGCTCGAAAATGTGCTCCATCGTTGCGGAATCGATTCCGACGCCTGTATCGGACACTCGCAGCAAAACATAACTTCCCGGCGGGTCGACGCAATGCTCGCGGCAAAAGTCGGGGCCAAGTTCAACATTCTGAGTTTCAATAACCATTTCTCCGCCTTGCTCCATGGCGTCGCGGGCGTTCAGACAAAGATTCATGATTACCTGTTCGATCTGGGTAGGATCAGCAAGCGTGACCTTCAGATCCGGAGCCGCAAGAATTCGAACTTTGATGCCCTCGCCAATTAATCTGCTGATGAGACTCATTTCTTCTTCGATGAGTACGTTGAGATTGATCTTGCGGGGCTGCAGGGCCCGGCCTCCCGCGAACGTGAGGAGCTTCGAGGTCAGTTTCCCGGCTCGCAAGGATTGATCGCGGATCTTCTGGAAGCGGTCGTGTAAACCAGACTTTGGCTTTGACTCGTCAAAGCCGAGTTCGGCCCACCCCAGGATTGCGCCGACCATATTGTTGAAGTCGTGAGCTATCCCACCGACGAGCCTTCCAATCGCTTCATATCGTTCCAGTTGTTGAACGCGCCGGTCCAGACGCTTGCGCTCCTTGCGTTCAGCGGCATCCTTGAGCTCGCGTTGCACAGCCGGGGCGAGTCGCTTGAGATTGGACTTCATGACGTAATCTTGCGCGCCGTTTCTCATTGCGTTGGCCGCTACTTCTTCGCCAATGGTGCCGGAAACGAAAATGAAGGGAACTTCTGTATCCAGAGCCCTGACGGTTTTAAGCGCTTCGGCACCCGAAAAGTGCGGCATGCTGTGGTCTGAGATGACAATGTCCCACTTCTGGTTCAGAGCTTTCGCTAAGCTGCCAGCCGAATCCACGCGTTCGGATTTGATCTCGTATCCGGCCTGCCCAAGAAGCAGTAGCAAGAGCTCCGCGTCATCTTCCGAATCCTCAACCATCAGTAATCGAATAGAAGCTGGCATTTAGATTCTCCCCGGCACCGACTCGTTAAGAAGCAACCAATACAATCCGAGTTGGCGCGTCGCCTCGATGAACTGGTTGAAGTCAACGGGCTTGCGAACGTAGCTGTTGGGTCGCAGTCGTCAGCGGTCCCTCTCCCGTTGGTGGTGCTAACGACAGCAGGGCGACGTAGCGGCGTCTTGTCGAGCAGGGTACCCTCCGTGTCGGCAAAAAACTGCTTCCCGATTGCCGAAGCGCGAACGCAATCAAACGCGTGCGCCACACGGAGAGGTAGCAAGGAGCGCACCTGAAAATGCCTGATTGGATTTTTCGAAGGGGTGAATCGATGATACAGGACGGTATATTCATGTCAACGCAATCTGAGGCTACGTGTTCAACGAAGCATCGCGAAATTCGTCGCTATCGGTCCCTAGCGATGGTAGTCATGCGAGCGATTCGATTGACTAGCGTGTTGCGAATTTCGGCGGGCTATTTTTCGGGTAGTTTGTCTTCGAGTTCGCTGGCGAGCTTGCGCACGTCGGTGGCGGCATTGAAGCTTTGCAGTTCGGGTTTTGAAGATGTTACGTCCACGCCGAGGTGCTGGCAGATCTTTTGTTGCATCTCAAGCACGGTGGTTAGTTCCTGTTCGGCGAGCATGCCGACTTGAAGGTCGAGGTGGGATCGCCTCTCGGCCTGGCGGGTCATGCGGTTCTGGCTCATGAGGACAAAGATGGTGAGGACGACGCTTTCCGAAGAAACTACCAGAGCAAGGATGCCGAAGGGAAATGGATCGAAGGGTTTTACACCGGGGATCAGGTTGAGATTGATCGCGGTCCAGGTGAGAACGAGGAGGATCTGCAACACGAGAAAAGGCGCGCTGCCGATAAATTTGGCGATGGCCTCGCTGATGCGTTCGGTAAGGGTGCGGCGTTCGAGAGCGTCCTGCTCGAGTTTGGCGATAGCTTCGATGTTGTGCTGTGTGGGATTTCGTTTGGCGTGATCGGGTAAGGCGTTGGACATGTTGAGATCCGCGATGCGCGTGGGATAAAGGCTTAAAGAATATTTTGGCATGTGGGCGCAGGGAGCCGCAATTAGGGGAAATATGTAGCCGCGGATTCACGGCGTGATTCGCTTATCGGGGGATTGGCTTTCCCACGGCGCTGCGAGCGACGGGGGCTACTGTGAAGATTTTTCGGTAATTCCTGCAAGAAATCCTAAGCTTGTCGTTCTACGCTGCGCGCACTACGGCGCTGCCAATGGAGGTCGTCGATGCAGACTACTGATGGTGAATACAATCGTTTGCTTGTTCGCGTGGCAAGCCTGGAAAGACAAGGGCGCTTTTGGAAGATTGCGGTGCTGCTGATGATTCTGGCTACGTGTTTTTCGTTTACGGCAAACGTCAGAGCGCAGATTGATCCTGGAGTCAGAGAGAAGAACACGACTGTTGAGGCTCGGACGTTCTTACTCAGGGACTCGGTGGGGAACATGAGGGGAAAGATGACGGTGGATGGTGACCGTCATCCAGTGCTGGAGTTTTATGATATGGATGGAAAGGTTATATGGTCAACCGACAGCCACGTGATCCCCACAAAATGACGTAGCGAGGTTCACTTTTTTTGCAGTGCGGGGATTACGGCGGAGAAGTCTTTTTCGCCGTAGCCTGCGGCTATGGCTTTTTCGAAATCGGTAATGGCTGAGGTTGCTGTGTTCATGGTGATTCCGTGGCGCTGACCTTCTTCTCGGGCATAGGTTAGATCTTTGGCCATCAGACGGAGGATGAAATTTGGGGTGAAGTCATTCGCTGCCGCGCGCGATGTGATTACCTTTAGTAGCGGGCTCCCGGGAGCGCCCGTGGCGAGTACGGATACGGATTTTTCGCGATCGAGGCCGCTGGCAGTTAGCAGGGACATGGCTTCTGCCACGGATGCGGCTTGCACGCCGCAGAGAAAATTATTGATCAGCTTCAGTGTGGCGCCGCTGCCCGTCGGGCCAAGATGCACGATGTCGCGGCTCATCACGGCGAGAACGGGGCGGACGGCGGAGAGGGCTACGGTGGAACCTCCTACCAGGAAAAGCAATTCTCCGGCGGCGGCTTGCGGTTTCGAGCCGGTTACGGGGGCGTCGAGGAGTTCACATTCTTTTTGCATTGCGGCGGCCGCGAGTTCGTGAATCCAGGCGACGGTGACCGTGCTGGATTCGACTAGCCAAGTGCCGGGAGCTGTGGCGGCTAGCGCGCCACTTTCTTTATCGAGCCAGACAGCGCGCGAGGCGTTGTCGTCGGCTAGCATGCTGATGATTACGTCAGCGCGGGCTGCGGCATCACGGGGCGTGCGAGCGACGTGGGCTCCGGCTTTCGCGAAGGGCGCGGTCTTTTCCGGATTACGGTTGTACACGGCTAGCGGAAATCCGGCGGTTAGAACCCGTCCGGCCATTCCTGAGCCCATCAGTCCTAATCCTAAGATTGCTACGCGCGGCTTGGTCATTGGTTCTTTCACCCCGGTGGAATTATTCCAGTGAAATCACTTCTATTAGTGCTGGTTTAGCTGCGGCGACTTGCAACGGATTGCGCAGCGCCCGGCCGAAGCCTGTGAATTGGACTTGCATCACGTCTCCTGCGGCCAGGCGAATGCCCTCGCCGAAGCTGAGGCAATCGGCGCCGAAGAAATGGACGTGGATGTCGCCTGGGCGGCGATGCGGTTCGTATTTGAAATGGTGATGCTCCATGTTGCGCAAGCTGTGGCACATTTCGGTTTCGCCGGTGCGGATTTTTTTGTGCCAGAGAGGTTTGCCGGCGCGTTCGATGGTTACTTCGCCTTGGACGGAATCGAAAGTTGGGTCGAGCGTGATTTCCGGGCCTAGGGCTGGTGTGCGGAGTTTCGAGCCTGCCAGATTCAGGTAATTCTTTTTTTCGAAGACGTGGTCGGAAAATTCGTTGCCGGTGGCCATGCCGATGCGATGCGGGCGGCCGTCGGCGGCGATGACGTAAATTCCCGCGATTTCGGCTTCTTCGCCACCGTCTTCTGCGTACGGTGGAATTTCGAGGGGCTCATTGTGGGCGCGGAGGATCGTGCCAGTGCCTTTGTAGAACCACTCCGGAGGCGTGCCGATTTCGCCCGCGGCGGGACGGCCGCCTTCGATTCCCCAGCGGAACATTTTCATGCTGTCGGTGAGATCTTCGTTGGCGATGGCGTGCATGTCCTGCCGATCTCGAGCGCTGCCTAGATGCGTCAGTCCCGTGCCGGAAACGAGGCAGCGCGACGGTTCCTGGGGATGATCGATTGGAGGGAGGATGCGCCAGTCCGATTGGCCGGTGTAGATGGGATCGTAATCGAGTACGAGGTTTGAGAGTTTCTCTCGCACGAGAGTGGTTAGCTTTACTCGGTTCGCGATGGCTTCGTGCGCCAGGGAATAGATGGATGCGGTTTGGTGGAGCAAGCGGAGGCCTGGTTCTTCGACGAGGGCCACCGCGCGGTCATTGCCTTTTGCGATTTGGATTAGTCGGGTCATTGCTTGGCTCACGGATTGGGTCATGCGGGGCGGCTCACTCGATCACTTCGAATTTTGCCAGAGCTTTTTCGTTCACGGTGAGGCCGAGGCCGGGAAGATTGTCATCAAGATCCACGAAACCGTCTTTGGCTTTGGGCTCGCCTTCAAAGATATACCAGAAAAGTTCGTTGCCTACTTCGACGTCCACGATGGGGAAATATTCAGCCATGGGAGAATTCAGGCTGGCCATTACCACGTGATAGTTGTGCATTTGTCCGGCGTGGGGGATTACAGGGACGGAATGCGATTCGGCCAGCGCTGAGATTTTGCGGGCCTGGGTGATGCCGCCTACGCGGTTGGTGTCGAATTGAATGTAATCCACGGCGCGAGCTTCGAGCAGATCGCGGAAACCGTATTGCGTGAATTCGTGTTCGCCGCCGGCGATGGGAATGCGCGCATAAGATTTCAGTTCGGCGTAGCCGTGGATGTCGTCGGGGATCACGGGTTCTTCCAGCCAGCGAAGATTGAAGGACTCGAGGAGCGGAAGCATGCGTTTAGCGTAGTCAAGGGTCCAGCCCATGTAGGCGTCGGCCATCACATCAACCCCATCGCCGACTGCTTCGCGGACCGTTTTCACCAGCGCGACATTTTGTTGCATGCCTGCGGCGCCGTCGGTGGGGCCCCAGCCGAAGCGGAGTTTCATGGCTTTGTAGCCTTCTTTTTTGTAGCGCTTGGCTTCGGCGGCCAGTTCGCTGAGCTCGATGCTGTAGAGGCGGCTGGCGTAGACGGGGATCCGGGGCTTGGTGCGGCCCCCGAGGAGTCGGAAGACTGGTTGCTTCGCGGATTTGCCCAGGAGGTCCCAGAGAGCGATGTCCACGGCGGAGATTGCGGCCATGCCGATGCCTTTGCGGCCGAACGCCATAGTCTTGCGATACATGTGCTGCCAGAGAAATTCGATATTCCAAGGATCGGCGCCGATGAGGAGCGGCTTGAGATAGAGGTCAATCACTTGTTTGGTGATGGGAGGAGCAAGTGCGGCGTTGCCGATGCCCACGTGACCGTCGTCGGTGAAAATTTCCACGATCAGCCAGCCGTGGAAAGTGAAAGTTTGCATGGAGGCTTCCGGGAGAGTGAGGAGATCCATCGGGTTGGTGCAGAAGTGCGGGGGCAAGGGAACCGTCTTGCCGCGCCAGCGGACTGCTCGTGTGCGAATTTCTTTAATTTTCATGAGGGCTCCTTCATGAGTTGGTTTGCGGTGCCAATTTTTGCGCCATGTTGAGTGGGGCGACTTTGGGAACCGTGGTCAGTATCACTAGAAATGCGATTACGTGAAAGGTGGCGGCTAGTTTGAAGACGGTTTCGTAACCGAAACCGTGATCGAGCAAGTAGCCGGCTAGTTCGCCGAAAACGATTCCGCCCATGGCGCCGCCGAAGCCTATCAGGCCTGCTACGGCGCCTACCACTTTGCTGGGGAAAAGATCGGCGGGGAGCACCATTACGAGGGTGGACCAGGATTGCTGGCCGAAATAGGCGAGACTGAAAATCGCGATGGCCCAGGCGATCGAGGCGTGGGTGACGAGGAGGATCAGAGGCATTACTGCGACGCTCATGCCCATGGCTAGTTTGCGGGCGGCGTTCGCTGAGAATTTTTGGCGGACCAAGTGACTGGAGAACCAGCCGCCGGCGAGGCAGCCGATTCCCGCGGCGGCGTTGGGGATCCAAGCCACGGCGCCCACGGCCTTGATGTCGAAGTGGCGCGCGTCATAGAGATATTTGGGTAGCCAGAAGAGATAAAAGTACCATGCGGCGTCGCTTAGAAATTTTGCCGCGACGATGCCCCAGGTTTCTCTGAAGCGGAGTAGATCGAGCCACGCGATTTTTCTCGTGCCGGCGGTGATTGCCGCATCGGCGGCCAGCGGAATTTTTTCGCGCTCTTCTTCGGTGAGTTGTGGATGCTCGGCTGGTGGGAAGTAGGATTTGTGCCACCAGGCGGTCCAGAGGAGGCCTAGCGCGCCGGTGAAGAAAAAAATCCAGCGCCAGTTGGCGTAGAAGAGGATTAGCGCGATTAGGGGAGGAGCGACGACCGCCCCCACGGCGCTGCCGCTGTTGATGATGCCCATGGCTGTGGCGCGTTCGTTAACTGAGAACCATTCGGCTACGGCGCGGGTGGCCGCAGGGAAGCCGCCGCCTTCGCCCATGCCTAGCGCGAAGCGGCTGACGGCTAGCATGGTGAAAGTGAGGGCGAGGCCGTGGCTGGCGCAGGCTACGGACCAGAAGAGCATTATCAGTGTGAAGCCGCGGCGGGTGCCGAGGGCGTCGGCTAGTTTGCCGCCGCCTGCGTACATGAAGGCGTAGGCCAGGAGGAAGGCGGATTGGAGATTTGAAAATTGGACGTTCGTAAGCGGGATGTCTCGGCTGATGGCTTTGATGGCTACGGGGAGGGTTTGACGGTCAAGGTAGCTGATGGCGATCGCGGCGCTTAGTAGGATTGCGATTCGCCAGCGCAACATCTTGGGCTCCCTGGGATTCGTGAAACAAAGATGGCGCACTGAAGCGCGCCGCTACAAGGTCAAATGCGCCGATTCGCTCAGAAATTTATTGGCGCGCATTTAGTGATTGTCGCGGGCTACCGGGGCGCCGCTGCCGCCTACCAGGAAATCGAGGTCGGCGCCTTGATTTGCTTGTTGGACGTGCTCGGTGTAAAGCTTCACGTAGCCGCGAAATGGGTTTGACGGCGGCGTCCATTGGGCGCGGCGGGCGGCCAGGGTGGCATCGTCCACATTTAGACGAATGGTGCGGCCGGGAACGTCGAGCGTGATCATGTCGCCGCTGCGCGCTAACGCGAGCGGGCCGCCGGCAGCGGCTTCGGGCGATGCGTGGAGGACTACCGTGCCGTAGGCGGTGCCGCTCATGCGCGCGTCGGAAATGCGGACCATGTCTTTCACGCCTTTGCGCAGAACTTTTGGCGGCAGGGGCATGTTGCCGACTTCGGCCATGCCGGGATAGCCGATAGGGCCGCAATTTTGCAGGACCATAACGCAGCTTTCGTCGATGTCGAGGTCTTCGCGATCAATGCGCGCGTAAAAATCCTCGATGGAATTGAAGACTACGGCGCGGCCGGTGTGCTGGAGGAGGTTAGGGCTGGCC
>Ga0210389_10003851_pt1 | contig 11702 bp, 13 predicted proteins | sample IncBWH28OmetaG_FD_160127 | JGI IMG/M metagenome (GOLD analysis project Ga0210389, IMG submission 160127) | Forest soil microbial communities from Barre Woods Harvard Forest LTER site, Petersham, Massachusetts, United States - Inc-BW-H-28-O ... | reverse complement strand
TTCATCTCAAGCGCGACAAAACCAAGCAACCCATTATTGAAGATCACGATCTTGACCGGCAGCTTGTATTGCCGTATGGTGAGCAGATCGCCCATCAACATGCTGAAACCGCCGTCGCCGGACAGGGAGATCACCTGACGGCCAGGATAGGTGCTCTGGGCACCGATGGCCAGCGGCATAGCACAAGCCATGCTGCCATGATTGAAGGAGCCCAGCAACCGCCGTCCCTTTTTCATCTGCAGATAACGGGCAGCCCATACCGTAGGTGTACCGACATCGCAGGTAAAGATCGCGTCATCGGCCGCCAGGCGGCTGAACGTGGCGGCTACATATTCCGGGAAAATGATGGTTTCACTCCTGGAACCGTCAGCCTTCTCGTCCAGCTGCTGCCGCACTTTGGCATAATCGTCCCGGCAGTAGCGTAAGTGGCTGTCATCCGGCTTATCTTCGATCAGAGGGATCAACGCCGCCACCGTTTGTTTTACATCGCCCGCCAACCCCTGAAGGATCGGCGCTCGCCTTCCCAGGTTCTCTGGCCGGACGTCGATCTGGACGATCCTGGCATTTTGCGGATAAAAGGCCTTATACGGAAAGTCGGAGCCCAGCATCAGCAAGACCTCACAACGTTCCATAGCGAGATAACCTGATCGGAACCCGATGAGGCCCGTGAGTCCGACATCATAAGGATTGTCATATTCCATATATTGTTTGCCCCGCAAAGCCGTGACGACAGGTGATTTCATTTTCGCACACAGCGCGAGGATCTCGTCATGGGCATCCCGGCATCCACTCCCGCAAAGGATCGTGATCCGTATATGCGAATTGATCAGATGCGCAAGCTCCGCCAACTCGCCATCCGAAGGCCGGATCACTGGCCGTGGAAGAAAGAGATTATTTCGAAGATAGGCATCCGGGACCTCCGCGACCGCGACATCGCCGGACAGCACGATGACGGCAACTCCTCCCCTGCTAACGGCATGCTGCATGGCCGTCTGAAGCACCCTGGGCATCTGGGCGGGAGAGGAGATCAATTCACAATAGTGGCTGCAGCCGCTGAAAAGGGCTTTGGGGTCCGTCTCCTGGAAATAACTTGTGCCCACTTCCGTGCTTGGGATATGGGTGGCGATAGCCAATACGGGCGCGAAGCTACGGTGCGCATCGTAGAGGCCATTGAGAAAATGCATATTGCCGGGTCCGCAGCTGCCGATACAAACGGCCAGATCGCCCGTGAGCTGCGCCTCCGCACCGGCCGCGAAGGCGGCGGCCTCCTCGTGACGGTAATGAATCCATCGCAGGTCAGGTGACTCCCTGATCTCATTGGCAATTGCATTGGCGGAATCCCCCACCAAGCCATGTATCTGACTGACGCCCGCCGCGACGAGCTCATCCACTAGCATTTTTGCGATTTTCATTTGTCCCCATTTATGATTTACACGAAGTTCCGTCGCGACCGGCGGACTTCGAAGCCCGATTCGTCGATCGGGGCCAATCAGTCGTCAGAACACTCATCGCAGTCGACCATCACACGTGGGCGACAGCTGCCCCTTTTTCATCGATTCAAATTTGCAAACGACCGTTTCGCCCGAACAACAGGTAAATGCGAATGTAACTTCGAATGAAAACAAGAAAACATGCTTACAGTCGTCATCCTGTTCCTTTGGGCGTCCATACTGCTGTATATACTATTGGGCGGGGCAGATTTCGGCGCGGGCATCCTGGAGCTGCTGAGCCCGCCCGGCGAAAGAACGATCACCCGTCAGCTGACCTTCAGGGCGATCGGTCCCATCTGGGAGGCCAATCATATGTGGCTTGTCATTACAGTCGTCATCCTATTCGTAGGATTCCCCTCCATCTATGCCACGGTCTCGACTTATCTGCATATTCCCCTGCTGATCCTGTTGCTGGGCATTGTCGCCAGGGGCACCGCCCTTTCTTTCCGGAGTAACGACGCAATAAAGGACGATCTGCAACGGGTATACAGCCGGGTCTTTATTGCCGCCAGCGTGATCACGCCTTTTTTTCTGGGGATCATCGCCGGCAGCATCGTAGCCGGGAACATCGATCCTGCTGCGAACGATTTTAGAAATGCTTATTTGTACAGTTGGCTGCGCTGGTTCCCCCTGGCCACGGGCCTGTTCACCCAATGCATTTGCGCGTGGCTGGCCTCCATCTACCTCATCGGCCGGAGCGACACGGAAGAAGACAAACGCATTTTTATTCATCACACCGTTATAGCCCATATCGTCGTACTGGTATCGGGCATCTTGCTCTTCCTGGCGGCGACGGCCGACAACGTCCCCCTGAGGGCATGGATATCCGGCAACGTCGTGAGCCTACTGGCCATTTTGGCGGCAGTCCTGGGGTACATCCTGATCTGGTTTATGCTTTTACTTCGTCTCACTTCTATTATAAATATACCGGCCGTGTTTATGGTAACGATGCTTTTCCTTTCCGTCACCTGCGGACTTTTCCCGAACGTAGTCCTGCTGAAAAACGGGGTGACACTTTCGCTGACAGCATTGGCCGGCAGACAATCGATAACGGACCTGGGATGGGCACTGCTGATAGGCGGTCTCCTGATTTTCCCGGCGCTTTTTTACCTGATTTACATTTTTGATGGCCGCACAAAAGAAACAAGTTTATGAACGACCTTTTAGCCGCACGATCCCAGATGGCGCTTTCCCTGGGATTTCATATCATCTTCTCCTGTATTGGAATGGTCATGCCTTTTTTTATGGCGGTGGCCGAATATTTCTGGCTGAAGACGCACGATAAGATCTACCTGCAATTAGCCAAAGCCTGGAGCCGGGGAGTCGCGATCTTTTTTGCCACCGGGGCGGTGTCAGGGACCGTATTGTCCTTTGAGCTGGGCATGCTCTGGCCAAACTTCATGGCGCACGCGGGGCCAATCATCGGTATGCCTTTTTCGCTGGAAGGCACCGCCTTTTTTATCGAGGCCATCGCCCTGGGCTTTTTTATGTTTGGATGGAACCGGCTGAAACCCTGGTTTCACTGGCTGACCGGTCTGGTGGTAGGTATCTTCGGTGTCATTTCGGGCATTCTTGTCCTGTCGGCAAATGGCTGGATGAATCATCCCTCCGGCTTTGACTACATCAACGGTGAGTTCCGGAATATCCGGCCGGTACAGGCCCTGCTGAATCCGGGCTGGTTTCCCGAGGCCATGCATATGACGATCGCGGCTTTTGTGGCAACCGGCTTCGCCGTCGCCGGTATCCATGCTTTCCTGCTTCTCAAAGGCCGTCCCTTCCTTTTTCACGCCCGGGCCTTTAAAATAGCGGCTGTCATCGCCGGCGTAGCTGCGTTGGTACAGCCGATCAGCGGCGACCATTCCGCGCGATTTGTAGCGAAAAATCAGCCGGCAAAGCTGGCAGCCATGGAAGCGCATTATTATACCGGGCCCCGGGCTCCACTGCTGCTTGGGGGGATACCGGATAATAAAAATAAAAAAGTAGATTACGCCATCCAATTACCCGGAGTGCTAAGCTTGCTGATCTATGGCGACGTCAATGCGACGGTGAAGGGGCTTGACCAGATCCCAGTAGAAGACCAGCCTTCTGTTACGATTGCTCATTTTTCCTTTCAGATCATGGTAGCGCTGGGCACGGCACTCGCTGCCCTATCGGCTATTTATTTATTCGGTGTGATCGGCCGCCGCCGCTGGCGAGATAGCCGTCGGCTGCTGGGGCTCTTCGTGGTGGCTACCCCCATGGGATTTCTTGCCGTCGAAGCCGGCTGGGTGCTCACCGAAGCCGGCCGTCAACCCTGGATCATTCAGGGCGTTATGCGGACATCGGAAGCCGTTACGCCCATGCCGGGGATACAGTATACGTTTATTCTCTTCACCCTTGTCTATCTCGTGCTGACCTTTATGGTTCTCTTGTTATTGTACCGGCAGATCAGGTTTATAAACGTTCTATCAAATTAAAAAATTATTCCAATGAGGAGCTCGATTAAAAACAAAGTGATCGTTATTACCGGCGCAAGCAGCGGTTTCGTCGAAATGACTACCGGAATAGTCAGAATGGATTTTCGACCAGTCGGGATCTGTGCTTGTAAAATTGGGGCGGTCCCGACGATGGCGAGCGGCTTTCTGACGATTGGCCGGAGACCGGCCTGCCCTGCCAGTTATCTTTGTGGTATTATTTCTCTTTTAAAATAGATGAATCACATTTAAAAATGTAACTACATGAAAAATCTGGCACTTCTCTTTTTCTCAACCACATTATTGTTTTTTCCGAAATCGAATGCTCAAATAACAAAATCAACTTCGATGAAACCTACTATTATCTTTGTACACGGTTTGTGGGCTGATGGATCATCCTGGAATAAAATTATCCCATCCATGCTTGACCAGGGATATAATGTGATTTCAGTGCAAAACCCTACTACGTCCCTTGAGGATGATGTGGCGGCAACACAAAGAGCCATCAAACTAGCCGGCGGCGACGTCATCCTGGTTGGTCACTCCTGGGGCGGCTTTGTCATAACCGAAGCCGGGGATGATCCTCATGTAAAAGCACTTGTCTATGTAGCGGCCTATGCGCCCGATGAGGGGGAGACTGTTCTCTCCGTGAGCGAAAAAGCACCTCAAACACAACTCACTTCTTTTTTAGAAACCACCGACGGCTTCGTGACGCTTTCAAAAGATGGGGTAACAAAGGCCTTTACCAATGGTCTTCCGGCAAACGAACAGAACATGATCTTCTGCGTGCAGCAACCGTGTTCCCAGAATGTCTTTAAAGGGGTAGCCAGTCATGTCGCATGGAAACAAAAACCATCGTGGTATATAGTGGCTTCTGAGGACCACACCATCAGTCCTGACCTTGAACGTCTGATGGCGGCAAGGGCCAAGGCAAAAACTACGGTTGTGAAATCTCCTCACGTTGCCATGTTAGCCCGACCGAAAGAAGTGGTGGAGGTTATTCTGGATGCAGTCCAAACAGTCAGCAAATGATCGTTTGCGCTGTGCGTTGGAATTTTGCAAAAATTCAGTTAAATTAGATCATTAAAACCTTAGTGAATTGTTTTTAATTTGACAGTTAAGTTTTCTCACTGATTAAATAATAATTAAGATGGAAGACAGACAGGTATTAAATCAAATCGAAAGATTATTTGCAGAGGAAGACCGTCTGTATGCGAAACCTGATTTGAAAAAGACGGAAATTGATCGTATTCACAAGATCAAGGTCGAACTGGATCAATGGTGGGACTATTTACGGCAACGCAGAGCACTGCGGAATGCGGGAAAGGATCCGAATGAGGCGGGTATTCGTCCCCCAGAGATTGTTGAAAACTACGAACAATGAAATTTGGAGACTTTGCGTGTCACAATTGGTAGTCATAAGCGCCGTCCCACCTCAATAGGCAAAAATGATTTGTGCCCCTCCGGCATGAAGAGACCGTCTTGGGCAAAAAGCCCGGGAATGGCCTCTGTTTTACCTGTGTTTAGCATAAGTGCAAATTCTGCTACCAGGTCTTCAAGCGCTTTTATTTCGGTTTCAATGTTCATAAATGACACAAAAGTGGTTATTCCTTGTGATTGGAACCCATAAACAATTTTAAGAAATGCTCTTAAACTAATTTACGGATTAAGGGCGGGTCATCAGATCCTTCCTGATCTTACTTAAAAATTCGGGCGTGATGCCCAGATAAGATGCTATTTGGGTATTAGGAAGGCGCAGAGCGAGTTGGGGATAGTTGGCCAGGAATGATTGATACCGCGCTTCGGCAGGCTGGCTGATGTTTTGAAGTACCCTGGTCTGGAGGCTGATATATTTGCGTTCTATGATGATTCGGAAATTTCGATCAAATTTATGATAGGCAACGAACAAATCAAGGAGGTTGGCATGTTTGATTTGGAGAATAACCGACGGCTCGATTGCCTCTATATACAGGAGACTTGGCGTCTGATCGTAGAAACTGGCCAGATCGGTGGTCCAATCATTTTCAATGGCGAACTGAATATTGTGTTCTTTTCCATCCTGGTCTGCCGCATACAGTCTGAAACATCCTGAAACGACATATGTGAAATGCCGGCAAACATCGCCAGGGTGAAGGATGAATTGTCGACGCTTTACTTTTCTTTCGGTGAAATGCTGAGCGATTTCTTCTCGCTCCCGGCTATTGAGCGGAAAGAAACTTTTGAAGTGACTAATTAGCTTCTCAATCGAAGTGTCTTTACTATCCAATGTTTTGTTTGAATAAAGTTAATATTAATCATCTGGCTGGAGACCGCGCAAAATCCTAAATAATTTAGCTGCTACCAAGTTCTATATAAAAATAGATATTCAAGCGCTGTTTTGTACACAAATTTGCATAAACGCTGTAAAAATAGGCATGGCAACCTCAAGCACCCGCTCAAAAGATTGAATATCGTCAGTTAGTAGGTTATGGCAAGACCCTTGAACTATATTAAGAGTATTTCTTAATCTTTTCCATTGGCTGGCCCGGCCGGTCTGCTCTAATTTTGCCTCATTATGAATAATATAAAACAACACAGAGAAGAGTTTGACCAGTTGGGCAAACTCTTTCCAAAAGAGGTTTCTGTTAAAGTTGAACAGACGCTTGTAAATGGTGTAAACAGTTATTGGTTCACCCCCAAGAATGCAATTGCAGACAGAATAATTATTCACTTGCATGGTGGCATATTCGCGCTTGGCTCGGTCCACTCACACGGAAGTTTGGTAAGTCACATAGCGAACAAGCTTAAAACGACCATCTTATTCGTGGATTATGCTTTGGCACCCGAACGGCCTTATCCCGCAGCCAACAACGATGTTTTTGCAGTATACACGGCCTTACTTAAAGATCATCCAGGCTATAAGATCGGTTTCATAGGGGATAGTGCAGGTGGGGGTTTAATCGTTTCCGCTGTGGGTGAAATGCTGAAGCAACAATTGCCTCTGCCATATGGTGTAGCGATGATCTCGCCATGGATCGATCTGAAGTGCGATAACCAGTCCTATGAAAGTAATAAGGCAAAAGATCCGATCCTTAACAGCGACGGTTTGAGTGCTGCGGCAAAGGACTACCTGGCTGATGCACCGACCGAAACGGTAAACCCCGCGAATGTGGCTTTAAGCACCTTCCCTCCGATCCTGATCACGGTTGGAACCAACGAGGTCCTATTGGATGACAGCTTAAACTTTTATGACGTTGTCAAAGACCTGCAGTCCGACTCGACATTGACGATCTACGAAAACCAGTATCATGTATGGCCTTTGGCGGATATTCACAGCGAAGCGTCGCAGAAATTACTTGCCGAAATTGACGGGTTCTTCAATTCGACTAAATGAAAAGTTGAAACGGATAAATAAACTTGCGGTGGGCCAGGGACACAATGCTTCCTGGTGCTTGAATCATCCTGGGAAATTTGAAAAGGTCAGATAAACGAGCGCCTGAATTCCAGCGGAGTCAGTTTGGTTTTGTTCTTAAACAATTTGCTAAACGACTGTGCATGTTCAAATCCGAGCGAATAGGCGATTTCGTTAACGGAAAGGCCGGTGCCCGAAAGTTGTTCTTTTGCGTATTCGATGAGCCTGGCATGGATAAACTGAGTGGCATTTTGCCCAATGAGAGAACGGAGCATGTCGCTGAGATAGCTTGGCGACATGCTTAAGGATTCGGCCAGGTAGGTGACTGTGGGCAGTCCTCTTTGCAATGGAAGCTCTTCCTTGAAGTATTGTTCAAACACATCTTCCAGTTTTTCCAGCAATTGCGCATTGACTGCTTTTCTGGTGATAAACTGTCGTTTGTAAAAACGGTTACTGTAGGTCAGAAGCAACTCGATCTGAGAAATAATCACATCCTGGCTGAAATCGTCGATCCGTCCTTCCAGCTCCAGTTGAATGTTCTTAAATATGGAGACAACGATGTTTCGTTCGATGTCCGACAGGTGTAGAGTTTCATTGGTTGAGTAGGAGAAGAATCCGTATTGCCTCATCTTTTTAGCCAGCGGGTAGTTCCACAGGAAATCGGGATGTACGAGTAGTGTATATCCGGAAAGAACTGTATCATAAGTTCGGCCACCGATCAGTTGATTCGGAGCAGCAAATAGAAGACCGCCTTCATCGAAATCATAATAACCCTGCCCGTATTGCATCTTGCCCTTCGTTTTAGTGGTATAAGCAATTTTATACAAGGTAGTCAGGCGTGAACTGTCGGATCCCTTGATGGTGATCTTATTGTTGATCCCATCGATCAGGCTGATAAGTGGATGCACTGGCTTGGGGAGCCCCATCGCCTGGAGTACTTCAGACAAAGAATTGTATCGGTGGGGCGTCTCTTCTCCGATTTTCATACCGCCAAATTTACGAATTTTACCAGGGAATAGCTTGGTTGGGCCAGCGCGTGAAGGTCCCGGTAGGGCCGTCGGGTCCGAGCAATGCCACGCGTACGACCTCCCTTGAGCCGTCCTCCAGAGACTCAGTCCCTTCATAGCCATTAAGATTGGTCTTTGTAAAACCAGGAGAAACCAGGTTGATTTTGATATTGCTATCCTCCAGCTCAATCATCATCGCCAATGTAATAGCATTTTGTGCGGTCTTCGATCCGGGATATACGACGCCATAGCCCTTGTGGTATATGGAGGACGGATCGGACATAGTGGTCAGGGAGCCGACACCGCTGGAGACGTTGACGATTCGGGCATCGGATGATTCCTGCAATAGTGGCAGGATCGCCTGGTATACTGCAAGGGTGCCAAATACATTGGTTTCCCATACCGTGCGCATCTCGTCCAGCGAGACTTTACTGGCACGACCTTCTTCTATGGCCTCCTGCAAACTCAATCCCAATTGCGTTTTCCGGATATTTGAGATGGCAGCATTATTGATCAATAGGTCGATTCGTCCAAATTCTTGGCGGATATAGGTGGCAGCTGTGGCAATAGAAACCCGGTCGGTCACATCGAGTTGGAGCGGGATAGCGCCAGCTCCGATCTTTTCCGCGGCTGCGCGGCCATTGGCCAAATTCCTTGAACCAATCAATACAGTTACGCCGTGTGCTACCAGTTCCTTTGCTACCTGAAAGCCGACGCCCTGGTTGGCGCCCGTAATGAGCGCGATACGTTTGTGCTTTAAGTCATTCATCGTAGTTGAATTTAAGAACACAAAAATCTGAAGCAGGCAGGTGTTCGTTGTGACTGAAACGCGGATTGTTGTAACCGGTTTGAGAATTGTGCCGGGATATGAGCCTATAGCAGCCAAAAAAAGCCCCGGCAAAAAGCGGTGAACTATGCGACAAAAAGGGCGTATTTTAGACTACCTGGTTCTCCACCCACGCCATATATAATTGTAAACGTGTCCATTACACAGTAAAGTATATGCATCATGAATCGATACACCGCCGCGACCCTATTCCTCGTATATTTTGCCCTTTGTTCGGCGTGCCGTTCGCATCCGGGCATCAAGGGTCTTGTAGACACGCTGACGGCCGGGGGGTATGGGATTGTATCCGACACTCTTCCTGTTATCGACACGACTAACACCATTGAAAAGCGATTTAAACGGATTGGCAAAAGTGCCATCCCGTATTTGATCGATGCGATCGACAGGAATGAAAGGGGATGGGTCGGATTTAAAGAAGAGCGATCTTCCAGCCTGGTACTTAACTTCGGCAACTTCTCGGGGATCACGGCAGCCTATATGATCGAATACCTGCTGTCCGATTCATCCGGTTATCAGATCTATCCCAATGGGGTAATTTGCCGGGTCAACCACCAGACTGGCCATTTATATCAGGAAAAGCTTACGTTGGACGACGTCAAAGCCGTGAAAAAGATCTATCGCTCCTGGTGGGAAGCCAACAAGAATAAGTCCATGGAAGAACTGAAAAGCGACTGGAGGCGGGGAAAGCGGGCCTTATACGGTACGGACTATGCATGGATTTGAAGGGAGAACGATCTGGTTGTCGATGGCCATACTGCCAGGGTCTCTATTCAGCAGATCCTTGTGGACAAAGGGAAACAAAAGGCATATGTTGTTAGGGACGAAAGTATGTGCCACATTTTTGTTGTTGAAGGTATTCTTCTAAGATCTGGCTTAGGCCTGGCTGGTGCAAACAGTCAATGCTAACTGATGCTGATTTCCGAATCCCCAAACGTCCCCTTCTTTTAAGACCTAAACCTTTCTTCGACTTTTTTCCTAAGGTCGCGCAACGCCTTTGCTCTGTTCTTTCTCAACGGTTCTGTAACGGCCTTGGGTGCGCCGGCAGGGTTATATTTTTCTGCCCACAATGTGATCTCGCAAAGTACCGGTAGTAATTCAATCCCTTTTTCGGTTGGACGATATAAGAATTTCGATTTGTTTTCAGGCGAGGTGTGTTTTGTCACGAAACCTTCCTGCAGCAACACGTTTAGCCTGTCGGTTAAAATGTTGGTAGCAATCTTCTCATCTGAACACAGGAACGCACTAAAAGAATCCTTGCCATACAAAAGTAAATCTCTCATAATCAACAATGTCCATTTGTCCCCTAGTACGTCCAGCGTGTAACCTATGGGGCATTCCGATCTTCTGCTTATGGGCTTCATAAAAAATAATAAAAAAGTACTTGCAATATGCAATAACATCATATATTTGCTCTTGCAAACTGCAAGTACAAAGGTAGGCGAATTATTCAATTATTAAAGATAATCAATGAAAGCAATTCAGTTAAAGGCGTATGGGTCGCCGGTTGATAACGTCGGCATCGTCGAAATCGATGAGATCGGCAGCATTGACAACGATGAAGTGGTTATTAAGGTTTTATATAGCCCCGTCAACCCAAGTGACTTATTGTTGATGCGGGGCACTTACGCCATACAACCTAAACTGCCTTCCGTCATTGGCGGTGAAGGCGTAGGCAGGATTGTTTTGGTTGGCGCGGCGGTAACAACTGTTAAGCCAGGCGATATCGTTACCATCCCTTTTGGCACCTTTGCCTGGAGCGAAAAGGTCGTGGCCAAAGCTGAAAAACTGATTGTGTTGCCGGCGGATGTAGATCTGCAACAAGCGGCGATGCTTTCGATAAACCCGCCCACGGCGGTATTGTTGCTGGAAGAGTTTGTTGCGTTGAGCCCCGGCGATTGGGTGGTATTGAACGCAGCTAACGCCTCTGTAAGCCATGCTATCATCGCCGTCGCAAAGTCAAAAGGGATAAAAACATTGGGAATAGTCAGGAGACAGGAGGCCGTCGATATCGCGATGAAAGCCGGCGCAGACGTTGTTTTAGTTGAAAGTGAAAACGTCCTCGATGAAGCGAAAAAAGCCACCAACGATGCAGAAATAAAGCTGGGACTCGATGCCGTCGGTGGTAAGGCAACAAACACCATCGCTCAGATCCTTGGTAATGAAGGTCGCCTGGTTACCTATGCCATGATGAGCCGCGAACCTATTAGTGTTAGCCAGGTTGGGCTCATTTTCAGAAGGATACAGATCCATGGGTTCTTTATGTTTTTACCAAATTACATCCCCAAGCTAAAAAAAGCCGTGCTCGAGTCGTTGAAGTTGTTGACTACGGGGAAGTTAGACGTTCCGATTGCGGAAATATATCCGCCCGAGAGCGTGAAAGATGCGGTCCAACATACCATAAACGGGGGCAAGGTGTTATTAAAGTTTAATTCTTAAAGGTCCCATAATCAATTTTTTGTCATGAAAAGTCGCAGAATTTTGAGAATAGTAACGCTGATCAGCGTACTGATCAGT
>Ga0210389_10003850_pt1 | contig 11704 bp, 16 predicted proteins | sample IncBWH28OmetaG_FD_160127 | JGI IMG/M metagenome (GOLD analysis project Ga0210389, IMG submission 160127) | Forest soil microbial communities from Barre Woods Harvard Forest LTER site, Petersham, Massachusetts, United States - Inc-BW-H-28-O ... | reverse complement strand
GGCGAGCGCCGGCGCATCATTGGTGCCGTCGCCGCACATCGCGACCAGCTTGCCCTTGGCCTGCTCGTCGCGGATCAGCTTCAGCTTGTCCTCGGGCGTGGCCTGGGCGAGGAAGTCGTCGACGCCGGCTTCGGCGGCGATTGCGGCAGCCGTCATCGGGTTGTCGCCTGTGATCATCACGGTGCGGATACCCATGCGGCGCAGTTCGGCGAAACGTTCGCGGATGCCGCCCTTGACGATGTCCTTGAGCTGGACGACGCCGAGCAGGCGGCCGTCCTTGGCGACCGCGAGCGGCGTGCCGCCGGCCTTGGCGATTTCATCCGAGATCGCCTGGATCTCGCGCGCCACGTCCGAGACCGTGGCGGACTGGATGGCGCGAACGGTGTTGCCGGACGCCACCGCGTGGGTGCCGCCGCCGACGTAGTTGAGGATCGCGTCCACCGCGCCCTTGCGGACCGAGGATGCGCCGGCGTCGACGCCGCTCATCCGGGTCTGCGCGGTGAAGGGGATGAAGGTCGCATTGAGCTCGGCCATGTCGCGGCTGCGGATGCCATATTTCTCCTTCGCCAGCACCACGATCGAGCGGCCTTCCGGGGTCTCGTCGGCGAGCGAGGCGAGTTGCGCCGCATCGGCCAGCTCCTGCTCGGTGACGCCGCGGACGGGACGAAACGCGGTGGCCTGCCGGTTGCCGAGCGTGATGGTGCCGGTCTTGTCGAGCAGTAGCGTGTCGACGTCGCCGGCGGCTTCCACCGCGCGGCCCGACATCGCCAGCACGTTGAAGCGCACCAGCCGGTCCATGCCGGCGATGCCGATCGCCGACAACAGCGCGCCGATGGTGGTCGGGATCAGCGTCACGAACAGCGCGACCAGGATCACCACCGAAATCGTGCCGCCGGCATAGGAGGCGTAGCTCGGGATCGTCACGGTCGCGAACACAAAGATGATGGTCAGGCCCGCCAGCAGAATGTTGAGCGCGATTTCGTTCGGCGTCTTCTGCCGCTCGGCGCCCTCGACCAGCTTGATCATGCGGTCGATGAAGGTCGAGCCCTGGGCTGCGGTGATGCGGACGCGGATCCAGTCGGATAATACCTGGGTGCCGCCGGTGACCGCCGAGCGGTCGCCGCCGGATTCGCGGATCACGGGCGCGGATTCGCCTGTGATCGCCGCCTCGTTGACGGAGGCGACGCCCTCGATCACCTCGCCGTCGGAGGGAATGTTGTCGCCGGCCTCGACCAGCACGATATCGCCGACCTTGAGGCTGGTGCCGGAGACCAGACGATAGGTCTTGTCGGAACCCGTCAACAGCTTGGCCTGGCTCTCGGTGCGGGTCTTGCGCAGCGACTCGGCCTGCGCCTTGCCGCGGCCTTCGGCGACCGCTTCGGCGAAATTGGCGAACAGCACGGTGAACCACAGCCACAGGATGATCTGAAAGGTGAAGCCGAGATTCGCGCCGCCGGTCACAAGATCGCGCACGAAGATCACCGTGGTCAGCGCCGCCACCACCTCGACCACGAACATCACCGGGCTCTTGATCATCACCCGCGGATCGAGCTTTGCCACGGCCGAGCCGATGGCGGGCAACACGATCTTCGGATCGAGCATCGCCGATACCGGCATCCGCTTGTTCAATTTCTGGACGACTTCCATGGACGTAACTCCGAAAATGAGTTCGATCAGAACAGGGTGTTGGCGTTGCCGGCGAGGTGCTCGACGATCGGCCCCAAAGCCAGCGCCGGGAAGAAAGTGAGGCCGCCGATGATCAGGATCACGCCGACGACGAGGCCGACGAACAGGCCGCCGGTGGTCGGCAAGGTGCCGGCCGACGGCGGGATCGACTTCTTGCCCGCCAGCGAACCTGCGATCGCCATCGCCGGTATCATCATGAAGAAACGGCCGACGAACATCGCGCTCGCCAGGGTCAGGTTGTAGAAGAAGGTATTGCCGGAGAGGCCAGCGAAGGCCGAGCCGTTATTGCCGGTCGCCGACGTATAGGCATAGAGCACTTCGGTGAAACCATGCGGGCCGGCATTGGCCATCGAGGCAACCGCCGGCGGGTAGACGACGCCGACCGCGGTCCAGCCGAGATACATCAGCGGCAACACGAGAATCGCGAGCATCGCCATCTTGACCTCGCGCGCCTCGATCTTCTTGCCGACATATTCCGGAGTGCGGCCGACCATCAGGCCAGCGACGAAGATCGAGATGATGACGAAGATCAGCATGCCATAGAGGCCGGAGCCGACGCCGCCGACGATGATTTCGCCGAGCTGGATGTTGATCAGCGGAATCATGCCGCCAAGCGCGGTGAAACTGTCATGCATGGCGTTGACGGCGCCGCAGGAGGCCGCCGTGGTGATGACCGCAAACAGCGAGGACGCCACGATGCCGAAGCGGACTTCCTTGCCTTCCATATTGCCGCCGGTGAGCCCGAGCGCATGCATCGCGGTGGTTCCATCGGCTTCCGCCCAATAGGTGACGACGACACCGGCGATGAACAGCACGCCCATGACGCCCAGGACTGCCCAGCCCTGCTTCTGGTTACCGACCATGCGGCCGAACACATTGGTCAGTGCGGCGCCGATCGCGAAGATCGAGATCATCTGCACGAAGTTCGACAGCGCGGTCGGATTCTCGAAGGGATGCGCGGCGTTGGCGTTGAAGAAGCCGCCGCCATTGGTGCCGAGCATCTTGATCGCGACCTGGGAGGCAACCGGGCCGACCGCGATGGTCTGCTTGGCGCCCTCCAACGTCGTGGCATCGACATAGGCGCCGAGCGTCTGCGGGATGCCCTGCCAGACCAGAAACAGCGTGTAGACGACGCAGATCGGCAGCAGCACATAGAGCGTGCACCGGGTCACGTCGACCCAGAAATTGCCGATGGTGCGCATCGAGGAACGCGAGAAGCCGCGGATCAGGGCGACGGCGAGCGCGATGCCGGTCGCCGCCGACAGGAAATTCTGGTGCGTCAGCCCGAGCATCTGCACCAGATAGGACAGCGTGCTTTCGCCGCCGTAATTCTGCCAGTTGGTGTTGGTGATGAAGCTGATCGCGGTGTTGAAGGAAAGATCTTCCGCCACGGCGGATTGCCCCGCCGGGTTGAACGGCAGCAGCGCCTGCAGCCGCATCAGCGCGTAGATGATGACAACGCCCCCGACATGGAACAGCAGCATCGCGACCGTATAGGTCAGCCAGTGCTGCTCGCGTTTGTCGTCGACGCCGCCGATCCAGTAGATGGATGCCTCGACCGGCCGCAGGACCGGCGACAGGAAGGTGCGCTCGCCGTTGAAGACGCGCGTCATGTAGCCGCCGAGCGGCTTGACCAGCGCGACGATGATGACGCAGTAGAGAATGATTTGAATCCAGCCGATGGCGGTCATGGTCGTATGCCCAAAGGTTGCACGTTGGTTCCGGGAATGGCTTGCTGCCCCCGAACCAGGTTCGGGGCAGTCTCTATTTCGCGGTCAGAACCGCTCGGGCCGCAGCAGGGCGTAGGTCAAATAAAACAGCAGGCCTGCAGAAACGATCGCGGCGAGTGAATAATCGAAGATCATGGCCGCTCTCCTCTCAAAGCCGTTCGCAGGCATAGGCGTAGCCGATGCCCAGCGCGAACAAGCCGAAGGCGAGGGCCAGCATGACGACATCCCACATGAAAATGCTCCTTGTCGGGCGCGTATCATTGCGCAACGTCTGCGCGTTTGCGGGAAGGCCTCTTGCGATGGATATCGATCCGCGGACCGGATGACGATCCTGACCTTGCCCGTGTCGGTTGTTGCGAAGTGCCACTCGGCGCATAGGTTTTCGAGGCGGGCCCAACAGCAATGTTATAGGAATCTCATATAGGGCCCGCCGCTTCCCCCGGTGGAACCATGCGCCGGCAGGAACCGTAACCCTCTGACAGCGCTGGCGGTAATCGGCGCAGTTGCGTCCGCAACTCATGGGCCTCCAGGTCAAGCGTCCGGCGTGCGCTGGCGCTACCCGCTTTGCCCGAACTAATCCGCGGCGACAGGCGGACGGCGCCCTTCCCACCTGCACTTATGACATCCTTATTTCTGGGGGCCCCGCTCCACCTCGTTTTCAAACGGCGTTTTGGCCATCTTGGCGGGTAGCGGCTGCCGATCGCGGCCGCTGCCATGCGAGATAAGGCCATGACGCTGCTCGGTGAACTCAGTGAACATCGCGATCCCCAGGAACTCGGCGAGCGGCTGCGCGGCGCGCATGTCGTGACGGCCGGGCTGATGTCGGAAATCATCGGCACGGCATGCCGGCGCTTTCCGTCCATGGGACAAAGCGGCAAGACGGCGCGGATCGAGCGGCTGATTTCGTCGGAAGCCTGGACCGATGCCGCGCTGGCGCTGATCGATCTCGAACTGCCGCTGTGGCAGGTTCGCCGCATCGCCTATGACGAGGGCGACTGGTACTGCGCGCTGTCGCGCGAGCGCGAGCTTCCCGATTGGCTCGACCGGTCGATCGAAGCCCGCCATCCGGATTTGGCGCTGGCGATCCTCGGCGCGTTCCTCGAGGCGGAATGCATCAGCGCACCCGCCAGCCGGCCGAGCGTTCCCGCCGTATCGCGGGCGGTGAACCCGCTCTACGAGCCGGTCTGCTGCGACAATTTCAGCTGACGAAGAAATGCCGGAGTTTCCTGTCTTGGCGCAATTTCGGAATCTATCGCGCGAACTGAGGTCGACCCAGGTGCTCGTTCGCTTTTCTCTGCGGATCAGCATTCTGGTCATCTTCGCCGCGTTCGCCAGCATCGGCTTCGGCCGGAGCCTTGCCGCACTGCTGTGGATGGCCATCATCCTCTGCGCCGTCATCGGCGCCGTGAAGCGCGAGCCTCCGTTCGGCGCGATCCTCAATCATTGGGATGAGACGGTGGCCTACGCGGCCTTGTTCGCCCTGGTCGCCAGCTTCAATCCTTCCGCCCCGGCCTAGGACAGCTTTTCGCGATCCTATACGGCTCCTATGAGATCGCCGCGCCGTCGCGCTGGAATTCATATCCGACCGGGAAGATATTTGCGCGCATGAGTGAAGCCGCCTCCGTCGCGAGCGCGCGCCGCTCGCGCCACTGGAAGGAATACCAACGTGAAGCTCGTCGAACCTCCGTCGTGCAGTTCCGCATCGACCATCGTCTTTATCGGCAAGAACAGCCGCGGCAACTGGGTCGCCCAGGAACAGAACGGCCTCTATGGCGGCCTGTTCGTCAACCGCGCGCAAGCCGTCAAATATGCGCTATTCGAGAACGGCCACCACCCCGAAACCATCGTCGAGCTGTCGCGCGATATCGAGCTCGACATCGGCGGCAAGCTCCCCTTCTCCGCCGCCGGCACCCGGCGCGTCGCATGACCAGCCCACTGGCCGTGACCCGGGAGAGAGAAATGCAGCAACCGCATTCCGTTTCGAACCGTGAGCAGGTCGCCGATACCATGATCGACCTCACGCGCTTGTCCCATCTGCATCGCGCCATCGTCACCGGCAGGGATAGAATGGAACTCTATCTTGCGCTGTGGCGGCGCGGTTTCATTCGCGTGGCTACCACGGCGACGTGCCGCATTCCCAGGGGACAGCACGTGGTCGGCCTGATCACCGGCCAGGACTCGCCGGCAGCCATCGAGGCGGCGCTGACCGAGATATCGCCATTTCTCTCTGCCAGCGCGAGCCTTGCCGTCCTGATCGAGCCGAGCGAAAGCGGGGCCTGCCTGAAGATCCGCAACCGGCTGGCGCAGATGGGCTTTCGGATCGAGGCCGGCGTCAGGTGCCAGCAGGGACTCGTGCTGTCGGCCTATCGCCGAAATTTCGGCCAGATGGAAAACGCAGCGTGAAATCCAATGACCCACCTTGTCCATCCGCCCATTTGGCTGGCGGGCTACATCCCCGACCTTCCCACCCCGTTCGATGACGCGGGTGAACTCGACCTGGCGGCATTCGCAAGGCTTTGCGAACGTCAGATCGAGGCCGAGGTCTCGGCGATCGTCGTCGGTGAAACCGCCGGCGAAGCCGCCACGTTGACGCCGGCCGAGCACGACACCGTCGTCCGCTGCGCCGTCGGGATCGCGCGGGGCCGCGTCCGAATCATTGCCGGCGCGGGTTCGAATTCGACCAGCCAGGCCATCGAGTTGACGCGGCGCGCCGAGGCCGCCGGGGCCGATGCGGTGCTCTCGGTCGTGCCCTATTACAACAAGCCGATGCAGGCCGGCATCCACGCGCATTTCCGTGCGATCGCGGATTCAACGTCCCTGCCGATTATCCTGCACGACATTCCCTCCCGAACCGTCCGCGAACTCTCCGACGAGACGCTGGCGCGGCTGGCGAGATCGGGCCAATTTATCGGATTGAGGGACGCGACCGGCGATATTACGCGTCCGATGCGCCTGCGGTCACGGCTCGCACCGAGGTTCCGGCTGATGTCCGGCGACGATCCAACCGCGCTGGCGTTTATCGCCAATGGCGGCGATGGCTGCATATCGATCGTCTCGAATGTCGCGCCGGATCTGTGCCGGGTGATCTGTTCCAGCTGCCGGCGGGGACGGTTGCAGTCCGCACGCTATCTGCAGGGACGGCTGGCGCCGCTGACCGCTGCGCTCAGCAAAGAGAACCCGGCGGCCCTGAAATATGCACTGTGCCTGCTCGGCTTGATGTCACCAACCACCCGCCTGCCGATCGTTGAACTGGACCAGGCCGCGAAGGCCGAGGTCGCGAGCGCGATCGCGCAAATTGGCGACGAGGATCTGGCCAGTCCGGTGGAAAGCGGGCAGAGCTTTCGCCTTCACGCCGAATCGGCCGTCAAAGTGTAAGGATCAGTTCGCGCCGGCGCGGTCGAGCAAATGCTTCTCGCGCCATTTCGGCCCGGGGCCGCGCATATAATGATCTTCCGGCCGGTATTTGCGGCGCGGGCCGTCCCAGGACGGCCCCAGAAACGTCAGCAGGGACCCCGCGGCACGGCGCAGAAGAGAAACCGCAATGGATGCGGGGGACGAAAGCTGACGCATGTGACGCTCCGTGCGAAGGGTGGATTCGAATTTGGCGGGCTGGATCGGCCGCCCGATCATCGCGCACGCTCCGCCGGCCGGGATTGGCGCGTTTCCCAATTCTCGTTCGACCGGTCGAAGCGAATGCCGCGAAGCTCGAGCTCGCGCTCCATGCGGCGCAGCTTCGCATTGGCGATCGCCTCGACCATGTTTTTGAGATAGCCGTTGACGCGCCGCAAAGCAGCACCCGCGTGGAGGCGAACGGGTTTTCCATTCGTCCTGCCGAACCGGTAGCTGCCCGACGAATGGCTTGGGCCGGTAAGATACGAGCGATCATCGCCGTCGTAGATCAGGTCGCGATATTTATCGTCGCTGGTGAGAAAGTGATTCATCTTGCAACTCCACCACGGCCCGGATCGCGGGCCTTGGCCTTCGAAGATGCAGATGGCGGCATAGGAAATCGAGGCGGGCTGCCGTCCTCTCTCATAGCCCCGGCATAATGGATTGCGGCAGATCGGGCACCGCCCATCCGATTCCCGGTTTCTTTATATCTCTCCTATGCGATGCCAAGCCCGGCCATCTCGCTTTCCTATGCCATCGTCGGCACATGATGCGCGTTGGATTCGCAAGGAGGCCGCCATGGCCGCGATCACTCTCGATTCTGCGCTTCAAAAGCAGCAGGCCCGGAAACAGCTCGAAACCGCTCTCGCCGCTTACCGCGAGATGCTGGATACCTTTGTCAGCAGCCAGCTGCGGCAGGCCGCGACGGAAGCCGAGCACGCTCGTCCGCGGCAGCTCCCGATCACATCATCGCAACCCAAAGACCCGCAATGATCGCCATGACACTGACATGCCCCGATCTTTCGCCGCGGCAGGCGCCGGGCGATACGGACGCCGTGGTCGAGCGGAACGGCGAACGTCCCGCTATCGCCCCGGCGGATCGGCCGGCGATCGTCGCCGCGCAATTTCAACCGCTCGATCCCGGCGTCCTCAACGAGGCGATTCCGGCATTCTTCATCGGCCGCAACAAGGAAGGCTTCTGGGTCGCCCGCGACGTCAACGGGCAGGTCGGCGGAATTTTCCTGCTCGAGAACTCCGCATTGTCGTTTGCAAGAAGGAACAGCGAGCCGAAAGGCTGTGCGACGATCTATCCGTCCGAGAGGTTCGAACTCGACCTGGAAAACAGGGGCAATCCGCTTGCCGCGCGATTCGGGTCGTGGATGCGCGTGGCGATGCAGCTTCGGCGGCGCGGGGTCGCTGTCGCGGCAGAAATGACGGCAGCGCTCAAGCGCCGGCTGAGCGACCTCCACGTCCGGTGAAGCGGAGCGGCCACGGGCCTGCGACAACGACTGCATCGCTCGGCTTCGGCCAGGAGCGAAGGAATTTTGATATGACCATGCTCACCCACCCCGGCGGCCCGTCCGCACGGCCTTGCCACGCATCGGAAAGCCGAGACCCGGCCCGAACCGGTGCGGCGGCAGCCTATCTGGCGACAGCCAAACGGCTTTTCGCGCGCGTCCTGGTGCTGCTGGCGGCGGGGCTTGGCCTTGCCGCCATCATGGCACTGAAGGTCGCCGTCTATCTTCCGCGCTTTATCCATCACTGACGCCGCTTCGGCGACGCATTGCCGCGTATTTTGCCCGGGCCTCGGCCGGCGCCTCGCGCCGGCCGCCCATGCCGTGGTACTGGTCACATTGCTAGAGCGTTTTCAAGCGAAGTGGGGACCGGTTCGCGTCAAGAAAACGCGTCAAATCAAGAATCTAGAGCCCCGTTTCGATTCAATCGAAACGGAAAGGGCTCTAAGACGCGGCCCCGTCGCGGCCTTCCCGGCAACCGCCGGCATTCCACGCTTTATTCCCGCCCTGGCCTGAGTCTTTCGTTTGACTTGCGCGCCCTTCAAGTCTCCAATTTGATTAGTTCCGCTATTCGAATCCACAACCAACACTTTGGCGAACCCGAAATGTACCTCAGCGCAGACATGTCCAATACGCTGAACCGCATTCTCGATACGGCAGCGGACAACCTCAGGATCGCAAAGATCCTGGTTCAGCTGGGCCTCGACCCCAACAACCTCACCTATGACGCCATTTTCAACCGCCTGCTGGAAATCCTACTGGCCAACATCACGCTTGCCAACATGTTTGCCCTGCTGGGCGCGATCTTCTTTGTCGCCACCTTGCTGACGCAGACCATGGTGCCGCTGCGGGTCGCCAACATGATCGGTTGCGCATTCTTCGCCATCTTCGGCGCGCTCACCGGAACCATCACGACGTTTCTGTTGTATCTCCTGATGGTTCCCATCAATGCGTATCGCCTCCGTCAAATGCTCGTTCTGGTGAAGAAGGCGCGCAGCGCGACGCAGGGCGACACGTCGATGGAGTGGCTCAAGCCGTTCATGACCGAGCGCAAGTATCGCAAGGGCGATGTCTTGATGAAAAAAGGCGACCCGGCCACCGAAATGCTGCTGACCGTTACCGGCAGATTCCGGGTCATCGAAATCAACGTCGAACTTCCGCCGGGGCAACTGATGGGCGAACTCGGTTTTCTCACGCCCGACAACCGCCGGACCGCGACCATCGAATGCATCGAGGACGGACACGTCCTGACCATCACCTACGAAAAGCTGCTCGAGATCTACTTCCAGAACCCGCAATTCGGCTACTACTTCCTGGTCCTGACCAGCCAGCGCCTGTTGCAAAATCTCGCGCGGGCCGAAGGGATCATCGCGCAGAACAAGATCGCCCAGCAGGCCACCGGCGCGTGAGCCGGCAACCGTTTGCCACGTCGCAGCCGTTCACCAATCGGCCAGCAGATCGGCCTTGACGGCGCGGATGCGGGCCTCGTCGCGCCGGTAGAACGTCCATTGCTTGATGCGTTTCGGCACCACCAGTTCGGCCTGGACCAGCACCCGCATGTGCTCACTCAGGGTGGCCTGGGTGATTCCGAGCTTCTCCGCGAGCAGCAGCGCGCAGACGCCGTCCGCGACCAGATCGCCATCGACCTGGTCGGCGAAATGGGAGCGGGGATCCTTCAGCCAGTCGAGGATCGTGAGCCGCCGGCCATTGGCGAGCGCCTTGATGACGTCGGTTGTCTTCATTTCGTTAATTTGCTAATTTCCTAAATGAAAGTCAATCCACCGGAGCGTCCGCCCATGCCGCTGGAGACACCGATCACGCCGGACCGTATTGCCGAGACGGAGCGGCTGATCAGGCCGCATGTCCGCCATACCCCCGTCCTCCGCGTCGACCTCTCGGAGTTCGGTGGTGAGCCGCGACCGGTCGCGCTGAAACTCGAATGCCTGCAGCATTCGGGCTCATTCAAGGCGCGCGGCGCCTTCGCGAACCTGCTGACGCGGCCGATTCCGGCATGTGGCGTGGTCGCGGCGTCCGGCGGCAATCACGGCGCGGCGGTGGCCTATGCCGCGATGCGGCTTGGCGTTCCCGCGACCATCTTCCTGCCCAGCGTCACCTCGCCCTCGAAGGTCGAACGCATCAGAAGCTACGCGGCCAAGCTGGTGGTTGCAGGCGAGCGCTACGCCGACGCGCTGGCGGCGAGCGAGGCGTTCGTCAGGGAAAGCGGCGCGCTTGCCGTGCATGCGTTCGACCAGGTCGAAACCCTGCTCGGACAGGGTACCGTCGGCTGCGAGATCGACGCCGACCTGCCCGACATCGACACGCTACTGGTCGCGGTCGGCGGCGGCGGACTGATCGGCGGCATCGCCGCCTGGTTTCGGGGCCGGGTCAAGATCATCGCGGTCGAGCCCGAGCTCTCCCCCACCCTGTGGCGGGCGCTTGCGGCAGGAGAGCCGGTCGATGCCGAGGCAGAGGGCATTGCGGCCGACTCGCTGGCGCCCAGGCGCGTCGGCAAACTCATGTTCCCGCTCGCGCAAGCCTTCGTCGAACGCGTGGTGCTGGTCTCCGACGATGATATCCGCGCGGCGCAAGCCGCACTCTGGGACAAGGTTCGCGTCGTCACCGAGCCCGGAGGCGCTGCCGCCTTCGGCGCGCTGCTGTCGGGCAAATACGCGCCAGCCCCGGACGAGCGCGTGGCGGTGGTGGTCTGCGGGGCCAATACGACGGCCGTCCGGTTCGACTGATCCCGGCCGCTGCTACCCGGCTGCGTGGCTGATCTCGGCCCGCTCGGCCTTGAAGGCATAGGTATCACGCACTCTATATCGGCAAATTCGTATTGCGGCCGTCGCGTCGTAATGACATTCGACTAGAGCACCAGCGTCAAATTACCTGGAAGTGCGCCCAATCGAGGCTTTGGATTTGAGCCGCTTGGTGCCGGCGATCGAAGATACCTTGGAAACCCTCAAGGCTGCCGTCTGGGCGAAAGTGCGGCCCCAGCACGTACCACCCGTATGCCAGCCGATTAGCGCGTATCAGGCAGCCGGCGATCTGCTCTGCTTCCGAGAGCGCTTCGAAATCCATGGAGGCCTCGCAGGTCCATAGTTCTGGAATCTTCCAATAGCGCTCGCATTTGCTCACGCAAAGCTTTTGGTTGAGGAGTTCTTCAGTGCGCTGCAGTTCTTTCTTCGCCTTCCGGGCGTTTCCAACGCGGAACATCAATGTCAGGCCGACCACCGTCTTCAACATTGATTCCCTTCGCAGATGCGGCTCAGAAGCACCGCCCTCACTCTGCGGCGGTGCGGATCTCGGCCTTTTCGGCGCGCACCGCGCAGAACTTGAATTCGGGAATCTTGCCGAACGGATCGAGCGCCGGGTTGGTCAGCAGAT